>Ga0179593_1328491_pt1 | contig 21757 bp, 19 predicted proteins | sample CZODoug2_1_08_16_FD_185931 | JGI IMG/M metagenome (GOLD analysis project Ga0179593, IMG submission 185931) | Vadose zone soil fungal communities from Angelo Coast Range Reserve, California, USA - CZODoug2_1_08_16fungal (PacBio error correction) | ecosystem: Environmental > Terrestrial > Soil >...
AGCCCCGAACGACCATGAATACCATTCAGACCTATGGAGAGAGACTAAGCCAGTGGACCCAACAAGTTCACGGGAAACGCCACGTGGAAGATGGGAAAAGAAACGGGAATTATACCACGCAGGAATCTACTCAAAGAGAAAGGAACACAAAAGAGTCAAGTTCCTCCCCGTGAGGGACGAATTATAACATCGCAGTGGTTCGGACAGCAAAAAACACTGGGTAGGGATCGCGTTCGATGACACCGGAGAAGGCAATCTGCCAAGGAAACAAGACAACAAGGCGGAGCACACCTCGGGACGAGCAAAACAAGGAGGAAAGGTGGAAACGGGCAGGTGCCGTACACTGGAAAGTGAACGCAGTTACCAAAGTGCAGAGGAAAGCGTGACTTCTCGACCAAAAAACGGAGATCGCAGGGACGTGAAACTGTCGCCTTCACATGCATCAAGCTGTGACAAGGCTGGTCCCTGGCACTTCAAAACTACGAGGGGAAGGGAGGAAACAGGAAAAAAAATGATCAAAGAACACAGCACTGCCGGTTTGGACCGTTTCCAAACCGAGCTGGTTCCGTCGGTTAATGGCGTCGGCAGACAGCGCAACAAAGCGTACTGGATCACCACTACGCAAACATGATGAGTCGCGTGTCAAGCAAGAAGTGCAGCCTCGAAAAACAAAGCATTGTTGAAAGGGGAAATCGCTCAAATGGAACGCGGGTTAAACGAAATAGTCAAGAGGTGCCTCAACTACGGGCGGCACCTGCAGCTCCCCGAGGCAGGATAAATTAGGAGGACATGTCTTGGCTACTGAGAGGCCTGAAACCGAAGAGTCTGGGTTATTTCTTAGAAACCTGCAGCAACACTGCACGAAAACTGTGCCCAAGGAGAAGGTGCTGTTCCTGCAATTGAAAAAAGGGAGGACTCGGACCAAACAACGATGGGGGCCAAAGGGGGCAACTAATACTTGATGACCGCCGCGAAAAGGACAGCAGACAAAGAGGCAATGAATGAAGGGGGCGAAGGCGATACTGGAAAAAAAAGAGACCTTGTTTAGACAGACCCGAGCCCGCACCGAGGGAACACAGCCTCAAAAATCCAGCACTTAGTCCCGCTGGGCTCACGGGGACTGCAACGAAAAAACAAGCGACCAAGAGTCGCTCAGCCAAAGTCATAAGCCGCGGAACCTACACGAAAAAGGTCTGTCAATGAAGTCTTTTCGTACAAAAGGCACGGAACGGCTGGTAAATGCTCCAGCGCGAACCACATGGAAGGGGATTGTGCATCCTACCGGGCGCGGGGGATTCACCTGAAAGACGGCTACGCGTAACAAAGAAAAAAGCCGAACGGTACCGTCCAAGAAACCGAGGTTATGATCTCAGTAGAGGAATGGAACAACAGGGGTCAGCGAAAGCCACTCCGGGGTCTCTCAGCCTTGGATCGGAAAAGGCGAAGTCAACCAAGAGAGGGGGAGACTATAAGAAACCTCCATACCGGGGAGGACCGGAAAACTACGTCTGGGGAAGGCGGCAAGGGCTCAGAAAAGACATGACCCACTCAACAAACGATATCGAAAGGGGAATGGGGGCCGAGACAGTCACTAAAACACGGGAATTCCCCGTTTCTCTGATTGTAACGGCAAAAAAGGCGAACAAACAGGGGGACAGGAAAAAGAAAAAGCAAAATGCGCAAAAAAAGACCTAAGAAAAGGTGGATAGTTGGGGACACTAGGGATCCCTCTCGGGTCTTCAGTCAGCGAAATAAAAACAAAGCGGGAAAAAGGAAGACGGAAAATACGTGGGACCTTCAGCGCAATAAGGAACAGTAAAAAATAGGATAGCAGTTATTCTCTAAGCCGAAGTACATGTACAAACGTACCCACCAAACGTATCCGTAAGAAACTGTCAGGGGCCACCGTGCCAGTTCAGGGTACATCCATTCAAAGATTCACCAACAGTACAAAAATGGGGATTTCTGGCCGAACAGAACAAGGGAGGGAGGGCAGGTTGATGGGAACAAGTGCCGGCATGGTACGCAGCGTACCGTGGGAAAGAAAACAAGAGCTACACCCTCAAAAGCTGAACAGCGCAAAGGAAAGATTCCTTCTCGAAAAAGGGAGAGGGCAACGCAAAAAGAAGAGCTTCGTCAAACTAGGAATTTGCACACTCCAAAATTAAGCCTGCTATGGAAAAAAGAAAACAAGACCCTATTCAAGGACGGAGGTCAACTGAGTGGGCTCCTATAGAAAAAATGTTCGTCAAAAAACACAGTCTTAGGAGAACAACGACGTCACCGTAAATATCCTGGAAGACGAGTTTCTGGAGAGTTTCGGGCAACGACTAACTTACACTCCGGACTCTAAAACAGAATGGTGAGGGGGGCCGGGGACGGAAACACAAAGAGGGGAAGAAAGGACCAAGCGGGTAAGAAAGTCTACCGTTTTCGCATGGCCGGTAGAGACTCCCCCGCGATTGTCCGCCGACGAATAACCTACTGAACGCCAAAAGGGCAGGGGAGAGAGTAAAAAAGGGCCGGAAAAAAAACTGCAAGGTAGGGAAACAAGACGAAGGTCTCGTAGAAGGTCGAGGTAACAATGGCCTTATACGTCTTAACCCTCGAAACAGATCTCTCAAACAATAACCCGAGGAGAGAAGGGGACGAGCGAAAAACAAGAACTGGAAAGAGTGAAGACTCTGACGCAAACCACAGGCGAATCGTGGGAGTAAGGGCAAAGGGAAGTTGACAAAATGGGAAGATGGAGAAAGGCCTGAGAGAATAAGGTGGGTGCGGGCCTCGCACAGGGGGTAGATAAAGCCGCAGACAAAAGAAGAATGGACGACGTGGGTTCAGGGCCAATGGTGGAAAGACCTGAAAGAAAAAAAATAATAATCAAAGGGGGAGGGGGAGGCCCGAAATATAAAAAATGAAGATATGGAAGATCATGATGGTGAGCACAGAGCTCACTAGTGAGAATCAAGTAATCATCAGGACACCATCGTGAGGGATCATAAGCCAGTCTTACAAAAGACTAAACCCGGGTGCAGAGTATCGCCGCGGAGAGGAGGTTCAAGTCAGAGAAAAAACTGTTTGCTCGAGGTGGTGCAAACTTACGCGGGAGAAGAGCCAAGGCAATAGTGCTCTGGTCGCTGGGCACGGCGGAGGGAACGCTGGTTTGAAGGGGTTGAAGTTCTTGGACTTCAGGTAGTTATCGAGGGAAAGAGGTGCCAGGAAAGGTGATCACAAATTCATACGAGTGGGGCGCGGGGTGGTGGAAATGGCGAACGGGTGAAGAACCGACGAACGGAGAATAGTTCAGACACAATAGGAAAGGGAGGTAAAGCCGATCGGTCCGAGCCCAAGGAGTTAAAAAGCCTTGCAGGAAGGGATATGGAGATTATGAGTACAAGGGGGGAAACGTTGTAAGAAACAATCAAGGAGGGAAGAAGTGGGTTGGAAACAGGAAAAATTGAGACCGGAAACGGATCGAACAAAACGGCGATCAAGGATTGAGGGGGTGAGGTTTGCGGGAAAGACACAAGACTAGTGAGCCAAAGCTGCGCGGCGTGATAAAACAACAGCGGCGTAGTTATGACGAGGGAGGGGTGGGATGGGGGAAAGAGAGGGACGACCGGACCGCGGCCGGAGGGCGACCACAACAAAAACACTTTTGACAGAAACACGCCGGATGAACGGGGATGGGGGACGGTAACGCGAAAGTGAGCGTGACTCCAGATGGAGCGGAGGAGGAATAGCAAACCCTGGAGGAGGAAAAGACGAACATTATCGCAAAGGGGGGGGGGGACAGTAAAGGCAGATACCTGGGTATCCACAGTATCTGCCACGATATAGGCCATTTCAAAAAACGGACGAACCTCAACCGGTCCGACCGGGGTGTCAAAGAATCGGAACAGCGGATAAGAAAGGAGAGGACAGGTGAGCTGTCGGAGTTGCTTAGCCACTTAAGAGCATCGGAAAAAAAGTGCCAAGGAAAAATCGGAGTCATTCCATTACCCCGGGCAGGAGAGGGACGTCCGTGGCAGCTTAGACGAAAGGAATAGCAACCTCAAAAACTGGAAGGTCGTAAGAGACGGGAAGGGGGTGCAAAGGCGACAGCGTTGAGAGTGTTGGCCCTCAATTCGGGGGGGGCTGCTGAGCCGCGGCCGGGATCGAAGCGAGTCCACACGGAGAAAGTTGACAGGAGGCCGGCGGTTCTGAATGAAAGGAGTTCAAAGGAGGAAGAAACATAATCGAGGGCAGGTAAACCAGAACTAGAAGTCCAGAAGCCAATAAGTAGACAGTCACCGCTCGAACGGGAGAGTGCAGTGAAAGCCCGCTCAAGGTCAGGGAGCCATTGAGAATGCGACGGGAGGCCCGCCGCTGATCAGGAAAGTACGGAACGCTTGTGCAGAGGGACCCTTCTCACAACAAAGGGATTATCTAAAGTTGGGGGCGGGAGGGTTTAAAAAAGCGAACGCGCCACGTGACGAAAAAGGTATATACCATTTGAAAAAAAGCTCTGTCGTGTGATGCCGCGTCAGTGAACTGGTATTGGTAGTGAAATCAGGATGTACAAAGTCACGTGATAAGGGACGCCATGGGGGAAAGCCGCTCGCCGTTGGGGACAGCATTCACGGTAAAACGAGACCATCGTTGGTGGTTTGAAAGTAAGATAAAGTGGTACAACCCATGCATTGGCCACGATATTGAAGAGCTATCAACGCACAGCGTTCACAAAAACCAATCTTCGAGGCAAAGTGGAAGGCATCGACAGGAAGGTTTTTTGACGGGCCAGCAAAGGGGTTTAGCCAGAGAAGAGGAAAAGCCATTGATAAGCAGAAATGGGGGGGGGCCGGATGGGAAGGAAGCAGACGGGGGCCCTCATCGCCGCTAATCAAGAAAAAAGTGTGGAGCACCCACCCATGCGGATCGATGTGTCGCTAGGCCAGATTACGTAGGAGAAAAAGTGGAGGGAAGTTGTTAGGCGAAACCGCCGGGCAAGAACTCTCGGTTCAGGCAAGGATAATAGTGCCCCGATGGGAGGTGAGGAAAGGTGGATGATACGGCTGCGGTAAAGGCATCACGTCCTGTGGGGCAGGAATTTTTTCGGAGGCGTAAAACGAAATGAAAAAAGTTAGATCTCGGAGGAAAGGGCGGGAAAGAAGAGCTAGCAATTAGACACTAGCTAACTTCCGAAGCAACATGGAGCTCAGTACTTGGAGCCACGTGTTCAAACTACGCAAGAAGTGGTCTCACCAGCAAGGAAGTCAACTCAAACAAGGGCATGAAAAGGGGAGACGAATTCGACAAAAGGAAACACTCCACCCCCCAAACAAAAAACAAGATTTTCGCAGAAGAGATAAGGGAATGAATATTATACCAACGAGTGGGGGGGGGTAAGGAAAACACGGAGTAGTAGGGGGCCGTGATTATGAAAGGCGACACCGATGGAAAGAAAAAAAAAATTTTATCGCGAAGAAAGGGAGCCCAACTCAACTGGAGAACCACCACCCGCCGTCCAAAAAAAGAAATGGCGCAAATGGGGACGAGGTTGCCTAATCGCAGTCCAAGGAAAAACGACTTGGAATACTCCAACATATAGGAGCATAACGAAAATGCACTTCGGGAGGAAAGAGATCGCAGACGAGGAGCCGTTACTTACAAAAGCGGGTCAAAAACGTTACCGGTGGCAGATCACTAAACGGAGAGGACGGAGAAGAAAGGCAAAGACCTCGGAATTTGGAAAAACGAAAGAGCTGTCTTGATTATAAAAGCGTAATAAGGGGCGTCGCTCGTCCGGAGAAATCGACTCCACACTGCAGACAAGCAACCAAAAACGGCGGATACTGGTTGTTGAAGCCAAAGGAACCAGCAGCGTTGTCAATCCAAAGGACTCTGGACAGGAGCCTCCGTCGCAGACGCTTGGTAAAAGGAGACATAAGGGAAAAAAAGAAAACGACCTCAACAGAAAAACCAAACCGTACATTCGAAAAAGGGGAACCGGGAACGGCGAAAAAGTTCTGGCTACTTATTAACAGGCCGAACGGGGAAGGTTTGGAGTAAAGGCCTGACGGAGTCATAAAGATCCACCACGGCACCCTCAAGACATAAAACGCGGTTGCCGAGACTATGGGGAGCGGGGAGAAAATGAAAAAAAAAAAAGCGAGGCGCTACAGCCAAAAACTAATCCTGCATTGAAAAAACTTCCCCAGTATTGCCGCTAGAACACTCATCAACGAATAGAAGGGGGAGACCCAAGAGCAGGGCGATAATGAAGAAAAAAGAGCAGCTGTTGCAAAAAGGACAGAGCCCCGTCATGAAAGACACACCGAGGTAGACTCTCGACTTTCGGTAAGCTCAGTGGGTCCTTAAAACAAAAAAGACCACGTCACCACCTCAGAAAAGAATAGCCCCTTCAACGAAAAAACATGACCGGTCGACCAAAAACATCAAAGTTATGTGATATCAGTGCTGCCCTAATAAATATCAGTAGGAGGGAGGATATCCACAGCGCAAACGTTTAAGGGAAGCAGGGACAAACCGAGCGATGAGGGAGAAAACATCTCGCGTAAACGAAAGCCTGAATACCAAGAAGAGCTGAAAAGAGGAAAAGAACCCACCTCGTTGGGGAGGGTGTGAGAGGGAAAATTGGACAACAAAGTGAGCAAGGAGTCGACCCGCACTGGCAGCGTCGCGCAAGTTCTCAACTCAATAATACGCCTTCAGACACCAACAACACGCAAGAAAGAAGCCGGCCGGTTGGTCTGCTATTTCAAGGCAGCCACGGAACAAAGCCGTTTTTTGATTAAGGCGTGACTATGAAGGACCTGAGAAAACACCACGAACCTCAAACGAGGATATAATGGGGGGAATCCGGTTTGCACGCAGCGGTTACGCTTCCAAAAACAGTGTTCTCGGGGGTGCCTGCAACACAGTTTGGAAGGGCCATCAAAATCGGAAACAGATACTATCATCATCGAAAGCAATCAAGGGCGGCGGAGAGAACAAATCGGGGGCAAAAAACCTTTAAAGGGCTTTTGATGACACTATTCAGACGGAAGGTCGACAGGTAAGTCACTTACATCCACCAAAAAAGACGAAAGACGGAACATTCGCGCCGTAACCTGAAGCCCTCGTCCAAATACTGAGAAACATCAAGGAACTCCTGGACATCAGGAAAAAAACATAAGACCTCCTTAGTGCGAAGGGTAAGCCATCCCGGTGGGACCACCAAAAAAAAGAACGCTGCCCGACAACAATGCGGCCGGGGTCTGGAAACGGATCACGCCAGAAAGCAACAGCGTCGTCACGCAGGCGGACTTAACACGCCAAAGGCTACCGGTCGATGTGAAAAAAACGCCAATGCAAAACAGAAAAAGAGAAGTCACAGCTGAAAGAAGAAAGAATCCGGCCTGCGGCCATGAGTTTCGTACCCTCGCTCAATCTGAGCGTCAAAAGTCAGCACAAGAAGGAGGGATTTTCCGGTCAAAAAAGACAAACCCTTGAATAAACAGGGGGGGCGTGGCCGGCAGGAAAAGCCCAGCGGGACGTCACAAGAAAAAATCATCATCCAAAATCGTCTCTGCCGGAGAGGGAAACAATAGTGCGATCGAGACCAGAAAGACCTAAAATGATCTCCAGGGCGAAGAAAGGGATTGCGGACTGGAAGGGGGACGAAATTAAAAACCGTGCTGAAGGTATCAAGACCAAGGGAGAAGGACGTCCTATGGGCCGAGCGGCCATCCTCGAACAACAAAGAGAGGAAATCGGCGTCTCTCGCACCAACCAGCAAGTGGAATGAGGGTCCTTGTACGAACACGAGTAGTGTAGTCGTAACTGAGTTGAAAGAAAACATCACTGAAGCGGTGGCGGTAGGGCCTAGAAGAACGGAAGTCATGAGAGAGAAAATCATGGGTTGATTAGAAGGTACGGGGACGCCAAGTGTGGAAACCATGCACCTCCAATCACGCAAAGACAGCTTTTTGATAGAAAGAGAAGGCTGAAGAACAAAACACACTACAAGGTTGGGCTTGGGGAAAGCTCATGATGGTATACCCGCCGGAACATTTGCTCCAGGAAAGAACATCTGTCCAAAATGTTGGGGTAATGCCTTTGTTCAGAAGTTGGGTATCGCCGCTTAGAGGTGGGGGGGGGCCACAGCAGAGTTGAAACGCTGTCTGGAGGGGCTGCCCGTCGTCCAATGGGCAGAGAGTGGGTGATCGTTGAGCTGAGGAGCGGCGAGGGAGCAGGCCCGGTGTTCGGAAAAGTGGGGAAGGTGTTAGGATTAAGAGGGAAAGATTTGGCCAGAAAGGATATAATTGGCGCACGAGGGAAGTAAACAGCGAAATGCGGAGGAGTGGCGCTGGGGGGGATTGGGGGCGACCCAAGCCGGGGCCAAATACAAAAAAAAAAGCCTAAGAGGTGGAATAGGTGAACAGGGTCGCCGAAGAAGTGATGGACTGCTTTAATGTAAGCGAGAGGGCAGGAGCCAAATCAAAGGAACCGTTGTTGACAGAAGTATCCAGTGAAAGAGCCAAGCCGCAGATGTTTAGGGATGGGGGGACTGGAGGGAAAAAACGCTCAATAAAAAGAAAAGGTCGGTGGGTGTTGGGGGTGTGGGTCAACCGTGGCTGCCGTAATAGCACAACGGCAGAAAGCTTGTTGGGAGGACTTCAGGAAGAGAAAGGAAGCGTCGCATTGCCCGACGAGAAAGGTGGGTGTCAAAAAGAAAAAAGATCATAAAGAAAGGCGAAGAGCAGGGAACAGAATGGATTCAGGCTTTGTCGGGAGCCGATCGAAATAACCGGGGAATGATCCGGATTGCCAATACGGCAGAGGATGTCGCGCGAATCGAAACACTCTGCCCAGGAGTATGCCCCCGAGAGAAAATTCCAGAAGGAAACGGATGTCCGCCGGCTGGGAAGGGGGAGGCACGATCGGCTGTTGCCGGAAACTATATCATCTCCACCGAGAGCCCCGGAGCGGGTCCATCTCCACGTAGGAAAAAGAGGTAAAGGCTTGGTAAACCCGATGGGGCTTCAAGAGTAGAGAAGCCACTCAAGGGACAGTCCAGGTAACTGTCTGTGATCAAAGAAGCGGGAATTATTTCCAAACCATCGTTGGTCTGAACCGCACACACCGTCAAATGACCGCCCATAATCTCAGGAAGGGGGGGGGCCGGAGGGGAACATCTTTCCTCGGAAAAGTCGAAAAAAAAGAGAGGGGGTCGTGGGCGAGGAAAAAGAACCGGAACGAGCAATTTCAACAAAACAAAAGGAAGGGTGCGGGAAGACGCCGAGAAGGGCAATAGTTTACCGACTGAGAGTCACGAAAGAAGCAGGAAATTTACGTTGAAAATGAGTTATAGAAGAGAGGCCATGGACGTAGAAGGAAAGAGGCCGTTGTGGTAGATTCCGGTGCGGAGTTGAGAGAAGGCAGAGGAACGAGGAGCCATTATGAAAACATGAAAACTGAAAAAAAACGGGGGGGGGAAAGCAAGAAACAGTGGAGTGCATATGTTCGAAGTGCTCCAGACCAGAACGGGGGAATGCCATTGGTCTGCCGGGGGGACGCAGGGGAAGTTAACTGAGAGTCAAAGAAGGGCATAGTTGCTAATTGAAGAAAAGGAAGTTGCAAAACGGGTCCCGATAAAGGAAGCACCGTTCCGCCCCAAGGCGAAAAGCCAAGGGTTTGACGAGGGGCCAGCCCCGGGGTTAGCACTAGCTTTTGTTCCAGAAAAGTGCGCTATTCAAGTTTGGAAGGGGCTGCGACGGGGAGAAGAGGAAGAATAAAAGAATAGGACATTGTGGGCAAAAACACTGCGGCGAGGGATAAAGGGGGCGAAGAGCCAGTACTGGAGGAGGAACTCTTGTTATGGGAGGGGGTCTTTTGACGGGGAGTAGAACTAGCGTGGAAAGGGTAAAAGTTCTCCGGTAGGACCCTAGAAGGGCGCTGGTGACACTGAAGACCATTCAGAGGGGCAACAGAAAGAGCTGACGTCCATTTTAAGCGTCCGAAGAGAGGCACTAGAAGAGAGACAAAAACACGGAGAAGGAAGAGAGCTATCGGGTAAAACGTCTCCTTAAGAAGCGGACATCCGAAATGGGCTCAACTATCAGGCACGTGTTGCCAAAGTACAATGTGCGCAGAACATCGCCACCCGGGAAGCAAATCAGGAAGAATAAGGCCGGACGAGATAAAAGAAGCGGTCCCGCGTAACCAAAAACCACTCCATCAACAAATCCTCAGAGAAGATGGAGAGAAATTATAATGATGGGGGGGGGAAGAAAAAAGTATGTAAGGGATGGGCAGGATATAAAAGACTCTTCCAACACCGGATTTGCAATGAAAAAAAAAGTTGATCGCGGAGGAGCATGGGAAAAGATGGCTCACCCCGTAATGAACAGAAAAAAAACGAGAAGTTTAGCCAGGGGCATCCCTTGAAAAAAATTCCTACATCGACTAAACGGAGAGAGGAGGTAACACTCAGATTATCACCCGACGGTCTCCGTACTTTAACAAAATTAACAGATTCACACAGCCGAAAAAGGGTCCTGACACGGCCCACGACTGCCTGTCTGTCAACCAATACCAATACAAGAGCGACAAGCCACGGGACATGGTACAAAACACCCGCTTTTTGTCTCAATGTATAAATGGCTGCTCAAGACCCAAAACAAACCTCAAACACTTCTCTTATAGGGTAAACGGCGAGCCGCTCTATCACCAGCAGTAAAAGATCAACTTTATAGGGAACGCGGCTGGGAACCAGTCGAATTCAGCAGCGACGCTCAAAAAAAGAGAAAAGACCTACCCTCTTCCCGGAACGAGCCGGTAAGGGCGAAACTCGTCCAGCTGGTCTGGCACTTCTTAAAACCGTGCACAAAATATTATGTTTTCACTTCGTCGAAAAAAGACGACAAGGGGGCATCAGCAAGGAAGGCACTAAGGCCAAGGGTGGAAAAAAAAAATGAAGTTTTCCTTGCGCTGGTACGGGCGCGGTCGGACGCATCCACAGGATTCCTGCGTGAAACCTGACTCCCCCGTATGCAAGAAGGACAGCCAAAGGAGCCACAGGTTACGCGAGAGGGTGCCCTAAGAGGAAGCCGGGACTACCGAGCCCGTCCGTAAAGGGACAAAAAATATCCTCCTCGGAAAAATGCTCTTAAGGGCTCAAACTTGGTCATACGCCACTTACACCTAGGAAAAGCGACAAACCGGCGTTCAGGTGATGTCGCGTAAGCTCTTGGGAACTACCTCTTGTATCAGGCAGAAAAAGAGCAGACCTCCTCAAGTAGAGATGGTACAAATAGAGAGCGCGGATTCCACCGAAATAAGTCGCATACCGAAAGAACCTAATCCGACGAAGGCGACGCTTACAACCCATCCAAAAGAACGTGGGTCTCGTCGGGGACCACTTTAGAGACAAGGGTCAGAAGCGCAGGGAGGAAGCCTGGCGAAAACAATCGCATTAGACCGTCAGCAAAAGCCAAGCAGGGTGAAGGCAACGCCGCCAGAAAGAGTGTTACTGCGGAAACGGAAATCTGTAAGAAGACGACTACAAAAAGCCCAAACCCTGATCAACGCGCGATTGCCGATAGGACGGCGCCGGTACGTTTAAACAAAACTAAAAGACATGTGCTCTGAAGGGTCACCGCCTGAACCCGCAAAGGGGGGGGTCCCGGCATCAGAGAGATGGCCAGAACTAAAGAAATCAGGGGATGGAGGCGGGAGAAGGCACCTTATTCCGAAAAAGAAGGGGAAAAGGGGAGTTCTTGAGACGAACTGTATCCTGCGGAAGGTCAGGAAGTACCAATCAAACAGACAACGACGAGGTTACAATTCAAATCATGGTCACCGAAAAGGGTCAGCAAGGGTGAGCATTTATAACTAACGCTTAAATAAAAAAGATACAGTTGAACTGCCTCGAAGGAGGAACAGCGACCAACGTAATTAATCCCGCTCACGGTAGGGGAAGCAATCAGGGCAAAAGAGAGCACGGCGTCTGAATGTGAAAACCACACGCAAAGACAAAAGAGGAGGTAGAAACGCGCAAGAACCAAGGCATAAAAAGGGTCGAAACGGGCAAAATTGTAAGAAAGGGGCTATTCCTGTCATGAGCAAAATGGTCCGTACACCCTCGGCGTGAGCACATCCTGAAGCGTCAACCAAAAGACTATCGCAGGGTCGTGCGAGGGAAAGAATCGGCCCTTCTACGAGAAAAAGAGGGGGGTAAGATTGGTGCGGGAAAAGCCCCCTGGAAAAAAAACTCTCAGCAAAACCAGAGGTGCCGCTGACAGCTGCTTTCCCAGATTGTCGAAGAGCCCTAACTACATACCTGCGAAGGCAGATCGCTAAGCCGTGGCTTTCAAATGAACACGACTCCGCGGACGTAAGAATTAAAATAAAGAAAGGGCGCTGATTGCGCAGAAACTAGACAAGGATCTCTCAACAAACACGAAGAGAGTGGATCGCATCAGGCGAAAGTTGGAAGTGTGAGGGAAAATCCCGACAAAGAGAAGGAGTGGGACATGATAGTAACAGGAAGCCTCGGAGGAACAACCTTCGAGGCTATCAGGAAGGGAAGGACAACATCGCAAGAAATCCTATCCTCCTCCGGAACATGGAGGCGGTGTGCTAAAAAAGTGGGATTGACTTCAATCAAACAAAAAGAATCGGTTGAAGGAAGGAGGAGGGACAAACACTGAGGGTCGTTGCTTGACTAACTCGGGAGAAAAACCGTGGACAGACAGCTTGTGGCAGACCCTCGAGTCAAAAGACATGAATGAAGGCGTTAAGAAGCAGGGGTTTTAATCAGAGAATGGCGTGCGGGCAAAGGGCCAAAAAAGTTGCAACTAAAATGGCCTAGAGGAAGCCGTCCAGAAGGGGCAAGAGGTGAGCGTGACCACGCTTGGGGAGCGAGGTGTTAGGCCGGGTGGAACCCGGGAGAGGGAAAAAGTGGTGGATACATAAGGTAGGTTAATGTTGAAAATTTTTTGATATTTGCCCGAGGAAGGGCGAATAGGACGTGCGGTTTCTCGGGGGGGAGGTGGTGTGAAACGAACCGAACCGGCGACGGCTGTCATATTTAAATCACCACCATTGGTCCAAGGTGATAGGGACCTTAGGTGTCAGCGAGAGTTCGGGAGGAAGGAGAATCCTCTTTAAAAGAGGGAGTGAAATGGAAGAGGGCGAAGGAAAAGGTCAACGCTTCGATTGGAAAGAGAAAGTCCGGCATGAAATGTACACAATTAAAACTAGATCAGGCGTGGGTTGTTTTTTCTGATTGGGAGTAACAGATCGGAAGTAGGAAACAAAGAGGAAATGGGGCGGCACAGACCCAACAGGTAAGTTAGTTAATCGCCGGGAAGTGCGACGAGGTCAGTAATGGAAAACGATCGCACCGACGTCCGAGACTAACATTCATCGGAAAAAAAACCGGAATTCAAATGATGGGAAGGAATCGTCGCAGGAATGGCCAGATGGGATCAGATTTTATACGGAAGCGCCAAGGATTGGGATAGAGCCTCAGGAACTAGGGATGGAAAAAGTAAAGTCAGAGTGGTCGCAACCGGAGAGTCGACTCATTCTTAATGCAACTGATAGCCAGTGCCCACGGAAAAAAGAGTGATGCCGGAAAAGGAGAAAGGGCAACGTAGGAGGGGGCCGGAGGAGAAAAGGACGCGGGAGCGGGTGCGTGAAGAAAGGCTCGAGGGGGACGATGCCTATTGAAGGAAGAGGGGGCGGACTGGGAAAAGACAGCAAAGAGATACGAGTCCCGGGACACGCAGGTGCTCAATAGAGGCCGCCGCCGCCTTGAAAAGTGGAAGAGTTTAAACGTCCAGCGAGGGGGAGGGGACTGCATACGGAGGGTGCCCACAGAATCCGATCGTTTGAGGAGGAGCACGCGCCGAAAAGTGACATCTAAGCGTCCATCAGGAATCCGAAAAAATTGTGAAAAGCTTGGCCGTCGGTGCTGAGGAACTCGCGAATTAGAAAGACTGGCAGGCGGGAAGAACAATCCGTAATAGGAATGGAAAATGACAACCGGCCGCGAAGTTGGCGGGAGGTAGTTCCGGGGGTGCCGCTAGGAGTCTAAAGCCTGGAGGAGAGCCAGCAGGAGGAGAAAGTTTAGAGTGACAACGTTCAGGATAACTTTCGCAAAGGAGTAAGGTGGGGGAGTATGTATGAACCGCACAGGGACAAGACCCGCATCGGCTTACGCGTGATAAAAGAAAACGCTTGTCGTTGGTACAGGCAGTGATGTTACGATAATGGGTGAAGGGGGAAAAAAACAGAGAAAGTTACATGTCCATCGGATGGGACGCCGTTGTGAGGTCGCAACGTGAAGGGAGAACCCTGTTTTTTTTGATAAACGCCGAAGTTGGACACCGAAGGTGCCGTAGAATCGAGGAGGTAACTTGTCCAGCCCGACGGCGTGAAGAAAAAAAACTGGAAGGGGCGTTTTGGCTAGGCGGTGCAGAAGGAGGCCAGCGGCCAGCTCAATCCTGCGCGATCAACATTTGGGGGCCGGATTGCCATCGGGGCTGAGCAAGAAGAGAAAACGCTAACACATAATAGGGGCGATAAGAACACAACTTCGGCGATCAAGGTGAAAGCATAATGCGAGAAGAATCGGCGATTTATCTTGTTGAGGGAGTGTGGCCTTTTAGAGAACGGCCGCTTAAGGAAAGAAGGGTTATACCAATTAGACTGTGTTGTGCAGACTTTGAAAAAAGACGCGGCAAAATTAACGGGGGCCCCGTTGGCCAGGGTAAGGGCAGGGAAGGGAGTTTATAAGAAGAAGAAAAGAAAAAGGAGGATGATAAGAGAGAGATCTAGCACTTCGGCAACGTCTCCTTAACCGGAGCAGACCTAAAGGCGCTCGCAACGGTGTTGCCACCCAGGTGCTCAATTCCGGGAAACAGTACAAGGAGAAGGGAGTACAAAAAAAGCAGGGGGAGAGAAGATTGTCCGCTTTTAAATATGAAATTAAACCGCCCAACAATAACATCACCACGATCATCAAAAGATCCGGCGCCTATATAGAAAGGAGACCGCGCGGTGGGGGGGTATGGGAGAGGAGGCCCTGTTTTTAAGCGGAGATGATGCCACCGTAGAAAACCCGTAGTCAAGTCCACAAAGGCGCAGGAGGTGAGAAACTGGCTGGCCTCAACGGGAAAATCGCGCTCCGCATGTGTCGCAAAGGTGAAAAAAAGGGGCAACCTTGACGAAAGGAGGTACTACATTACTGCATCAACCGCGGGTACTTCGCGGCGGAAACAAAACGGATAGTCAAGACGGGAATGGCCGAGTACCTTCAAAATAATGGCAGGAGAAACCCCAAAAGGAATCATGGTCAAGGCCCGTAACGAGAGGAAGCACGAACAGCACTGCCTTTTGCAATAGAAAATTTGATTTTATCAATGTTAAAAGAGGACTCGTCAGCGCGACGGAAAGGGGCCACCAACCGGCCAACAATGGGAAGAACGTCGTGAGGAAGAGAAGCAGCCTCTCTCTCACCCAGAGTGAATTCTCAACGTTCTACATGTACTCAGGAAAAACTCCGTCGAAGAATAAGGACGGGGAACGAATCGCGCGTCGGCGGAACCAAACATCCCCCGAACCGGGAGAAACGGGAACTAGGGAACGATTCTGGGAGAAATCTAAAAGGAATCCCAATGAAATGGTGGTACGTTCGTCAATTAAGCGAGAAAAGGGGCAGATCACGAAGGAATAACCCGAAACACACCGACCAAATGAACACGATGAGCAAGGTAATTGCTGGACCGCAGCCACCAAAAATGGGATCTACAGGACGAATAGTGGAAAGAAAGCCACCGAAGGAAAAATGGAAATGTACTCTTCGCCAATGATGCGTCGTCGGTAGAAACCACCTATAATCGGATTTCACCCATGAAAAGAGAGCACGATCCGTGGGCCATTGACAAGAATACGAAGCCCCATTCGTAAAAAGAGGGACTAGACTTCGACAAAAAAAAAAAAGTAAAAAGTCTCCATTCTCCTTCACCGTCAAAAAACGCGAACAATACTACGGAAAAACGAGGGGCATACACGGATGGGAGATAAAGAAGCACAACGCTTGTAATCAAAGAATATGTCGGGAAAAAAAACGAACGAAATCCGAGAGTTCCTGGGCCAATCCCCGATATAAGGAGGTATCAAAAAGGGTCAATAGGGAGAACGATAGCCTAATAAGAAACATCGAGAAGTAGCTCCGGGGCAAAAGAATACCTACCCCTAGTTTGGCCGAAATTAATGGACAACAATGAAGCAAGGAGGGGAGCGAACACTGGTTATAAATAGGGCCGCCAAAACCTTCAGCAACCAACAAGCAGGAGAAATACGACAACTAACGACCGGTGGTATGCAAGGGGCAGGGGCAAGCCCAAGAAAGAAGGATGGGGGGGGAAAATTTTTGGGGAAGTGTCGAGGCCGTTCCTCAAAAGACGCCACCAACAAAAAAATGAGCTCGAGCGTTGAGAATTGGGGGTACAAGGGGAATAAGGGGTGGTGGTGTTTCTAAGAAAACGTCCTAAGAGGCGAAAAAAACGTTTGGACGAGGTTCCAGAGACGGCCTCGAGCGCAAGAAAAAAAACGGAAAACAACATCGGAAATATCCACGGGACCGGGTCTTATGTGGAGAAGGAAACGTTATGATCACTTGCGCAATTTTCACTCAGCCATTAAAAGAGAACAAAGCGCCGTCCTATTGGTTAGCCAATAAAAAGGGTTTCAAGAAGGAGAGGGACAGTCACTACCCCTCCTGAGTAATAATATCCCGGCAAACAACGAGCAGCGGGGGGGAGAAACACGCTTCACAATTCTAGGAAAAAACGACCGCTCCATCGTTTCTGGCCGCGGCAAAAGCGGGCGCAAAATCTGACTGTGATCAGCCACCAAACATCCTCTACAGAAATACACCCAACGCCACTGCTGCGCCCTGAAACAAGAAAAAGGTCGTCACACTGAAATGGGGGAAAGCCCGATGGATCCGGTAAGCAACACGACCAAAAAAGGGCGATGACACAAAGATGACGTCACCGGCAACAGCAGAGCGCATGTCGTGGAGCAGGAGTCGGCCCGAGACAACTACCAGACGGAGGGGCGCGGGCCGGAAAGGTTTCCAATCCACGGTGACGAAAAAAAAAAAAAAAAAATAGGGTCTTCTCTGGCCGGAATCTGCCGGGAGCGCCGAAGGCAAACTAAGAGGGATAAAAAGAAGGAAGATATAATGGGCCTTCAACAGTAGAACCAAAGAATTCAGAAGGCTCGTGCGATGATAAAACTGCACGTGAATCACGGCAAGGATTGGCGGAGAGAAGAAGATCTCGGAGGAAATATGTGAGAACGCAACCTCATAAAAAAGGGAAAAGGGGATGTGCGGGTAATGAGACGAACGTGCTTAGAAAGTTGAAAAGAATCGCGGAAGATCGGCCTGCAGCAGGGGGCCTTCGCGAAAGAAAAAGGAGAGGAAAAGAGAAGCAAGGTTTGAATTGAAGAGTCAACGGCAGGACACCAAAAAAAAAAAAAAAATCGAGCATCCGAGTTGAGATAGGGAGGGAGGTACCTAAACTTCAAAGCACAATGGATCAGTCGTCTTTAGGGTTACGCAGGAGAACTCATTGCTGAAGGAAACAGATCGGGTCAACAGCAGGTACAAGGGGAGAGGAGCCAGACTCTAGATAGGGCAGGATCAAGTCAGTTGCATTGCGGGGCGAAACGAAACAGAACGATGAGAAAGATTGTGGAGGACGCGCTGCGAGGTGGAGCAGAGGGATGGGAGTACCGTCTTGACACAGTGAACTTAGAGGGTGAGAAGGAAAAAAACCAAACTGATTTGTGATCTTGGAGGATAAGGCCGCTAGAGACCCTGGAGTGTTCGCTGGGGATGTGTACAGAACAGATACGGGCAGGAGGGAATCCAAACACCGGGGTCCGTAGGGGGAATAGTGACCTCGTGGGAAGCGCCGTTGAGAGGCCTATGGTGGGCGAGAGAAAAAAACAGTTCAGAAAGCAATCAACCTAAGTGGGGATACCGTTGCAACGGGGTATCCAGAAAACGGATCCTCAAGAAAAAAAAAAGGATCAGGCGGTGGGGCTGGTGAGGAACAGATAAAAGTGTCCTCATATCAAACGTAGTCACGTGAAAGAACCGGCGCGTAGTGCGGGCGGCTGCCGGGTTGAAAAAGAGCGAGACACAACCCGAAAAGGGGACGAAGCACTGGTTACCAATTCTCACAAAGGAGGAATACGCGGGGTATGAGGCAGGAGGAGAGAGTACCCATGGGAGTGTATCAGGAGACGGAACAGGTAAGAGAGGAGAGGGGAGCATTGGAAAAGAGAAAGTAGTCGAACCAGGGTAAAATCTTCTGAAGAGCTACTGGAAACCGAGCTGACAAACCACAGATGGCCGACGGGGTGGGAAAGAAGGGGCGTGAAGGTGAGGGGAAGCAGGAGCGACGGTGGACGGACGTCGGTTTCTAGGGAGCAGTCCTCGAGGACTAAGAGAATACTCAGCAGGCTGTCCACAGGCATTCCAAGAAAAAGGGAACTCGGGACGGGACGGTAAAAAAGCTTAGTGGCAAGAGCCGAAGCCGCTTGGGACTAACAAGGGCCTGCGGAGCGATATAGTCGGGGAGCGGTGTAAGCGCTAAGAGTCGGGTTTGCAGTCCTCCCTGAAGGGGAAAGAAGAACCATCAAAGATTCAACAAGCCTTTTTTGGACAGTTACGTCGGTGCTGATGAATGGAAGAAGGAGAAAAATAAAAATCGTGCCAAATGCAAAGCACAGACGGGGTTTGAGACATTTACACAAAAGAACGGGGAGAGAGAAGAGAAACTACCGGTTCTCTGGGAACAAGCGAGCCAAGGGTTCAAAGGAGATAGAAGTTCCCTGATACTGAGATGAAAGGAAAAGCTGGGTAACTAAAAGGTCAAACGTGCTCGAATAGTATCAAGTGTTTGGGAGGATGGTAACCGATGGAGTCGCGCGCGAAAGAGGCATATCCACAAAAGACCGCTCGGTGTGGACCGGGACAAGGGTAACGGCTTAGGAAAGGTGCAAGGTCCAGACATAGAGTCCGTGATCAGGACAGAATGAAACAGCCGTCTGGTACAATGAAGGTAATGAAAGATGGGTGGTGAGTAAACGCACGAAGTGCCGGGTGCCGTTATGGATGCAAAGCTTTAGAAAGGGACTGTGAAAGTAAAGTGAAGTGGACGCAAATAGGGACCACATTCGAGAGGAATGGCCGCAAAAGTTGGCGACCAAAACACTTGGTTGCGAAATGCGCCAGAGGGAGCATCTAATCAATATGTGGCGTCGACTACACCACCCACTAGAGGATATAATTGGGACACCCTTCGAGTAAGGTTTGAAGGTGGGGGGAAGGGGTCACCGAGGAAGAAAACGACTCAGGGGAGGCCGTGGAACAAAGGGATGATTTGGTTTTGTTTGTTTAGGAAGTACAATGGGGCTGGTGAACACTGACCTGAAGGGGGAAGTGGCAACCCGTGGCCCAGGTATGGAACCTTTCGGAGGCGGGATTAACTTATAATACTGCTATCTCGCGCCAACCAAAAGAAGAAGAGAGAATGATCTACGTCTCCTTAATCGGACTGCCTCGCAAATGGAAGCAGCAAGGACGTGGTGGCCAAAGAAAAAAGTTAAGAGACTGCCAAAAAAAGGTACATTCAAATCAAAACAGGAAGGAACGAATGAGCAAAGGGTAAAAGGGCGAAAGAAACACTCAACACCCAAAAAAGGCACCCCTCGAAGATAAAGCGGGAGAGAAGATTAGACAACCCCGCAAGGTTCGTCCGGGAAACACTGATTATTAATGGATTTGTGCCGAGAGGGAAAAAGAAGCCAACAAAAGTTGATCCGCGAGAGGAGCAAGAGACCAAAAGAGGGAGCTCTCCCCGGGCTGAAACAGCCTCCGAAAACGCTCAAGGACTAAATGAAGGCAATCGGGGAAGAACAAGGAAATCGATCTAATCGTGCTAAAGAAAGGCAAGTGAAAAAGAGGAGTATTAAAAAAAAAGAGCCAATCTTAACAGAAAAAGAAATGGCCTGGTCCGCCACAGGAGAGGTGAAACTGGATCCTTAGAAAGACAATAACACAGCGTCGGGAAAGGAGCCATTTGCCCGGAAAAAAAAAAGAAAGAAGTAGGAATAAGGTATCAGGAGAGCGTGCTACGTAGCAACAAAAAAGGCAGAACAATAAACAGACTTACTGAGATCACGAGGATGCAGCCTCTAAACGCGTTGTCCTCTAAACGTATCAGGCGATCAATGAAGCCTCCGTCGAAAGACTGGCAGAGAGGGGTTCAAAAAGCGGGAGCTCAAGACCGACCAACAGAAATAAACCGGCCTTCAAGGGGAGAAAACAAAGCAGGGGTGACGCTACAAAAAAAAAGAACGGAATTTGTGAGGGAAAGTACATCGTCCTACATATTCACAACAGCAACTAAACAAGCAAAAAAAAGCTGGTGTGACCGAGAACGGGTTGGGGGACTGTCATCACGTTAGGCGGGGGGGTCCGCAAAAAAACGAGCTTCCTGCATTAATACGGATACCCAGGACAGAAAAAAAGAAAGCGCAAAAGGAATCCACAGTGAAGGCGAACGAGGGGAATCAAAAAAGAAGTTCCACTTCGGACTCCACGTCAGGACCGTAGGAAAACCTAAAAGAAACCGGCGTTCGCGATGCCTCAGTGGCACACAAAACGCAGGGGTCGGGAATTCGCTCAAACGTATTAACAACGCAAAAAGGGAAAAAAAACCGTGGGCACCCGGAGCCAGGGGGGCTTCTTCAAACTGTGGACAACTGCCAACTTCTTGGAGAGAATGGACGCGGAAAGCGCGACGACTCCCTTTAATTTAGATCAGACCCTGGGGGGAGGGAGGACACACGCAAGGCATCACTACTCCAAAAGCCGATCCGCTCTTATTAACAGCCTCAGCGCTTACCGGATAAATAAAAATACGTTTGCCACGAAAGGGAACTCGTCGTGGAAGAACGATGGAGAGAACGCGCTGGGAAGGTCTCACCTCTAAGGAGGCCGCCGAAACAAACAACGGCAGCTGCGATCAATACGAGATTCCCGATTGTGTCACAAAGCCACGCAGCGTCGGATTCGTCTGACGGTTCACAGCCAAAAAGCAACAAACAGCGGTTACTAGCAAGCTTTTCAGTAACAAGGTCCAACAAGGGAAAAAGGACATGTCGATTGACGAATTACAGACACCTCGGAAGCTGGAAAGGAAGCAAGAAAAAAAAGGCGTCAACCAAACCACCGGGCAAGGGTGATGGATTTTGTTACTATTAAATGAAGGCTCCGATCACGAGGGGAATCCCGTCGCCCATATCAAAACCCGCGAAACCACAACAAGAAGGACTGTTACCTTCATCCCTCAATACTGACTAACAGCAAATCGGCAAACAGAACAAAATGAACAAAGAACCTTCCTGAAGGAAAAAAACGAACCATCCCGGAACCGCGCTAACACGAATCGCCGCAACCGCTGCCAAACGGCTTCCAAGATGGGTGAATCCCAGAAAAAAAAGTAGCGCTCTTGCCGAACCCCATCATCAACAGACGTAAAAAGCAGAATTGAAGCAAAAAGCCAAGGTCAAAAATCGCCGATTTAAACAAAGCAAGGAAAAAAACTTCGTAAAACGACATAAGACATACCAATATCTAGTCAACTGTGCCAACAAAGGTCCTGCAAAAAGGAGTTCGTAC
>Ga0179593_1488467_pt1 | contig 21756 bp, 21 predicted proteins | sample CZODoug2_1_08_16_FD_185931 | JGI IMG/M metagenome (GOLD analysis project Ga0179593, IMG submission 185931) | Vadose zone soil fungal communities from Angelo Coast Range Reserve, California, USA - CZODoug2_1_08_16fungal (PacBio error correction) | ecosystem: Environmental > Terrestrial > Soil >...
GAATTGCAAAAGGACACTGACAGGTTGAGGTCCCATGCCTTGGGAAGGTTGGAGTTGAAACTAATCCTAATCTTTCTAACCCGAGTAAGTGTTGTGGACGGCAAGAAAGACGGGATTTCATCTCTAATGGAAGGGAGGGGATCGCTTACGTCAGAAAATTCATCGACGTGGGGGTGTAAGCGTCCCGGCGCGCGGGGTAAAAAGGGGGGGGGGAGAGCCCCACTCTGGTCGGGTATGAAAGGAAAGCCTAGAAAAACCTAAATTCTTTTCCTTTTCCGAAAAAGGAAAAAGGCCTCTTGGAGGCTCTCAGAGTAAAAAAAGCGTGTTAAGACCGCGAAGGGATAGGAGAGGAATTTTGTAAGAGGGTTTCCATGAAAAAGGCGTGTGGAATAAAATAGAATTTTCCAGAGGCGAGAGGAGGCAAGAAAAAACGCAAGCTCTCACTCACGGGCGCGCAATCACTTAGAGGAATCCTCTGGCGGATCAGGGACTGTGGTTGGAGAACGCAAGAGGGGAAATCTCATCTTTTGACAAGAACAACGGAAACTAACGACGCGGGAAGAGCTCGGGGGGTTGAACGAAAGGCCGATGGGGGGGGGAAGGAAGGAAAGTTTCACCGCTTAAAGACCCAAAAAAAAGTCAAGAGCTGAGAGATGCCAGAAGCGGCCCCGCATGGAGAGGTCGGTTGCCGCACTGGACGCATCCAAGAAAAGAAAGTTGAGAGTTTCCAGTGGAAGAATCGAATACATAGACTTGCCACAGTTTGCTACAAACCTTTTAGTTCAGGTCGGTGGGTCTGATAAAGAGAGAAGAGAGGAGGTCACGAGGGACGCCTCGGCTTTTTCCCAGGGTGACAGGTCTCGTGGGGAGGGGGAGAGAGGCTTGCCGGACACGAAGGATGGCAAGATGGCGCGTGAGTTAAAGAAAAAAGGAAAACCCAGAACCTTCAACAAGGGGCCAACAAGGTAAGCCCGGAATGACGCACAAAGTAGAGAAATTACTAAGATAATAAAGGGAAACTAGGAAGTGAGCAAAACTCAAGCAGGAGTCAGGAATAGCGCACTTTCCGATTGAGTGAACATCGCGTGAAAAAACTAACACTGAAAAGAAGGGGGAAACCTGGGAGACATTCAAGGGTGGCGAGAGCTTGTCTGAGATCAATCGGGGGGCCGAAAGTGAATACGAATTCAATGAACAAACATTTACCCGACCTTGATAACCGTCCGCTGGGGGGTGGTGACAAAAGATCACAGGGAGGGCGCGTCCTAAAAAAGCGAAGGGCATCAAGGGACGCTGCCGCAAAGCGACGCAATTGGACAGAAGGATCAGCCCATGTTCAGAACTACGGGTGGAAAGGAAATCCAGCATCACATGAGTGGCTGTCAAATTCAGAAAGAGGGACAACCCGGGAAGAGGTAAGCTAATCGACGGCGGGAAGAACCAGACGTGATTGGAATTGGAAAGTGGGAAGGTTTTTGAAAGGAGATGGCGATCTAGCTGTTCTTAAAGAAGGGAGGGGGGGTCAAGGTGCTCAAGAGGGGGGGGATCATAATCAGCCCAACTTCATTAAATTAAGTGGAAATCGAACCTAAAGGTGTCCAGACAAATGAGAAGCCGCGAGCGGCAGAGTAAAGGGGTGAAAAAGAACTGATATGGGGAAGAGGTCAAGGGAGAGAGTGTCCACTAGATTGCGCGGCGGAAGTGAAAAAAATGAAAACTTAAATAAGAAAGAACTTACGAGGTCCTTGCAGTGGGGGACGAAACCTGAACTAAACCGCGGAGAAAATAGTTGAAATCGGTGGTTTACAGAACTTGAGGGAAAAAAGGGGTTTGAAATCTCCGGGAAAGAGAGAACAAGGAGGAAGAAAATTAGAAAAGAGGTTTAAATGTCATGGAAGGAGGAGAGAAAATCGATCGCACATTCGAAAACCGCTCATCAGAAAGAAGACAACAACAACGACGGAGTTGATTAAAGAGAAATGAGGCAGTTTCCGATTGGACTATAGGGAATCAAGAAGAATAAATGAGAAAAACGCGACCTTAAAGGGAGTGAAAACTTTATAGTCAGTACGAATGTCATTGTTCTCGACCTTTATGCAACTGGAGGACAAACTCTAAAAGAGAAGGAAACCAAGGTAATGCTATAAGAGACTCAGTTGAGTCAAACGCGAAAGGGGAAGAGAAGGAAAGGGGTCTCTAATTAGAAGGTAGCGCGCAGGGGAAAGGAAACGTCTAGAGGACCGAATAAAAATCAAGGAAGGGGTTAACAAGTGACTCTGCGAGGATTCAAGATTGTTGTGGAAATGGAAAACGTCGGCTCGGGGTGATGGCTCCTTGATAATGACTGGGATGGAAAGGTCTGTCAAAAGGACATGATGAAGAACGAAAGGGAAGATGATGTCGAGGGCTAACGCGAATTGCAAACGGGATAACTGTGTCCAAGCACCGGGCACTATATGAAAGACATTATCCGGATAGGCACTGGCTTTGGAAGAAGGGGGGAAAACCACCACGAGGAGAACAAAACATTATAAAACCACAGGTCGGTACCATGTGGGCTTATCAGACTGTAATTGAGGTCGCGGAGGCAATCGGGACAGAAGGTTTGAATCATGCACAGAGGGGAAAAAAGAATATGACACGCCAACCGCTAAAAACTTCCGAAAATGACGACGACGTTTAAGGGAAGAGGAATTCGTCAAACAGAGGGGGGAAGTGGATGACAATCTAGAGCAACAGAGAACTGTTCTCAAGAGAAGCATGTGGGAAGGGAGAGATCGCTGGTCGACATAAAGTGCGCGGCCGTCCATGACATCCTTAAAGGCTCACGGAGGGGCCGGTTGATGCCTCTTCTATCGCGTCGATTTTGAGAGCGGATGTGAAACTGAATAAGGAAAGAGTTTGAAGATGTATGTTGGTGGAAGGGGGGGGGAGTTCCTGCCAGGGTGGGGGGCGCTGGCGTTTGAAAATTAAAAAGGTACATCTAAACTCTTGGACAGTGGCAGGCTGCAGGGAGACAGTCATCCTCCACAGAAGAGACTTCAAATACGTGAAAAAAAGTCTGGATTTGCACGAGCGAGCGCGACAGACGGTCCCAAAACGCCCTGCACGAACTTTCAAACTTTCAGGAAAAAGAGTGTATAAAAGGGGGAGATTCTTGCAGGATAACAAGGAAAAAACAAGTCAAGGGGGGTTCTCAACCTTCTGACTGCCGGCAAAAGAGGAAAAGGGAACGGCTTAAAGGCAATCTCCGTCGGTTTGTTGGGGAGGTTGAAGCGCTTTAGAAAGAGAAAAATCGGCCTTTGGAGGGGTCAAAAAAGGGACGCCGAAGAGAAAAAACCGAAGTGGGAAGTTCGTAGATGCAAGAGAAAAAAAAGAAGGAGGTAAAAAAGCGCCTTCGAGCAGAAGAGGGATTTCACTCTTAAACGAAATTCTCGAAAAGGTTGAAGAGTGCGTGGGTGCGTGGGCTATAAAAGACTCAACTTCATCTCAATGGGGGTCTCACACGCCGAATGGAAATCATAGCAGGGCGCAAAAAGGAAGGACCGGGCCAGAGAGAAACGTCTCTCTTACCCGCGGAAGTAGAATGTCGGAACTCAATCGCGTATGCAGGCAAAGACGAGCAAAGAGGAGGAATTAGGAAGGGGAACCCGACGTTCCGGACCTTTGGGAAATAGAGGGGCCGCCCGCGCCGCCTGAGTACCACCAGTTCACTGGGGAGGGCAGGGCAAGGGAAGCATCAAGGAGAAAAAAGAGAGTTCGCGAGCAAAGGAAAAACACAGCTTCGTGCTTCAAGAAAGGGGGAGAGGGGGGGGGTCAGAATAGGCGTATAATAACTCCAAAAGGTTAAAAAAGAACGAATGGAATGTCAATTGCGGGGAAAAGCCAGAAGACTTGCAGTGATCTTCAGAAGAGGAGAGGATATTACTGGAAGGAATGAGTTGAAAGGGGGGGAGGAAAAGGAGGCTAGGGTGAAACGGGGGGAAATCATCGCTTCAACCCGGCGGACCGTGTTACTGAGAAAAAAAAAGCGTAGAAATTGGAGCAATATGGGAGACTAGGAGATTCGCGGTGAATCTCTGGAGTTGGGAAACGTCCGTGCTCTAGCGGAAAGAGTTCAACAAGTGCTAATCGCTGAGGAAGGAGGGAGCTAAGCCGAGTTCGCGAACTCAAACGGAGAAGAATATCCTAAAAGAGGACGCAAAAAAATGAACTGTATGAGGAATCGAACGAGAGATAGTTTTGAACATCTCCCTAAAAGGAATGAGGGATTGCGGAGAATGTGTGGGGAGCTCTCTGGGTTTCAAGGAAGGAATTGAGAATATAGACGAATTTAAGAAGGGACGCAGGATGACGCGCAAGAGAAAAAAATCTATCCGAGAACTTGCGCTAGAGTAAATAAAAAAAGGAGGGAGGGGGAAGTAAAGGCTCTTGGTACCACGAAAAACCGGCAGTCATCTTTAAGGGAAGAGTTGACTGACAAGGGGACCCCTCGTCAGATCTGAAAGCTTGGGGAAGAAGTTCCTATGTTTTTTGGGAGGGAGGCAAAGGGAGGACGTGACACGAAGCTTCAAACTCACAAACCAAGAAACATCATCTTGACGAGATGCGCCTTCAAAAAAGAAGGTTCAGGGGTTCATGACATCTGCTGCACTTTGAGCTGGTTGTCATAATGCTGAAAGATAGGGACACAAATTTTTCCTAAAAAGAGAAAAGGGAGGCAGGGGGAGGGGCGAAAAACTACCGAGCTTAAGACTTGACAAATCTAACGCGCTCAGTTGTGTTCCGGAAGGGGGGAAAGGGAATGGCGGTAGCTCCGGGGAGGGCCCAGGAAAGAAAGAAAAGGGTGGTCTCGGAACCACAGGGCGGCTTGGAAGGACAGAACGCAGCGGAAAAAAAAGATGAAGGTAACTTGAATTGCACCCAACATTTCGATCAATGGCTGAGTAAGAATTCGCTCACGTCGAGACAAAGAGGGGAGAGAAATAAATGGGACAATCCCGGGTCCTGTAATGAAAGTCTCGAAAGAAGGAAAGGAAAAGGAGTATTAGAAAACAGCATCTTTAAGAAAAAATAGAGAATACATCAACATGGGTTCGGTCTAAAGAAAGAAACGGTCGCTCTTCGAGTGGAGAGAGGGGGGGCAGGAAACAACTGAAAGAGGTTTGTCGAAGGAAATTTCACGTATTCGCTCATTTTACTTAAAAGGGGGGGTTGCGATAGTGGCGGGAGGTTAGTTTTGCATGGATTCATAAAGCGCTGGATGATCCCATATGCAGCAATTTTAAGCTGGAAAAAGCATTCCTAGATCAGGAAAAATGTTCAGCAAACGCCTGGGTTTGAACCTAAAGAACATCTTTTTGCTGTTCAAACGCTTCAAATCCAGTGTGCATAGGGGCTGAAGGAGCTAGCCGTGGGAAAGGGGGGGGGTAAATTTTTAAAGGAAAAATGTTTTGTTGGCAATTCAGCGCACAGTCGACACTGCTCGTCTAAGGTCTAAATTCTTTGATAACAGAGTAGGAAATCACCCTCAGTAAAAAAAGAACAAAAAGAGAATAAGTGACGACGGGCAACATGAAGAAGAAAGCCGCTCGCGCAGAGATTGGGGGAAACTATGATACAGATCATATCAGGAGTAACGACTGACGTTCCAAGGCTGTATTGGGATACTTTACGATAACAAAGGCATTGGCGGAGAGGGGGAAGACGAAACCTGATCGAACGGCAGAGTCATAACATGAGGCGGTGAACTTGGGGGGGGACTGCTCACTTAGCTTTTGTGAGGAGTTTTTAGTCTTCAAGAGCTAAAGATAAAGTAAGGGGGAGAAGGGGGGCTAAAAGCTGGATCGCATTGGGAAAGGATGAATCGACCAGAAAGAGGCATGAGAAAGGCTAACCTCTCGACAAAAAAAAAATGGGCGAAGCGAAGGAGGGAAAAAAAAGTTAAAACGCAAAAGAGCAGGGGGGGGGTCGAAGTTAAGATTAATAAAAAAGAGGGACCAATCGACTTTCGACTTTTTTGGGGGGATAGAATCATGTCAGTGAATCTGACGTGAGTAAAGAGGAAAGAACTATCACAGACATAAGAAAGGTATTGTCGAGAAGGGGTCGGAAGAGCGGCAGTCTTTCCGTAAATAAGGGGGAAAGGGGGTGCGCGCCGGGCACGCCTCAAATCTTGGCCAACAAGAAGGACAGGTTGTTAAAAATGTTACTCTAGGGCGGATCTAAGGGTGGGTGGGACTGGATGAGATTTTGGGTCTGGGCGCTCCGGGGGAGGGGGGAACAGACTCCTTTAGATGGAGAAAAGGGGGCAAACACGAAGTTGGAAAAGGAAAAAGTATGCGACTAGAGATAAGGTGACCCAATGAAAGAAAAAGGACCAATCACAGGAGAGAGAGTCTTCCGAGTTGAAGAAGGAAAAGCGGAAGGGGCTTTGAAAAGCGGGGAAAGACGATGGTGATGATTAAAGAAGAACACCAGGATGGTTCTACATGTGCTATGACCAGAATGAATGGACTTCAAGTTGCACATTGATTCAAAAGGGGGTGAAGAAAGAGTCTACCGGAAATGAAAAAATCACCTTCAAAGGCGAGAAAAAAGTACGTTTAATTAGAGCCTACGTGGATTTACTGCACTTCTTCAATAGAGTGAGGAGACAATCTAAAGCCATAAGAAGAAAAGAAATGTTCGCCCGCGCACCATGTGAGAGGTCGCTGACCACGAAAAAAAAAGGGCGATTCGTAATCGGGGGGGAAAAGGGAGAGGCCCCAGGAACGAAGGACAGGGATCTCTTGGCCGGATTCCCTTCGATAAATGTGCGGGGGAAAGAGGGAGGACTGGAGCGCATGCCGGAGACGGGGGGGGAAAGCTGTTGGGTGAGGTGCTAGGGAGCAGGCTGGATTGGGCTCTGAAACGGATAAAGCGAAAAAGTTTCTTGAAAAGTTCCAAAGGCCGATCCTCACGACCAAAATAAACCAAAGAATTGAAGCCGAGGCGTTCAGGGGGGGGAAGGAAATCGGAAGGGAAGGGTCAGCGACGTCCAATTAAAAGGAAAGAAAAGTTATTGTCAGGAACAAAGGGGGAATACTTTACTTGAGGGGAAAGAAGGAAAACCGAGAAGAAGAAGGTGGCTAGTCAAAAAGTGCGAAGGGAAGGACAAAGAGCGCCAGGCTTCTCAGGGCAAGATGATGGACGTGGGGGGGGAAGGGGAGTCGGGAACTCTCCAGGCTCTCCGAAATCCTAAAAACACATCTATTGGAGTGAAAAAAAGGAAGCTAAGAAGAGGGGGGTCACGGGAAGAAAACAGGGGACGCGCGAAAAAGGTCATCAGTTCGAAAACAAAGAGGGTTCCGAACAGAGGGATTTACGTCCCGAAATACAGTTTATAGATTTGGGGAGGGGTCGAGCGGTTCTAAGAGACAGAGAGGAATAAGAAACTAGGGGTCCTACACACGCACGTGGAAGGCTGGGGAAAAGCAAAAACTGACTCATCAGGAGAATCATCCCCTCAGTTGAAGTAAAAAAAAAGCGTAAGGAATGAAGAAAAAATCAAGGTACGGACCATTGCGGGGTCCGAACCAAGAGCGATTAAGAAGTCGCGAAGCGGGTCTTTCGTGAAAAACTCTTCCTTCCGCAGGCGTAAGGGACCGTGCGCCAGACCAGAACACCTAAAAGGGGGGCTTTTGAGGAAATCCGAGTTTAAAAAAAAAAAAGAAAAGGGAAGGTCTCGAGGCGGCAAAGACTTGGCAAATTGAACAACGGAAAAGGGGAGAAAGAGATCAAGGTCAGACGAACTCCACCGGTGAAGAAAAACGAAAAGGCGGATTCATCTCTAAAAAGAACAGGACAGGAATCACCAAACAACGTAGGGGGAAGATAAAGGAAAAGCTTAAAGAGGAAAAGGAGGCCGAGAAAGCTTGAGGGGAAAGGTTCGAGAACGAATCCTGTCTTTCGAAAAGAAGGTGGGGTACTTCTAAGCACTGAGCTGTTTGGCAGGGGGCCGATTGCGGGAATAGGGGAGAGGGAATAGGATTCGAAAAGTCATCACTTTTATTATCTCTGGGAGGGCCAGATAAGTCGACTCTTGAATTCCTACGGTCTGAGAAAAGAAAGAAGAACTCGACAGGGGAAGGCTAAGCCTGCACATACGGCCACAAAAAAAAAAGGCATCAGAAGGAGAGTGCTAAGGGAAAACAACCGCTGGTGAGAGGTTTTGCAAAAAAGAAATGTTTGAAGGAGATTGCTGTCACATCATGAGTGGGAAAAAGCGGGTCAGAAATGAGAGTAGAGAGCATCAGACAAACAGCGACATCTGGATCAGGCATCGTAAAATGGAGCGAAGGAATAAGAGGAGGGAAGAATTCTATTCCAAGGATCGTTTAATCGTCCTATTAACGCGAGGAAACGAAATCGAGGTTATCGTCGCGGGGGAAAGCCGGGGGGGGGGGGTCGGCGTAGAAGCAGGGGTAAACCGCTGTCAAACAGAAAAACCAAAAGTCAAAGCTTACCGAGAGGAGACCTTAGGAGGAAACAGGGGGACAATCAACTTTACTCCCAAAGCTAAAAAAGGGGAATTTTTCACACGAGAGAACAGAGCTACGGCCCACATTTTGAAATAAAAATGACCGAAGGGCTTGCAGTTCTTTAGCGGCTGAAAGAAAGAGTCAAGTGCCTCATAGTGGCAGAGGGAGAACTCGGCTGTTTTCCCGTATGGGGGTTATCAAAGCGGGGGAGGACCAGGGAGGAGCACTCGGAGTACCGGAAAGAGGTCTGAGTGTAAAACAAAAAAAAATTCAAAGAAACGACCATCTCAAACCCAGAAACAGGAACTCAAGGAACCCACATCTCTAAAAAATGCTGATTCCAGAAGGGGGAAAGCTCACAGTAGCGCACAAGAGAGAAATCGAATCGTAAAAGGAATCCGAAAGAGAAAAAGAGCATCAAAGCCGGAATTCCTCTCACTTCCGATGAGAAGCATCTGGGGCGTTCATTTTCAAAGGGAAAGCGATCACCTTGAGAAAAGGGGGAAGAATCTTCTATTGTGGAGGCTTTCGAAGGCTGAGAAAAGGGAAGAATTGACGAAATTCAAAAAAGAAACTGGAATCATTTACCCGGCCGTGGGGCAAAAAAGGAGGAAAAGAGGAGTCATTACTTGACATTGCGTGGAAATGGAGACAGTGGAACAACTCGGGACTTGAACCTCTGCACGGAACAGCGAAGGACAATTCCCATGAAAAAATAAGAACACAACATCGTACGCAAGAATGACAAAGAATTTGTTGGAGGAAGATACCTAAGCACCACTTTTTGGGCTGGGGAAACGCTTCAAAAACGAGGGCCCGGAGAAAGAACTGGGAAGATGGAAGCTGAGCGCGTCCTTTGGGGGGGGGAAATGTAACATTGGGGGGGGGTGGAAACGTCTCGATAGGGGGGGGGAGCTTCAAAGGAGGAGGGAGAACAACTGCGTGTAACTCATGCAAATAGAAAGGATTCCAGCGGTCAAAGTTTTGACAGACGAAGAACAAAGATCTGGGACACGCGAAAAAGCGAGAGTAAAAGGGGAAAAAAAAAGTATTATTTTAACAGTATCAATCTTCTAGGGAAATTCCGGGGGGCGAAAATCTAAAAAACGTTGGGAAATGTAAAAATCAAGAAAGATTTCAGGATTTAAGGGAACCCTATCGAACTATGAGATTTGCTCAGTGGGGGTAGTCCTAGCGTGTGGGCATAGTGATGGAAAAATCATGCGAGCATGAACGGAAGAGTGAAGAAAAGTCTAAAGGCAAGGGGCAGGAAAAGATCCATTCAGTCGGAAAAACGAGGACGCCGACGACATTCTACAGCTTGTCAAAAATAAAGACATCATCTAGAACAGGGGGAGGTGTACAAAGAATAAAACCTTTAAAGGATTGAGATGCGTGAAAGGGAGAGAGTGCATGAATCTAGGCCCGAAGGTAAAAGGCGACGTTAAGAGGGGTTGATGATCGAAAGAGGGGGGACCGTGTAAAGGGAAGGGGAAATTTCAAAAAGGAAAAGAAACGCTAAATATGCGGAAACCAAGGGCCATCAGGAAGTCATCGGGAGGTGACAGGGGGCGCTCATCACGCGCAGGAATTCGGGGAGAAACGGTCGGTATCGGAAACGTTCTTTGAAAAAAAATCAAAAGAGCCGGGAAAAAATCCGATATTTATCATGTCAATCAGAAAGTTTGGAAAAAAGGTACACCTGCGCGGCGGCTGCGGACCTGTGGCACGTCTGTCAACCGAGGAAGGGGGGGGTTCCTACTTGGAGAAAAAGAGGTTCAGGAGATAAGATTTTATAGGGGAAAAAGGAGACACATGCCACTCCGGGTTGAAAGGGAGAGCGTGCGCGCATTGGCTCAAACATGTTCAAGGGATACTTTGAACAAAAGAAAAGAACCAATCAAGTAGATTTTCAGCCCCCTAAGTCACTTGGTGGGAAAAAACATCACAACTAGTGGGGATAGGAGGGAAGAAGCACCAAAAGGTGCTTAACATGTTGAGAATACTAGGAAGGGCGTCGACGGGGGGGAAAGACAAATTGGGATGCCCTCATAAAAGTGAGCGAGAAACGCGCGGCAGCAACGAAAAAAAATCAAGAATGATAACGCCACGCGCAGACACGGAACGGTAAATGACGACGGGGAACGGGAATTCGAAACCTATGAAGTGAAACAAAGAAAAACAGCAATCGGAAGAGGACCAGAAATTGACCGCACCGCAGAAAATGATGGAGAAGGAAAATAAAAGGAGCTACATCGCAGGGGGAAGTAAGAGGAAAACCTGATTGAGGCGTCTTTGCGAACTTCGCGGAGAAAAGGCGAGGAAGGTGCGTCAGAGGAGTTGACTCTAGAGGCCATGCCGGAAGGACAGTTGGGGGTGTGGTGGTGGTGGGGGGAGGGGGGGGGGGGGTGTGGGGGGGGGGGGGTGTGGTTGGGGGGGTGTCTGGTGGATGTGGTGGGGTGTGCGGAGATGGGGGAAGGGGCGAGGTGGCCCTTCATCTGGGTTCAGGCGCGGGGGGGAGCGAAAGATTCCTTTCCATTTTAATGCGTGGCAAACAAAGCCGTAGCAACACCGCAAGCGTCCAAAAAGTGTACGGGAAACAAGACCAGGGACGGGGAAAAGGGAGGAGGACGGCCGAGTTCATCTACGTGAAAAAAACATTCCGAAGGTCACGGAGGGCTTCTTTTTATGCTAGACTCTTTCTTCGATTATAACCCGGAAGAGAGGGGAAAGGACTGGACTGGGGATTAGGACCCCAGTGCTCCACAAGGGAGCTGCCGCTCTCATCTCTGACGATGAGAAGGGGGGGGGGGGTGTGAGGGGTAGCGGCATTAAAACAGGGTCCGAGCCGAAAACAACTCCTTGGAGAAGGGATAACCAAGAGAGTGTCAACGAGGGTCAAGGACGATTAAAAGGGGGAGGAATCACAGTTAAAAAAAAGAAGAAGTCGAGCATCAGCGGGATCACTCAAAAAAGGGGAGAAATGCGCTCAGATGAGGGGGAAGGGAGTGGAAGTGCTTTGACTCTCAGCATAGGAATCTCTAAAAATGGAGTCAATACATGGTCCAAACAACTTCGGTAAAAAAATCGAAAACCTTCTCCCATTCCCTCATCATAGGTTCTCGAGGAAACACGCTCGCCGTAAAAGAAACTCAAAGACAAATTGGCGCTTGGTCCCGGGGAAAAAGCCGCGCGAGAGCGGGAGAGCTCTGCTTTTCTCAAAAAAAGAATTATAAATCGGGGGGGAACTCTTGAGGTCCGTCGGGTAAAAGGTCCCACACTTCTCTCAGGGAGGTCCGTAAGCTAGAAAAGCGAAATATCTAGAACGCAATCGCGCTTCAGAAATGGAGGGAGGGCACAAAGGGGGGAAGAAGGTTCGCAAAAGGGGGATTGCGGAGGGAAGACAAGGGTCACGAGAGAAAATTGGCTTGCTCAATTCTCCATTTCAATCTTGACAAAGGAAGGAAGGGCTAAAAAACAACAACGAGGAGGAGGGAAAAGGGATTAAGAAAACAAGAGGCACGAGAATTGCGAGGAAAGAAGAAGATGAAAAGGGAGTTCAGATAAAATTCCTATTCTCTCGTCGGACCGTGGGGAACTTTCATAGAAAAAAGGGGGTCGGGGGAAAAGCCTATTGCGCCGAGATTAGCGTGATCGAAATCGAGCCACACGAAGGGGGGACAGAAAAACCAGAAATTTCAAGTGCGAGCGCCGAGGGGGTCGGGCAGAAGGGAGGAGATCGGACTTCTGGGGAAGGCCTACTTCCTCCAAGCGCAAATCTGAGGGGGGGAGAGGCATTCCCCTAAGAAGAGTTGAAGCGCCTAAAAAAAAAATGGAGGAAGCTGGAGAAGGTTTGGGTGCGAGAAGGGTTGCAATGGAGACCTCATTAGTGGAAAGAAGGGCGGAAAAGGAGAGGTCAAGCATCGACAAAAGAGAGAGAAAACACAACATCGAAAGGCCGGAAACAAAAAGAGCGTTGTTTGCGACATCGCCTGAGCGGTGGAAGCGCCATACTGGAGAGGAGCACGCCGAGACGGGTTACTAACGAGGAAAAAAGGGGGGTAACTAAAGAGGGTTGGTTCGTCGTAGGCGCGGAAAAACACGAAAGTCCTCACAACACCCAAAAAGGAAAAGAAACTTGAACAGAGATGCAATACGAAGAAGGGGCAAAAGGTTGGAGAAGGGTTAGAAAAACAAATGACGTCTGCAGGGGAAAAGAGTTTTTCTGAAGCTAGGAAAACAGTGTTCCTAAAATATAGCCGGGACGTCGTGCAGGGGGTTGGTGGACGGAGAAATACCGTGAGGGGGATGTAAAAAATCTAACTCCCTCTTTCCGGGGGGGGGGGGGGATTCTCAGCGGCGGTGGGAAGCGGTGAGAAGGGATGTTGCAAGGAGCATTAAAATTCCCGATTCGTTGAAGACGAAAACGCCTCTCAACCCAAGTAGGAACTTAGAACACTTACAAACAACAAACGAACGCTAGCACAACCTGCTGAATGTTCATGAAGAGAAAGAACTAAGATGAAAGCAAAATAGAGAGAATTAATCAAGGACGATGAGAAAACTTTATAGTCAAAATCAAGACACCTCACCGATTCTATGGCGAGAAAGGGAGGTTCAAGACTCGAAACACAAAATGGGGGCATCGCCGAAAAGAAGAGTAGGATTCGTTCTCCGTCGATACACGGGAAACTGAGGGCAGGCCGGAAAAATTATTCGGAATCATAAGTTTGGGGAGAGTCGTTTGGACGTGAGGGGGAAGGGGGGGGGGTCAGGACGTTCATGCCGTTCCAGTAAAATCTGAGTTGCTAAAGGGCAGCTTAAAAAAAACGAAATTCCTTCGGGGGTCGAAAGGATCAAAAGGGGATCCTCCTCACCAAAAATAGTGGAGTCAAAGGACTCACATAAGGGGAACAGAGGTCAAAAAGAGACGTTTTGAGAATTATATCTCCAGTGGTGGAAAGTGGAAGTTTAACAGGGGGGGTGGCAATTCGGGCCGCACTCTCAAAAGAAAAGAGAGTAACGTCGGGAAGGGAGGTAATGAAAAAGGGATATTCAATAAAGGCATTATCCGCAAAAAGAAATAAAGAAGGAACTGCAAAACAATCTGGCAAAAGAAGACGTCAAAATCCGAGTGGGGTAAAACACTGGATGGAGGGAACATAATCAAGATGAAGGCCCTTCGAGCTTAAAAATGGGAAAGGACCACTGAGAGAACTAACTGTGTGAAAAACGGGAGGAAGAAACCTATCTACCCTAGGAAAGGGCGGGGATGTGTTTACTGCTCCTGTAAGGTGTGGTGAAGCAGGGGGGGGGAAAAACGTCTACCGAAGTAAAAGGAAAATGGACGAAATCTAAAGGGGAAAGGGGAGCATTCATTCCTTCAAGCAACCTCTACTCGAGAAAGAAAAGCGACCTCAGCATATAGAGACAAAAATGGGGAGGTATAGAGAAAGGGGGGAAGGAAGTTAAAGCTGGAGAGAGGGGAGGGAAGGAATTACTTCGATCCAAAAAAGAAAAAATTAAAAAGCTACGGGACGACGTTTTGAATCTTCGATCAAGGGGCAGCCGAACAGGGAGTCGCCAACATCGGGGAGGGGAAAAGCGCAAAAAAAAAAAGAAAACCCGAAGGAGATAAAGAGGGGGGTCGAAATTCAGAAAAAAGCGCAGGCAATCGTCTTGCGTTAAATGGGAAGGAAAGACACGTTTTTAAGAGAGAATTAAGATCGCCGGTCTCCGAAGAAAGAAGGGGAAAGCATGGGGTGGGGGAAAAGGGGGAACTCAGCGCTAAGGAATCGAAGGGCGGGGTCTGAATCCGCTAAGAGATGGTTTGGGAATCCAGAAGTGATAATTACGTGAAGGAGGACTCTGTGAGATTAAAAAGATGAAAAGCACGGCAAAGGGGGGAGGAAGCAAGGGGTCTAGAGAGGACCAAAACATGGTCATCTAAAAAAATTCAATAAAAAGAAAAAAGTCTCAGAGTTCACAAAGTCGAGGGGAGCGAAAATAGCACTGGAGGGAAATGAACAGAAAAACGCGGGATAATGAGAGTCAACCACCAGAGGTTGCCATGTGGTCTAAATTGGTCTTGTCTTCATCTTCACTGATGCCAAGGGGGGATAAAATAGAGGCAGCAAAAACAGGAGGAAAAAATAAGACTCCAACGCTATCAAAGGGGGGTAAATGATCGCCTGAAGTGAGTAGACTCAATTCTGCAGACCTATTGAAGGGGTCATACCAGCTCCGCTCACATCTGACGAGCGACCAAGGGTCGGAAAAAAAGAACACCATGTTGATGAAGAGGGAAAGAAAAGAAGACTTCGCCATCGTCGGAAAAGGAGGAGCCATCAAACTGCTTGGAGAGATTTGGCTAAAAAACTCTGCCGTGGAAGGGGACACCTCGAGGGGAGGCAATTTGCGTCATCTAGGGTTGAGTCGGGGCAAGAGGGGGCTAAAGGAATTCAAGAAAGGGGGTAGAGGGTTGGGTGATGGGGAGGAAGAGCTGGGGGTTTGAGGCAATTAAACGAAGCGGTAAAAAAAGGATTGACAAAAAAGTTTTTTGAAAAAGCTGCATTTCCGGCACAGCAAGGAACCGAAGCCTTCAAACATTAGGGAGAAGAGGGAACGGGAGGTTCAAAGCTGGAAAGACTACGTCCAACTCCTGCAAGAAGGGGTGCGCTTAGCGGGGTAGATGGGGTCATGCTCTTAATTAAGGGGAAAAGAAAAACTTTATGAAAATTGGGGCGGCGTCATGGAGGAAAGTCAAGGCTAACGCGAGTGAACTTTCAATAGGATGGACGGGGGGGGGTTAGCGGCGTGAACAGCCGCGAAAAAAAAAAAAAACCTTGAGGTTCAAACTTCCAACGAAATAAAAAAGGGGGTGCAAAGTTCGCCAGGAAAGATGAGCCGGGCTCAAACAAAGAGGCTAGCAGAAAAGGGGAAAGCAAAAAAACAGGTTCTATTCTCTAGATGAGGGGTTGAGGGGGGTCTTTGTCGATGCTTTGAGAAGAGAGCTCTGAGCAGACTTAGGAAAGACATGTGTCTCAAAGACCAGCTAACGAAACATTCAGAAGAAAGTCCTAAAAAAAAGGATCGGAAACACTCTCGCCTGGGTACAATCGAAAGACAGGTGCAGCTTTGTGAGGACCGTAAGGCAGGCCCGAGGAGAAGGGAAAAGCAGGAGGGCCGTAAAAGAAGTTCAAAGCACTTGTAATTATAGGGAAGGCAACAAAAATGAAAGAGGGGGGGAAAAGACGCTGGACATAAAAGAAGAAAAAAGATTATCTTCGCCGTCACTGCTCCAGGGGGAAGTGGAAATGTAACGGTCGCCGGTTTCGGGAAAGGGGAAAAAGAGAGAGCCAAAAGTGTTGTACAAGCAAGGGGGGGGGGAGGCGAAAGACATAACTCTTGCAATATAGAGAATCAAAAACACCTGAAAAGGAGTAGATGAATTGCAAGAGAGGGAGATTGAGCGAGGGAACCAGTCAGCGTCGGAAAAAAAAAGGGGGAGGAGGAAGCTCTTTCGACCCCGGCAGATGTGACTAGATCTGTTTTCAGAACTTAAGCGGCGAATAAGTAGGGGAGGGGAGTCGCTTACAAGACAGGACCATCGTTCCGGGCGGTCAGGCGGCCAGAGTTGGGGAAAAAAATCAAGCTGAAGGAAGTCGGAAAGCAGAGAAAGTACGGGCGGACTACTCGATTAAAACTGACTACTGCCGACAAAGAACCGCAATGCCTAAAACTTGAGTTCGAGACCTGAGGAAGTTGTGGAAGCCCGATACTGCGGGGGGGGAGAACGGAGAATGTGGGGGAGAGGTGGGGAAACATAACGGCGTGTGAGGACAGGGGAGAAGTGTCACTGACAGTGAAAGAAGCGACAAAAAAATAGAGAACTCATCATCACATTGGTCGAGGGTGAAAAATTCGAGAAGAGATTGGGTTGGAAAGGAGGTTGAAAGAATAGGGGGGGGACGCATTGGGACCCTCTACCCTCTGGTGATAAGGGAAAGTTGAAAGAAAATAAATATGGGGGGGAACGGCGACGGATTCTCGTCTTTACGAATAAACTCGAGACCCAAAGTCCCAGAAAAGAGGGCCGCCAAATCTAAAATGGAATTTGAAGCAATGTAAAGCCACCAAAGTTCGTCACTAAACTTAGAGTCCGGTTTTACCGGAATACCTAATTCAAGGGGAACTACAAAATACAAGACCGTGAAGGGCGTGCAGAGTTTTGGACGTCGGGTACAGAGGAGCCTCGAGCGTGGCAAATCAGAACAGATTGTGGGACCAGGGGAATTTGGAGGGACGGATCAAGTTGCTGTTGCAAGGCAAGCAGGAAAAAAAAAGAAAAAGTACCAGAGGTAGACGAAAAAAACCAGCGGGGGAAAAAGAGAGAGCTAAACAGTCAACCCACACAGCCAGACGCCAACAGAGCCGCAAGTCTCTCTCAACTCAGGGATGACAAAAGATTCAACCGTCCGAAGGTACTAAAAAGGAAGAAGAGAAAGTTAAAGAGGAAGAAAATATGGAGAGCAGAGAGTTTTTTAATACAACTCTAAAGAACGCGGGTCGGGAAAAGTCCGGGCGTTCGGGAGGGGTTGACGGAGACTTTATGATCTTCAGATCAGGGGAAGAGGGCGAGAAATCCTCTCAAGACGATCTGTACCCGAGACAATCAAGTTTTCTTTTTCACGTGGAGGGGAAAAAGTGCCAATGCAAAGTCGAGGGAAGAACCATAGGGGAAGAGGTCCTCTGCGTCCAGAAGACTCCAAGGCCTCGCGGTCATCAAAAAGGTCAGAAAAGGGATTAATGATCTCATAATAGTGGTCTGGGGGGGAACGCTCAAGTCCCAGGGGGAAAATGCGGGAAATCTACTGACGATGGACGTGTTGGGAAAGGGGACGATGGACATGTGGGGGTTGCAATTCAAAAGAAAGCAGAGATCTCGAAAGGTCTCGTTCACGGAGTGACTTAGGATAAATAACCGAGTAATGCCCACGTAAGGAGGGGGGGAATAAAAACTCTCGAACGGTGACAGAGAAACAGTCAAGGGACCCAAAAGCAGAGAAGGTCCCACAACTTATGACCTGGGATCTTCAGAGAAGTTCAAGAAGGAGCAGTCAAACTCTTTTAAAGAAAACGAGGACTTACGAGTAAATTTCGTTGGGGAGGGGAGAACCTTCGGGTAGAGATCATCCAATGGTGCTCTGGGTGGTTTCATGCTCTTTGATCGTGTTTTAGAGGGGAATATCGCAGGGAAGGGCGAAGGAAAAGTCGAAAGTCGGAAAAAAGTTGGGGCCGGGAAGGTTCAGAAACCAAGAGGAAGCTGCTACAATAGAGACAATGCAGACTCAGAAACAAAAAACGGAGAGATGAGGGTGAGAAAGAGGACGAGGTTCGAGAGTGAGGATATTCGATACAGCGAGCTCCGGCGCAACAAGTCGACTGGGTGGGGCAGAGGCGACGTTATGTGCAAACATCGAGCACACGCACCAACGATAAACGCCATCATGAAGGACATCTTCGATCATGTTAATACCAGAGTCGTTAAGGAAGTATCGGCACGTTTGGTAACGGCCAGGAGGAAGAGGAAGAATCTCGATGCAAGAATGGGTTTCAACACTGGAAAAGAGACGAGAGCGGGGGGAAAATTGTTGTGCACGTCAAAAAGCTTCGCTTGGTGTTGGGAAAAGGCATTATCAATCCCTGTGATAGTCCCAAGAAAGACGCCAGGGGACGAGCTTGTCTGAGAGCGTGAAGTTAAACAAACAGTGAAAGGGAAAAAAACTTTTACAATAACGCTAGCTCATTTCAAAAGTCTTTGGTCCTAAAAGGAAAACCGAACTGTCTTTGAAAGGGGAAAAGCACGTAAAAGTGATTAAGAATAAAGAAAAAAACGAAGGGGCTTAACATGTCGAAGAAAGGAGGGAATTGTCTTCGCTCTACAGGGTCACCTTGATTCAATCGGTGGGAAATCGTGTCAGGAAATTAACATGAAGGAAAAAAAAAAATGGACCCACACACGCTCGCAACATGGGAGGGGGGTGACCTACGTGAATGGAGGGGCAAATTCAAAACCTCTTTAATTTAGAAGAGCACAGAGCAGGAGCTCCCCGGAAGGGCGAAAGGAAATGGGGAGGGTGTACGGGAGAAAAACTAGAACTTCGCCATCGCGAAAGGGCGCGCCAAAAAAGGACGTTCCTGCTTTGATCAACTTATACCTTCGTGATTCAGGTGCGTCGAAACGGCGATGGGAGCATGAGGAAGGAGAAATGGGGGGACTGTTGTGGGGATGTGGCACAGGTTGGTTTGCGGCTGGAAGTTGGGGAAAGGCAAAGGAAAAGAACAGCGGGAGATGCCATGTTCCTTCTTGCAGGCACGAAAAGGGGGAAACCGCACGCGAGCGCCTTCAACCATTACGGGGAACAAGCAAGTCGTTTGCACGATCGGAAAACAGCGAAAAACCGCCTGCACGGACTTAACCTTAAAGGGTATAGGGGGGGGGGGGAAAACTTGATGTCAAAGATTATTTTAAAAGACGCTTCAAAACTGTGCCGTACATTGAGTGAAACAAGCTCAAAAGAAAAGGGGGAAAGAGGATCTCGGACCGTTGGTGTTGGGAGGTTAAGCGTCGGAAAGGCCGCAGAACGCTAAAAAATCGGGCAAAACGGCCGAACTATAACCGCGAGGTATTGAGATAACCGATGCGCTAAACGGTAAACAAAGCGCCTAGGCAACGGTCACTCGCGCCCATTTCGATGGGAGAAGAGTAGTTTAGGGAAACTTTTTGTCCGAACTCAGAAGAGGATCTTAACTTCGTACTCATGTGTAGAAGAGAAGGTAAAAATCGCGAGAAACATTCACGAGTAATGAGACTGCAGTTTTCCGTAACACAGTAAAGGGAATGACGCGAAAAAAAGTCAAAAAAAAGGGGAACCCAAAAGTGGGAACTTGTCTTCACACGAAAAGGATAGTTTTCGCGATAGTCGGCTTTGAAAAAAATTCCTTCAGAGGCGCGACGCCAAATTGAATCTCTGAAGGACAGGACGCCCGGACGATGTCACACAAGGCGGCCGTAAGAAGAAACCGGAGAAGTTATCGAAAAAAAAAAGAGGCTCCATTTCAAAAAAGAAGGAGGGCCCGGAAGTTGAACCAACGCGGTTCGAAGTAGTGGAAAGGGAAGACACCGTTGCACAAAGAGAATGGGGGGGGAGGAATCTCAAAAAAGGGCAATGCAAGAGAGATCAAAACAAAAGATGAAATTGCAAAGGCAGGAGAAAAAAATTTGACATGAAAAAAACGTAGGGTTAACGGGGGAAAGAAAAAAAGAATCTTAAAACGGACCGTTTTACTTCTCCAAGAGAGGGAAGAATGGAGCCGGAGACTCAGGAGAGAGGGCGGGGGGAGACTGGAGAAAATGCCAGAAGACGTGTGAATAGGGAAATGGAACGCGGGCGGCGAAGGCAAGTTCGCGGCGAAAAAAAATAATTAAGGAGCCGAGACGAAATACTCAAAGAGAGGCTTGGGGGGGGAATGGAAAAAAAGTAGCAAATGGTAAGGTTCAGAAGCATAAACCGAAGAGAGAGCAGAAAGGAGATGATTGAGGTGAACGGAATGTGGGGGGAAAAAGATCGGGGGGGTAAAAAAACCCTTACGTTAAAGAATGAAGTGGACTATTTTCGGTCAGAGCAGTAGAGAAAAAGAGGGGGGAACAAAAAATCTCCTCAAGAGGAAAGTGCGCATCTAAGGGAACGGAAAATCCAAAAGAGAGAAGGGGTGTTCGAACGGGAATGGAAGCGGGGGGAAAAAAAGGAAATGGCGCGCACGTGAAAATCGACAGCTGGTTATCGTCGTCGGGGGTACAGGGGGGAGAGGAATCGCGCGTCACTCGCTTCAAATAAAAGAACAAAAAAAATTTCAAACAGAAAAGAGAAAAAAGCTCTCATCCGCTGGAGGCGGCGGGACAAAAAGCCAAAAGGTAGACCGGAAAAGTGAGAGGGGTCAGGGGGGTTTATAACGAGGCTATCCCAAAGTTTTCCTACAAGCTTAAGCGCAGAAGGAATTCTTCAGCAGGGTTCTTTGGGGACGAGGGACGCCATTGACAATCGAAATCCTCGGCTTTTTCCCGGGAGGGGGTACAGGCGTAAGCGGCGAAAGGTGTCTTTGCCCGCACGCAAACGGCCGTTCGCTGGACCGATGTTCATCAGCGGGAAACGCCAGAAAAGAAAGGAGACGACACCTTCAAGAAGAGAACCAAAGCAAACGGCCGCTCACCGTCAAAGCTCAAAGAGAAACGCAGACTGAGAGGGGGAAAAGAGAAACCGTCAGTGGAAAAAGCAAGGAGTCATTTGACGGGGGCCGCGGGAGAAAGGGAGAACAAGGCGTTATTTTCAGGAAACTCTAACATCAACCTGGTGTGAGCGGAAGAACGGGGAGCTCGTCGATGTGCTCAGCGGGGGCGGGAATGGACACTTGAAGAGGGTTTGGGAAAAGAACGTAATTTCAGTCTAATGCACGGGGAGCAGCACCCTCCGTTTGGAGAACTGAGGGTTTTTCGGGTCATGGGGACATGCTGCCAAAGAAGGGCGAAACATAGGAAGCGGGAGGGCATCAGGTCCGCTGCCGACCGGAGGTAAGGGAAGAAAAATGTTAACTATGGTGGTTTGTGTCTAGAGAACAATCGGGCTTTCAAAAACAATTGAAACCAACGAAAAGAGCTTGAATGATCGGCGCACCGGTGATGGAAAGGAGAAAAGGGGTCAATTCGCGCGCACAGAAATCGACACTGCTCTTCAACGGAAATGTGCAAGAAAGTGGAATTGAGAGAAAAGAGGAGTCCCACTGATTATCAAAGAAAAAAACAGAGAGAGCTTAGAGCAGAACTGGCAAGAAGCTCTCATCCTCAGACAGTAAAAATTGGCACAAAAGCCTGTTGACCATGGAGTCAAGGAAGGAGGTAAAAGAAGAGACGTGCCCGGAAGCAGCTTAAAACGTGGAACGATCTCAAGAGGGAAAGGTCCTATACATAAACGCTTGGAAAAAACTTCAGAAAAAAAGAGGTAGACAAAGAGAATGATGTGCGGTGCAGAAGGGGGGGGCCCCAGAGTGTAGCGGTTGGTGAAGTGAAAAAAAGGTCGAGCAATGCAAGATGGACTAAGACGAAGTCATGTAGGCAGGCGGGATCAAGACTCAAAGCAACCCTAGACGAGACAGACCTTCTCCAGCTGGCATGAAA
>Ga0179593_1444724_pt1 | contig 21755 bp, 23 predicted proteins | sample CZODoug2_1_08_16_FD_185931 | JGI IMG/M metagenome (GOLD analysis project Ga0179593, IMG submission 185931) | Vadose zone soil fungal communities from Angelo Coast Range Reserve, California, USA - CZODoug2_1_08_16fungal (PacBio error correction) | ecosystem: Environmental > Terrestrial > Soil >...
GAAAGAAAAGGGGAGAGGAAAGGGGCCGGCAGTCACAGTATAACAAAACAAGGAAAGGGGTGTATCACAACAACACAATCGGAAAAGAAGAAAAAGTAGAAGGGAAAAAAAAACAGGGAATAAGGGAGGAAGGGAAAATGAATAAATAGAGGCGACGCAACCGATGGAAGATAAGGCGTCACGAACGGGAAAAAACGAATCCAAAAGGAAAAAACAAAAGAAAAAGTCGAGAAGATTCATAGAGGAGGCTCGACCGTGGGGCCTGACATCACACCTGAAACTCGGCTGCTCAAAGACCTACGACAAGTAAAAGTATATGCCTGAGAGGATCTCGAGAAGGGGGGCCAAGGCGAGGGGGAGACCTAGAACGCAAAACCACTCGACCAGAAGGAGCAAATTCAGTAAAGAGCCTGTCGAGTACCTGAGAAAAAAAAATAAAAGAGAAAAGAAGGAGAGAAATGAGTCAAAGGCTTGTGATCCTAAGGATTCACGACCACCTGAAGGAAGGGGAAGGGGGAAGGATCGGGCCGGGGCAGGGAGGGACGCTCACCGGGCACAATCGTGCAGACAGCACTCCAAAACCAACTCATAAGTTTCTGGGAACGAGGAGGGCCTGAAGAAAAAGAGTGTTGGAGAGGAGGAAGATGGTCGGTCCAAGATTTGATCGCGTCATCGCGGCGTGACTCAAGGGAGCTGGGAATGCCGGAGAAAGAAAAAAGTGGAGACGGAATCGGGGAGGGGGAAGAGGCAGGAAGTTACACTCAAGTCCACGGACAGTTGTACTAGGTGCAAACAAAACGGCTATAACGGCCGACGTTGTTTTTGGGCTAGGTGACGTACGAAGGGGAGACGGGATAAGAATCCGGAGGGTGAAATACGGCTAGCCTACGATGGCCTCAAAGAGCAGGTACTCAGGGGGAGGAGGACCTTGGGGGAAGAAAAAGGGGTTCATACATCCAGTCGAGAGAAAGATGAAAAGGTCATCGCAGGTCAAGTAAATGTCAATAAAACAATAAGAGGGGCAATCAAGAAGATGGGATCGGAGAAAGAATCCTGGGTCCAATCGACTCACGAGAGGTTCGTTGGTGGGACCGCTTCAAAGTCGGGCCCGCGGCGGCTGGGATCTATAGAGGCCTGATTGTGGGGGGGGGGGGAGGGGAAGCGGTCCGAACGGGGAAGATTGTCATTGGCTCCATCGGAAATCAAAGGTATTGTTTACAGATCAACCTCGAAGGAGCGGCACTTCACGGAGCGGGAAAAGAAGAGAGGCTACTTAAAAAAGACGACCTATGTGCTTTTCGGGGGTTCTTCTCCACACCCAACCAAAAACTAAAATACGAAAACCGACCGGAAAAGAGAAGATCGAAGGTTACTGGGAGGAAGGAATTAGGAATGTGGCTAACAGATCGTAACGAAGACTATGGACGCAGTATTACTCTATGGCACTCGGAGAGTTATGAAAGTCTATACCAAATCTTGAAAGATCGTGGTAGGGCGGAATGGGTCGGCCCTGCCAGTCCGAGAGGAAAAGCGGGCCTGGCCCAGGGGGACGGAAAAGATAGGGGGAGGGGCGGGCTGTCAAGGACGGGAACGTTCGGCTAGAGGAAGGCGAAGGGAAGCTGGGTGCGGATGGTAAATAACTTTCGTCGAAACAGGGTGCCGAAGGGGGAAGGGAAAACAACTCAAGTGACGGTCATCGGGGGGGAGGTGTGAGAGAAGAAAAGGTTGTCAAGAGAAAAAAAAAGGTAGGGCTGCGAGCGGGGAATCACGAAAAAACGGGGATGGACAGGTACGGAAAAGAAAGGAAAGTCAGCTCGAAGGCGGGAGAAAGAGATGTGGGAAATGAACTGGGGGGTCAGCGGGAAAGGGGGCGGAGGGAAAGGCAAAGGAACTGGATCGAGTGTGCGGAAAGGCCCCGAACAAAAAAAGTACATAAATCGGGAAAAACTGCATTGGAAGAGAGGGACAAGAAGTTTCAGACTCTCAACAAGTAGAATAGAGAGATAGAGGGGGGCGAACCTGGGGGTCATGCGCTGAGGTAGGACGAAGAGACGATAGGCTTAGAGAGGGGTGAAAGGGATATACTCCCGGCCACCTAAGGATTTAACTCAGGCTGACAGTGAAAAAGGCTGTGAGACCGCCATAATGGTATACACCTAAAGATACGAGGGATCGAGACCCGAGAAGGTAGAGGACGTGTCCCGCCGAAGCGAGGGCGCCGGCGATGGGGGGGTTTATAAGGGGAACGGGGCAGCGGGGAGTTCGGCGGAGATGAATGGAAAAATGGCCGAGGACATAAGCGTTGTTGTGGTTTGTCCCCATAAAAGCCAGGGGCGGACTCTGAAACAAAGGAAGCTAATAGAGCCGAGACTTGGGAGGAACGCCTAGGGAAGACCCGACTCGTCATATAAAGTATTCAAGGGTTCCAGGGAAACTCTGAAATTTTTATAAAGAAACATGACACGGGCGACCACGAAGGCCCATCATCGGAATTTCAAATTGTAGATCACGCGCGAAGGATTTCTCGAGGGAAGGAACTGGATAGCGGGACGGACCAAAACCGTTTAAAACGATACTCAGCCCCAGCAAAGATGGGGGGGGACTGGTTTGGAAGATTTCAAAAAGGGGGGGTGTGGCACCTAAGACCGCGTAGGGGGGAGCGTACGTTCCGCATTGGGCACCGAGTGGTGAGGGCTCAACGTGAAATACAGATGGGAGAGGGGAAAAGACGGCAAAAAGATACGTTTCAGGGAGGGGGAGAAAATAGATAAGAAAAGAATGACCGAAAGAAGGTGTGCCCTCTATAGTAGCGGACAGAAGGAAATAGAAGACTAACCGCTGGAGGGCGTGAGAGGAGGGGCGGCCTTAGATCCCTGATACAAAAAAATTTGCACACCAAAGGCTTCTTGAGGGAAAAAATTACTGAAACGGGGGAAATCTCTTCCATCCGAGGTACGCTTGGAAAGGTACAACACGTCAGGAAAAAAGCAAAATAACCTGGGGGGGTGACCTAGGAGACAGGATTCTGGAAATCTGCTAATCGCCGTGTGGCCCGCAGATTCAAATTCACGCGTTCCGAGTCAATGATAGACGACGAAATCGAGGGGAAAGGTGTTGGGTCGCGGGGATAGGGGGGGTAGCATAAGGGGCACACATCGGGTCCGGAAAGAAAAGAGGAGAGTCAAATAGAAGGGGGGGTAAGGTCAGCAAAGAAAACACTTGAATCGGGGTAAGGGGCGAAAAAAAAATCACAACTCAGCTCTGACCCATGGTCTGGAAAGGGTGTGACTAAATCAGCTAAATGTTCGGGCACCTTAGAGCACTATTTTGAAAAAGGTAAAGATACTACTTTCACTTCGATCTCGATTTCAAAGAAAACGGATCTCTAACATTTTTCTCAAAAGCGCCCGTGAAGGTAGCAAGATTGGTGGAGCTCCTGGTTGATGTTGGTCTTGTCGAGAGGTAAGAAGGGGGAATTGTTTTCAGGCTGCCGGAGGTCCTCTGTGGAGGATAAGGATATTACGCAGCCCGGAGATATTCCGTAGGCGGACAAGCATCGACTTGCGGAAAGATTCGCCTCGTGGAACTAGTGAAAATACGGAGAGAGAAAAAAAAAAAAAAAGGTGAGCCAGCACAAGAGCTTCTCGCACCGGCAATCTACTATTTGGTGAAAGGATGGACAGGTGATACGTGATCGGCGGCGTCTCTCGCGAGGGTATGGGTCATCTGGATTGAGAACTACAACTACATCCCGAGCTGTCTTGAGGGCACGGGGGAAAGGGGGGCACCCTGAGCAATCTGTGCGCAATCTTCTGCAAAGAAGGTTTATTACAGAGGGGGGACCGCCCTCGGGGAAATAGAACTTTGAGACTCGCTGGTGGGGGTGAATGCAGAAGCGTAGACTGATGTTGTTCATCTCTGGGAAAAGGGAGCTTCCTAGAAAGAACCAGAAAGGATCGTTTTGATACGCCCCGAGTGGCTAGGAGGATGTAGATCGAGAATAAGTATCGTCATTCAAGGGATGGGATACGAAGTTCTTAACAGAAGGAGGTGGGAAAAGTCAAACAAAAAAGAAAGAAGTTACCGAACCAATCTTCTAGAATGAAATCCAGTTAATAGCGAGGAGCTGTCACGAGAGGAGCGCGGGTAACTGAGGGGAAAATGACTTCGGAGACAAAAGGGGGAGTCGAATTTTCGGAGAAAGAGGCGCATTTCTTCGTCGAGAAGCCTCAGGAAAACGAGGAAATGAGAAGGTAGCGATCAGGACGGCAACAAGTAGAAAGTCGCAACAACACAATATTAGGTGGATGAGAAAAAAAAAATTGGGGAGATTCAAGAAGGGTCCCTCAAAACTTCGCGACCCATCGGCGCATCCTCGTGGAGAGGGGCAAATCTAAGAAAATACAGCGGCAAAAAAAATCAAGACAAGGGGGATTCGGGAAGCAGGGGGTAGAGGGAGATTCTGAAAAAATCTCATCGTGAAAGGGCGGGGATCTCATGAAATTCCAAAGACACCGATTCCGGTCCACTACTTAGTTTCACCGGCAAAGGTGGAGAAATGTCCTACCCGAACTCTTTTTTGACACAAGAAATTCGGAAGCCCAAAGAAGGCTCAAAACGACAATCGAAAGGAAAGACGTATTACATAAAGTGGGTCCAACAAAACGCCAAGTCTTCTCACGAGGGAGGGGGGGGGGGAAGGGGGAAAGGGGAATAAACAAAGAGAGCTCTCCTTCCAAGTCCGTTCTTCTGTCTCGAGAGACACCGTCCACCGTTTCTAGAAAAGGAAAAAAAATCATCAAATAAGAGGCAGGTAACTCGAGGAAGGTCCAAGATCCTCCATAAATAATATGCTTCAGGAAAAGGGTCGTTCCTCTCATAGAGTAAAGTGCACTTCCACGGGAATAGTTAGGGTCGTGACGTCGGAGGGGGAAGAAAGAGGAAAGGCCAGAACAGGAAATCTCAAGCTAACCCATTATTAGATCCTCTCACGGAGGAAGTTCACCTCGACGAGACGAGCCCAGTATCTGGTAAAGGAGAGTGCAGAAAAGAGTCGAACGTGGGCTCTCGCTAAAAAAAGCCGCTGCTCTAGCAGGCTAATGCCTCCAAGGGAACACAATGGAAAGTTAGAGCAGAAGGAGTCCTTAAACGGGGAATCATCTGTCTGCGGTCAAAGGCACGGAAAGGAAAAAAAGGACAAAAAAAATCTACTGCAGAAATCACGCCGATGGCAACTGAGAAAAAGGGGACGCCTGTAGAAAAGTGGGAGGAACACAATCAGCCCACTCAAAGAGAGAGGGAGACACATTGGGACTCAAACGGGACTGAGGGGTAAAAGAATGACAGACATCCGAAAGAGTTCGAGAAGGAGGAACCAGGGGGGGGGGGAAAGAGAGACGTGACACGAGGTTCAAGGCTAAAAGAAACCGGAAAAAAATGAGATTGCTCTGCGGGGGGACACCAAGACCGACTCCCGTGGAGAGAGAGGATGATATTAAGACGACAGGGGTATAGAAGGAAGATCCTGTAAAATCCCCAAAGGAAAGAAGGCAAGACTACTGATGGGAGAGCACCCCGACGCTAGGGGATAAAGTGGGAACGACTGTTAAAAAAAAGAGGCAAATAAACAAAAACTCCCACTGCAAAGGGGGTGTAAACTACGGGCCCACAGATATTAAAGTTATAGGAGGGGGGGGGGGGATATTGTGTGAAAAGAAAGGGACGATCTTAGACTGGCAACTCCTCATTAGGGGCCATCTCGGAAATCATTTGAGGATTGCGAGGAAGGATTACCTCAAGAAGAAGACAGGAGAGTCCGTGGGGAAAGGCTGGAACTAGAAAACTCACTACAGCTTTAACTGGCAAGGCGCGACAAGGTTTCATGAAATTGACTATAACAACGTAAAACCGAATGGAGAAAAAAGAAGGCTCTGACAAGCAAATCCTTGCACTCGTCCCGTCCTTGGTGTCGCTGCGGCACCGAACGCGAGGGGTACAACTAGAGAGGGACACCAAACCTGTCTTTGGGTAACTTAACTTACTTCGACAGAAGCTGGCCACGCCTAAAGTGTGTAGACCTGACCGGAGGGCGTAAACACTACTTGAAGGAAAGCCTGATAAGGGGAAAAATTAAGACCAGGGACCTCGACGTCTGGTTGTCGGCTAGGTCGAAAAAAAGAACGAAGAAAAAAACAGCTCTACAGAGAAAAGTGGGGTGTCGGTAGTCCGAGTAAAAGCGGAAACCTGTGACAAGGTGCCCTGCAGAAATCGCTCACACTGGAAAAAGAGGACAAGGGGGGGGGAGAAGCAGCTAGAAAGAACAGTAATAGCACTCTGCATGGTTTGGTCGACTTGATAAAAGTGGGGGCTGGCAGGGGGGGGGGAAAAGAAAGTGAATAGCCCTGAGTGTAACGCGAGAATCTGCGGAAACAGGACGATTGTACATACAGGGATCCCGTAACAAGAGGAAAACCAGCTTCGAAGGAAAGGAGGCAGATAGTGGCGAGGGGGGGTCGGGTCTGCTGAAGAGTGATTCAACGCCCGTTGGCAGGGGACCAAAACCACTCATATGACGGGAGCGTACAGCGACAAATCTGGGGGGAAGAATAGGGGGGAAGCGGGGGGGGGCAAGGCGAAAAAAAGGGGGGTCGACGGGAGATGGGGAAGGCCCTAGAAAGGGGCTTACTTCACCATAGCGAACAGACACGTTCGACGTCAAAATCGGGTGGGATGAAACGAAGAATTAACAACGGAGCTAGGCGTCGAGAGGGGGGCGAATCTTAAAGGGGAAGAGGAAGTTTGAAAAGGGGAAGCTGGGGCTCACATACGACGGACGATGGGGACAGGGGGTCAAAACTGGGGGGGGGGAGCGAAATGTTTCGCAGGTTGGGGTCGAGAAATGGAACCCTGGGAAAAGAGCCAGAGCAGATCGCCGGACGGAGGGGGGGCCGAAAAAACCTGGGGGGAACGCAAAAAAGGAAAGCAGCTACACGAAAAAAAAAAACAATGAGAAAGAAGAAATGAAGATGGTGCGAAAAAATTAGGTCTGATAGAGCGGGCCATAAGAGGGAGGGGTCTGATAAGGGGAAGGTCGGTTCCCTTTTCGGTCCAAATGCGGATGAAAACAAGCGGCAGTGAAAAAGGCAGGTACGGCAGAAGCTTCCAAGAAGGAAGGAGTGAGCACAGAACAAAAAATCGCCTTTAAAAAAAAGACTTGCACTCCGAGCAGAACTGCACGTCGAACGTATGGGGCTATGTGCCGCTCAAATCTGCAAAGAGGGGGGAGGGGGGGGGGGACGGGAACGGAGAAACTATTTAACTGGGGGAGGTCACACTAAGCAGGTGATGTAGGGTGTGCTGGTCCCAAAAAAACAAAACCGGGGACGGAAGAGGGACAAACAAAAAAGGAAAAAGGGGAAAGAAGCGGAGGAAGGCAATAATAGAGTGTGGGGCGCCTCGAAGACGCATCGCACGCGTGTCACTTGCAATCTGGGGGGGGGGGGGGGGGCTTAAGAGGGGGGGGATTGGAAGGGGAAAATACTGAGGGACATCTCAAAGTGGGTTAATTGCGTCAACAAGCCACGGGAAGACAAAAGACGGCCAGCGTAGGAAGACGGGGAAACTATTGGGGAAGGAGGGGGGAGCTTGCGGGGAAGGAGGAAACAATCTTTTGGACCTTCATACTCACTAAGCAGCAGTTAAAGTACCGTGTTCAGCCTTTAAAACATTCGCGCAAGGGTGGGAAGGGGGGGGGTAAGGGAAGGTCTGGCCGTGGGGGACAACATCAAGCTGCCAGATGGGGTGCGGGCGGGGGGAGGGAGTAAACTAAAAAAGGGGAATCGGCGGGGGCGGGACTAAGGTGGTAAGAAGAGCATTGTTGAAGACATGCCGGGGGGAGGGGGCACGACATAAAAAGGATGCTCAAAATTAGGGTGTAATCAAAAAAGACAACTTGATAAAGGCCAGGAAAAGGGATCGTAGGAAGCAGGGGGTGACATAATTTTCTCTCAGAAGAGGGGAGGAATGACTCCAAATAAGAGGCGGGAAAAAAGAGGATCCTCTTTGAGTTAGATCAGGGCACCTCTGACGCCCCTTGATCGATCTTGTCCTCCCATGGTAGTCTGGGGAAAAGTTGCTATGAGGGGGGAGGGAAAAAAGGAAATGGAAGGAAAGAAGATGGGAGAATCTCTTGAAAATTAACAGGACTCGACCTTGGTCCCTGAACGGAGGAGCCTGGAGGATGAGACCACAAGTCAGGCGAACCAAGAAGGCGATTCCCTCGAGGGGGGAGGAAAGAGAATTCAAGCATAAACGTCAAAAGTTCAGATTCAACTCATACATTCTTAAGTGTGGTTGCACACGAAAACACGGGGGCAGGTGGAATATGTGGGAGGCACTGCCCAGCGAGGGGGGCCAAAAGGATCTCCATCGGAAGAGAGGAGGGGGGGTCTTCAGGAAGCACTCTTGAGTACCGCTTGTCCTTCAGTGGGCGATCAGATGACGGAGAAAAAATGCGGGGAAACTGAGATTCAAAATCGACTACCAACTTATTTGCGTGACGAGGAGAGCACGAGGGTGCCCAGTGGATGAAAGGGAAACGGGAGGGGGCTAGTAGTCAGCCGGGGAAAGCGAACGGAAACATTATATTTCGGAACGCAGGAATCCCGGCAACCCGTGCGGAAGGATGGAAAGCGGAGCTTGTTGACAGGGATATTGATGGGTGTACTCGCAGGGAAGAATTGGCATGGGACTTGGAGCTCAAGCTGGTAGAAAGGGGGGAGAGTCTTCTGGGGGACGTCGTCTTGCAAAGGACACCGTGAAAGTCCGTAAGAGGAGGCGGCATACTGGAAGGTAGTCGCCGGAGGAAAAAACAAGATAGCGGTGTCATCTTCCCACTTTCTACACGACAGAAACGAGCTTCTCCGCCCCAGATCGTCTCGATGGGGTACTAGCTCCAGGCGCGGTCGACTGGATTATGGGAAAGAGAAAGCCTTGGAGACTGGCGCGCAGACGATGTTCATGGATATAGATTGAGCCGACAAACAGAAAAGGGAGATGGCAGGGGGGGACAGGCACCTTTATCACTCCTTCTAGCGAACTGTGATGCTCAAATAGCGCTCGAGGTGGATGTAGGAACAGCCGGTCCGCATGGGCAAAGGCAGTGAACAGTTTGAAGGAATAGGAAAATGGGGATGATTGGGGGGCAGGGGGGAGAGAGAAAATCCCAGAAAAAATAAAGCAGCTTCTATCTTCTTCGGCTACGACTCTCATCTCGTGGATCCGCGAAGCATGCTGGGCTGAAGGGGGTGGGCAAGGTGAACGACGGGAAGGGAGAAAAGGGGGGGGAAACGGAAGGGAAGGGTTAGGAAACCGCAGTAGTTTGGAAAAACTCTCGTTTCGGACCCTTAGGTGAAGTCGTCGCGGCGATCGGCAGGGCCACGTTCCTGGGAACGTCGCGAAATATATGATCGCGCTAGAAAAGGGCCTGAGAAGGGGAGGGGGAGGAAAACGACGCGAAGGGCTGTACGTTCTAAGCCTCGTTAAGGCGGGCAGTTCGTCGGAGCCACAGAGTTTGAAAACATCGGGGGTGAAGGGAAAAAAAATTTACTGCTTAATCTCAAGGCGGCTGGAGGCAAGGATATTACATCAAAAACTCAGCAAAAAAAAGGGATGGTCGGAGAGATAAAGGGAAAAACATCAAGAGGGGGGAAAGGAAAGCAGTAAATCATGCTATAGGGGCATGCCGAAGGGGCTTCTCGAAGAGAGCATGACGCGGAATTACGCAGAGTGTTCTTCAGAAGATAAAGAAGGGGGGAGGTTATGAGGCGCTCTACAGAGAGGTCAAAATATTTCAACGCGTCAGGCAAGTTCTCCTGCCTTTGCTGCTAGAAGTAACAGGTCGTTGGTAGGAAGGGAAGAACTTAGAAAACGAACTTGGGACAACTAAAATCTAAGGACAAACACATTATCTGAAGACGGAGAGTCGGACATGTCATTGACAGCCAAGATAAAAGAATGCGGAAGAAGTAGAACAAGATATCTCAGGTCGCTTGAGGAGAGCCGGCCGCAGCAGGAACAGCCACGCGCCAATGAGTAGTGCTTGAGAATAAAGGGAAAAAAAAGCGTCTAATAGCATCACGCAGGGGCTGAAACGGGACCAGCGTCGACAAAGGCCAAATGAAGGATAAGCGGAGCCTTCGAAGAGAAACGGCTTGAACGAGGAGTCGACCACTGCCAATAGAAAGTTAGGCGTGGATATCATAAGAGGGACGCAGGAGTCGAGAAACGACATGCGCAAGGTTAAAATACCGCAAAAGTCTACTTTCCAGGAATCCCGTCGCCACCATCTAAGAAATCTTTGTTAGAGGGCAGGATCCTAAAAGGGGGGGGAGATACGCATCAGAAAAAGTCTGCTTAGCAACTATAAACACTAATTACAGAGATGAGGACTACAACCTTACTGAAGCATCGCTCCTGTTGCCACAGCAGCGGCAATACGAACACGAGTACGACCACACATCTTCACGACAAGAAGCGAAGGTAATGGACATAGGACACAGTTGAGGTACTTCATAAAAAATCAAATAGCAATATCAAACCGCTGAATCAGCGTAGAAAACGTGCATGCGGGATCCTACCAAAGATCCGACATCAAGATGAGGGAGAGGCCGATACCAGAAAGAAGAAACGTAACGTTTCATTCTTAGCTTAACACCGGACATCACAATCCACGCCAACAGACAAACGTTGGCGTGCTCTAAGTCAGAGAAGGGGGTACGGAGTGTAAATTATGAAACTCTTCAATTCTGTGGATAGCGATCATGGCCAAGGCGGGGAATTCAAGGGGCGAGTTCGAACTTGCCGTAAAAAACTGAGCACAAGAAATATTATCATACAGTTCGAACGCCTACGGGGAGGGGCGCGAGGGAGGAAACAGAATCAAAACGTCCGGGTTGTTACTCTTGCAACCAAAAGCTATGACAGTATCCGTTTTTGAGATCGTGTTGACGAGGACACGCGGCACTGGGGGAAGCTAAAAGAGAGGGGAAATAGGGGGGGGGCTAGACGACAAGCGCTGGTCGAGGGGGACTCAACGACGGCATTGGTACAACCATAATGCCTCGTAAAGAAGTTGATCTCCGGGGGTGTAAGACATGTACATAGGAAGAACAGGAAGGGGCTAAAGAATGGACAAATTATTTGCCTGCGAGACATGGGTAAATAAAACTGATCCTACTAAAAAGAAACTTAAACAGGATGTCAATCAGGCGAGTAAGCCGAAGTGAAAAGAAACGAGCTCAAAGCAGATTCTGCTCTGGTTTGGATTCCCGGCCAAGCCCACACGGGTCGGGGTAACAATCGAGAAAGGGGGGAAAAGAGAGGCCAAAAGGAGGTGGTTCAAGCAGTCCATTTACGCTGTTACAGAAACAGAGGAAAAGTGTAAGCTAAATTGGTGCATACCAATAGAGGATAAAGGGCGGAACTCTGATCTCTTTAAATAATACGGTTACTAAGTAAAGCCAAATCAGAGACGGCGAGTGCGTGTACGGCGGAATCTCACACCACCCCAGAAGGACAAAAAGGGCTGCATCAAGACATGGGTCCGTCCTGGGGGGAAAGAAACCTTCAAGGGTGCTGCATCGGGTCAAACAGATATACAGAGAATGCTGCAGCAACAGTCGTTACTAAAAAAACCTCATGCCGTTAAAAATGATCTACCTCTGCATTCAATCATCCGGACGTGGGAGGGCAATTCTACATTTTTTTGTGAGTCCAAGGAGGAAAAAAAGAAAGGGGAAGATAGGGTCAACGCGGACCTGCCAGTGAAGACAGTAATGCTGATCTCGGGGTCAGGTCCAATACGGAAAAAAAAGAAGTGGCACTGTTCTACGAGGTACGGCTGGTCGGGTTCTTCAAGAGCCGTCACCCGGAGGGGGCCTGGGAAAAAATCCCAATCAAGCCTTTCAGGCAACCCATCGTGTGGTCGCCAAATACATGAAGAGGTTCACTGCTAACCTGAAGAATGACTAGCGCGGAAGTACAATGACAACCGTGGAAATCGCCATAAGTCGGCGGGGAACGTCCGCTATCCGCGCAATCCGGGGCGAAGGAGTCGGAGAGGGGAAAGGTTCTCGGAACTCTGCTTTCGCGGAGGACGGGGGGGTAAGACGATGGTCATCCTCATGGGGGGAGTGGGTTTCGAGGACAGGCAACGACCAGAGACGTGAGGATCGAAAAGGAGTCCTGCAAGAAAATTGGAACCTAATGGTCGCAAGGCTCATCGGATCTAACAACAACGGAAAAGGGGGGAGTATTACAGAAGAAGGGATGTGGAGAAAAGGTGTAGTACAAGCTTCTTCCCAGTTTGATCGAGAATAGGTTCGGGGGCCGGGATCCGCTAAAAAAACTGCGGAGGAGAAACAGGAAGGGAGACCGAAGGGCTATAGAGACAATTCCCCTGAAAAGAAAGAATATTGGGCAAAGAATCGACCCGCGCCGGTAAGAGGGACAGGTTCCCGCAGCGAGATGGGAGACGGAATCATGGATTTGAAGGGAATAAAGGACGAAAGAAAGTCGGTCGAAAGAGGTCGCGTGAAACTCTATTATTTGGCGAACCCACTACGTTGAAGATGAAAAACCCATCCTGCAGGGGTTGGTCAACAAAAACGTACAGGAAGGAGAGGAAGAAAAGACAAAGAAGTCAGCAGTGTCGCCAGGGAGTAATCTCAAAAGAGAAGAAAGAAGCCTACAGAGATAAATCCATTCTGCATTCACTGGGATATCTTATATTTAGAGGGGAGGAGTCACTCAAACCAATGAGCCCGGGAGAAGACCAAAAGGGAACAGCGTCAAGTATCATGGAGATGAGGAATATAATAGACGTTGTAATTGAAGGATATAGTCTCTACCTTAGCATCAACATGGCAATGTGCCTGTAGACGCCAGCACCAATGGACGATTTTCGTTGTGCAGGGTGAGATCGCCGCGAACTAAGACGAGTAGGTAGAGTACGGGGGCGTTGTACTCGTAAGCGCGAACCCCCGAGGTGGGGAAGATCGGAGCAGCCAGAGTGGGATACTGGTCGGCACACCGCTGGTGAACTTTTCCAGACCTGGAGCTAAAGCATGAGGAAAAAAGACTGACCCGCAAAGAGATGGTGGGGCAGCATCGGGAGAATTCCGTACCAGCCCGTCCGCTTCCAGAAAGGCGTCAAACTTAGCAAGGTGGAAACGGTGATGATCGGCGGTTGCTGACTCCCTGAACGTACTCAGAGAGTGGACCATTTCTGGTTATAAATACTACCTGTAAAGAGGATGAGAATTGCCTACAGTTCACTGGGGAGACGTCTTCTGAGACAGATACTGAAAGTTCGTAACCAACTTCCACATGCGGCGGCTTATTCTGCCTTACCGTCAGAGAACCGTAACAAAGGCCGTGGGAATCTTCGCAGAGGGACCCGAGAGGGGGTGTCCAGTTCGAGTAAGCGCGGGAAGGGGGGAAATCGTCAAGAAAAACAAACCCGATACGGTCGTATAGGGGCTGGGGTTGTTAAGAAGTACCAGGGGCGGGGGAGGAAAGGGGGGAGGGAAAATAGCGGGCCCAAAAAAGAAAACGAACTTCGAAATCTAGAGAGGGAAAAATGTGGGGTCTTACAAGCAAAGTCAGCAGACTTTGCGGGGTACATACCGGATGAATTCCAGAAAGCGGGAAGTGAGCAAAGAACAATTAGGAAAAAATGCGATGAAGCGAGCCAGATCGCCCACTTTTAAAGGGATAAGAAAGGTTAGAGAACTATTTTCCAAGTTAAGCCGGTACTGGGAAGGGAAGAGTCAGGGGGAGGGGCTCCTAGGGAGGTCGGATCGTCAATCTGTAGGCTCCGCGAAGATAACCGAATCACCGTTGGGAGAAGATGTCAGCGATATTGGTGATCTGCTCTTTTTATGTTGTCGAAGGGGAGAACAATCTGGAAACATCATGGGGGAGGAAAAGGGTGCGCGGAAGTAGGGGGGGAGAGAGGGTTGGAGGGGAGAAAATTGTCTCGGAGTGCCGCTGCCTGTCGACCAAAAAGATGGAAGTAAGGGTATGAGAGCGAAATCATGATCTGGGTGGTCGGAGCAAGAGGGGAGAAAGAGTGCGCATGAAAGAGGGTGATGAGTCAGAGCCACGGCCTAAGACGTAGCGGACACAAAAATAATTCTCTACACAGTGGTATCGGGATGGTGGGGAGAAGAAAGGATTTCCTGTCGCGCCTCTGAGCTGATATGTCAAAGGGCAAAGACGTCGCTAGAAAAAAAATGGTGGAACATGGGCCATGATCTGCTCTAAGTACACCGCGAAAAAGTGACTAAGCCGTGGGGGCGACGGACTGGGCACGACCGTAGATGGATAAATCGTAAACTAAATATTACTTCTCGGATAGATGTGTGTAGGAAGCGGGCTCATCCCCTTCGTTATGAGAAAATGGGGATATCTCTACCGCGGGGGGGCGCTGGTGGAGTTGATGATACGAGAAGAGATGCACTGGAGAGGGAGGAAGCTGGGGGAAAGCCGAAAAGCGCGACCTCGCTACGTTTAACTATAATCAGAAGGCGGGAAAGGGTTGAGAATGCTGAGTGGTTTTGCAGAGTCCCGTAGATAAGGGACCGCAGCGGTAGGCCAAAAGGGAGTGACCCGAGCCAAGTCTTTCGGCACATAGAAACGCCAGGGAAAAGGAAAGAAGCGAATAGAAGAAACAAGTGCCTGCTAGAAATTCGGGCACTGCGCGATGTAAAGCCAGCAGAAGGAGATCAAAGACCTACGATCGCTTGTCTCATCAAAAGAAAATGACAGATATGAGAGAATTCCCCAGCCAAGGGAAATGAATTCGCCCGATGAGTAGCGATGGGGACGGAATGTCGAAAAAGGTGAGGGGGGATCGGAACTCAAACACAACCGGGAGGGGGAGGGGAAAAGGGGGTGAAGGAGATAACGAAAATTTGTTGCCGTAAGCACTCGGGCAATATCGTGGAGCCTATCTCGAAAGGGAGCAACCACTCGGCTCTTATCAAGAACAGCTAGCTTAAAAGGTAGAATATCTTCGCCGTGGAAGTCGATTCTGAAGCGCCATAAAGTGAATTCGACACGCGAACTGTCCGCCCGATTCAACCGCGACGACGGTCACAAAAGGGAGTCGATGTCCGAAAGTCAACGGGGCACGTGGGGGTCAAAGACCTGCGGGCTCACCAACCGGGTCACCTACGAAAGCTCGAGTCGGAAAAATGTCCACCATCAGCTTACACAGCATGCGGGGCCAATCTGGTAAAAGAAAGTAGAGGAGAAAGAGGGTCTGATGAGATGAATCCCTAAAAACTACTAGCTATAGAGCATTACACACATAAGAAAGAGGTACGATATCTTCAACGGTCTCAAGACAAGGAGGCAGGAAACCAGTTCCGAAACAAATCGGGGGGGGGGACGCAAGGATATCTGCGCATCCGCTAAAGCACTAAGTTAGTCGGGAAGACAAAACCTGTCCCATAGCGAAAGGGGGAGCAGTAGTACTTCGCGTAAGAGGGATGCCACAATGAGAGCCGACCGCCAGATGGACATAGCCTAACTGGCGAAGTCCAGCTAGAGGGGAGTCCGGAGAAACAGAGGGAGAGAGGGGTCGAAGAGTGCTGCTTCGCTCGACAAAATTTGGCGCGCCGCACTAAGACGACGTAGAGGAAATTGACTCCCCTTCTCCACGAAGTAAGAGGAGGTGCTTCTCCGATACTGAATGAAATAAAGAAACTCAGGGAAGGAGCTGCAAACAACTGAAAAATACCAAGCAAAGAGAAAAGAGCGAGGCAACTGAGAAAACAAAGAGAGGACCTGTCGGAACAACTGCACAAAACCAAGACCAGGCAAAAAGCTTTGACAGAATTCAGCCAGGGGACTTGTCACCTCTCCAGGAATCCAAGAGAAGAATTTTGGAAAAAAGGAAGCGACCGTAAGAAAAAAGGGCACGCAGTGCACTACTCCGGGCACTCTGAGCGATAAAGCTAATAGATAAAACATGCCATCCTTGGGAAGGAGAAAGAAAAAGCGAGGTATAGCGGACATGTGGATCGAATGCTGGATCCTCGCTTGGATAGGCAGGAAAATATAGGGGAAAAAATTATGAAGACAAGGTGTAAGAACTAACCCCTAGCGAGGAGCCACTGGTTACTGGAACTCTGAAGTCCGGCATCAGGGGGAACGACTGGGCCCATTACGCGGTGGGATCTCATGTCCGCGAAGGTGGGCCAAACCCAAATGACAAGGGACAGGGTTGGGGGAATAGGTCAAAAAATCGAAAAACGGAAGAGGGCTGTGGGGGGTCTCTTGACGAGGAAGGGGGGTTGTCGGAGCGAAAGGGGAATAACAAAGATTGAAAGAGGTATCACTAGGGAGTCGAGGTCGGAGAGTGGGACCGGACATGCATGGGGTAAAAGAACGGTATCGGGCAATTGGTAACAGGAGTCATGTAATAGGTGGAAGAAAGAGGCAAGAAAAGGTGTAGTTGCACCAAAAGGGGGGATGTTGTCTAAGTAAAACCGACGTTTGGTGTACACAATGAAGGAGAGGAGTGTATGCAGGGCAAAGAAGTTAATAGTACGGTAAACAGACCACGTGAAGCTCTCAAAAGTTGAACAGTGAGTGAAAAGAGGTAAGAAAGGGGAATGAGTTCAGGAGATAGAAACGAAATAAAGTGACAGGAAACAACTGGGCCGATGGGGTTCGAAAGAACGGACCATACGTGGAGGAAAAAAGGTACGACAGCTTCAAAATGCCCAACCTAAAGGGGTGGGGGGGCAGGTCAGAGTAGTACGATCCTCATTTGAGAAAAGCATGGACAAGTGCATAAGGCGTTTGGGGAAAAAGCATTGGCCAGGAAACTGGAAAAAGAAGGGGCACTCAAAAGAAATCAGTTCAAGAACTCCGCGCGGAAAGAAGTCAAGCGGTCAGACGAAGGAGATTTTTTAAAACGGCGGGGATCTCAAAACACCCACCCGAAATAGTGAAACAGCGCTAACATCAGAATGGTCGGGCGCCAGAGTAAAAAGCGGAAATGGAACAAGACTGCTACAGTAAACGAGCGGGGGAACAAGCGACATTACACTTCGGTAAACCTCAAGACTGATCTAACGCGTCATCCTGACTATTGTCCGTCGGGAGTGAAACCGTGACATTGTTGGCAGGGGCTTAACCAACTGGAAAGTTTAAAACTATCAAAGAGGGGAACCAGGGAAGTGACGACAAACTTCGATAGCGGTAAACGAAGGAAGGGAGTCATAGGGTGATGCATAAACATATCGAATCGGAGAGCAATTCTAGCCGGAAAAATGGGGAGGATTGGGGCTGTTACTTAGAGCAGTACCTACGTTTGCCGGCACACACCTAATACCCAATATATCGGTCAATCCTCGTGTCTCCATCAGAGCGGTTAGCAAGGGGGTCGCTATGCTATGGACAGTGACTGCCCAATCCCTACGTTAGACAGGACGCCATCAGCGTGAGGGGAAAAGACCGGCCGGGCGCGGGCGTATTACGGTGCTCAAAAGAGTGAGGGTGCACGGTGTTAGGAGAGGAGGGGCGTGGTAAAAGGAATGTAACCATCGTTAAGCTGGGGACACGACGCATGGGGAGTTTGGAGAGGAATCAGGGCATCGGAACTCAGAGCAAGATTCCATAATAAAATTGAAGAAAAGTGAGGGGAGCTAAAAAAGGGTGTCCGAAAACGGGTTTCTTACGGGGGATGGTACATCACAACGGATGATGAGTAAAAGAGAAGAAGGAGGAAAATTCAAATTTGTATTCCAAAATATTCTGTGCGGGCATGTAATCTCAGGCCGGAGAAGATGGTAGGTTCTTCGAAAGCAAACAAACAGGACCTGAGGGATGACCATAGGCAACTGTACAGGCAGCCGCAATCGAGAAACCTCCCATCTCAGAAGAATTGCGAATTAGCGGAACGATGCCGAGAGGTGAAGGACTGACCGCCTGGAAACGGGAGGGAAAGGGCGAGATGTGGTAGGATTGTGGGGATGTTGCTGAAAAGAATCGGGGCTTGTCAGTCGTTTATGGCACACCGCAGATTATGGCAGGCTTTGATGTGGATTCAGCTGAAGTGATGGGGGGGGTGGTTCCCAGTGCCAGAACTGGCCTGCCAAGGTATGTAGTGTAAAAAGAACGGGGATAACCCGACGATGAGGGGGCGAGCGGCGACTGTATCTTTGATACGACCGATATGCTCTAAAGAAAAGACGAACGGCGATCAGCAAGAAGGGTAGGCGTGGCATGTGGGTTGGGGGGAAATCGATGAAGGGGTACAAGAGGGGTGGAAAGAAAAAGAAAAAAAAGTTTCGACTGAAAAAGAATCTGACGGAAGTATCTGGTAGGAGATGATTCAGGACGTGGATGCGCTGGTACTCAGAGACGGGGGCCTGGCGGATGGATCTCTGCGAAAACCTGGCTAGGAAACATGTTTGACGCAGGTGGTTAGTTTGGGGGGGGACGAGTATCGGGGAGGGACGCACCAGGGGGCACTTCGCGGATTGGGTTTTTGGTGTAAGGGATAAATGGTGGCGGGTATTTAGTATCGGGAAGGGGCGGCGGGAAAAGCGGGTCGTGCAAGTGGAGGGCGAGGGGGGTCTGTTTTACTGGATCGGTGTGAACCAGAAGGGTGACGGCGCCCGATGATGGGGGTGAACCGGCCTGCAGACGAAAGGGCAAGTGATCGGGCACATTTCTCACCAGGAGGGGATAGCTGTGCGCAAAAAAAAGAAGGGGGGCAGGTACTGCGATGGACAGCGGTGCAAAGATAGGTGCAGCTAGAGGGAGGTAGTACAAGCCGCGTGACGGGGACGAATTCTAAAAAAGACAAATCACTGTACGCGGGGTGGTTAGTTCGTTTTGGAAAGGGAAGGCGCGGGTTGAATCGGGCGGCTGAGTGTGGGGGTACGATTGCACTGGTTGTTGGCAGGGGGCTGGCGCTGCGTTTGGATGGGTCGGGGGGGGGTAGTTTCCACGTTTAAGGTGGAAAGGTAGGGGGAAAAAATTGGGGTAGTGGGCCACCGTTTCAATATGGGGGACGGAAGACGGGGGGGGGAAGAATGCTGGGTGGGGCTGACCTGCACCGCGGAACCAGATCAGGGACTGGCCCCCTAAAGTCAAGGCCGGAGACGGGACATGCACTTCTGAAGGGTAGCGACACGGGTATGACGAAGATGTACTTGCCTCGGGATGAAAAAAAAGTAAGACATCTCTAGCCGTAGGCCAGGCGTGAAAAAATCTCAAAGAAAAAGATGATACTTAGCCGGGGTGGTGATTTGAAGCGAGAACAAAAGGGACCGTGAGGGATGGTTTCATGCACATATAACCATAGCCCCGTCATGGATAAGGGTCTCAGAGCGTCGCTCATGTTTTTTTAGCTTCAATTAACCTGTCTCAGGGATGGGGTTAATCTCCTCCTGTTTCCAGAGCGCGATTATGTATCTATGCAAAAAAACAAGAGGAAAGAAAAAGTGTCTAATGGGGAGAGAAGCCACTGAGCGGTTGAGGTAGCGGGAAAAGCACTCCGGGAGACTAACTAGAGCGGCTTCTCTAGGTCACGCGTCATCTCACGAACTTATGGGAAAATATGGCGACATCAATGACGTGAATCGCACAGCCTGCGTTCTGGGGGGAGCATTGGTGGAAAGAAATTGGGTGAGAGGGGGGAGAGGGGGTAGTTTTTACCAGGGGACAAAGAGGAATGACTGGGAGAACTCCTGATGGGTGTGGCGTGGGTTAGGAAGTGAATGGAGGGCATCAGGAATGTGCGGCCCCGGAGACGATTGAATCAAGAAAGCTACGCAGCAGCGACATTTCGGGGCGACAGGAAAGCCGAGCGGGAAGGTAAAAACTTTAGAGGGGGGACATCACTCTCAAAGGCAGTCAGCACGAATAGGATATCACCCAAAGAACGGAAAAGCCGTTCGAGACGCCTAATGGAAGGGGCGAGAGGGGGCTGAATGACTGTGTGCCAGGGAAGAGGCGAAAATATACATTGGGGGGGAGCCCATATAATAGTGATTCAGGGAAGGAAAAAACGGGAGAACGGTCGGCATGGTGAAAGGACTGTCGAAGGTGCGGGGGGTACGCTCTGTCGAGGCGAATTATCGCATAGGAAGGTAAAGCGTGAAAAGGGGGGATGTCCGGACAGCGGGGTGTAAGGAGAAACTAACATGAAAAAGGGGGATAGACAAGGTTGACGGCTGGGGAAGGGTGGAGTTTATGACTGTAAACAATCGATAGAAGGCGTGTTGCGCATAACTGCAGTTTCCCCGAATACTCCTCAAGCGACCTACTTGCAAAGGGGAGAAGAGGCCGGCGGTGGAATGCTATTGGCAAAGGGGGAGGTCCAAGGGAAGATCGAGGGAGTAAGGGGCCGGAGTAAGGGGGGACGCAGGTCGGGGGGGGCCAAAAGCAAAATTGGTAGGGGTGCGCAATCGCAACAAAGAAGGGGGGGGAGGAGAAGAGGAAAAAAATCGTCCGACAGACGTACCTTAGGACGATACCTAGAGTAAAATGAACTCGCCGGACCTGCTCACGCTTGATCACGAAATACGGAGTGCGTGGAAAGCAGGGGGCGTCAACGGAGGTCTTAACTGAGAACAAGCTAAAAAAGATGAAACGCACGGAAGAAGCTGGACGCTATATAAACTCTTTATGAGCGTGAGAGCGAGATGAAAAAAAAAAATGAGGAGAAAAGAGACTGGAGAACTCCACACGCGTGGGTGATATTCCTCCTCAGCTGAAAAGCCGAGCGGGGGTCTCTAAAAATCTATCTGGCTCTAACACGAAGAAGCTGGCGGCGGCGCAAAACTCGACTGTAAAGGGGGAAAACTTAGACTGTGATAAAAAAAAGTCCGAATTGAAAACGGAGGGGGGAGCGCTCGTGCCGAAAGAGTTGCTCTCGCAAGTGCTCGCGGAAGATGGCGGCCGCGAAGCGGCAAATGAAGGGTGGCGGTCCGACCAGCGAACATTCAAAATCGGGGTCAACCGTCGGCTGCATCGAAGCAGGACGTAAGGGGTAAACACATGGCTCATCCTCAGTCGGCGAAATTCATTGCAACACAGCCAGTTCACACATGCTCCCGGATCCATAAGAAAAGATCGGGGGGAAGAGGTGAAAAGGAAAGCGACAGAAAGCCTCCACTACTCAGCTATAGGAAGATAATCTCAAATCCGCCAAATAGGAAATCTATAGAAAAAATGGGGATACACAACTCAGGTGATGGCTACGGAGGAGTACCGAAAAGAAAACAGAAAAGGAGCAAAGTAATTTGAGCAATACAGATTTAAGACGCGTGCTAAAACAGCGTCCGCCACATGCCCAGCTCGAAGCTTGTTTGTCTTCTGGAGCAAAGAAATCATTAAAGAAAGAGGAGGAGAAGCTGACTCTCTCAAGTGGAAAAATCATCTCAAGGGAAGACGCAGATACGACAGCGTCGCCAGAAATCTTGGGCGGAAATCTGTTGCGGTACTGCATGGTGTTTCTCTCGGCAAAGAAAGAAACTGACTGAGTAGCTCAAAAGCCGACGAAAGTACCAGTGACATCTCTCTCGCATTCGGGAAAGGATAATCGGGAGAAAGTGAAGAAGGCAGCGTCAATAGAAGACACTAGAAGAAGCAGTCAACCAAGCCGGTCAAGCAACCACAGGCTGACATAGATGAACCCCCCTTCGAATTCAACCATACCAATATCACAG
>Ga0179593_1595041_pt1 | contig 21755 bp, 18 predicted proteins | sample CZODoug2_1_08_16_FD_185931 | JGI IMG/M metagenome (GOLD analysis project Ga0179593, IMG submission 185931) | Vadose zone soil fungal communities from Angelo Coast Range Reserve, California, USA - CZODoug2_1_08_16fungal (PacBio error correction) | ecosystem: Environmental > Terrestrial > Soil >...
GACGCTGCAAAGGGGTACACGCACTAACGCCAGAAGCTGTTGGAAAGACATCTTAAAAAAAAGTATCGAGACGCTCATACCCACATTAATCCTGCGCGGGGGGGGGAGCAAACTCCTATACTGTCGAAGAAGGAGAGGAAAAAAAGCAAGGGGAAAGAACTCGTAGGGTCATCGGAAATCGAACTTCTCTCTGAATCTCTGGTGAGGAATTCGGGACGCGGAGAAGCCTGTGGGAGATCTCTGACATTGAACTGAGGAGGCTAGAAAGTGTACGATCGATGAGCGTCCGGTGTAAAGGGAAAACGTGCCTTAAAGAGATTGCTAAAAAAGGGGAGTTTACGTTATGGTGAGGATAAACGGTCGAGGAGCCAATTGCCGATCAAATAAAATAGGAAAGGCATCGTTAAAGGCGGTGAGCACCGGATCTTGTGCATCGGGGGGTCGACATCCGCTCTCTCGCAAGGGGTCCTTCATAGGACCTTGAGAAAAAGAAAAAGGAGAGGATTCCGAGCGATCCGGATCATCAGTGTGGAGCCGGTCGAAGGGAAGGAACACCCCTATTGAAGGAGGCGGCGATCAGGGAACTGAGTGCGGGAAGAAAAAGACGAAAAAAACGAAGTTTGGCCAGTGGGGGTCGCCGGAGCAGGGTCGCGCAGACTCAAAAAAAAAAGATCGTCTATAGCAAGTAACCGGATTGCTTATCGTGTGAGGAAAAGGTGCGACTCATGAATTTCGTGCAGTACAGGGGGGAAGGGGGGGGGGGGAGAAAGACGTTTGGGGGGTGGAGAGGCGGTTCAGTAGCGAATTTGAGGGGGGCAGGGGTCTGAATCGAAAAAAGGGAAACGATCCCTGTGAAAAAAGGAGAATCGTCGAAGGCCGACGAGATCTGGTGCGACAGAACGCTCGTTGTAGCTGTTTGGAAAAAAGACCGATCAATCAACCCGAGCCTTTAGGCTGCGCGATCTGAAGGAAAGCTCGGCCGGTCTTCTAGTGGAGAAAGAAAAGCGTGGGGAAAGACAGAAAGAGATTCCAACACAAGATGACGGGAAAACTGGACGGATAAGCCTGCGAGGGAAAAGCAGCCGACGGGAGACGTGAACGATCGAGCAGGCGAGAGCCTGGAGATGCGCGGGGAGAGCACGCCCACTCATGAATCGTTTGTGATGAAGGGGGGGACTGGAATGAAAGTTCGGTGAACGAAACCCCCACCGATCCCTCCTGGGGAAAGGGGGGGAGGGAAAGACTCAGAATAGCGCCCGGACTAAACGCGAGAGACCAGAAGACTGCGGCCCAGGTGGGTGCCTCTGATCTGTGGGAAAAGAGCCACCGCGACCGAAGGAAGAATAGGACGCGACTTCAATGCTGCTAAGGCGCCAACCCTGACTTCAGAGGGAGGCTAACAATTCCGCACCTTGCATCTATGGCACAGGGGGGGAAAACGAAGGGGACATGGTTTAGGCGAAAGACACTTCAACACCCGGGAATGCGCTCTCTCAAAAAAAATTCAGTCATAGAAAAATGAGCTTGTAGGACCGCAGAATCACGGCAAACAGCCATCCTGTCAGCTTACCAGGGTCAGAAAGAAGAAAAACAAAAGGTACTACTGCTGTAGAAGTCTTAGAGTCACTATTCTAACTAGGGGCGAGGGCGTATCCCACGGCGTCGTAGTGCTCGTTATCCAGAGCAAAGCAATGGGTAGAATTCGAGTCGCTCTCTCAGCTGTAGAAAGCCAGTCCCAGTGAAGAGGGGGCTTAGCTCCATATCGAAGGACATCTGGAAGCTCGGTCAACCAACATAGCCTGAAAAGAAAGGGAATTATACGCCTTACCTGGGGTCGTGTAGAAAAGAGAAGCAACCGACGATGAGCTTGGGAAAAAAGAGGGAAAGGGGGGAGGGAGGGACGGGACGAAGAGCCTTACTTTGCCATCACCGATAATAATCTTATAGCGCGGAGAGAGCAGGTGATTATCTCTAAGCTCGGGTGAAGGAGCAATCCGTCAAGATTAAGATGCCTCTAACCACATGAAAGCTCATCTTTCTTTTTCAAAGGAAAAAGACGCAGGGGAAAAAACAATCTAAGAAAAAGAAAAAACAAAAAAAAAGGATAGGGGGAAAATCTCTGCGGGACCCGATTCGGGGAAACTATGGCAGTGATCCACGATCGGAACGATCCACTTTACATCTCACAGAGTGGGAAAGGAAGCGGGGGGCAGGTCTCTATCATTCACTAAAAAGCGGGGGGAACGAGCATTCCGCATATAGAGGGAAAGGAGTTATGTCTGAAAAGAAACGATCGGAAGGTGAAAGGGAAAAAAAGGGATAATCGCTCGATCTTCTTGTTTCTCAGGCGGAAGACAAGGAGGCTCAAGGAAGGATTGGGTTAGCAAGAGGCGTGCGGAAGCATCGCTGGTCTGCTAGCTTGCTCGCGATCAAGTATGCACACTTATGTCATATGCTGCAGAGTATTAGAAAGGAAGGGAAAAAGGAGCGGCCGCATATTTCATAGGAAGGGTACCAAAAAAAAAAAAAAAAAAAAAAGAAAACAACACCGACACTGTGGAGGCACCCGGGCTATCCCTTCGCTCCTCTCTCTACACGTACGTATGGTTGTCACGCAGATGAGGACCCCGAATTCATCCCTCGTCTTTCATGTCAGCCGAGGGGAAGAGGGGGCTTCTCTTATATCGCAAACGTCCGGTTCGCTACTGCCGTTTTCCAGGGGAGCAAATATGCTCTCTGTCTGGAGTGTCGGAAAAGTGGACCATGATAAGGTGATGTGATGGTGAGAGAAAAGACCAATCCGCGGATGTCGATGCAGGAACCGGGGTGGGGGAGATGCGTCTTCACATTCTTCGAAAAAAACTGTTTTCCATTGTTCCGGGCTCGCGGTGTCGTGGGGAAAGGAAAGCACTAAAAGGGTTTATGGTCGGTACACTCATACTACACGTGACATAACAATTCCCCGGGACCCCTCTCTTTCCATGCCTCATCGTCTAGCTTCCTCCTCGTCGCTTTTTGGTTCAAAAGGGAGTGATGATCCGGGTGGGCACCCCTCACTAAAGGAGTCGTTCTAGTGCAGCGTGCCTTGCGGCTCAAGTGAGGGAAAGGTATGTTTAGGGGAGCGGCTCTATTCTGCCTATCTCGGCAAAAGGCCGTGTTCTTGGTGGCTTCTCTTGCGTGGTTTCCACCCCATCGCCCTTTATTTGTTTTTACCTAACGGGTTGTGTGGTATTGACAGGCGAATGTTTGTGTCGCGTCTCTCCATTACGGATGCTGAACTTCCCCCAAAGCCTTTTTCCAGCCCATGGGAAGCAAGTCCGCCGAGGGATCTCTCGCTGTCTGCGTAAGGTGCGCGATGTCAATGAGGGAGGTGGGGGGGGTGGTAGAAGGTGCGAAAAACAACTTCCATCTCCCAGGTAAAAAACTTCAGACATTGAGGAGTGGGGGGAAGAGGCGGCGGAAACATAAAAACAAGGGGGATGATCGCCTAGTCGAGCAAAGAGAACGTCTATGACGAGATCGAAAATAGGCCTCCTCAACCTCTCCGAGCGTTATTGGTAAAGAAGCTCCGGGGGGGAGCAAGCATTAACCGTGCGAAACCGGGGAACTCACCGCCTCCTTACCGAAAAAAAAAAAGAACGGACTATCTTTTCGTTTGGCAGGAAATAAAAAACAACCGAGCCAGGGGGAGGGCCTCAACATAGATAAAGTGGGGGGGGGGAAGGAAGAGTCTTAACCTGTTTAAACCGATCGGGCATGAGAACCTGGTCGTCAAGAAAAAGGACACTCGAAAGAAAGCACTGATTTTCCAAAACAAAAGAAGGCACGACATTCCTAGCCGCGGAAACACAGCACCAGCAGAAGATCGCAATCCCGGTTCAGGACTCTTCGGGAAAAAGATCAACGACCTGCGCCGGCGCCAAAAAAAGGAAAAGGCCAATTCGAGAGTCGCTTGAGGGACGGAAGGGTTCCCGTCGAAATCCGGAGAAAAAGGGTGTTCACGAAATCCCGAGAAAAAAAGGATCAACACTGATGCCAAAAGGGCAAGCGAATAATAGAGCCAACTCAAGAAAGCCTGCGCTGAAGGCGCGGGGTGAAAAAAAAAGCGAGAGGGGAATGTTGATGATTGCAGTCAAGAGAAAAAAAAGGGCAACCCATTCAAAGAAGTGCCGAGTGTAATCAAACGAGGGATGGCTTCCAAACTCGAAGCCACAACTCGCGGGAAAAACGTACCGCGTTGTTTAGGAGCAGACGCCTTCCAGGATAAAGAAAATGCACGGAAGGCGAACAATCCGGCGTAAGAAAAGAGTTCGGTCATCAACAGAAAGGGGGGCCGGCAAAGTCCCGACCGGGAAGCAAAGAAAAAAGCGACGCGTTGGGAAACCCGACGCAGCACGTGAAGGGAAGTTCTGACTACCAGTACTCAAGGGCAAAAAACAAGAGCAGAAGGTCTAAAGGGGGGGAAAGAAGGGGTCGAGTGAAGGGCACGCTGGAAACAGGTGGCAACGTCAGGAGGCTGAAATTCTGGCTTTAACCTCGAATAACCGGCAGAAGGGGAACTAGAAAAAAAAAAAACACTGAGAGGAGAAGAAGATTAAACGCTCGGACGAATGACAAGGAAAACCGCAACGACGGCAGCTCCTTCGAAATGGGGAGAAGACGCGCCAGACCCATATCCCTAAGCCGAAAAAAGAAGATAAAAACGGCGCGTGGTTGGTTATCAAAAAAAGCCGCTCAAATTCATCGTCAAGCAATCTGGGAACGCGGAACGGGGCGTCTTCGGGCCGAGAGGGGTGGGGGGTACTGTTTTAGAGGCGCGACAACAAGGGAAGGGGTATCGGCGTTTATCGATCTCGGCGTCAAGGGCGATCGGATAAGAAGTGCATAGAAAAGGGAGGAAGTCTGGAAAGGATACGACAAACGCGTTTGACTCAGAAATGAAAATTGTCGCAGGAAGATACGCGGTAAAAAAGGCCAAGGAAGCGAAGTCTTCTTCATCGTGATCAAGTAGGAACCCTGGAGCTTGCGCAGAAAGAACTAGCTCGTCGCAAAAACATCGATTAAAAAATTAACGCCTTCATGTACTATGAGAATTGACGAAGATAGAAAAATTCGTGTGGAACAAGGGCCGTTGGCATGGGAAGGGCGAGACCGGGAGCTTGGGGAAAAAAAAAACACCGATTGCGGGGCATTACAAAAACGTACCCGGCGTACAAAGTTAGAAAGAGGGCCGCTAATTTGGACCCGGGCTTGGGGGAAGTAAGGGAAAAAACAGCGCGCAAGGGCTCCATGTAAGAGGAACCTTGATGCGTTAGTGGGGGGTAGCTCTTGGACGTTGCCTAGGATCAAAGGTACTTGAAAAGTTCCGTGGAATGGGGTACGGTGGTGTGAAAAAGGAATAAATGGGGGATGGTGCTTTCTAGGGCCTTCTCTATTGGGGGTCTCATCAGGGGGGCTTGAACATGCTCCTCTCCCTTTCCGGGGGGAAGGATCTCGCCTGCCCATGAAAAAGGTATCGGTTAAACATACTAATTTTCTCTTTGTGCAACAACACAATCAAGAAGAAGAAACAAAGGAGAAGACCCGAACAAAACACACAAACAACACGACACAAAAAAACCGAAAGAACCAACAAAAAAAAAGACCCACTCATCTGCTACAAGCCAAGAGACCTCGAGAAAAGAGTCTCTATGATTCTATGTACTAGGATTCAGTTGAGTTGCTGGGACGGGCATCACTCTGGTGCAGACACTCATAATTAGAGGCAAATCCAAAACATAGGGGGGGAAGTCATATTTTTCTGGCCGAAGGAAGATAAATAATTCAGTGGAAAGGAGAAAATTCTTTCTGATCATCAAAAAATAGGTGTCTATAGCGTGGGAAGGGTAAAAGCTCCGCACTCTCATAACTCAGGGAATCGTTATTGCAGGGCATTTGATCTTAAAGAATTTTCTTCAAAGCCCCCCCACCGGGAGCAAATAAGGGAAGTCACCTCTCTATGGTTATCAGAGGGGAGAACCTCCTTCACGCCGGAGGGAAGGGGGGCCTTGTACCTCAGGTGATCTGGATTATCAAGCCCGATACCATCATCCAAGCGGACTTCTCCTTCAGATCACACGGAGAACGGCGCTGATCTACAACCGAGGAAAAAAGGCCCAGAAGCTACTCAGCCTGAAAAGGAAAAAAGCCGGCAATGGTGTGAAGCCCCGGAAAAAGGGCCCTTCGGCGACGGAAAGTATCCGCCGAGCCTATGAGAAGGGGGTCGATTGGACTGCGACGCTCGGAAGCCACCTCTTTCAAAGATTGGAAGGGAGGGGTCCTAATCATACTAACTGAACCACAAGGGGCCCGATGTTCGAACGGGGGGGGAAGCAAGATTACGAAAGGGGACGACCAAGGAGCCACGTCTGCTGGAAGGGTAGGAAATTACCTCTCTAGGATAAGGCCCTGTAGAGAGGTGATCTTTATTAATCAACGGGAAATCTGTCGAAGGGGGTAAGCATCAATCCCCATCTCAAGCGAGTAGCATCATCGAAGCAAAAGCAATTGAAAGCACACAAGATCGCACGGTGCGAATGAAGTAAGCCGCACGTAAATGTCTCAGGATCAACAAACCGATAATAGGAGGAGAGGAGTGCTGGTTAAGGAGCTGGTGACCGTGGTACGTGGGCCTACTCACTAGGGCCGTATATGCGCTAAGCGGAAAAAAAAAAGAGCTCAGCGTGCTGGCTGAAGAAGAGGGGAGTAAGAATCGCTGCCGGGAGGGGAGTCTGGGACACTTTATCCAGGGGGGAGAAGAAGCATCGTGCGTGGTGTGAAAGAGGGGGGGAAGCGTCGAGGTCCACAATCGCTCAAACACCAAAGAAAAAAAAGAGGGGAATTGTGGAAAACTAGCGCTTAAACGGGCCCCGATGACCTGCAGCCAAAAAAATGTGAGGAACACTTCATTTCTGAATTCAAAATCGCACGCCTTCACTTTCTCTAGTAGAGGGGAGAAAGAAAGTCGAAAAACGAAACGTTGTACGAGTAAAGCAAAAAGGGGATCGGAAAAAAAAGTCTTCGTGAGGGCGCCCCAAAGAGGGACGTCCTCATCGCTTCACGAAGAAAGATAGAAGGGGCGGGAGGTGATCGCTAAGACCCCGAACACGGTCCGGGGAGAGCTCATGCTTTGGGTTGAGAAAGGAGGGGGGCAAAGTGCGTCTTGACCTTGCGCGAAAAGAGCTGGCCTAAAGAGAGGAAAAGGGGGGCTTGGGGGAGTGATTCTCAAGGCTTACAGATGCAAAAGACGGATGGGGAAGGGGGTCGCTCTCGACGAGTCACATGGACGGGAACGAAAGGGGATCAGCGCGACTCCAATCCCATAAACGTCCGGACCTGGAATACTACAGGTCTTAAAAATCTTCACGTTAGGGAAAACACTAATCCCTAGAGGATACTGCCTCGGAACTTTGGGGCGAACTGTCAGGGGTCACGGGGTCCCTTTTTCGGGTTAAAAAATTCGGGTGCTTTGCTTCGCAGCTCCCCAGCGCTTCAGGGACCGGAAACCGGGCTTTTTTATAGAGAGGGGGGTCCTCTTGGTGGAAAAAGGTCGTCGGTTGCGCCCAGAAAAAAGTTGTCTTCTCTGATAGCCACAGTGGTCAATCTCAAAAAAAATTCCTCGATGGTTTTACATCATCGCCGGGGTAGTCATCGGGCGTCGCCGGGTGACGGCTGAAAAGCTTTTAAAAAAATGAGGAGTTAGAACAATTGGGCTCGGATTTGTGGGCAGAAAAAAAGAAGGAAAAACCGAGGCCTGTGTTCCCTTGACGAGGGAGTAAAGGGGAATCGTCTCGAGGGGTGAGAGAGGTGTACTCTCTTCCATCTTCTTGAATAGGGTTAGGGGGAGGAAATAACTTCATCGGGGAACTCAACCCAGACACTCCAAGGCCGGGGGCTTTATTATTATCTTGGATTTGGAGGGAAAAAAAAAAGCAACCCGTTATATGAATGTCTCCTCTTCGAGGATACCGAAGGATTAGAGCTGGGCGGAAAAAGGAAAACCATACGGTACACAAGCTTTTCGACTGTCTAGTTGTGGCTCCTTGAGTTCAGGGACAAGAAACAGCGGGGGGAATCCGTTCAAGCCAGGGAAGGACGAAATTACGCTCCGAATCCGGCATTCCTCTAAACGGGTTCTGATCTGGGAACATGTCAAAAAGAAGTGCTTCACTGAAGAAGGATCGAAGGGCGGAGACGTAAAGGGACATAGGGATGAAAAAGTTGGCCGCGAACTGCAAAGTGTCTACTAGAATCTAAAAATCGAAAGCCCAGTAAAAAAAGCAACTTCGTCCAGGCACAAAAACTCGGAACCTTAAACCATTCACTACATTCCTGGTATCAAAGGAAAAGTTGCGAAATCTCCCACACTATGAGCAATAGGGGAGAAGGACGACAGGAGCTCTCAAACGGCAAAAAATAAAATCTTATTAAAACCACTGACTTCTTCATATCATTTGGAAAGGGGTAAAGACCTTCAGGTTACAAAAAGATTCTAAACCAAGAAAAAACTGGGGGGAACAGACGTCCAGGCTCAAAGGCTCACACTTATTTCCAAAAGAAAAAGGATTAGCTTGAAAGACTGGTATTCTTATCCTAAGAAAAAAGAGAGTAGAGGCCTGAGGGGCGCGTGGGGTAAAAAAAGAGATCTAGCTTATGGGGGTGATGAGGGGAAAAAAAAAGGCATGCTTTCCCCAACGGGTAGAAAAAAAAATGTCGCACGATCACTAAGGGTTCTGAATGCAGGATTTCTTCTAAAAGGGAAACGGCCCATCATCGCTTAACCGGGGAAAAGTCAGGGCCGCCTTCGTGATCACCGGAATACGGAAGGAACAAGATCTGACAGCTGAAAGGGGGGAAGGTAAATGGTTCTCTCTCGGGGGCAGAGAGTCGCCGTCCCCGAGATTTAAAAAAGAGAAAAGGAAAGAATCTCAAAAGAAGGGTCCGATGCCCAGCGATTCAATTGCTGAAACAGTCCTCCCGATGAGTGGGGGGAGAAAAAAAAAAACATAGCCCTCCTTCGAAAGTGAAAGAATCGTACGTGAGGAAGAAGGGAAGAATATTTTTTCAAACGGAAAAAACTGCCAATCGGAATTCGGTTGGGCGCCCTTTCATCCGACGCTCTCAACCAACTTAGGGAGGGAGGGTAGGAAAGGTCGTCTCTGCCGAATGCAAGACACTAGAGGCTCCTGCAAATGGGGGACCATGCTCGCATCCCATATCCGGGGGTACTCTCGAAAAAAAAAGGGGAAACGCTGCTATTTTGTTTTTGATAAAAAAAGTGAAGGAGCTTTAGGAGTCAGACATTCTCGCCTCGAAATCGAACGGGCGGGATTAAAAAAAAAGCTTGGTTCACGTTATTCAGAAGCTCGACCGGGAGGGAGGAACATTAGCGATGCTATCTAAGGGTAAAATGAGGGGCGGAGGGGGAGAGAACGGTTATAACGAATAAAAAAAGCTCGAAGGAGTCACACGCGGTTTGAGTTTGAGAAGAGAGAAGGTCGAGGAATCCAACGGAGGCTTCCATAAAGCTCATTTTAATGGTTCTCCGGATATCAAAAATGGAAGAAGGGAAAAAAAGAAATCCAAAAAACTAGCTAGGAGAAAAAACAACCCCTTCATTCGAAGGGGCGCTAATGTTTTTCCTTCGGAATGAAAAAAAAATCGTGGCACAATCCGCTTTGGTGCAACTTAAGAGGGCGAGACGGGTGGAGGAAACAACCCAGGGGAGTTGCGAAGGAGGCCGAGGGGGAAGGGCCGAGCAAAAAACTTCACCAAGGGCCAGCGGCAGAACGCTGTCGGTTCATAAGCAAGTATTCGGTGAGCGAAGCCAGAGTCGAGAGCATGAAAACGGGGCGAAAATCGTTTGGGGAAAGACGGGTTTCCGAGATCAGGTAGGGGGAGGGTGGAGTGGAAGTGTCGCGTGGGGGGTGAGCAGGTCTGGGGGAGCGCTGTTCAGTAGCGGGGTAATAGGGCCCCTTACTCATCGCGGAACATCCGACATGGAAAAACGGTCAAGGTTACGAGATCCGCCAAATCGGGGGGTCTGGAACTAATTTGGCGGGGGGGCAATCCTCTACCGCAACATCCGCGCGCAAGGTACTAGCTTCTATCAGGAATAAATGTTCGCCGCTGAAAAAATTCAACAGCTCATAAGCGTGGGAAAAGAAACAGCCTCATTAGCTTCCGGGGGAAAACAATATGGACGCCCATCTTGGAAAGGGGGAAGAGGCGAAATCCGGCAAAACGAAAAGAGGTCAAAGAAGATCTGGGAAAGCAAAAAGGAAGTCTACCTTTATCGGTTCGTGGGGGATGCCCGCCGCACGCTCATTAATAAAGACAGGAATAGCGGGTAAAGTTGCAGGAGGAGATTTTCTTGATTCAGTCGAAACCCCACCTATCCCTAAAAACTTGGCATAGCGATCGTATCGACTAAGAGCGACGAAAGAAGGTAACCCTAACCATTGGGAGGGGATCAAAAAGGACGATTCTCACAAAGAAAAAGAACGCGCGACTACCAAGTTTAAGAAGGGGGAAAGGAAAGGGCGAGACTTCTCCCGAGGGAACGCGAAGAAGTTGGGCCCGAAACAGTACAACCCATCACCCAAGCATAAGGGGGAAGCAAGGCCCCCTTTGATATTAAGAAAAAAAAACGGGGCGGCGCCAAAACTCCAAAGACGACGCGATGAAAAAAGCGTTCATTGACGAGAGACTCTCGACTTTGGGTAACGAATTTGTACAAGGACCCGCTCGCAAGGACACAGAGCGTCAGGAGGACCAATGGGAGTAAAGGGACCGAAACTAACGAGAGAAAAAACCGACTGCTTATCTCGAGTGCTGTTGAGAAAGAACAGAAAGGTACGCGTCGTACGGAGCCCAAAGAGCGTACAGGAATGTGATGGGCACAGACTCCAGGAAAGCTTCCTTAGTCATGTGTATGAAGGGTCTTTCGGGACGGAAAGAGGATAGGGGTCCTAAGGTATCGAGAAAACCCATCGAAAAAACTCGGTCGCTCTCCCCATCGAAAAAAAGAGAGAAAAGAACTCACGCCAAGCTCGAGTTTCTACCAAACGTGAAAAAGGGACGGGTCACGTCGTAATCAAAGAAGCCCGACGCGTAGCACTGGGTAAAGGGTGCAACTTACTCAGTGGTCTGGGAGAAAGCAAAGAAAATTAGTGAGAGGGATAATGAGGGACGTTCCACAACGAGCTGAAAGGGGAGTCGCGACAGAGCGGGAATGAGGCATGAAGAGCTGGTACGTGCTCGTGGGAAACGAAAGGCCCCATGGGCTAGCCTCGCATTTTCAGGGTGGGAAACCATCAATCTGGTCAAAACTAGGAAGAAGAGTCACAAAAGGAGTAAAAGATGTGTCGAAAAGGGTGCCCCGATTCTTTTCAAAAAAGCCCGAGGATACAAATTCCACGGCAGTTCTTACACTATCACGGAAGAAGGGCGGTGAATTAATGCCGCTCGAGAGAGGAAAGAGGAAAGCGAGTGAACGTGGTAGCGATCTCAGGGAAAGCAGAAAAGGCTTCTTGGGTCGCGATTCCAGCCAAGGACTTCACCCGCTGATGATCAGATCCCAGAAAGTAGAGGTAGGGGGGGGGGGGGCTGGGGAGGTGGAGGGTGGGGGGGGGGGGGGGGGAGGGGGGGGGGGGGAGACGTAAAAGGACTTCAAAGGAGTTTGGCACTTTAAGAAAGGGGACAGTCTTGGCGGGAGAAGAAAGAAGTTCCTTCTATCTTTCTCTGATGCGGGGGGCTTGATATCCCGCTTCGAAAAAGGAGATGGGGGGGACGAAAGAAGCTGTCTAATTATCAAAGACCTGCATATGGGGACAGGAAGTAAAGGACCAATCCCCTTCTCGAGCCAACGTGTCTCCCGCCAAGTGTAGAATCTTCGGGAAATCGGCACGAGACCAAGACCTAAAAGAGGTTTTTGTCAGCCTCAGGTCTTAAAGGGGAATTGGGGGGGAAGTGGTACCAGAGGGGGGGGTATGGAGGGAGGCAGGTAAAACTCACTACCACAGCGCCGGAAGATCATGAGCCTTTTTTTATAAAGCCGGGATAGGTCCTTTGTTATTGGGAGGGGCGCCGTGCACCGGCAAAAATGAGGGGAACCGTTTTTCCTAGGGAACCGGAAAAGGCAGGGATGATGTTGTACTCTACGAAGAAAGAAGTGGGGAAGAGGCGCGCAAGTGAAGGGGGGGGAAGGCGAGTCGGAAGTAATTACTTTGGGGAGTCAAAGGGTGGGAGAGGAGTGGGCCACGCCAGAAAAAGGGACGCGACTCGGCGTGTCGGGGCTGGAGCAGGAAAAGGGTCGTGCAAACGATACAAGAAAGAGTGACAAAGGGGACCAGGAACGCGAGTGGGAGGAATTCTCTTTAAGCTCCCCAGAAATAAAAGAAAGCGATCGGAGGGGTGAGGGGCGGCACCCGATTGAGCTGCCCAGAAAAGTGAGGGCTCCTCAGAGCATGGAGGGAGCAAGAAGTCGCGAGGGTGCAAAAAAGCCGCACATACGAGCAAAAAAAGGGCGACGTCGATAGGGTGCGGCGGGGCCCGAAAGGAGGAAGAGGAAGCAGTGAAAAGAGCAAGAGGCGATGCGTGAAACGACGGTGCGGATTGACGTAAAACTGGCAAAACGCCAACGAAGAGTTAGAACAGGAACAAAAGATAGGTCGCATGTAGAAAAGAGAAAAACGAGGCTGGGCAGGGCGAGAAACCCAATATTTCCTCTGCAAGGGGGAGGCCAGACAAGGCCAAAAAGGGCCACGCACCCTACAACAAGACTTCCACTTGACAGGACAGGAAAGAAAAAGCGGGAAAACTTCAGCCCTCTCTCAAAACGATATGCAGTCCTGTTCAGTGTCAAAGGAAGATCTGGCTCATCTGCGGAAAAGGCGAAGGCTGAGTCCACAGGTACTGCCCAAACAGGACACGGGGACGGTTGGACACAAATTTCCGCTCGATCCGGAGAGAACATAGGTCATAAAATCCCTGCTCCAACCAAACAAGAAATTCAAAGGAAAAAGCCGGACAAGAAATGAACATGGCGGAAAAAAGGGAAAAGAAAGGCAAAGCTTTGTGCAAAGGGTCGCTGAGGTGAATCTCTGGGTGAAAAAAGAAAAGGGGGGGGATGTTGATTAGGAGTGAAACCGAGACAACGGAAGGCAACGAATTCACCTGCAGATGAGGCCTAACTTAAGTGGCTGGAAAAAGGAACAACGCGGAGGACCAAAGAAAGCGTACCCCTTGGTGGAAATCGATAAAACGCCTTCGTGATCATTCGAAACCGGAAATAGCCGATCGGCAGAGAGAAAAAAACATAAAGTGGTTCAGAGACAAAGGAAAAAGGGGCTCCTTAACGACTACCTTAAAACGCGAGCAAAGTCGATGGTCCGATTCCCGAGGGAAAAAGTCCCAGGAATATAAGGGGGTAAGGGAGGATAAAAAAAAAAAAAAAAAAAAAAACAATACGTCCTCAAGGGGGTAAGGAAAAACACAGAAACGGCTCATCGTTCCGTCTGGACGGAGGGGAGGAAGGAGGGCTTTCTGAAGATTGGGAGAGGGAAATTCGAAGTGAGATGCATCGGGGGTCTTCAGGGGAAAAGGGGAGGGACTCGCTCCTGAAACGAGCAGAAAGAGTGAAAAGATATATATTCAACCGTCTCGGGGAGAGGATGGAGGGGGAAAACCTGCAAAAGAAAAAAAGCTAAGGGTCCATCACCTCTTCAGAAAACCAGAAGAAAGAAGATGAGCGGTGGTGCGGCTGGTTGTGTGGAAACAACCTTACGACTGGAAGTAAAAAAAAATTCTCGTAAGGGGCTCCCATACTAGGGGGAAAGTACAGAGACGGCGCTGCGCGGCAAAGAGAGTTTGTACACTTGGGGGAAGCGCATGATCTTGAGAGGAACTCAACAAAAGTAAAAGGGGCTCAAGAGGAAATCTGATGAGTCGTTCAGGAGGGAGAGACTCCGGGCACTGAAAAAAAGGCAAAAAAAAGCTTACGCGATATTTTCAAGGGGCCGCAATTCGAACCCAAAGGCGCATTAGATACGAAGGGGGAAAGGGGAAACGAGGGACAGGGGGGGATACGGGAAAAAAGATGGAGGGGAACCAGGGAAATATCATCAATCAGAGTGGCAACACCGTCTTTCAAACAGTGCGCCATTCAGACTCGTCGGAAAGGGGTGCATCGGTTAGATCGAATAAAGAGTGGAAATTCCCTTTAAGGTTTTGGGGGGGAAGGGAGCAGGTCTAATCCTCATTAGGGTGAACAAAACCTAATGGGGGAGAGTCTTATTCGTCATCAAAAAATCGGGAGGTCCGGCACAAAAAGAGTCAAGGGGAGCTAGCGAAGTTGGGAAAAGTCGTCGGAAGGAAAAGGCCAGTCTCATCAGAGCGTGCTGCTCGTAGAGTGAGGAGAAGTAAAAGAGGGTGCGAGAAAAAAAAGTGTGCTTGTTAAAAGCGCGGTAGGGGGACGCGCTCAGGTCATGGAGGTGCAGTGGGAGGGGAGGTGAGGTGGGTGCTGGAACGGGGGAGGGGTGGGTCTTTGCTTTAGGCAGTAATATTGCGGCGCGCCCGTGGGAACGAAAGGAAGGGAGAAGGCTTCGTGCAGGGTGACTGAGAAAAAAACCTTTCAGACGAATGGTGCCTAAAATTTAAAAAGAAAGGGGGGGGTCGGAAGTGGACATAGCAGCGCTGAGCTCTCAACATCCGCACAGGGTTATCGGGGCGGGGGGTCGCGAGGCGGAGGTCTGCGAGAAAACTTTTGCAGGATGGAACGAAAAAAGCCAGAAAAAGGGGAGCTGCAAGGACCAAGAAGGGTGGTTTGGGTCACTTGGGAAAAGGCAAGAAGAATGGGGGTGGGGGCAGAATCAGTATACAGGGCTCGGGACTATCGATTGCGAAAGAATCTATATGAGAAGTAGTAAGGGGAGGGCGTTCCAAAAGGGGAAAAGAAAATCCAAGAACAGCTATCGAGTAGGGGTTATCGTGGGGGAGGTCATATAATTTTGGGGTTCCTATCAAGCACGCCCTGCTTACCGATCCGAGCACTGGACGGCGACAACTAAGAAGGAGGGTAGCGTAATCGAAAAAATCATCGTCATCCCTTGGACACGAGGAGATTCTGCGGACTCGGGACAGGAGGGGGGGCGTGGACGATAGCACAAGTCAAAAAGCTGAAACTAAGCTTTCTCATACATCGGATCAGGGACTTAGCATTCTTCTAAAATCAAGCCTGTAGAAACTAAATAGCGCAATAGGGGGGAAAATCATCAACAACGCCCGAAAATTCTCTGGCACGTCTGGGAAAGGGTTAAAAAGAGGTTAAGAAAATGGTGAGGGGACAACCCAAAAGTGAAATTCCTTTTTGACTCTTCTCGTCACTCACGAAGAGTAACGGAAAAAGGGAGGAGACGAGCGTGTAGTGGGGGATGGCACCTCCAGATAGGCCCGCATCCTCAGCGTAAAAAGAAAAAATTGTCAAGAAAACTCTAGACGAGGTCGAAAAACCAAAACTAGATGCGGAGTGCGGGATGGATCGAAAGGGGGGTCTGAAAACGGTGAAGAAAAAAGGGGGAGGACGGGGGGCGGAGACTGGAGCGTCCATTTGGAACGAGGTACGGGGGAAGGGGGAGGTCATTCCAAAACCACAAGGAAAGGGAATTATAAAGTGGGCTGAGCGGGGGCCGGGGGGGAGAAGCCTGGAAGTCTCGGGGGCTTTAAAAAAAAGCCATTTTCATTCTGGGGCCTAAGGGGGGGAGGCGCATAGAAAAACCAACTTCTCTGACGACATTCTGCAGAAACTAGAAAGCATGCGCGCGCTCATCAAAACTGGGAGGATGCAAGTAAAAAATCTCTCGTTTTCTCACAAATCCTAACCGTGTGGGTCTTGCATGGCTTATCGCTAAATATCAGGACCTGAAGAAGGGGATGTAGAGGGCGGTTTGCTTTGGATCAAGGTGTTTCACGGTAAGGGGGGGGAGCCCACTGCAACCTTAGGCGGGCGTAAAAAAAAAAAAAAAAAAAAAAAAAAAAAAAAAAAATAGATAGTCTAGGCAAAGAAGCAAAGCGTGTGCTGAAACTTATAAAAAAAAACAAAATAGAAACACTGAACCGAAGACTGACGGGGACTTCTTTAATTACTCCCAAAAATAAAATGGGTGTCGAGGTGACATCAGATAAAGGGCCGCGGGGAGGAATAAAGCGCGTATTCCAAAAAAGCTCAGAACAAACAAGGGGGGGGGATAAGTAAGATGGTCAGGTCGGCTCAGGTGGGGGCAAAAATGTGCAACATCTGCCTCCCTAGAGGGTGCTCAAAAAACATCAACAAGGGGCAAGGTATGAAATTAACCAAGCAGCGTAGATGGGGGGGGGGAAGGCGACATCTTCGTAAAAGAGGGGGGAAACTGTCGAAGGATCAATCAAGCGGAGGTTATATGTTCGGTGGCTAAAGAAAAAAAAAAATGATCCGCTATATTCTTCTCATCAAAGGGGGGGATGAAATAGACGAGTCAGCGTCGTCCAAGAGGGATTACACCACTCTTTTCTTTTAAGAATATCGGCTTAAAGGTGGTAGGGAGAAAAGCATTGCGAACAGCGTCAAAAAAGTACTCGATGGGAGGGCAAGGGGACGTTGCTATTCTTCAGACCTTGGGAAAAAAAAAAGAAAAAAGGCGAGGCTGACTCTCAACGAGGCGAGCGGAATGGGGGGGGCTGGGGGAAAATAACGCACGGTCAGGGCCATATGGGCGCATGGTCCCGGAAGGACTTCGTACGGGTAGTAAGGGGCCGGGAGAAACATCAGGAGGGGGAGAATAGAGATAAAGGGGGGAATGACAAAACTCTGAACTCGGACCTCCGCTTGGGATCCCGGAATAACTAGGGAACGAAGTACTTACGTGGTGAATTCCGAAACGGAGGAGACTAACTTTCTCCTAGAAAAGGGATTGTGGCTTTGCAGGTTGAGGACTCAGGGAAACAGGTCATTACGTGCTAAGTCTCTGTGGGAGTGGGGGATCTGCAATGTCTGCATGGGCGACTGGAGGCTTCTCATCCGATAAAAAAAAAGAGCTTTTCTTATAGTTCGGAGCAAAAAGTCAGAGTGTGTCTGGTCTGGCTCTCACTCATGTTTGACCGGTTTTTTCTTGTTCATTTGATCCTCAGAAATTGCAAAACAGGGGACTGGAGGGGAGGTAATGTGATCTGTCTCATTGGTGAGGAATGCGGGAGGAAGGGGGATAAGTGGGATTATGGTTTAAATCGAAGTTTCGTTCGGGAGGAGGGAGTCTCAACTTGATCTAGTCTCTCGGTTAGGATGAACTGGGATTTCGTGAAGGAGGTTTGTCAGGAGGGGAGGGAGTTGTGGAGGCCTCCTACCGTGAACGGGTGCCAACTTGTGGCGCGGGAAGTATCGGAAAGAAACCGCGGGGCGGTAGCGCGGACAAGCGGTCATTCGAGGTAAGATCCGCGTAGACGTCAAATGAGGCGGGCTTATATGGGGGGTTGTCAAGGGGGGATGAAGAAAATGAGATTGACGCAGCGCAAAACAAAAAACTGATAATCCAAAAATCCGGGGCAGTTTCCATTAGGCTGGAAAAAATAAGCCAAACTCGATATGGCTCAGGGCAAAGTTAAGGCTTATGGATGACAATCGTGGCTCGTTAAATAAGAAGACGGTCCGGGGGGGGTTCAAAGATCTTCGTTGAAAGAAAGAGAAAAACTCTCAAGGTCAGCCCAAAGGCGACGTATTGTGGATTCATGCAACCTGGGACGTGACTCAGCAGGGGAAGTTGATATGGTAAGGGCAGGGGGGACACGCGAGCGGAAGAAAGAAAGACGCCTTCTGAAGGGAAGGAGTGGTCTCGTAAATGCCGCAGGGAGGGTAAAACTGTGTGAGCTTGCGGATGGTCTAGGGCTACAAAACTATTGCTGTTCGGGAAACCGGGGTACGGCAAAAGATTCTCAGGTTCAAAGATCGTAAGTCGGGGTGAAACAGGATGTCGGTGGAATGGGGGGGGAAAATTAAAATGGCGCTAGGATCTCTCCTGGGGGGTCCCAACTGGAAACTGGGGCGAAAAGCCACCCGGGTAAAGCACTTCAAAAAAACCCATCCAGCGAAACTTTCCCACGAGCACGACTCCTTATCCGGAGGAAAAAGGGAAAGGGAGGAGGAAAACGAATAGAAAGGTCCCTTGACTGAAAACGAAGAAGGAGAAGACGAGGGTGTCGAAGAACTGAATGACAACCTCCATTACATTGAAAAATATGAGTCTTGCGGGTGACGTTTGTAAAAAGCAAAAGGGCAAGTGAAATGCAAAGAATCCCTGAGAAGGCCAATCGGGGGTGGGAAAAGGAATCAAATCGACCATTCGAACACAATAGGGAAAGCGGGGACGGGGCACAAGCGATGCGGTTACAGGAAAAAAATTTGTTTAGGAAAAGGAAGGCGCTTGAGGATCGCGGGGGGGCCCTCGGAGATAAAGTTATGTGATGATCCTTGCACAGGGGGGGGGGGAGAACACGCCTGGAGCAGATCATTCAAAAAAGATGAAGGGGGGGGGGGGGGGAAGAAAAGGGTATTCTGCGAAAAAGAAAGTAGTACTGACTCGTAATCGTAAAGGGAAAGAGCTTCCCATCATACGTAACCAAGCGGACGAGCACGTCGACTTGCAAAGGGTTGGAACCTGTGAGGGTCAATAAAAGAACACGCTAATCCGACGTGGTCCCAGAGAAGAGGTCGCGCAAATTCGAGTGCGCGCCGTCAACGAAGGACGGGACCAGCTGGGAAACATGCAAAAATCAAACCAACGACGATGGTCAAAGACAAGTGCTTACTTAAATATGGATGCGAAGGACAACGGAAGGTTGTTCTACCCAAAAAAAAATAAACTAAGGGGACTCATAGGGTCCAAAGGCGCATAGAAGCAGGAAAAAAGGGGGGGGCTAGCTTTTCTGGCGAAATGGGGGGGGGGGGAAAGGATCAAAAGTAGATGGGGGGATTCATTGTTCACGGAGGGGGTAAAGTTCCTTTCAGAAGAAGAGGTACCTATCATCAGATAAAACAAAAAAATTGGGAGTAGGGGTACTAAATAAGATGCATCTCTCGCATGGGAGGAGTTTACACCTGGCACGTAAGGAAATCAGACGGATAATTGTTTGGGGGAATAGAGGGCATGCCCATATCCGAAAAGAGAGTCCGCTCCCCGGGGTAAACTGGGAAGGGGGAGGTCGGTTGTTTGTTTTTAAACCACAGGAGAACTGGGAGCGACAAATGCCTACTGTCTCGCTTCATCGTGAGGGAAAAATGGGGAGGACGCTGGCGGCTCTCGTGGGGGTCATAGGTTATTCACGGACGGGTCGGGATCAAGACCGGTTGATAGGGTTGAAAAGGTGGCTCTCGCGAAGGGGGTAAGAAGCGATTATCGGTAAAGGGTATGGGGGAATAGAAAGTGTGGGAGAAGAAGTCTGGGCCGGGGGGTCACGGGGGATCGGGCCAAACGAAAAAAGGGAAAGAGATGCGCCGCCTAGAGAAAAAAAAGGACTTTCTAGGAAAATAGGCGGCAGTGTAAAAGGGAAAGAACTTCTTAAAGGGAAGTGACATGGGAAATAGGAGAACGGGGATCGGGGGGAACCGTTGCCGAATCTCCAGAAGAGAGGGTATATCGTTCTACAACCTAGTACACCCTTAGCGTCATTCTATAGGGGAAAAAGGTGGTAGAGGATATTCGCGGATAGACACGAAAGACCGGCGTTTGCATCAGGAGGAACGGGGGGGGATTCGTGCAAGTCAACGAGAACGAGACCGGGAGGAAGCTTAAAGTGAAGAGAACAAAAGAAAACCCATCAAGAGGAGATCTATTTTGTGGGGGCGCCAGGAAAGGGGGTGTCATTTCACGAGGGAGTGACGGCAGAAGATTGTCTAAAGGAGGGGCCACTGAGGGATGCCGGCGGGGAAGGGGGTTGGCATCTTCGACTGTTTGCGGCACAGGAATGTACGGAAAGGGAAATTGAACTTTGGGGGTAGAAGTGTAGGAGGTAAAAGGTTCAGTGCTGGGGCTGGCCAACTGGAAGAAAAAGCGTCGGGGTAAGTTCGGGTATCCTTCTGGGTTGCCAGGGTATCTAATCAGCAGCCACGAAAGAAGATAATGGGGAAAAGGGGGTCCGAAACAAGGGGACTTGGTATTTGGTGTTAGTCCATCAAAAATAAGACGCTCGCAACCGCAACGACTAAAAACGGGCTGGGAGGGCAGGAGATGCATTGACTCGCTGTTTCAGCATAGAGGCAAAACCGGCAGCATCAACGCTGGGCGCAAGAAATCAATTGTCAGAAAGGAAACACATGAGGGAAACGTAGGATCATCTTTGGGCTGGTGAGGGGGGGGGGGTGGGCAAATCGCTGTATCGAGGGGGAGAGAAGGGCTTTATAAGGGCTTTAATAAGAAAAAAAATAGGGGAAGCATCCTAACCAGGGTTCGAATTCTGCAGGGACACGGGCTCATCTAAACGGGGAAGGTGGAAAAAGTGGTCAGGGTTAAGATGGAACATATATGACTGGGGGAAACAAATAAGAAAACCTCACCGGGGCCAATAAGGGTGGAAGGGGGGGGGCGTTCAACTCTTCTCGGGAAGGAAAAAAAAGACCTCAGCGCGCTCCCGCCGGCCACGATTAGATTCCCTGGCCTCGCAGCCAAAAAAGGTTTACCTTGGACGATTAAGGGAGGTCGAAAAAAATAAAAGTAATATCGCACCGACTCGATCGGAAGACATCTAGAGCGACTTACAAGGGGGGGGAGTTCTAGAAAGGATTTGCTCACGAGTAATTCACTGCAGAGGATTCTAGGTACAACCCAATCCAAACGGGTCATAAAACCAAGCGTCTCTTCACCTTTTTAGAAAAAAGAAAAAAAAAAAAAGGGGGGGCCAAGGGGGTGCGCTACCCCCTCCTCCAGGGACCCAGAGGAAGCTCTCTCAACAACAAGCTGGGGGGAGGGGGAATCGCATCCAAAGTCCAAAAAAAAGAGTGGGGTCTTACTATTTGAACCTCGAAATTCCCAACGCATCTCCTCGTGTCATGACTCAATTCAGAAGGAGGGCTCTACTAGGCAAAACAAAAAAAAAAAGTTTCCAGGGGGGGAGGGCTTAGCACAAGTGAAAAAAGTAAAACAGTAACGCTGCTTGGGCTTAAAAGCGGCCGATCGGGTTAGGGATGGAAAAAAAAACACAGGAAGCTATTATTAAGAAGGACAGACCTTGCTCCTGTCTAAATAAATCAGAGGTAAAGAAACCTCAATCTTGGGAAGGCAGAAAAACCAAGCATCGACTGATGAGAGCTCCAGTCTGACGCACGGGAAATCTCTCGGAAGTCAAGAAGCCAAAAGGATGGAAAAAAATTCCCTGGAAGGACCAAAAAGTGTCTTTGGGGAAGGCAGCGATCAGACCTGACTCGGCTAAGACTATCAAAGAAAAAAAGTGGGGAGGCTCTTGCACGAAAGAATGATAGTTAATGGGCGCCTCATGAACAGGAGGGATGGGGAAGGTATTCTCATCTGGTTACAACAAAAAGTCTGACGCGAAGAAAGGAGGGGGGGGGCAAGGTGAAGAGAAGAAATGAGAGGTAAACGTGCCTGGGTGGAAAGTAAGACCGGGGGGGGAATCCTTGTTTTCTAACGCATCGGGAAGGAGGGGGCAAACCGCGAGGGGAAGACAAAAACCCAAAA
>Ga0179593_1413449_pt1 | contig 21747 bp, 30 predicted proteins | sample CZODoug2_1_08_16_FD_185931 | JGI IMG/M metagenome (GOLD analysis project Ga0179593, IMG submission 185931) | Vadose zone soil fungal communities from Angelo Coast Range Reserve, California, USA - CZODoug2_1_08_16fungal (PacBio error correction) | ecosystem: Environmental > Terrestrial > Soil >...
GCAGGGGGTCAAGGGAAGGGGAATGATGCCTGTACGTCAAAACGCAGGCAGAAAAAGCGGTCGTCTCATCTGATTAAGGCGTCCGCACCCCGAATTGCCAGCGCATTTCCAGGAAGGGCGGATCTAAAAAGATACGTTAACGTGGAGGAGGAAAAAGCAAAGCAAGTAAAAACGGACTCATTTTAAAAACGGCATTTACTTAGGCGTTTGGAAAACAATTATTTCAACTACTGGTTACAACACTGGCATTTAAGGGACAGGGGAAAGGAAACCCTAAACCAACGACGGTCGAAACGGGGGATCTCCTTAAGAAAAAAAAAGCAAACATATGTTCCGCTCGGACGCTATAGGTAAGATCTCCAGGGTCCCGTCGATCCAGAAGGGGGGATAGTCCGAGAAGAATCGGACGCTTCACTGAAAACGGTCAAGAATGCGCAGAAGGTGGGGGAAAAAAAATCTTCCCAGCGTACCTTGGAATGCGGATTTGGGAAAAAGGAGAAGGTTGCGGGGGGGATATCCTCAGGAAGGAACAAAGCATCAGGTGGGAAATAACATACGAAAGAGCACATCAACGAGAAAATAGATCGCCCTGTCAGCGCATCGTGGATGGAGGTGGGACGCATAATATCGGCAACGCAAGCGGGGGGGAGGGAGGGTAGGGGGGAGGTTAAGTCATTCGAATCGACGAACAAAACACATCCGCAACATGAACTCCGGGAGGCAGGCTAGAAGCCGCCCGTCCAGGGGGGGGGGGGGGGGGGGGGGGGGGGGGGGGAGGGGGGGGGGGGGGGGGCCGCCGCCAAAAAAAAAAACTCCTCATTTGGCATCCCGCTTATCATCGCACGATGAGAACGGGCGCCGAAAGAAGGACGGTCGTTGTGGTCAAAAATCGGGGTTGACTCGGGACCTCCGGGGTCGAGATCCCGTGATTCCGCTCGTGACGGAATAAGCCATGAAAAGAGGTGTCCAACATTCAAGTGGACCAGGACATGCTAGGTAAGGGACTCAGCTGCATGTTTATAAGTGGGGTGGAGGCCGCTCTTATGCGTTAAGGTTACGTAATATGAAAAAGGAGAGGAGTCTATCAGAAATACTTCGTGTGAATCGGAGGGAGAGGAATTATGAGGAACGGCGGAAGGAAGCAAGATTTGAGGTCCCGAACTAAAAAATGATCGCAAAGCGAAGAATGATTTCTACTGCTTCGACTCCAATCGGGCCGCGCTTGCGCAAGGCTGGCCGCCAAAAAAAAGATCGAATCGCCGACGGGAAAAAAAGACTTGCAAGGGCTTTAGGAAGAGGGGAAAGAGATCGGGAATTCGGGAGAAGTGCTCAAAGGCCAGGAGGGTGACAAATGGAGGGTCTGGGGGAGAGTCGAGGGGCACTCGTCAGGCCAGGACCACTGGCGGACAGAGATGCAGGAAAAAAGGAAAGGTTCTACTCCAAAGGTTGGGTGTGGGAGGAGAGGGGAGGGATGTAGTTTTCCTCTATGCTCATGTCACCCATGATTCGGTGGACCCGCTCGATCCCAGTTCAAGAGTGGAGTGCTTGCTTGAGGGGAAAGGCCGCATAAGAGGGCCTCACGCGGCCACAGCGGAAAACGCGCGATGATGAGAGGAAGCCGGGGGGTTCGAAAGGGGAAATAAGACTCTACACATGTCAAAGAGTATCATCGGAAAGAAAACATGGTCTTTCTCCTTTAAATCAGTCGTCGCCTAGGAAAATCCAGGAAAGAAGAGAGGATGTCTCTCAGGCCTTCAGATGCAATCCGCCTCGACAGAGGCAGAAGGAAAAAACTTTCCTATAGACACTTGCATCGCGCAGCTTGACGTGAATGCGGCCTAACTACAGTCCCCCGACGCTATAAGCATAAAGCTTAAGCTGATCGAAGGTACAGGGGGGGAGAACCCAGCTCGCCGGGGGGGAGACCGGAGATAGAGGAAGAGTGGGGGGACGTAGAGAGTTAAGCGAACGACAACTAACCGCGGCCTTGTCAGCTGGAGACTCGGGGGCGCCTGGGCACTGACAGAAAAAACATTCAGAAAGGACAAAGCTGGACAAAGAGAAGCCTTCGAAAAGAGGAAAGTTAAGTTGAAATAAGCTCAGAAAAGAAAAGAGGAATTGGCGAAAAGGATAGATCAGAATGCTTTCACGTTCGAATTCTGACTGAGACGACGTGAAATGTCTATTGAATTCGAGAGTCGCGGAAAAAAAGACGGGCGTTCAGCGACTACGAGAGACGAAGCCGGTTTCAGTGAGGAAAGGCTGGGATCAGACCTGAAGATTAAAATCCTGCGACGAGATCAAGTCCTGAAATCAACAAGAAACCGGAATGTCTTTGGGAGACCGTGATCCGCGATCAAAGGAGGGAGGAAGGAAGAAGGCGGTCGAGCAAGAGGGAAAAAAAGAAGGGAAGTGTTGTCAAAAAAGGGATCAAGCAGCTTCACCGGCGCGCTAGGGCTAGGCGGAGCGCATCAAAGATGAAGTCGGCGGACCAAGCAAAGGTGAGCGGCCGGCGGAGACGCGCGGGGGGAAAGGCAGCGGAGAACGAAACGAAAAGGGAACAGGAAGGGTGATAGGATGGTCGAGTGTAGAAAGTGGACGAAGAGGAGCAGACGAGAGGGGAACAAAGTAAGTTGGAGGCGGAGAATGAATAATGTGGGAAGGGGGAAAAAGCGGGAGGAGGGGGTAAGGGAGGGGGCTGGCGAGAAGAAGATGGGACAAAGGAATTGTGACTCGGGGCGGTGGGGGGTGATCAGGTTTAAAAAAAGGAAAAAACGAAAGGTGATGGGGATATTAGCGAAAAGCATGAAAATCTTTGACACGTGGTGAGCACCTTTAACGGATTTGGTCTTGGAATCGACGCCCCCTAAAAGGAGGGGAGGGGAATTCATTTACTCAAAAAAAGCTGCGGGAAGAGGGAGGATCCACTCCAGTAGCACTCCTTCCTCAATTGGTCTGAGGCGGGGTAAATGCCGTAATCCGAGGGCGGGCATCGGCAAACAGGAGGAGAAGAAAAGAACGCCGCTAAAAAACCTCTTAAGGGAGGGGGATCAAGAGACGGAGGGGTAAAACGAAAAAGAGAAGATCAAAAGGTGGAAAAGAAAAGTTCAAAAGGCAAGCCTCCCCCGCGACCGTGAGGTTCTCAAGGGAGAGAAAGGAAAAAGGGACCTCAAAGGAGATCGATATCGGCACAACTCGTACAAATAGTTTTGAACCTCTCGATTGTATTCGAATCAGGTTTGGCGTACAGCCTTTGTGGAACTTACACCTAAAGGCCCTTGTGGGAGGATAGAGGAAAGAAGAGACAGGACGTAGGCAAAGGAGTCACAGTTAGGAAAAAGGGTGCCAATCCGGAGACCGGAGTCCTTAGTCGAGAAAAAAGAAGCGCGCGAGTACGATTCAAATCGCTGGGGGCAGGGGAAGGTGGTACGCCTCGTAGAGGCTTGGAGAAGGAGTAACTACTCCGGCTGCGCAAGACAGGTCATAAAGAAAAAAAACAAAGCCGGATTCGTCAAAGACGGTCCAAGGTCGCTTGCACGCTTCTGCGCAGAGGGGGCACGATGCCGGACTGTCACGCGGACGGGAGGGAGAAAAGAACGGGGGACGGGAGACCAAAAAGAAGAAAACTAAAACTGTAAAAGACCAGAAAGGAGGAGGAGACAACTCCGGGATCACGCCAGTAAAGAAAGGAGAGCTCTTCAACTAACGGTCTAAACAAGGGGAGGAGAATGGGGGCCAGGCGAGCATCATTTTTCAGGGGGTCGCCTGTTGTGCTAGGGAAAGGAGTCACGCGTTACACAAGAAAGGAAAACACAACACTAACTAGATTATTTGTAGGTTGGACCCCATGACGGTTCCAACAGAACACTATGCCTCATAAGGCAGGGACGATTCAGAAAGGAGCGGAAGGGAAGATCAAATCTTGTGAGAGGGAAAACAAAAACAGGGAAAAAAAAGAAAGAGGGGAACATACGCTGGCAAAAAAAGAAAGGGGCCAAATCTCAACTGGAACTGCTTGGGAAGAGTCTTGTCAAACCTCGAGGAAAGGGAGGGTTATATCTAAAGGAAATGAAATCAAGAGGTCAACTTAAAACTACCACGAAAAGAGCTCTGTACTCGACGATATACTTAAGGAAATAAGACACTATGAACAATCTGAACCGAAAAAAAAGGGGGAGAAATGGAGGAGAGCCAATGGAAGCTCGCTGAATTTTAGGTCCAGGCTCATCACAGGCAAGGTGCGCCCATTTAGGGAATCTTTAAGAGAATAAAAAAGTGCCGGGAGGAAAAAAGAAAAAAGGGTCGTGTCAGGGGTACTCTAAAGAAAAGGACAGAGATCTTCTTGAACGCGTAACGGAAAGTTTAAAGGACTTGGTCTTCGAAGCGGAATCATAAAAATCAGAGGAGGAACGCAACGATTGATATGCGGATTAGGAAAAAAAAATGTCTAAAACCTGCAATGTGAACCAAGAGTCGAAACAACAAGGGGAGGGAACCTATAATATGCGGAAAAGGGGCAGGGGGGAAGGGTCAAAAAGCGGCACTAAAGTCAGCAGCCCAAGATTCTGTCTCAAGATTGATGCGACGAACTAGCCAGGAAAATCACTTTGAAGACAGTTCAGAGAGGAATAGGGACAGAGGTGAATAAAAGACAAAAGAGAACGTCAGGTAAAAGGGAGGGCTCTAGCATGATTTACTTAGGAGGTGTACGAAAGAAGGTCAAAAAACAAAAGGAAGGGAAGGGGAGCTGAGAACGAAGCTGATCACATTGTCTCTAACGGAAAACTGAACGCGGACAGATAAGCTCGGCTCTATATCGACATTAAGGATATAGGGTCAGAAGTCGAAGAAAGGTGTATGGGGGGACCGACAGACATAAAGCTTCGGAAGCTGCAGAGACCGAATAAGAGGGGAAGAAGGTCCCAACAGTTTGATTCATACTTAGTGGCACTACCAGGAGAGGCTCATAAGGGGGGAAAAAGCTTCCGCGCTGGAAGGTTTGTGTGGGGGACTCAAAGAAAGACCGGGATACGAAAAGAAAACAATAGACTGAGAAAAAAAAAAGAAGAAATCTTGCCGGGCGTAGCAGGGGGGGAAAGCCAATATCTTCACTCATATCGGGATGGGGGGGGGGGGATGGGGGAAATGAATGAACAAAAAAAAGGTGGGGCTATCGAAAGAAAGCGAGAAAAAAGATCCTACATTACAATCCTAGGACGGATCACCGCCCATGCGAAGTAAAAAGGGGGGAATGAAGACTCGGAAGGGTTAGCGTGAAGAAAGGGCACACTGAAAAAACAAGAAATATTATCTCTTGGAACTGGGGAGTTTTCTTCAATTACGGGGTGGACACGATTAGGGGTAAACGCAGGGAGGAAGGAGAAAGTAAACGTGACAGGAAATGCAGATTCCTTCATAAAGATGGCAGAATCGGGGGTGATCATACCCTTGTCGTCCAAAACAGGGGCGGACAACAGGAAGCGACGGGGGGAAAACCAAGGGGGAGGGGGCATGGGGGGGAAAGCAAGTGGAGGTTGACAATCCTCATAGCGAGGAATTAGAGCAGGGAATACAATGGCACAGGGGACGATTTGAATCACTGAGAGCGATTATGGGACGCGCAGAAGGAGCGGGAACGTGCCTGGGAAAAAAATGGAAGCAGAACACGCAAACTCACGAAAGGAGAGCATTAGGACGCTTCGACTCCAAAGATGAGGGGAACGGTCGTAAAGGGGCGAAAAAATGAGCCTTCAAAGGGAGAATCTACGGATTCACAAAAAAAAACGGGCAAAGGGGCTGAGTCTAGTTTTGTGGAAGATAGAGATTCGCTTCGATGTAGGGGGGAAGAAATATGAGGCAAAGCGTCCAGGGGGGGGAGAAAGATGCGTTGGAATGAAGGCAAGTTTGCCTCACTAGGGGAGAGAAGGCTTTGGAATTACCGTCGACGCGACGAAATTGCTTTTTAGCTCACGCGGGGGAGAGTCATTGTCCTCTGGCGATGCCGGGAAGGAAAAGGGTACCGACTTGACCCGCGAAAAAATTTGACAAGAGGAGGGGGGGAGGGGGCTGGCCGGCGTCTGCAAGCTAATCCAGGAAAAAAACAGAACTACGCCGAAAGAGAAAGCGGAGCACACTTGGGGGACGTCGATCAAAAAAAAAATCCGTTAAGAAAAGGGGGCCGGGAAAGAAGGGAAAACTTTAGAATCTAGGGGGTCTTAAACTCCGGGTACGCTTAGTCTCCATTTCAATTAGCGTGCATATACGGAGCTCGGAAGGCGAGATGGGAGGGGGAGCCACTCCTGTGGGGCTGGACGAAAGAAAGAGGGAAATAATCAGGCCAATTGTCGGGGGGTCAGATTCAAAACTGCAAGGCGATTTCGTAGTAAATCAGAATTACCAGAAACAACTCGAGAGAAGGGAGACTAAGCGGGGGAGAAGGCAACGTTGGAAAAAAAGACGGGTCGGAAAAAGGGTGATAGCCAAGGGGACTGTAGGTTCACTTGGAAGGCCCTGCAGGGAGAGGGGAAAAGCAGCAAACTGGAAAGGGGGCGGCCTCGTCGGGACTGTAATGAACTCCTTAGCTGTGCGAAGATCGAGAGGGGAAAGAAGGTCGATCCACCGGCATCAGAAAGGGAGAAGGGGCAGGCCCTTTGACGGGGGAGGGGGAAAAGAGGAGCGAAAACAAAACAACGGGAGAGTAAATAGAGAAAAACAGAAAAACTGAAAAGCTTTAAGGGGTGCAAGGGAGGGGAAAGTCCGTATCGAAAAAGACTGGAAGCTTGAAAGAGAGCGTAAAAGAGAAAGGAAAAATCGCTAAGCCGCTTTCGAAGGGGTACGCAAGAACAGGAAAAGAAGACTCTTGAAGGAGTCGAAAATCCTCGGAACGCAAGTGCCGGCAATATCAAAAAGCAAGAAAAAGGCTTGGGGGACAATGTTAAAAAGCAGGGAGAATTAAGGACTGGGTCGCTTCGGCAACGACGAAAGGGGCGAGAGGGAGGGGTTGCAAAGAAAGAGCTGACGTCAAGGGCAAAAGTAGCCGTAGGTCCGCTGAAGCAAAGTGAGAAAACCAGGCATGAAAGGAAGGGGAAAAGAATCTGCGCTAATGAGGGTACTGTGCGACACAGGTGAAAGGGGGGAAGACCGGGAGAAAGAAGGGAACGCAAGAAGAGGGGGGAGTACTTAACAGGAAAGGACTCAAACCACTCTCCGTGGTCTGTCTTCGGATTTAAGGGCTCCCCGTCGTCGCTGCGGGGAGGGGGAGGCGCAACTAATCCACATCAGGCAAACAAGAAAGGACAAAGAAAGGGGGACGAACTGTGGGGAAATTCCTGGTCAAAAGAGTTCTGCCTGCATCAGGAGTGAGAGTCCAGAGCAAGATACGGAGTAAAAGATCTCTAGTGGTTGGAAAGAAAAGGGGACTCTCCGACGAAGCAACATTCCTTAAAGAGTGCAACGCAGCCCTCCCCCGCTAAAAAAGGTTGGGGGGAGGTTACACTTCGATCGAAAAAATAAAAGGGCAACTAGAATAAGAGGGGGGAGATCGTCACAAAAAAAAAAAGAATTGAAAAATGGGGGGGACGCCTCGGGCCGAATGGGGGAAATCAGGCCACCAAAAGGGGGGAGGGGAGGAAAGAATTTGCGAGGGGGAGCCCGAAGCCTCTTTTGATCTAAAGTAGAAGACGTCATTGACGCGGGCCAGGGGAGGCAAAAGAAATCGGCACCGGCAAGAAGGAGCCCAACTTAACCCGCAAATAGAAACTCGAGCTCGTACATTGAACTCGTTTCTGTGGCATGGATTGAAAGGGCTAGTGGGGGAAGAAGGGTGACTCGGATCTGCATAAAAGAATGCAGAGAAACTAAGAACTCAAGAAAAAGCTGACTTCCCTTAATCCGTGTAGGGAAAAAATGGAAAGGTAGAAGGGGGCAGCTCTTGAAGAAAGTAATAGCCGCAGGTCAAAGAGGAGGAATTATAGAAATATAAAAAGCCTGAAAGGAGGGGGGAAACAAGATTCAAGAAGAAAAGGGTTCCAAAGACTGCCGCATTAGGCGAAAGGAGAAATGAGAGGGTATCCACGAAGGGAAGGGAAGTCTCTTCATCTGAACTGGAAAAGAGGCGTAAAGGGAGGAAGGTCAATTCTCAGTTATCTGGTGACGTTGATACTCAAAAACCTGGGGGGGAAGGAGTATCGCAGTCGATGGGAAAGTCAGAGGCCAAAACACTCATTCCGCCAAACATAAACACGATATGATTAAATTGTGTGGGTAAAGTGACGGGGACACATCAACCATTAAAAGAGGTACGATCATTGGAGCCGTATGGACTTGTCGGAATTCACTCGGGTCAAACAACATTATTAAATCTACGCGGATCGCCAGCATGCAAGAATTAGCGGTTACAAAAGAAGGAAGACAAATAATCTTGAGAAGGAATGAGGGGGTCAGGGAAAACGAGATTAGTTATCCTTAAATAGTGCCTGGAGAAAGAGCCCGGGAATCAGCGTCACTATACAAGCTCTTTAGCGATCGGGGAGCGGGGGGACGGGAAGGGAGATAGCAAGGAAGGAACAATTTCCAGGGGGAGATTAGAGAAAAGGAGAAAGAAGGAACGGAACTGCAGTCTCGGACCATTTGCGACAACATTTAGTTGTCATTTACACCGCCTAAGTACCTGGGGGATGCCTGGAAAACGAGGGACAGAGGAGACTAGTGGCAAGGAACGGAAATTATCGGGCAAAAAAAAAGGGAAAGTGGTAAAAGAAGGACGGTAGTTCGGGAAGAAGAAAGCATATTGCTGGGACCAGAGACTGCTTCGTTTCAACCAGGAGCTTCCAAAGGCAAAGGGGGACAAAAGAGAGACTAAACAACAGAAGAAAGAAGATCGGGGAAAAGGAGGGTAGTAGGGGGGGGGGGGGTGGGGGTGGGTGAAAAACCGCAGCAGCTCCAAGCTGCGTAAAGATGATGGGAGGACAGGGGACCCGACCGGAAAGAAGAAAATTTTACAGGAAAATCAGAAGGGAACGTGAGAGGGAGAAAGCAAAAGCATTCACCGACATTTTCCTGCACTGAGTTTACTTAACTTTTGTACATCAAGGAAGCAACTACATTGTTACACGAAGGGATGGCGCATGTCATACTCAAGTTAAGAATGTGAGAAAGTGGCATCTCCTGAAAAAGACGCACACTGAGACTACAGAGATATACCAAAGGGAAGGAAAAAAAACGGTAACTGAAAGCTGATACGAATTTGTTAGATTTTCACGCTGAATCATCGGGCTAACAGCCGCGATACAGCAGGGGCAAAAGACGCACAAGATCTGGCAGAAAGTCAGAAGACAGTTGTGGGGAGGGGGGAAAAAGCCGGTGGAAAGATGGGGCTCCCGGAATTCGCTCTGCATCCAGGGTGGGTTCACGAACTCAATAAAAAGAGTTGCAAGATCAAGGGAGAAAGAGAACAGCGGACCATGCGGAATAAATAGGCTTTCTTGGCTCCAGAAAAAAATCGGTCATGAAAAGGGGTTATGTTTTTCTAAAGGGGTGGAAAAAGAACGCCGTGCTAGCCGGACGGAGGAGGGAGAAAAAGGAAACCAAGGGCGCAAGAGGCGAGAAGGAGGACACGTCTGAGATGCTGGAGTAAAGGGGAAAAAATCAAAGTGTCATTTGGCGGAAACCGATTGAAAAGAAAAACGGGAGGCTCTCAAAATGGACAGTCGGGTGGGAGAGAAGAAGAACGTTAGAAACTTACTGGGTAACAAAAAGTCTAAAGATACTTGATCAAAGGACATTCCTCGCAGTGAAGAGTGCCGGTCAGAAGGTGCCGAACCGGGAAGAAGACCAAGATAGGGAGAGCGAAGGGGGGGTTGTCATGAAAGACCTATTAATTAGTTCCTTAGTGAGGGAACAAGCCATATCTAGAGTAACTATAAGTGAATACATGCCACAGAAAACGTGGGAAAAGAAAGAAATCGAGGGAGAGGGTATTCAAGGGAAAGTGCACATGGGCAGGGGAAAAAGGGGGGAAGAAAAATCCACGACACGTTCATAATTATTGGGCAAGAAACGACCAAAGCCAGGAAAAAAACTCAGGCTGTCCGCCAAAGCACGATAAGGGGCCGGGCCCGAAGGAAACAAAGAAAGTAGGGGGCTGAGTTTGGGAGAATAGGTGGAATGGGGGAGGGGAAGCAGCTACATATAACCGCGTTGAACAAGTGGACTCGAGGGCGTTTCCGCACGCGGGGAAGAGGCTAGTGGAACTTACCAAACGCAGGGGGAAAGAGAGTGAGAGAAGGCTCGGGAAGGGGGAAAGGTCAAACCTCTGGTGACAACTCTTATGGGAAGAAGAAGAACCAAGGGAAACTGAAGTGATTGGGGGACCTTTAGTTGATAGGTACGAAAGAAGAAGAGAAAAAAGCACGGAAAACAGGGCCAGGAGAATGTTGGAGGACGAGAAAAAAAAAAAGCCGGTAAAGAATCAAATGGCTTAAGAAGGGGGGTCAAGGTAAAAAGGGGGGGAGTCACAAGGACCAGCATCTAAAAGAAATAGGAAACAGGCAATTAGGCGCAGCCGCGAGGAGAAACTGGCCTTCGATGGGGAAGGCGAAAAAAAGGGAGTCAAGGGAAAAGCCAGGCTCATCAATAGCTAATCACGGGGAAGAAAGAATCCTTCCGAGTCAAAAAATGCACTCGCTCCATTTCGTCGGGTGCGGAAAAATAGAAAAAAATAGGCTAGAAGGCTCGAGGGTAAGACCTAAAGTTGAACAAACAAAAAGAGGGACCTTGAGTGGAGGGGAAAGGACGGGGGACGTGGCTGAAACTCAGTTTCAGGACCAGGTACCGCTAACCTAACAGATTAGCGAGGAGACCTCTTGAACGCAGTGTCCTAAAGCGAAGGAAGGGGAGTGGGATCGTAGCAAAAAGAAAATCAACGGGGGAAGATAAAGGAGGCACAGTGAAAAAGGAAGGGAGAGGGGGGTCTCTCAGAAAATGTAGGGAAAAGAGAAGAGATTTCACAGCGAACGCAATTAAATAAGGCAGAATGCTTCTGGATACGGGGGAACCGACGTCAGATAAGAAGGAAGAGGGACGGAGAAGGAAAGAAATTGTCATCTTCAAAAAAAATCCGCGGGTGTGAGAGTCGAGCGGATCGCCCGGGGAGCGGAAAAGAAAGGGAAAAGTAAAAGAAAAGGGGGAACTAACGCCGGCCTGAAGGCTTGGACCCAGGTATAGGGGGAAAGATGGAAAAGTCGAGCCTTCGGGAAGCAGGAAGGCTTCGGAACGAAAAGGGAAAAAAAAGAGAAAAGAGATTATAAACATAGACCCGCGCCGAGCAGGGAATTGGGGAGAAAGCGAAAAAGTCGATAGCCGAGGATGCCGGCGGAGCACGGTCTGAGGCGAGGGACTTGCGACACCTGGAAAACTGGAGGGAGAAAGAAACAGCCAGAAACTCTTAAAGAGTAAAAAAGAAGGGGAGGGGCGTTACTACGCACGAACCAGTCATTAGGATTTAGAGGAGAGCGTCGGCGAGGGTGGAGCGGGGGGGGGCTAAAAAGAAAAAAAAAAAAAAAAAAAGAAAACACTCAAAAGAAGTAGCGGAACAGGAAAGGGAATTCTATGGTAGAATTGGGAGTCTATCGCCAGAGGACGTCGAGAATAGCCGCTCTGAAAAGAAAAAGCACAGATAGAGGGCAGACTGTCGATTGAAAAGAAAAGTCGCAGCGGTCAGGAAAGTCAAAGACCTAAAGAAAAGAAAATGGTGCGGAAACTATCAAGAAGATAAAGAGGAATCCACAAATCGACGCAAAAGATTGACCAAGGGCTTTTGGTGAAGCCAGGACGCATTGATGCGAAAAGGCGGAGGGGAGGACAGCACTGAGAGGAGACCGGGGGAAAAGAGGGGGAGACTAACGTCAGGAACTCGAGAACTTCGGTCTCGTCTTGACGATCTCTTGCACGGGACATCCGTGCGCAGAAGAAGGACGGCACCGCGAACATAGGAGCTCGAGAGAGGGAAATCAAGGTTGAGGGGGAGGGTGGGTCCCATGGAAAGTCTGGGAAACAATCTATGGAAAAAGGAGGTTAATGAACTACTTAATCTAAGCGAAAAAAAAAAAAAAAAGGGAAAAAATGGAGAACGAATGCCTACCCGCGCAAAAAGAAAAGGAAGTCAAGGGGAGGGGGGAAAGTTGTAGCTTCTTAAGGCAAGAGGGGACCAGAAAGGAAACGGGCATAAGAATACCTAGGGATAGAATAAAAAAAGGCACCCCGATAGCCGAAAAAGGAAAAAAAACCCGCTTGCATAGGGGAAAAAGAAAGTGGCAGTAATCGGCACTAAAAGATTCTCAGTAAATCTGACGGCGCCGACTCGAGCTTTGGAATCGGGGAGATCTGAAAGAATGAGCTGGGGGGAGAACCTGGGGGGTCATTAGACAGGGACAAGGTCGTTTCAAAACACTCTTCCCGAAAACTACGAACCCTAAGGTGAAAGGGGGAAGGGGATAAAGAAGGGATGCAGAAGAGCACGAGGGGACGTAGTATTGATCGAGTGGAATTGCAAGAGAGGGAGGGAAACAAGGTGTGATCCAAAAAAAAAGAATAGGATAAGAGGGAAAGGAAAAGCAGTCTTTTCAAACTCCTTTGATGCAAAAGAAGAATATCAAAATTTACCTGGCGGGTTTTTGTCGGCCACAAGATCGAGTCGGCTAGAGCTTGAGCTGGAAAAAGGAAGGCCGAAGGAGCTGAACTAGAAAGGGTTGGATCCTAAGGGAAACGACTCTAAGGAGGGTGAGGACCGCCGATCGTAACCAAAAGGAACCGCCGGGTGTCAGGGTCCACTTGCGAAAAAAAATAGGAAACAGGGGGGGGGAGAGAATCGCATCACAGAGAATAACCAGGTAGTGGTAAGGGAAAAAGGCCGATAACTGGGACAGGAAATGTTCGCATGAAAAAAAACGTCTGCAGGCGGGCCTGGAAACGAAGTCCACGGTAGACGGGGGAACATCGCAAGATATGGGTCAATTCGGGTAGGGGGAGCCGGGCATCAAAAACTCAAGGAGGAACCGCTTTATCTCTGAGAGGACGGGCCGTACCGAAAAGGGGAGGAAAAAAAGGAAATGTCCCAGAGAGAGAAAAAAACAACGGTAGGGGAATGGGGAAAATGGTCAAAAGGGGTTAGAGGCTTTAAAAGGACCCGAAAAAAGTCGCAGCTCCACAGTCAAAAATCAGAATAGATTGATGCGGGACCTCAAAGAGGACAACGGGAATCTGGAAAAAAAAGGAACGAGAGCGTACAGAATAATATGAGGGCACAACCTGCAAAAAAGGAAAGGAACAACGCTGAAGGAAAGGAGTTGGAAGTCTTTTGGTACATCAATAAAACTAAAAGGGGTTCGGCATGGGGAAAAAACAAATACGAGAAAGGAAAAAGGAGTCCACAGGGAGAGAAGATACCAATAGGGTCCTCACTGGAGGCTGAGATCGCCACCTGACTGTATCTTCGTGACGATCGTAAAAGGAAGCAAAGAAGAAGATGTGTTAAGTAGGATGAAATCTGAAAAAGAAGATAATAGCAAGAAAGAGGAAGGAAAGAACTATCTTGGTTCAATCGGGAGTTATGAAAATTGGGGAGAGGGGGGCCAGAAAGAGCTTCCATCTATGAGAATCGTATTCCCTCTTCGAATCACGGTGGTGGCTCACGACACTAGGAAAAACGTGTGGGGGCCTCTCAAAAGGAGGATGAAGGAGAGGGGGGGAAAAATAGGTGGGGTTCCTCGAAAAACGTCTGGCTGTGATCACTAACAATATCATCAATATCGGGTTCCGTGGAGGGGAAGGAATTTTTAAAAAATAACAAATGAGAGCTTCTCGCGAAAAAAAGAAGAAAAGCAAAAAGAAAGAGAACCTGAGTGAAGCGAGGGAAGAAGACTTGGCTCCTTCTACTAACCTAGAGAGAGAAATTTCGTCGGGAAAAAAAGAGCAGAAAAACAGGGAGCTCCGAAGAAAAACGGGAAAGGTCTTTGGAGGAGAACTGAAAGAGGGGACTCTTCTTAGTTTTTCTAGGTCTGCTATACCGTGATCAGAGATGAAGGCAGACATAGGGCAGGGAAAGAGCCACATAAAGAGAAGGGGAAAAGACGGGGCAAAAGAGAAGCTGACAATTGAAGGGGACCGCCGCTCTGGAGGAGGAAGTAGTGGACTATTACCCCTCTATCGAATATTCCATTAAATACAAGCACAAAAAGGCGAAAAGGGGGATGAAACGAGGAAGAGAATGGGATCGCGCGAAGAGAGGAAAGGAGGGAAGGGAAAGAAAAGGACCCTCCTCAAATTAAAAGATTGGAGATGACTTCGATCAACGAGGCCTGTACAGGCCGTACTTTCGCAGTCAAGAAAAAGGCCACGCATGATGAAGGCCGGACGGTGTGACCCCAAAAAGGAAAGTAGGCTGAAGGGGGGGGAAAGATCGATTCAGTTACTAAGCGCAGGGAGTAACCTCAAAGAACCGTGGGAGGTATCGGCGTTCGTTTCCTATGCAGTAAGGAGGGAGAGCGAAGCTAGGGAAAGGAAGGGAACGCCGACGAAGAAGTGTATTTAAGAAAGATGAATACTTTGAACTCAGGGGGAGAAAGCAAGCATCAACCGTAAGAACCGCTCGATCCAAAGTTAAAAGCGGAAGGATCTTGCGGAGTATGGGAATTCTGGCATCGCAAAAAAAAACCAAAAACGACGACGCACGGTCGCATAGCAAGGAACTCGAAGGAAAGGGGGGGGGATCGAATAATCAAGGAAGACAAAGGAGAGGGAGTCGCCGGTACCGGGAAATCCATGGTCTGCTCGAAAAAAAGGAAAAACCAGCAATTTCAAAGAAAAGGTTAAGGAAGGCCGCGAGGGACTCAAAAAAAAGGAATATTGACGTTTCCTAAGGCTGGGGACGCGGCTCCGCATCGACCGATGGCGCCGGGAAGCTCGCACGATTCAGATAAAAACTTGCTCGAAAAAGGTACGTCGGGCAGTTCAGGGACCAGACTCACACAAAAAGTGAGCGAATGAAAGGGGAAAAAAGGGTGTCTCCCCCACGAACGTTTTGGGGAGATGCCTGACTGGAGAGGAAAGGGGAGCTCCTTCAGAGGGGAGTCGTCGCTAAAGAACGAAAGAGGCCAGACGGGGGTAAAAAAAAAAAAAACGACTGTAAGAGCAAGGGACAGTGAGGAGAAAGCCACAGAAGAACTTCAAAGAAGTTAAACAAGAAGGGAATCACGTGTTAAATCTCTAGGGAGGATTTCAAAAGAAAGGAAAGGGCTTGTTCAAGTTTCGGCCAGCAAAAAATGGTCCGCAACTCTTTCGGATCGGGGGAGGGAAACAGACTGATCAAGCGTCTACCGCGGAAGAATAAGAGGTTCGGTAAAAAATGGAGAGGCGTACAGGTGAAAGATGAAGTAATCGTAACGCAAAACAAAAAAATCACAACGAAAAAGAAGAGGGGACCCACTTGTCAAAATCATCTGTGAAAGAGGCTTCAAGGGTAAAAGTGGTCATTAACGCAAGTGCGCGGCTGGCATTTGGTAGGCTCGGAAAGAAAGAGACAGGGAAGAGCTGAGGAAGGCGATGGCGGAAAGGAAAGAGGAGGGAATTGAAAGCCAACTGAAGGGGCTTATCATCGCTTTTATGAACTAATTTAAACTAGTGCGCCTACCTGAGGTAAAAAGAGTGAAGACCCGGGATTTCGTAAAGGGACAAAGAAAACTAAAAATCTGGTAGAGGGAGGGAACGTGGTTCTTAAACTCAAAGGGTCTATGGTCATTCTAGGGAATCGCGTAGCTGCGGTGGCGCGGGGGAGAAAAGGAAGCAGGAAAGAGAATAAAATCCCTTAAAAAAGGGGGGAGGAAGGGACCAAAGAAAGAAAGATGGTGACAAGGCGCAGTGCCAGATTAAAAAGCAGGCCTCGGCTCTAGCAAATCAGATTCGGAAAAGGAGGGAAAGGGAAGGGGTTCAAGACCGGAGGAAAAGCCGCCAGTTTTTGAAAAAAAGGCAAGAGAAGAAAAAGAGACCAATTTGCGGGGAAAAGAGACCCCCACTGCCAAAAGAAACGTCATGTCACATACAAAGCCCTTTACCAGTGTTGAAAAAATCAGAGGGAAGGAATTCGGGGAGGTCATAGGGGAGGAACAGCAGGGAAGGGGAAAGGGGGAAATTAGCATGGAGTCGACAGCATCTCTCATTGAATCGGCGAGGAGGGGAGCGAGGAGCGAGGAAGAAAGGAAAGGCCGGTGCAAAAAAAAAAAAAAAAAGGGAAAGACGTCTTCCTCCTAAATAAAATCGCGAGGACTCAAATCGGCTTTGCAATTGTTGTCAAAAACGAAGTGGAAGGCCGGAATAAAATTGGGTGATTAAGAAAAGAAGAAAGGAGCAACTGAAAAGGGAAAGAACATTAAAGAGTCTCAAATGCCGGAAGAAGGGAAAGGAAAGTCGGGGTAGATGGGACTCTGACCGCATCAGGAAAGGGCAAGAGGTCACACGAAGAAAAAAAAAGTTGGGAAAAAAGACGGGGCAACGCGCAAAACCCGTTTGAAACTGAGATTGCCTGAAAACTTTCGGAATTGAAAAAATGGGGCGATGAAACTGGGAAACAAAACGGGAAGGGGGCGAAAGAGTAGAAAGGGCTTAAAGGAGGCGCATTCTAGAACCGCGTTATCTTTCATGTGTGAGAATGCTCCATTCAAAGGGTCTTCTCTCATTCACTACGAGGTATCACTGCGGTTAAGATTCCCGCCAACCACTACAACAAAAAATCTGAAAGGAAGGGTGGGACCATGGGAAAAGCGCCACTGAAAAGAACATCACCTCTGGAACATCATTATTAAAGGGGGGGGGGGGAGTGCAAAGCTTTCGATAAAAGTGAGTTGGACACAAAGGATAAAAGAATACAGAGACAAAAAATCAGCCCGGGGAAGGACTCTTTTAAGGGACGTCCATTCCGAACTGTAAGAGGGGGGATTAGGAGGTAAACCCGCTCGCAGTGAAAGGGGAAAAAGGGGAGGAGAGAGCAGGAGGCAAAAAAGGTGTCGAACTAAAGGGGAGAAGATCGGGGGACGCACTTAATAAGTCGGATAAAGCGAGGACCGCTTAGAAGGAATGAGAACCTTGTGCGACATTCGCTGAAAAGGGGAGTCAGACTGCGAAGGTCCGCAAATGAAAAGCATTGGAAGGTGGGTTACAAACCTCAAAAGCATTGAAAAGGAAAATGTACTGTGAAAAAGGTCAAAAGCGCCTGGGTTTGACGCTTCACCACAGGGGAAGTAAAATGGAAGAGGAGACAAGAAAAGCTTGGGGTGAAGGAGGGGAGTGCAAAGAAATCAGAGACATCCACATAGAGCGGGCCGTACGGGGAATTCTCCAAAGTGCCGGCCCAGAAGAGAAAACAAAAAAAGGGAAGAAGAAAAGGGAGTAAAAAAAGAGGAAGGTAGAACACGTTTTGGGGGGCCGCACGCGCCAGCGTCTTCTCATCAATTATGGGGAAAAAGGCGGGAAAGAACTACAAGGGGTGGAGCTAAGGGGAAAAGGAAAGGGGGTCTAAAAGAAAAAAATCCTTTAAAACGGGAGAGACCAAGCATAATAACTTAAATCACGTTTTTCCCTGCATGGGTACTTAGGTCGGTTGTAGGGAAAAGACTGGGGAGACGCTGGCATTGGATGGCGAAAAACGACAGGGACCAAGGACTAATGGAGAAGGGTGAGAATCCATAAAAGCTTTAAATGTGTGTGAAGACTCAGGAAATATGACTAAGTATGAGGGTCGTCCCTAGAGGAAGAGGGACTAGGGGTCCAAGAAAAAGAATAAGGATAAGAGAGGGAAAAAAAAGAAGCAAAAAGGGGTGGGAAAAAATCATGAACATTGGATGAGGAAGGGGGAATGGGGGGGGGAAGACCAAAAAAAGTCTGAGCGGATTGGATCGCGTATTCCGCTCTGAAGACCTTGGGGGGGGGGTGGAGATCGAAAAAAATACGAGAGGAAAGAGAAAGGGGATATCCGGATATCAACCAGGGAATTGAGTTCAAAAGGGGGTCTGCACGCCCGTCACATGAAAACAGACTAAAGAGGTCTATGGGGCGGAATGAGTGTGGAACGAAGTGAGGAAGAGGGAGAATTCGCGGAAGAAGCAACAGTAAAAGCACATGAAAAGGAAGGAAATAACTAGGCCGACTCGACCGACAAACTGACTAGCAAAACAGAGGGCGGCTGAGCTGAAGGAAAAAAAGGAAAAACGGGGAGGACGAAAGGGGAAGCGAGTTGGAAGAGGGTTTCCTTCAGGTTGGCCACTCTTCGAGTTTGAAGCCGGGAGGAGATACGAGAAAGGAGAGGGAAAGCCTCCGGAAAAGGGCCTAAAACGAAGCGTGAAAAAAAAAGGGGAAAACCGTACCCCCAAACCAAAAGGGGGATTAAAAATGCATTTCAGAGTGGTAGGCAGCGCCGGGGGGGTTAATACTCCGCGATTATTCGATGTAGTTACTGAAGTTAAGCCTCAGAGGAAGGAAGAAAAAAGGTAAAATCCACGCTTAGGAAAGAACGGGAGGAAATTGGAGAAAAGGAAAAAAGGGAGGGGCGGCCTCAAACTGCCTGTTGGCCAAAAATGAACGCGGATCTCCCAAGCGAAAAATCAGAAGCCATGATTTTTCGACAGGGCGACTCAAAGATGGTCAAGGAAGGAAGGGTAACTGAGGAAGAACGCGGCAAAAAGAGGGATGAGGAAGGCGAGAGGGAAAAAGCCGACACAGTGTGGGGGATGGGGAAATATCGAATTCGGGAGAGAGTTACTGGGGATCGCTCGACAGAGTAACCGCAAACTTCGCGGGGAGGGGGGGGGGATCAAAGAGGGTCATCCCGGAAAGAAAAAGCAGGGAAAGTCTAAGGGGTGGAAAAATGAAAAGTAAACGAGGGATTGACTGGGGGGAAGGGGAAGCTGGTCGGAGAGATTTCTGGCGATGCCGAGGGCAAATAATTACCGTAAGGGAAAAAGGAACCAAATTGAACGGAAAGAAAGAGGAATGTGTGGATATTCAAAATCAGCGTCCAACAAAAAGGTGGGAACGAAGCTTTCGAACGAAAATTAGGGCCGCCGGATTGGTGCTGGAAAGAAAAAACTCGTTAAGAAAAAAAAAACACAACGGAAAACGAGGACACCAAAAGGGAGAAAAAAACGTTACCTTTGGGGATTCTGCCGCCGAACCATCAATGTCGTCGCACTAGAAAATCAAGGAGCAAAAGAAGAGCAGGCAAAAAGATTTGCAATGGCGCAGGGGGGGAAGGGGAGCCGCAAAGGAAAGAAAGGCTCCTGTGCTAGCTCTGAAGAGTCTGAGAAAAACTAAGCTCGAAAAGGGTCTGGGGAAAGGGCGGCCTGAAGCTACCATCGGCACGAAGAAGGATACTGAACGGGCTCGATCAAAAAAGGGAAAAAGAAGGAAGGGGGGAAGGTGAAGAAATGCAAAAAGACTGATAGACTTATCAAACATTCTAGGAAGGGTCCAGAAGAGCTAAAAGGAACCGTGTCGGCAGGGCGGTAAACGGCCCTGAACTGCCGGTGCAAAAGAAATCGGAAAAGGAGGGAAGAGGAGAACACCGGAGGACCAAAGGAGAAAAGGGGAAAAATCCAACTGGGGACTGGAAAGGGAGCGACCAATGTAGAGGCAAAACACTAACGGCAAGACTGCTTGGGTTTGGTGCACGGGAGAGGGAGTCAACCGATTAGAACTAAAAGAGGAGAAGTCGAACGTAACGGCAAGAAAGAAGCGTCTACATAGAGAAACCGCGGGTTAAGAGGGGGACAGTACGGAAAAAGCCTGATCCAAACGCTTGCAACGCTATCAGTCTTTACCTATAAACACGCCCTGAAGGAAAGGGGAAGAAAAGGGAGGGGATCGCTTCAGGTGAAAAAGGTACGGAAATGGAAAAAGGAGAAGAAAGAAAAAGAAAAAAGGCTTTTCTCAACTCTGAGCAGAGTCGGAAAAGCGAAAAACAAAAGATAGACTCGAGCAAATCTGAAGGGAGAGGAAAATCTGAGCGAGCCACAAAAAGGACTGGGGATAGTTACGAAATGTCCTGAGTAGAGAGCTAAAAATACCGGCAATGACTCAACGGGACGATGGTAGCTGACTTAATGGGGATTGATTGCCGCAACAAGAGAGTCAGAGTAAGGAGGGTATGGAGAACGGAAGTCCGCTCGTCTCGGAGGCTAAGGAAGAGAAAATAAGTAAAAAAAAGAACGCTGAAACTTGATTAAAAGGTCCTGTAAGAAAGGGGAAAAAAGCAAGTCGACAGATTGAAGCACCGCGTCTCTAAAAGCAATCTCTGTCGAAAGAAGGAGGGGTAAGGTTAAAAAAACTAAGGACGAAAGAAGACGTGAAAGAAAGAGAAGAAAAAGTGCAAACGCCGAGCAATCCATTAAGTTACTCAGGGGAGTAGAACGGAATAAACACTGAACTAATCTGAGAAAAACCGCGAACAAAGGAGGCCTGTTGTTGAAAAAGGGATCTGGGAAAAAAAGGAGGCGTAGAAATTTGAGGGGGACACCGGTTCAAAAGAGGGCCAAGGAGTCGAAGCGTAGAATCAATGCGAAGGACACGTGCGCGGAAGGGGGGAGGAGAAGTCGAAAAAAAAAAGGGACCGAGACAGAAGGATAGAAATCCAAATAAACTCTGATCAGTAAATTCACATCAAACAGGGGTGGTGTGTTTGGTATTTCCCTGGAAGGTGACTTCGAGATAAGAAAAAAAAATTGGTAAGGGCATGAAGAGATAAGTCAAGAAGGGCAACAGCTCTTCTAAATCAGAATTCCGAAGAACGGACCGGAATGGACGTAGAAGGGGGGACGTTGCTGACCGCTCTCGAAGAAAAGGGGCCGGGAAAGGAGGAAGTAGGGGGTAATACAAGAAAAAGGTCCTCAAGGGGGGAAATACCTAGAAAGAAACTAAACCTTTCAAAATCATCATTTCGCTAGGCGCCGGGGGGGAGGGAATCGAGGATACGCCGAGAAGGAGAAAAGAGAGTGAAGGGGAGAAACTAGAGAAGAAAAGGACGGCCTCAAAAGGGGGCCTTGTTTGAAAGGGAAACGTTCTGTCAACATAAAAGGAAAGGGAGTGGAGGAAAAAAGTCAAGCCAACCAGAGGAGTGAATATCGTTTTTAACCGGTAGTAAAAGCACGAGTAGGCCGGCATGAACTCTGGCCGAATCAAATTGATAGAGTGGGAGAGGGGAAAGGGGAAAAATTGAGGAAAAAAAAAAAAAGGAAAAGGAAGAACGGGGATCTACAATCCTCCACCCGTCTCTTGATTGCCAATCACCGGAGAAAGATGGCTTGGAAGATTCTTTTCGCGCCACAAGAGGGGGACGGCTAGAAGTTACGGATAAAAAATGCAGAACCCTAGGGGGGGGAAAGGAAAGGGTAGGCTGTAGAAAGAGCGTGAGACGGCTCGTCTTGTATAAGACTGATCGGAAAGAAAAACAGGGAAGTTCTAATGGGAAGTGGAGACAGTCGCTCGAGGGGAGACTGGAGCCAGCACATGAAAGGTAAAGGTGAGGAAGCCGCCTAATTAGGGAAGGGGCCAGGGGAAAATGGGACAGAACTGCTGCTTGGCACGCGATCCACGTTCACGTAGACAAAGCTCGGAAGGGAAGGGCAAGTCGGGTGTAGGAGGAAGGGGAAAATCAAATACAGAAGCTTATAACTCTTGCGGCGGAATGAAGAACCTCAATGGTGACCC
>Ga0179593_1517069_pt1 | contig 21747 bp, 36 predicted proteins | sample CZODoug2_1_08_16_FD_185931 | JGI IMG/M metagenome (GOLD analysis project Ga0179593, IMG submission 185931) | Vadose zone soil fungal communities from Angelo Coast Range Reserve, California, USA - CZODoug2_1_08_16fungal (PacBio error correction) | ecosystem: Environmental > Terrestrial > Soil >...
TCGCGCAAAAAAAAGAGGGGGGAAAGGAACCTACTGCTACAGGAGAGTAACTGACCACGGAACCGGCTGCCCGAAGAAGGAGTGGGGGGCCGGACTGAGCTTATAGAAAAGAAGGGGGGAAAAGGTGAAAGCCGCCTCCCCTTTGAAAAAAAAAGGGGACGGAGCCCTTCTTTTGTCCGTGAAAAAGGGTCAAAGGTTTTTGCAAAAAAGGGGGAAGGAGACCACGCGCCAGGGAAGAGAAAAGAAACGACGAAGTCCCAAGGGGGAAGGGGGCCCCGCCACCTATAATGTTGGGAAAAAAAATAGAACATGGTGACCGGGAAGACAAACACATCCCTTAGAGAACAAATTGCCTAGGAAGCGTGTTACGCAAAAAAAAAGGGGTCAATTGCCAACGAAAAAAAAGTGGAAAAAAAAAAAAACCCGAGAAAAAGGTCCCTGTCACTTCAAAGAAAAAAGAGACAATAAAAGAGAAGGGCCTCCGGGGAAAAAAAGAGGGGTGCTTCTTTGTAAGGGGAGGGCAGAAAAAAGGAACGCGAAGTCCAGGAAAACCCGGGGGAAAAAAGCCGCATGAGAACCTTTCTTGAAAAAAACACCTTAAAAGGCGGAGAAGGGGGGAGAGGGCATCGTTCCTGGAGGGGGAGAATTTAATTGTGGAGAGGACATTAAATCAAATAATGTCTCTAAAAAAAAAAGGAAGCTAGTGTGACAGGAACTGGTACCCAGAAGAACCCCTTCAAGCTGGCCTGGGGGAAGAAATCAATTCAGGGGGGTACGCTGGAACCTACAAGAAAACCTGATGTACGCGACGGGGGGGGAAGAAGGTAGATAAAACTCCGGGAGGGGACACCATAGGGGGTGGGCGTTTGGAAACTTGAGAAAATCCATAAAGAGGGAGAAGCGGCCCAGGCCAATCGTCCGAGGGAGTTTTGCGTAAAAAAAAAAAAAAACAGCCCTTCCAAGGGGAGCCTGTCCATATCGGCCCGGACACGGCCCGGGATACCATATTCCGAAAGAAAGCCCGGGAAAACGCATTTGATTGGAAAGGTTGTAAAGAAACAAAAAACCCGCCAAGAAAAAAAGTGGCGTAAAAGAATCCACAAAACTGCCAAACTGGCAAAAATAAAGGAAGACAATCAAGGGGGGGGAAAGAGGAAAAACACAAATTACTTGGGTTTTAGAGAATGCTAAAAAAAACAGTGTTTCTGGGAAGGGGGAGTGCTCCCGAGAAGAGGAAAAGAGAACTCACAAAAAAAAACAAAATTCCTGAAAAAAAACAAAACCCCGTAAAAGGAGGGTCCCTTTAAAGGGGACTAACCGCCACGAACCAAGGCCAAACCCAAACCGCAAAGACTACTCAAAAAGGGGGGGGCCTCAGAGAAGACACCTTTCCATGGGAGGGCATAGGGAAGGCAGGGGGAGGGAGTTACTCCGGGGGGGAAGGAACCTTAAGGAGGGGGCAGGACAATCTGATGGTGGAAAAACGGGGGGAAGAAAATAATTTATGGGGGGGGAAAAATGTCCTCGTTTGAAGAAAAAAAGATCGAAAAAGAACGGAACTACGGGAAATGTATATTTGGGGACACATCAACGACCATCGGAAAGAGGGGCTGGCTCTGATGGATTCTCGGGGGGGACGGGGGGATCACGAATATGCCCCCGTGGAGAGAGAAAAATTGGGCCTTGAGGGGGAGCTTTTGGACTTGGAAAAATGCTTTGGAGACATCCCATTAAAGCTAAGAAGGGCCAAGTACCCTTGGAAAGGGACAACGGGGGGGCTGGTTTCGACGGAATCCACCTCTGGAATCATGCTTGTCCTGTATTCGGAAAACTTTCGACGAAATTGGTTGTTCGCAAAGGAGAGTCCACGGGAGAAAACCGAGTGGGAGGAGGAGCGGGGGGAAGAGGACATGAAGGGAAAGGGGGAACTTCACATTCCAATCGGAAAAGGAAGTCACCTATAAAGCGGGGAGCCGTACCCATTCAGGGGGGAAACCGTTTTTAGAAACTCGCCTGTAACAAAAGGGTGGAGGAAGGCATGGGCCTTTTCAGGGGCAGATCAATGTGAGGGCGCTTTTGAGAAAGAAAAAGGTTGAATACTTGCGGGTGGAAACCAAACATCTCAGGGGGGGAAAGGTTGGAAATAACGGCCCGTCCTCCAAAAAGGGGCAATCCTGAAAAAAGATCACCAAAAAGGGGAGATCTCTCCAAAAAAAAAAAAAAAGAGGGAAAAGAGAGAGCATCCCTTGTGAGAGGAAAAAAAGAGAAATTTTTGAGGGAAGGGTCTTCACCGCCAAAGCTCTGTGGCAAAAGAAGGGAAAGTCAACATACATCCAAGGAGGAAACCACCAAAAAAATATGCACTACAATTCAGTAAAAGGAGGGGAAGACATCGATTGGGAGAGGGGAGGCGAAAGGTAGGTCCATCATTAGAGCCATCTCCTAATAAAAGGAAGGGGAAAGGACACCTTTTTTACCATCAAAAAAAAAGGATGAAGAAAAAAGGATTCCAACAAGAAAAAGGGGAACTAAGTCCGGAACCTTCGGGGAGGGAAGGAAAAGATCATTGGGCAAAAACAATTTTTTGGGAAAAAGAATTCTCAAAAAAAATAAGGGTACGGATCACCATACCGAGAAGGTGGGCATCCCGAAGGGGTGTCATTTAGACGAAGGGAAGCAAAACTCTAACAAAAAAAGGCCATCGAGGGACGGAATGAAATGTAGAAAGGAAACCACGCCTCGTGAGACGCCTATCTGGAGGGGGAAAGAGGGGGGGGGGGGGTACCCACCATAGAATCCGTAAAGGGGAGGATGCTAAGGAGAACCTTTCAAAAAAATTCCAAAATTTCTCCCACCCAAGGGGGGGAAAAAGAAATAAGGAAGGAAGAAGCCCATTACCGGGGGGGGGACAAGGACAATTCTGAAAAATGGGAAGCCTGCCCTAAAGGAAGGAAGCCATTCGTAAAAAAAAAAAAAGATCTTATAAAAGGAAGGGTTGTGCTTTCGGAAAAACAAAAACACCATTACGCATTTAGGGGGGGGGGGGGGTAAAAATCCATTGGGGTGGGCGGGAGTGCAGTTCGAAAGGGGAAAAATGCCGGCTCACTTTACAGGAGGAGGGGGGGGGGGTTAGCTACTCAAAAGAAATGGGAAAGAACGTCCAGGGATTGATAAAGGGGACCATTTTGGGGGAGGTTGTAGAAGGGTCCAACTGAGGTTACTGGAAAAAACAAAAACTGACGGGGAAAGAGGTGAAAAGTGGGTTTATAAGGGGAGAAGGGTTCTTTTGAGAAGGGGAAAAGATCATAAACATTTGGGGGGAGGGACGGGAACGCCCAAAAAAAAAAGGGGGCGGGATCCACGCTTGGGGAAAAACCTGTCTCTTCGGAAAAAGGGGGGAAAATCAGTTTTTTCAAAACAAGAAACAATCGATTGGGGAGAAAGGGAGGTGATTACCGAAAGAAGGATTCATAGGGGAAGAAAGGGAGGTTTACCCAAGGACCCCAGGGCCAGCAATTCACACTTAAGGGAGAATGGTTTTACCCTTTCCAGGTAAAGGACATTATCCTACCGAAGGAGGGCCTTTTCAAACCGAAAAAAAATGACACTCTCCAAGGAGAAAAAAAGAAATGCCCAGAGCGTGAAAAGGGGGGAAGAGGGATGAAATTTCAAGACGGAAACCAGCCACTATGCTCTCGACAAAAACCGTTTTTCTAGGGGGGGAGGAATGCTTGCGGGAATGGGGGAGAAAAGGGACCAAAGTGGGGACATTTCCTGGAAAGGTGAGGCGTCTGCAAAAAAAAAGTTCAGCAACCTTGGGAAAGGGCCGCCCCATGGGAAAAAAGGGGATGAGCGTTTTTAGTGAAAAAGAATGAAGGCCATTAACGAAAAAGGGATGTCCCAAGGTTTGAGGTGTAAAAGAAAGGCCCAGCTTAGAGGAAAAAAAGGAACCTCGAAGTTGCCCTTTCTATCAGAAAAAGCAATGTTCCAGGGGGAGAGGGCAAAATGGAGAAAAAAAAAATGAAGGGGGGACCAATGCAGTAAAAGGGGGAGGCGATCCATTTGACCGGAAAGAAGGAAAAAAGGAAAAAATTATGACCAAACATATAAAGGGCAGGTACCCTCACCGAGAAAGGGAAATTCCTCTTACCGCTAAAAAAAAAAAGGGAGGCGGTTCTTTCAAAGGAAAAACAAACGTTGACGGATGAAAGGGATAAAACTACGAAAAAAAAAAAAAACATACTCCCTGACCGCAGGGGGGAAAAAGGGGAAAAGAAAACGTGCCAGTATTAATTCGCAGAGAGAAGAAAAGGGAAAAAGGGTGCGAATGAAAAAAAAGATACTATTCTCCAACAAAACCTGGTATGAAGGGAAGGGAATTCTCAACGGGGGGAAGGGGAAAATACTGCGATCATCTGGGGAGAAACCTGACTGGAGGGGAGGGAAGAACGAGTTTCCATGAGTATGAAGGGAAGAAGAAGAGAATTGAAAGAAAGGAAACGTTTAAATCCGCAGGAAAATCAAGATCCTTTGTCAGAAAGACACTATGGGGCGCTTTCGTAAAAGAAACGAACGAGAGTGGGAGAGACAACACGAGTTTTAAAAAAAAAAGAGCCAGTCCTGAAAATATAAGGGAAAATGACGGGGAAGGGGGAAAAAAAAGTACAGGCCATCGGAAATGGGAAACGGACAAAATCCGGGAAAGCATGAAAAAACACGTCTCCCATCTGTAAGAGAAAAAAAAAAAAAAGGGCGCTGGGAAGGGGGAAACGAAAAAATGTGGGGGGGGGGGACGGAATCACAAAAATTCCCTTCAAAAGGGAAAAGTACAAAAGAAAGATACATGTCCGAAAAAAAGGGTGCTGAAAGAAGCAGCAAGAAACTTTTGTCAAAGAATACGCTAAGGAACGTAGACCGGTGTTTGACAGATGAAAGAGTTCAAACTTCTGGAACTGAAAAATAAAGGAAAACTAAGTGAGAAAAAGCTTTCCTTCTGCAGAGGGGGGAATTTTTAAAAAGGGGAAAAATTAAAGCAAGGACTTTCGATACGTAAGAGGTTGTGTTTTAGGGGAAAAGCACTCCGAAAAGGAAATTGGGAATGATGTCTAGAAAAAAAGGTTTGTAGACAGGGGGAACCGGAAACAGGCAGGGATTTGTCAAACGCACGTAGGTAAAAATCCAAAGGCCGAATCAAAAAAAGAAAAAAAATGTTCGGGTTGAAAAAGAAATAATACTAAGAAGAGGCCAGTGTAAAGAGAGGTACCCCCTCCCTGGGGGGGGGGTTGTCGTCCAAGGAAAGACAGTCAATGGATCCTTTCAATAAGTCACGGGGGAAGAAAACACAGACGAAATATTTCTCAAAGAAAGTAACCAGGGTTACAAAAAATGGGGAATTTGCGCATGGGACCCACAACACCGACGGAGGGGGGGCCGTTCTAAAGAGAAAAAACACTTAAAGACTTGAACGGGAAAATTTGAGTAAAGGAAAAGGAGTTATGCTCGCAAGAGACAGTTGTGGACTTAGTTGAAAGGAAAAAGAAACATAAAAAAATCTCCTTCAGGGGCAGCCCGAAAATAACACATTTCCGGAAAAAACCACAGCTAAAGGACGGGGCTGGAAGGAAGGAAAAAAACCCGAAGAAAAAAACCAACTTCTGTACCAAAAAGAAAGAATGGGCTGACACGAGGAGGGAATGGAAGAAGGAACGACCGTGTGGAACTGGGACTGTGTGGGAAAAAGAGATCAGGTAAAAGGGGATGGTTTGAATGAAAGGTAGGGGAAACCTAGGGGGAAAAGTGAGCCCGGTCCAAGCCCCAAAAAAGTATATGTGGGGGAAATACTTCAGACAGCTTTAGGGGGAGGGAGATTGATGTAAGGAGTCGAAGGTGAAGGGGGGGAATATGAATAAATAAAATCGGAAGGGGGCCTAAAAAGGGTTGATGAAATCTGATGGGGGGCAAGGTCGGGACCTGTCCAGGAAAATCCTGGGGGACAAATAGGGTGCGTTCTGGGGGGAGGAGGACCCACCGATGGGGGTCCTCCATGTCTGAGGGAAAAAGTCTTCCCAAAAAAAAGAGCGGGGTTTTTTTAGAAAAGGAGCTTGGGAAAGGGCACCTAAAAGGGGCGAACGTAGGTGCGCGGGGGGGAACCGCGGCATTGAAAAGGAGGTGATTCTTCGAAAAAGGACAGCAATAACAAGGGAGCGCGGGATAGAAGGTGAAGAGAAAAGGTGGAGCGAAAAACAACTCGCTGGGGAAAATTCAAACTCTTGGAGGGGAAATGGGCCTGGGAACCGTTCAGGCAATAAAAGGGGGGGGGGGGGATTGAAGACCGGGCTTTGAAAAGGAAATAATGGGGGGGATTGGGACCGTCTGCTGAAGGGGGAGAAAGAAAGCAGGCAAACCGGACCCAGAGGAACAGAAACCGCCTTTCAAAAAGGGTATCTCAAAAAAAAAAGGAGAGTAAAATCATATAGGCAAGGGGTTTCTTGAAGGGGGGGGAGGACTTCGGGAGAGAAAAAGAAAAAAAAAAAGGGGGGGGGCCCAATCAATTAGTCAAAAAAAAAATGAAAAACCCCGGTCTTTTAAAAAAAAAAAAGAGCATCTGGCTAAAAGACCGCCTACAAGATGGAAGGGGGCCAGCAAAGGTGCAAAAGCGGAGAAAACACAGGGGGACAGCAGAAGAGATCCAAGAAAAGGTAATCTACGAGATTGCGCAGTGGGGGAAAGAGGCCGTTCATTCCTAGGAAGGAAAAAGAGACCCACGAATACCAAACAGAAAAAGAAAAGGGGAAGGGTTATTGGCAGTGGGGGGCTAAAAACAAAAGGGGGGGAGGAAACTGACCCGAAAAAAAAGGAGTTTGGGGAAAGGGACAACAGAACGACTTTGGGGGGAAAAGTTCCCCGATTGGGGGAGGGGGGGTAAGAATTTAGGAAAGACAGCAAAAGCTACCCAGCAACAATCTCGAAGGAAGGCACATGTTAACCAAAGAGAACACAAGAGAAGAAGTCTCCAGACAGAAGAGGAAGAATTTTGTCAAAAAAAGAAAAAGGCGTGTTCGCTGAACTGAAAAAAAGAACCTTCCAGAGGGGAAATACAGACTTGTCAGAAAAAAAAAAGTTTGAAAGGGAAAAAAATCACTGAAAAAAAAAGAAAAGACCATGAGAAGGGGTTCCATCCGGAAAAAAAGGGAACATGTGGGAATCACTGTAAAAAAAGGAAGAGTGGGGGAAAAGCAAACCCAAGGACATTGTGAGGGGGGGAGATGAATCACGGGTCTGCGGGTAAGTGCGTTTCGGGAAGAACTGACCATTCCCTCAGGGGGGGAGTTTCCTGAAAATGGTGGATGCAGAGGGGGACTGCCGTTCGGGGAAGGAAGGGAACGCGGACGTGTGGAAATGAAAAAAAAAAAAGGGAAATCAAAAGGGGGGGGGGTAGAATGTCTCATAAAAATACAAAGAAATTGGGAAGATGTGCTTTTTCAAGGGGGAGAAAGAGGGTGTTGTTTTCCTGTGTTGGGATGACGCCATTCAAAGAAGGGTAAAAACGAGAAAAAAAAAGTATGAGGGAAAAAATGGCTTTTAAAAAAGGGGGTGAAGAAATATTAAAAAGGAGAAGGGGGGTTCTGGGTCCACAGAGAGGGCTGAATTGAGGAAAGTAGGGGAAAAGACCCACGAAAGACAAGGGAAAGGCAGATAAAGACTGGCCGCTTTTACTATGAAAGTGTGTTCCAAAACATCCAAGAGAGAAAAGGGGAAGGGGAAAAATCGTTCTTGGAAAAAGGAAAAAGCATTCGCGAATACAAGGGACGAAACAGTTCCTTAAGAGAAAAACTTTAATGGATCTAAAAGAGACACGCTGGGAAAAAAGGCGGCCGCATTTTTTGACGGAAAAAAAACTAGATGCCTAAGAATGACACCGTGTGATTTTCAACTGGTAAAACAAAAAGTTCCAATAAAGGAAAAGAAGACCGAGGTCCGAGACAAAAAATTCGTTAACCTACTTTCAGAAAAGGAAAAAGAAGGAGATAGAAAGCTCCCAAAAAAAGGAATTAGTAGTTTACTTATTTTGGCTTGGGAAGGAAAAGGGGATGATTCTTGAAAAAGGGGGGGAGGAAAAAGGAACGTCCTGCTTCCCAGGGGGGGGAAAGAAATTTGTAGGGAATCAAAATTAATTAAAAGGATGGGCACAGTCACACGCAAAAAGGGGGGGAAAAAGTGAACCTCTCCAAAAAGGAGAAGAAAAGGACTGGTATAGTTAAAAAATGAGACACGGAATGTCATCTCGTTTAAAGGGTTTCTAAGTGCAAAAGTGGCGGGTGGATGACCCAAAGAACATGACTAAAAATTAGTCTGAGGAAAATAAGAGAAGACATAACTGTTAAGAAAAGGAAGGGCGTCAAAATGGTATTCGGAGGGAGGAGGGACTACCTCCAGGAAAAAGAAATCCGCTTACAGGAGGAAGATATGGAAATTCTGGACAAAAAGAAAGGGGAGAGTGGACGTAATTCCAATGAAGGACAAAGGAACTTCGAAAAGCGCTCACAAGGCAGAAGAAAGCAAGGTTCCCTCATCCTTGAAGGAGGACGTAAGTCTGCAAGGTCTAGGGGGGAAAAGGGCCCACTGGGGGGGAACAGGGAAAACCATATCTCTCAAGAAAACAACACGGGGATTAGGAGGTGGAGGGGGGGAGAAAGGATCACACTTGGGGGAAAGGAAAAGGAGAGACTTCGAATAGAAGACAGGACGGCCTGCCCGACTGCAAAAAAAGGGGAAAAAAAAAAGGAAGAATGTATAAGGCTGAAGGAATCCGGAAGAAGACCGAATTAAGATTTCTAGAGAAGTAGAGACCACTTCTTTTCATCGGGAGGGAAAGAGGGGGTGTTGAAAGGGAAAAAGGGGTGTCCCGAAAGTGTTCCGAAGGGACCTTCTTAGAGGAAAAGAAGCATGTACTGGGGGGAAGGGGGGAAAAAAGTAAGAATTTTTTTGGGTGTGAAAAAAAGACCCCTTGGTTCTTGCTAACGGAAACTCATTGCGAAAGACATGTTCAAGAAAGAAAGGGTACGACACACCGCGATTTTAGGGAAAACAACTAAAAAGGTGGGGGAAAAAGGGAACAATCTTGAGACAGGACGGCACGTGCCTTTTCACCTAAAAAGAAAAGTCACCAAATCCTGGGAAAAAACAGGACGCAGACGTGGACTGCAAATAAGGAAAAGAAAAAAAAAGGGTGGTCATTCCATCCAAAATTACGAATGAAACCAGGAGGAACAGGGGTGGGGACTCCCGAAGAGCAAAAGGCACTGAACTACACGGAAAGGAAAGGAGAAGGTATTCTATGATAGGGAAAAGGAAAAAGTTGCTCTTTAGGTGGGGTCCTACACTTAAATAATCATGACGGGGGTCAGACTCACAGGTAGTTTTTTTTCCTTAAAAGGGGAAGAGCGCCACCCGAGGGGAAAAGCCTGGTTAATAAAAGGAAAGAGGGTCAGACTTACACCCTCACGAAAAAAGAAGGGGTAAGAAAACCTGCAACTGCAAGAAAAAAGTCCTAGCAAAAAATCGGGGGAGTTGAAAAAAACTGAGAGAAAAGACAGAAGAATGCTGAAGTAAAATAAATGGAAGGGGCACAGCCCCCTCCTTGTCGGGGGGGTGAGTGAAAAAAAGACCACTCCGAGGGGGGGATTAAATTACATTGGGGGGGGAGGACACGAACCCCACGACAATTAATTATAAAAAAACATTTCCCCAAAAAAGGGAAACTCAAGGTTGTATATGAGAAAGGGGGGAACCAACGCAAGTGCATTTGAGAAGAGAAAATAGATAACACCAAACGTCCAAAAGGGGGGAGCCATGAGAGAGGGGGGGGGTTGTTTTTTGAACAGAATGGAGTTGGATTTTTTATGAAAAGGAAGCAGAACAAAAAGTTTGCGGGAAAAGAGAAAGAAGAAAAGCTCTGTCATGAAAAAAGGGGAACGAAATCCAAAATTTGGAGAAAAAAAAAAGCAACAAACGAAAAAAAAAAGGCCTGGTTCCAAGGGGGGGAAGGGGAAAAAGACCCGGGAGACGAAGGAAGAGAACCCTTGATGAAAGATCTTGAAAAAAACCTCAAAATTGTCTGGTGCATGGGAAACAAAGGGGATGGTCCCCAGGAGGTAAAGACAACTTGGCCTTCTTGGGAAAAAAAGGTAGGGGGAATTTTTGTCCGGAAAGAGTCAAGCATTTCATGGAACAACTGGGGAAGAAACTGGGGTGGTATACAAGTGAGGGGAAGGGACAAAAGGACAGGTTTTCGAAAAAAGAAAACCTCTACTTCTTAGGGTGAAAATAGTACTGACAATCTTCCGTCAAAGGAGGAAATGTATATTATGGGAGCGAGGTAGTTATACATTCAAAGAAGGATATCTAAGAAAAAAGGGGGACGCTGCTGTTGCTTGGGAGAAAGAGGATGACCAAGGGAAGTAAACGAGTTTTCTAATTCACACACAAACTTTCGTTTGACAACAAAAAAGGGGGGCGTTCGACCCCATAAAGATTCTAGTAGGGACCAACAGGGGAGGGAAAAATTCTGGAAAAATGAATCTTTCCGAATTCACAAAAGGAAAAGGTGTGCTGAAGGAGGCGGAGGGGGGGGGTGTACGAAAAAAACGGTCCCATGTTGAAAGAAAGCTTTCGGGGAGGGAAAAAAACCAGGGGCGACAAAAAGAAAAAAAACCGGACGTTCCCCGAGAGGGGAGGAATCTCAAGGAAAGAAAAAGGGGGACGCTCAATGCCACTCGAAGACAAGGAAATCTTGTAGGGAAGAAGGGGGGGTGGGAGGTGGAAAGATGCTAAATGAGGGGGGGATAGAATACCTTTAACCATGTGGTTGTACTGATGGGAAGGGAACAAAACAGTCGGCCTTGTCGGGTTGAACCGGAAAAAAGCCCCCGAACGGGTCGGTGGAACGAAGGGCCTTCCAAAGGGGGGAGTAGATCAACAAAAAAAAAAAGGAGAGGAATCCCAGGTTTACTTGTCTTAGGGGGAAAGAGGGGGGGGATCAAACCGCAGAGGGGTGGTCAAAAATACCCAGTAGAAAAATAAAACCTGTCTAATCAAAAAAGCACATTCTCAGCGGCAAAAGACAAATAAAAAGAAAACACCTCAATACACTCTTGAAGGGGAAAAAAACAGCGTTTGAAGAAGAAACATTTTTGACAAAGGGGGGGGCATACGAAGAGTATAAAAGGACTCCTACAGAGGTAGGGCAGGGGCGGAACGGGGGGGAAGAAAACAATGGAGAATTGACCTTGTGAGAAAGAACTGAAGGAATAAACCGGAAGGAAAGTAATTTGTAAGTTAAGAAAGAAAAAAAAAAGAATAACCAAAAAGATTAGCAACGTTTAAAAGGACAACAGGACGAGAAAAATGGAGGCAATTCGTGGGGGAGAAACACCAGAACGAAAAGAGGTGTGGGGTAATCTCCAAAAACCGAGGAGTTGACAGAACATTTATGAAAAAAAAAGAATAAAAAGCTTACCAAAAAAGCAGGACCATAGAGGTACGGAAAAGGCAGGGAGACCGAAAAGAAAGCGAGAAAAGCTCAATACATAGGAAAAAATACCCCCTCAAAGGGAAGAGGTTTGGGTCAAAGGGACAACGTTAGCGGGGGGGGGGGGAAAAGGGCTGAGAAACGGGCCCCCTAGAAAAGACACGGGGAAAGTGAGGTTTCCATAAAAAAGGAAGAAAGGAGGGCCAAAGACCCAGTAAAAAAAATCCTTAAGAAGAAAACGCTTGCTCCGCCCCAAAAATTTTCGTATGTAAGAAAAAGAGAATTTTTTCATAGATGGGAAAAATTGGGGGGTCTGGGTGAAGTCACGGCACACAAAAGTAAAAAAAAAAAATTACCCTCCCTTCAGGGGTGGAAAAAAGGTCAAGGTTCAAAAGTGGAGAAAAAGGAGGTTTCACCCCTAATGCAAAAGAAAAAAAAACGTCCCTTTCAGACAAAATCTGGAAATGGCTACGCATAAATCAATGAAGGGGAGAAAGGGCATGGAGTGCTCAAACGGGAAAGGAAGGGGTTTGTGAATATGGTCCCAAGGAAGGGGTAAAAAAACTTCTAAATACAAAGGAAAAACGGGAAAGTTGTTTTATAATAGGAGATGGAGGGGGGGGTTCGGGCCGAATAAGAGAGTCTCCATTTTCCGTTTTCGGGGAAAAAAAAAAGAAGAGTCTTACGGCTGGGGAAAAAGAAAGGGACACGCTTCTTCGAGGGAGGGGACATATTTTGTTCAAAAGCCCACAAATCATTTTATAGTGGGGATGGACCGCAGTGACGGGGAGCTAAAATCAGGGGGAAAGGTAAGTTCCTGAGAAAGAGAAAATAAAAAAAAAAAGAAAAAAACTGAAAGTTTAGGACACGCTGCCTTGAGGAGATGGGGAACGTGAACTTGCAAAAAAGGAAGTCAAGTATCGAACAGGGGGGGGAATGTGTATTTCCATTGGGAAAAGGGAACAGCAGACCGCATCAAGCCCAAGAGAAGTGAGACACCGGGAAAAGACGGTCTTTCATTTACCAGAAAAGAAAAAGGGAAAGAGACCAGACACCACCCGGGGAAACCTTACAGAAGGAAGCCACAAGAAGGTGTGCATTCACGGAAAAAAGGGGGGGGGAAAGGACTGAATTCAAAAAAAGGGGGAAAAGAAAGGTCCGGGAGGCAATGATAGGGAAAAGCCTTTTGAGGATAAAAAGGGAAAATTCACCGGAAAAAGGGCGGGGCAATTACCTCTCACACCAAGGGATAACAACCTCTTATTGAGGGAAGCATTCTTTCCAGGAGCGGAAAACACCCACCAAGGGTTGGAAAATTCAAAAAATGGGGAGATTTCCGGTGAGAAAGTCACAGGGTGAAAGGAGGCAGGAAAAGAAGGACGGCCGTTCGCACTTCAAAGAAAAAGGACATGAAAATAATATTCCGGGGAAATGGGAAGAAAACTCCGAACAAAAAGACGCCGACATGACCCTTCTCTCATAGTGAAAAGAGAGGGAAAAAAACTTTTACAGGGAGGGAAAAAAGACACACTAAAAAGACATCGAAGCACAGAAGAAGACCTGACCCTCAGTTTAAAAAAAAAACAGTAAACGGGGGAATACTGAATTCGCAAGGGGGGGAAATAACCCGTGTGCCACGAAAATGGGAAACCATATAGAAAACAAAAAAAACAACGAGTATTATGAAAAGAAAAAGGGAAAGGGGAAATTACGCACAGTGTTGAGTCCAGATAAAGGAGAACTACGACTTCACTAACCTGGAGGGGAAAGGGGGAAAAATAAAGTAGTAGGTCTTCGAAAGAGGAGTTTGTGATCCTTCAACGTAATCACGTAAGGGAAGGTCAGCACTTATCCAAATATGGGAGGAGGGGGGGAAAAGCCGCCCCTAATATTTGACAAGAAGGGTGGAAGGGAACAGGTCGCCAACTTCCCCGTGAAAGCGAAAAAAGAAAGGTATGAAGGGTCAATTTTAACTCAAAGGGAGAAAAAATAGGGGGAACCACTGTTACAGATTGGGAGAAAAAAAATGAAAGAGAAAGCCCATTTCCTCTCAAAGGGAAGAAGACCGCGTTGCGCTTTCATTGGAAAGGGGGGACTGTCATCCAACGAAAAGAGGGAAAGTCCCTGCACGGGAAAAAAAAGAGAATAAAAACTCTCCCATAAGACTCAAACAACAGAAAAAAAGCGGGTGACTTCAGCTTGGGAATCAGATGAGGGGAAAAAAAAATCCGTGACTAAAAGGACGAAAAAAAGGGGTGTTTCCAGATCGACTCGTCGTTCAAAAGGGACATTGAAATGAAGCTCGGGAGAGGCAAAATCTTTCTGCTTGGAACGAGGAAGGGAGGGGGATCTGAACAAGGAAAAAAAAAGGAGACTACCCAAAGAGGGGGGAAGGGGGACTTTTAAACAGCGAAGAAAGGGAAAGACTTTGTCCATGCTGGGGAAAGAACCATTACAAGGGGGGGGGTCAGACTTAAAAAATCCAGAAGGAATGAGATAAAGCCAAGAAAAAGGAGGGGTCCATCACAAAGAGGAGAAAAAATCTATTGGGCGGTGACAAAGAGTAAAATAAGTGAAGGCAAAGGTTAAGAAAAAACAAGCTTCCAATCAAATGGGGGGGGGGGGGAGACCGCCCCGACTCAGGGGAACAATGGAGTGAAGGGGGCCATCTAGGGCCAAACCCAATTAAAGCAACAATATTCTCAAACAAAATTAAAGGGGGAAACCCGCACCAAGGGGGGGAATTTTAATACGCCCAGAAGGGAGTCTCCCTCTCCACCAAAAAGAAAAAATGGACTCCCATTGAGAGAAAGTAGAAAAAAAAGTTCAACCAATTGTGGATTTCCTGAAAAAGGAGAAAAAACCCATTTGTGAGTGAGGGGGACGCTCAGCTCTTCGAAGAAAGAAAGATAAACAAGAATCCAAGAAGAAAGGAAAAAGTCTTTTACCCCCAGGGAAGGGTGGAAGAAAACTCAAACAAGGAGAAAAGACTCTTAACACCCGGAACCTTCCTGTTCTTACTCAGAAAGGGGGGAAGAAAAACGGAGATTGAAACAGGGGGCGCCCGATGGAAACCTACTGTGGAAAGGGGCCATCTTCCTTTGTCTCTGGAAAAAGGGGGGGGAAGTACATTTTCCTTGAAAGGGGAAAGGTTTGGGTGGGAAAAAGAAAAAAAAAAAAGCGCACCCACGAACTACAGGGGGAGAAAAAAAAAGAGTAAGAAAAGCTTTCGGGACGGGGGGGAAGGGTGGTAGTTTGAACTGGGAAAAAAGGGAAAGAGCAGGTTTGTGACGGGGAAGAAAAAAAGAGAGAAATTGTAGATGGGGAATCGGTCAGGAAAGTGGAACAGACCAAGTCTTACCGAAAAAAGGGCATATCAGGGGTTAACAAGTGGGGGGGGGGGGCTTCTGACCCCAAGAATGTTGGAGGAATCGAGGGGGGGTACGCGTCTTGCCAAACCCTTGAGAGGGGTGCGCTCCCATTCATCTTTGCAAAGAAACTTTTAGGAGGGCGCGTTTTTGAACCTAAAAGAGGAAGGGAAGGCCATTGGATATGATAAAAAACGGGCAGCACTCACGAGGATCGGAAGAAGCATACTGACGTTAACAAAGGGGACGACTTACCGAGGAAGAGATGGCCGGACAAAATGAAGGAATTTGTAAGGCTTCATGGGGGGGGGGGGAGTGCAAAAAGCTACAGGGGGGCAGGGAAAAACTTTCTGTATTGAACTACTTAAAAAAAGGGGGGGCGGTTAGAAAAAAAAAAAGAACCAGGTCCTAAAAAGGAGGAGGGGGGGCACTAACTGCTTGAATGGGGAAAAGGATCTATTAAAAAAAAAAAAGAGGGAGTCTGAAAAGAGGAAGAAAAGAACAGGGGGTTGAACTCTAGAAAAAGAGGGGGGAAAGGGCTCAAACCCAGGGGGAAGGAAAGGGGAGGGGAAAAATACGCCCGTTATGCAGCAGCATGAAAATCCATCTTCACGACAAGGAAAAAAAAAAAAATGAAATAGCAAAGGGTTATTTGGGGGGGGGGGGGAGCTTAGCGGAAACAAGGGGAAATGAGGAAGGACTCTCCTCCGCGGGGGAGAGGGTGGTATTTCACGAACGGTGAAAAAGACCAAAATGGGGGAGAGGAAGTCACAGAGGGGAAGGTGCAAAATTCTGATGGGCCGAAGGGGGGGGAGAAAAAACAATATCGCCAGGAGAAGGGGAAGGGGGGGGACATCATAATGCGAAAAGGGGGGGGTCCGAATCACCATAAACTAAAAAAAAGGTGGAATATCAAAAAGGGGGCCATTTAAACTATGAAAGAAAAAAGATACCATAAAGGAGAGATGTACTATGAAAGGAATGACCGAAAACCTCGAAAAAAAAAGAAACCGCTCAGAATCACGCAAAGAAAAAAAAGGAAGCCTGGTCTAAAAGGGGCAAACATATAGAGGGGGGGAGCTTCTTGCTGGGAAAAGAAACCCTTTCCGAGTGCCCAGAAGAAAAGGTACTGGTCCCACCCAGGGGGGAGAAAAGAATGCCAGGGTAACCAAAAAAAAAGGAAAAAACGGGGAAAATCCCTTGAAAAGGCAAAAGGAAGGGAAAAGAAAACTGGGGGAAACGAGAATCAGGGGGGGTCATATATGAAGACGATTTTTGGGGTTCCCAAACCCCTCACACAAAAGCCTTTCCGGGGGCTTGTCAGGCCATGGAGGAAGGGGGGGGTCCTGCGGTTGAAGAGAAAAGGGGAAAAAAAAAAGAAATGCTCTACCTGAAAAAGGGTTTAGCCTGATAGGGCGAAAAACAAAGGGGACTCATCATGGCTGAAGAAAAGGGGGTTTGGCCTTTTGGGGAGGAAGGAGAAAATGGCCACTTCGGGTCACAGGGCGAGAGCAAAAGAAGTGTTTTTTGGAGAATAGGGGGAAAGGGGGGGTTCGTGTGCACGAAAAGAGGGCAAACAGGGGTGCCGGAGTGCTTGGTCGGGAAAAAAAGAAGGAAAGCTTTGCCGCATCACAAAAGAGGAAGGAGAGATGTATTTTTTTTGAGAAGTGAAAGAAGCCACACCAACTCGAGGGGGAACTGTGAGGGACAGAAGGAGAGAAAAACATCAAGGTGTTGGACGCCGGGGAAAAAAAAAACAGGGGGAATGTGATAAAAAAGAAGCCTTTCAGAGGGGAGGGGAAAAAAAGGGGAGACCCAAAAAAAGAAGGAGAAAAAGTTTTGCTTCAGGGAAAGAAAAAAGGAAAGAAGCCTCCAAGCAGAACGAAATAGGAAAGACCGCGAACGGGATAGGTAAAGAAGGAAGGAGAAAAAAAAAATCTGGAAGAGGGAAAAAAAAGAGGGTTTGCCAGAAACGTAAGGAGAAGTATTTTTCTGACCTGAAGAGGGGAGGGGGAGTCTTCAAAGGGGAAAACCTACGAGGGAGTCATTAGGGGGGTATTATCGTTGTAGGGGGGAACCGGTGTCAAAAAAGAAAGGTTATTCCGTACAAAAAGAGGTAGTGGCAATGACCTCAAAAAAAAAAAAAGCCGGGAGCCGTAAACCGCTGGGAGGAAGAACTTGTGGAGGATGCGGATGGCCGGGAAGGGGGGCCAGTGGGGATTTCAAAAAGGAAAATTTCTTCACAGTTTTAGGGTCAAGGAGAAGTCCGTGGAGAAAAGTCTGCGGGGGGGAAGAGGAGACGAGTGGAGGGACAAAAGTCGAGGGAAAAAGCGGCAGAATGGGTAAGGAGTACGTGGGAGAACCATATTTGCTGGAAGAAGAGTTACCGGAGGAATGGATTCAAAGGAAGGGGGGGGATAACACGTTGTGATAAAGAAATCGCCTACTAATGGGAAGAGGATACCATCCCTAATGAAGCGTAAAGGAAAGTCAAATGTTTCGCTGAAAGAGAATGCATACAGTATTCGAGAGATAGCACAGGAGAAAAAAAAGGTGCGAATGACCCATAAAAAAAAAACAACTGAGGAAGGGGAGAGGGAGAGGAGAATCATTTGTGACGGGGGGGGGAATTCAGGAAAAAAGGGGTTCTTCAAGGAAAGGATTATCGTAAAAAAAAAAAGGTCCCTTAGGCAGGCACGGAACTGCGGGAGGTAGTCCCTGCGGAAAAGAGGATGGTGATAGAGAGGATGAATTTAGAAGGGCCTACGAAAGGAAAAGGAAAGACCTTTCATCTTTGAACAAAAAAACTAAAAGAATAGCCAAGAAGGGATATTTAATGAAGAATTTTGAAGGGGGGCACACACTCTTAAAAAAAAAAAGGATCGCCTCTGGTCAGAAGGGGAATCACAGGAAATGTTTTTGCGGACGGAACCAGGGGGGAACAAGAGGAAGACCTTTATAGCAAAGGAACGGGGAATAGCAAGAGGGGAAGCAGACGTCACACCGGGTAAATTTGGCAGGGTGTTGGGACGGGAAAAAGACCGTTCTGGTAGGGAATCCTGGCAGCCTTAGGAACTAAAAAGATCCCTTGCCGCCGTACGCGAAAAGGAAAAAGTCACCGGGTCAAAAAAAGGGAAAGGGCCCAACTCCGTGAAGAGAAGAAAGGAACAAGAAAAAAAACTTTGTGGGGGGAGAAGGAGTCTCTCTTCAAAATGGGGTGGGGAACAAAAGGGGGGACTAGGAAAGGATCGGGACTGAAAAAGGGAATTTGTTCCCTCTGGGAAGGAAAAGAGGGGGGAGGAAGAGAGAAAGAATTTTTTTGCCGGGGAAAAAGACAGGGGAAGCCCTTGCCAAGAAAAAGGGGAAGGGGGGGGGGTCTATCCCCAGGAAAAAGGGGGGCAGAAACAGGAAAAAAACCTAAAAGAAAAAAGGAGAAATCGGGGAAGAAGGCGTCAGTAAAAAAACCAAGAGGAAGTTTGTGTTTGTGAAGAAAAGAAAGAGAATAATCAGTGAAAGGAGCAAAGGGAGGGGACCTCCCTCCGTCGTTGGGAGAAAAACGACCCATCAATCCACCTGAAAAAAAAATGGTCCATCGAGGAACCCCACAAGAAAAAAACTTCCATTAGTTACTTAGGAAAATACCTCAAATGGGGGACCACCGGGGGGGGGGTCAAGAAGGGGGTCGTTTTTACCCCCGAAAGTGGGGGGGAAGAAGCCCTAAGAAACCCAGCAAAAAAGGGGGAAAACCATGTGCGAGTTCAGGAGGGGGAAAAAAAATGGGTCTTCTACGAAAAAAACAAGTAGTTGTGGCTGGGAAAGGGAAGGACAGCCGCAATCACAGGAAAAAAAAGACAGACTCCCTAATAAAAAAGGGAAAAAAAAAACCTCCAAACACCCGAAAAGGGAAGGGACTTTAAATACCTAAAAAAACAAACGCTCAGGATCCAGCAAGGAAAAACCAGAAACAGGGTCAAGGGGGGAAAAAACGAGCCCCAGTTATTGCCAGGGGAAGGCAAAGAACCCAGGTCCGATGGGACATTTACTGTAGGGAAAAATCTTCTTTGAGGGAGAAAAAATGTTTTTTAGACGATGGATGCTCACGGGAAAGGGAACGACAGCAGCCAAAAGGAAGAAAACTCTAGAAAAGCGGCGGGGGGGCTATTTGTGTACCAAATCACGTCGGGGGGAAGGGGATGGCATCTTAAAGGAGAAAGAAAAGCGGGGGGTTTTCTGGAGAAAGGAAAAAGAGCAGAATTTGTCCTGGGGAAAAAGAGGGGGGTCTGATCGCCTGGAACAAAATCCACAGGAGGACAAAAAAAAGGCAAACAGAGGTACGTAAGTCAAAAAAAGGGTGGGATGGGTGTTTAAAGAAGAGAAGGGAAATGAAATGGCACCCTTCCAGGAAAAAAGGGCGCCAAGGGGGGAGAACCCATGAGTCTTAAGGAAAAAAACTAAAAACGGGGAAGGGGTTCGACGTAATTGATGAGGGGGGGAAAGACAGGGGCCCCAATGACGGAAGGTGTTCTCGTTAAGACCAGAACCCTACACACAAGAAACGACGGTAGCTAAAGAATTAAAAAAAAGAACCTGTGTACTCCAAAAAAGGGAGGAACCCTTCACTCGTGAGGGGGGAACAGTGTCTTGGCAGAGAAAAAAAAAAAGTCGGGGTGAAAAAAGGCCGGGTAATTTTTTGACTACGTGAAGGGAAAAAAAGAGGAGGGGGGTTTTAAGACACGACGAAAGAAAAAGGTTGGTCTCTGGCCCGAGAAAAAAGGGGGGGAAGAGGGAATCCTCTCGACAAAACAAAAAACAAACTTGAGGGAAGAAAAAGGAACAGGGTGAAGGAGTTGTACGTTCCAAGAGGAGAAAAAAACCAATCTCGTTGGGATAAAAAAGAACAGAAAAGGGCCAAAAAGCATTAGCATTCTTCACGAAAATTAAAAAAAGGATAAAAAGAAATTTTAAATCTGGAAAAAGGGGGGACAGATGAGCGCAAAGGGAGGGTTTCTAGGAAGATACCTCCCTCGTAGAAGAAAAAAGGGGGGGGGGCGCACGGGGGGGGAAAACATGGCCGGGGGGGGAAGTCGTAGTGAAAGAAGATCCTTCGGAAAAAAGGGGAAGGGAATTGAAAAGGGAGCAGGAAAGAAAAAAAAAAAGATCTCCAGGTTGCCACGAGAAAAAAAGGAGCACAATTCGGGGAAAGAAGAAAAAACAAAAAGAAACGGAAAGTTAATGGAAGGGGGGGGAAGGGGGCCCAGGTTGAAGACTGGAAAAGAAGAAAAAAAAACGCTAAAAAAAAAAGATCGATGTGACAAGAAGGACACGAAAACCAGGATAGAAAGCCAAATCCTCCAGCCACGCAAAGAAGGGTTCGGGAGGGGACACATAGCCTCCGTAGCAAAGCGGCTTCTGGAGGGGGAAAACCGGGAACTAGTGCAAGGAAGAAAAGGAATCCCAACCAGTGGGGGCAAGAAAACGCATATTGCAGGGGAAAACGCCCCTTAACGGGACATCCGAACATGCGTAACGTCACGGGGGAACAAATGGTCGAGGGGAGACACATGAGGTGGTCCTAAGAGGGAAAGGAAGAAGGCCGCTGGTAGAAAAACGGGCCATCCGAAAAAAACGCCTTTCTGGTTGCGGGGGTCAACAGGGGGTTTTGATGAGGAGGATCAGCAAGTTTTGGGGGGGGGCCGTAAGCCACACCTGGGGTTAGCAAGGGAAAGGAAAAAAAAAGAAAGAGACCATTTGAAGAGAAGGGAAAGGGGGATCCATTTTTCTGGGAAGGGAAAGGGGGCTGACGAAATCAAAAGAAAAGGAAGGAGGGTCCAACCGGGAAGTGGGGGAGGGAGAAGAAGGGTTTTTCACGGAAAAGGGCCAAGGGAGAATCCATGGGAAAGGAGGGGGCGTGGACCCAAACAAAAAAAGGGGGGAGGGGGGAAAGAGTTTCTCTAAAAGGAGTTGGGAGGTTCTGAAGTTTGTGTGCAAAGACTCATCTAAGAAAAAAAGGGGGGGGAGTTGGACCTCAGGCAAGGCGCGAAGAAAATTGGGACGCAGGTAAGTTCGAACAATAAAGCCCAAAACCCCGTTACCTTGGGGGGGGCAAGACAGTGAACAAAGGGAAAGATTGGTGGAACACACAGTGAGAAAAAAGAAAGTTTCGGAAGAAAAAGAGGGGGAGTTCCTTTTCCTACAGAAAATGAAAAAGAAAGAGCGCCAGCAAGACCTCTCCGAAAGAAAAGAGGTCAATCATTTGTGCCGCAAAAGGCAGGAAAAAACCTTTTGGGAGAAAAAATGACCAGAGGACCTTAGGTGGGAAGGGAAAAAAAAGTTTATGCTGGACGTGAAGAGAAAAGAGGGGAAGGGACCTTCCCAAGGGGAGAAATGAGACTTTTTAGGGGAAGAAAAGAATGCTCGACAAGGGGGGGGGAAGACAACAAACTTTGTTCAAGGGAAAGGAAAAAGATGAGCGTTACCAGAGGGGAGAGGCAGGGAGGCGTATTCGGAACGTAAGCAAAAAAGGGGGGGAAAAACCAATAATGGAAGGGTCTTTCCGGGGGGGGGAGACAACCGGTCAAACATTTAGGGAAAAGGGGAGGGCCTATCAGCAGAAGGGGGCTGAAGGAAGGAGGCAACCAGGTCTTTCAAAGGGGAAAGGCGGAGCGACATAATCAGAAAGAGTGACCGGACTCGAGGGAAGGAGTCTGCAAAAAAAAGGGAAGGGTGAGTCAATCGCTCTCGAGCGGCCTCCTCAGCAAAACAGAAGGGTTTCCGGCTCCTTGAAGGGAAGGGGGGAGGAAGTCAAAGGTCCGGAAAAAAGAAGTGTGCTAAGAAAGAAACCCATATCTG
>Ga0179593_1627263_pt1 | contig 21746 bp, 19 predicted proteins | sample CZODoug2_1_08_16_FD_185931 | JGI IMG/M metagenome (GOLD analysis project Ga0179593, IMG submission 185931) | Vadose zone soil fungal communities from Angelo Coast Range Reserve, California, USA - CZODoug2_1_08_16fungal (PacBio error correction) | ecosystem: Environmental > Terrestrial > Soil >...
CACGGGACCGTTCAAAACCGAGCTGATGCCGACCTCGGGGTCCAACTCCTCGGTCGCCCACGCCGATGGAAACTAGGGGAAATCGAGCTGGGAAGGTTCTAATAGAGTAGAGAGGTTTGCCCGTTACGAAAAAAGGGGCGACCTCGCCGCGATCTCAACAAAACAAAGGAGGATAGTCAAATAAGCTATAGGGGGACGGGAGGGAAATGAGTAACAGGGGGGAAAGACGTATGCTCTTCCTTTCAATATGCTCAACCGTGGCTGCCAGAGGGGCAAATCAAAAGGCTTCCCAGGTCGGGTGGGGGAGCCTAGGGAAAACTGCTAGATGGAGTCAACCTGTCTCGGACTCTGCTGGCATCGAGATAGAAATGGCGTCAGATCGTCTCTGTAAAACAGAAAAGAGAGGTTTCTGGGAGGAAAACCGAACCTAACGAAAAAAAAATCTTCAGATTATCTTTTATAAACAGACTTATTCGGAAGCCAGGTCGAGCACTAGTCGTGGAGCGTGAGTTATGAAAGGGTGGTCCGAGAAGAAGAACAGATTCTCAGGACCTGGCCCGCAATAAAGCCACGGGGGGGGGACATGCTCCTCCAAGCGTCTGCCTATTAAAAGTAAAAGACAAAAAGCTGGACTCGGCACCGAATTCCACCAACATACATAGGTTTCTCGAGGTTAGGGAAGGTCCTGAAGGCAACCTTTCGTAAAGCATACCCGGATTACAGAAAAGGGAAAAGGCGAACAGCTTGAGGACCCTAATCTTTCTCGAGACCAGGAATGGGATCGACCGCTCTAGACGTTTCCATCTGGGAAAAATCAATCGGAAGAAAGGGGAAAGAAAACACAACGAGACGGGCCATCGGTTTGCGGGAAGAAGAAGGGGTACTCACCGGATGCCACAAGAACTTAGGAAAGAATACCTACATAAAAAAACCTCTTCATCGAGTCTCGAAGCGGCATGGCGCACGTCGAGCCTCGTTAAAAGAGGGGTCCAAAAAAGTTGTTTCAAAAAGGGACGGTCCTCGCTACGCACAGCAGATGCCCTCGGTGTGATAAAACGGCTTGAATCCTTGGATACAACGCTTTCGGAATGTCGCTTTTAAAAACAAAGCGAAGACATTAACCCCGGGCTCCAGAAACGCACTCAACACTGAGGATGAGAAAGGCCGAACACCAACCTCAGGGGGAAAAATTGAGAATGCAGCTCGCGGTTTCTAACGGACATCGGCGGTCCTCCTAAGTTGAAAATGAAACGGGTTGGCCTACCCCGGAGCAAAGGGAGCTTTTCAGCAGACCATGACAGAGACGAGGAGGAATCTTGCGTTGACGTAAAAAATCGGATCCTGACGAAACGTGAGTCTATAGGAAACTACTGGGTAAATATTTGTGTCACGGAGAAGCTCTTGACACCTGGTTACGGGACAACGAACAAGAATGCAACTATGGATAAAAACTACTCCTCTGAGGAAGTCTGGGTTAGAAGCAAGAGAGCAGAATAACAAGGCCTTAAAGCTAGAATTTAGGGCAACATGACCTGTCTAAAAAACAACGCCTCAGGTGGAGACACAGCCGTCCGAGATCGAAGACGAGGGGAACGAGAGAAGTTTATCGGGACAACCTGAAAGATGGAAGGGTAGGAATTGCTGAGACGAATGAGGCTCTGGCGCGGCATCTGTCTATACGGAAGGAAGACTGAAAACACTTACTAGCGGAAAGTAGGTATAAGGATGGAGCGCCGAGCATAACAAAAGTAGCGACTTGAATCTTCGACTGGGTCCTACCCGTACATGAAGACCGGAGTGGAAGAAACCGAGTTCAGGTAACTAAAAGAAAAGCGGAGCAAGAAGACCATGCGGAAAGGGAAGACCGGACGGATAGCAAGAGAAGACCAGAGATGCTCGGGTGGAGACCCGCCTATCCTGAAAGAAGAGATCTTTGGATCTAGGACAGAGGAGAAAAGATATCCTAAGAAGAACTACGGATGAGGACCCTACGCATGCACCTGACAACCAACAAAAGGGTGAGAGGACAGCTCGTATCTCTCTCCGCTACATCTCAGACTTTGTTACTTTCGGTGAAGAGGAATATCCCGTCTATTGTAATGTAAAAAACGCTGTCTTCCTTGCCACCTCTGAAAGGAGAGGGGGGGGGGACTTACTCGCGTTCGGCCGATGGTATGTATTCCCGCTGGATGATCCGGCCGCCAGCGAGCCTCCATGCAAATCCGATCTCGTACCATCTGAAAAGACAGCTCTTGGGCTCTTCTGGTAAAATGAAAACATTGTTTGGGTCGGGGACTCTTAGTATCAATACAAGGGAAAAACACGAGATGGTGGGGAGTCTGCGGAACCGTGGGGTCACAAAGAAAACTCGAGAACGGCACATCGGATCAGGTACGACAGCCTATCTTTAAAGGGGAGAGGTTCCGGATTCGACTACCTCAGGCCGAAACATGGCTCGCTTAATCTTGAGGAAGGGTACGTAGACTCAAATGCGAGATCATGACTCTACAGAATCATGGCTCCAGTACAGGGGCTACGTGCTGTCGGGCCTTAAGGGAACCTTTCGTGGGGATGATGCAGCCTAATTTTTTCGGGGAGCAGGCGTTTCGAGTTTAATTTCTTTGGCGGAAAAAAGACTACCAGAGGGTCGGATGGTCTTGTGCGGGGGGGGCAGGGTTTCGGATGGTCGGCGCTCGGGGCTGTCGGTATCGCTGAGAAGCAATGGGCGTTTCCAGAAGATCGGACCATCGGTAGAACAGTAGGGGACTTAGGGGAGGGACGGCGAAGATTGACATGGGGCCAACTCGGCGGCTTTGCTCAGCCGGACGCCGCACTCTTGGCCTTTTACTCTTGAGAGGGCGGGCTTTCGGTCTTCCGCTTCACAGATCCAAGGGATACCTGCCGAAGAAAGACGAACGTCTGCCGGGACGTTGTAGTCTTGAAGAGCCGACTTCAGTTGAGAAGCCATAAACGAATCAACCCAAAGAAGGCTACCGAGAGCGAAGCATCACAAAGAACGTGAGGTCTCACGGGGTTCGGGAGTATACGGACGGCCCCCGGCGGTATTAGATCGGGGAGGGGGGTGAGCGGTCGGGACTGTGGGAGCCTCTTACCGCAATGAGAGAGGGAGCTCGTGTCTTAGAAGGGCGACGGGACGAGAAATGAGAGCAAGGGGAGAAGTCCTTCCAAGGACGCAAAAAGGCAGTCTCAGAATATGCGAAGAAATTCAGACCCTTTCACTCTCCTTCCTCCGTAACACTCGTGGTATCATCTTAAATAGAGCCCGATGCGACAAAGGTGCTGGGAAAGGGATACTCTAGGGGTGAATACGGACGCTTGAGTGGATCGCAAGTTATTCGGGACTCAGGCGATTGTTGGGGCTCGAGCTGCAGGCTGAAGGGGGAGCTCGCTCGACAACACTTAATGAGAAAGAAGAGTGCCCCTAACCAGGTCGGAAGAAGAAACTGACGGAACTAGGACCATCTCGGAGGAGAAGCGGGACGATGAACCTGTATACCAGAAGGGGGTGAGGCAAACCTTCTCCCTCCCTTGTGAAGGACGGGTCTCTATTTCACGAGAAACGCGCTCGCCAACTTTGCCCTCGGCTCTGAGTATAAGGGAAGAATTATGAAATGGCTTAGTTTTCGCTTTTCGTCGCGGGTGGCTCGAGACTCTGAAATAGAAACTTTCCTAAAACCACAGAAATCTCTCGAACGTCTTAGATCACGACCCACTCGAAGTACCGGTGAAGGAATACATCGGAGGGGACTTGAACCACGGCGGAATTGTAAGTGTAACCGATAGAGTCTCAGAGAGGTGAATTAAAGCGATATCGGTTCCAACTTGATATCGAGTAGCCCCGCGTGGGGGGGGGGGTGTGGAGGAAGGATCTGCGGGGGAAATAAACCAGAGGAAAGGCTTGTATCGGCTCGACGTAGGAGGGAAAATGAGGGGCCGGGTCAAGAGGAAAAAAACGATCCACGACCAAACGGAAATGGGCCCGCTTATCTTCGGGAGGTCGCGCGCCAGCGAAAAGAATATTAACCAAAAAACAAAAATAATCACCTCTGGCATCACTAATTGAAGGAAGAACTGACCTTTGAAATAAAAAAATCCATAATCATCGAACTGCGGGAAAAAGAGAGCAATGAATCCTCTCGCCGAGAAAACTGCAGAAACAGCCAACAAACAACCACAACCAAGGGGAACAAACTGGGGATTTATAAAAGAACAGGGAAAAAAACGTACTAAAAACATATTCGGCAGCAGCACTAACGGTGACCACGTAAAAGAAAGCAAGACACCTATCCCTGGAGGATTTAAGAGCTGAGGGATACAGAAAGATTATTAGCTTGCCCATGTAGGGGGGAAAAGGATAGATAAAGATATAGCCCATTGAAGGCGGTGCGTCGGGGACGTCAGATCGAAACTTGAGCGCTTAAGGAAGAAAAATAAGTCAGTTCCCTCTACTCCTCACGCGCAGGCAGATTCGCCTATGACTGTACAGAAAATTGGGCATCCGAGCAGCGCGCGACCAGAAGAGGCGTGGATTATCATCCTCAATCGGGGTCACATAAACATCTGGAAAAAAGGCAAGATCCCCATAGTGATCTTGATCTGAGGAGATCATGGGGAAATTAAATTAAGATCTCTTGAGCTAGGGGTACTAAAAGCGAGTCCGCTCCTTTCCTGCGGGAACGAGACCCGAACCATGGGAACGGGGGCGCGGAGCAAAAGGTGGACCGAAGATCACCGAGGGGTTCGACACGGGGACCCTAGACAAGCTAAAAAATTGGAGGCTAACATGTGGCAGAAAAAGAGTGGCACCAGAGCATCACGAGAAGGAGAATTCGGATTGAGAAGAAAGTGATTGGGTAAAAGAACTCAGTCGCGCTCCGGGTTCGTAAAGACGAAGAAGGACCCGTTCTATCGCGCCAAGGGAAGGGAAGCCGGTGTCGCCACACCGAGCGGGATCAAGACGTCGCTATATGCGGGGAAAACTTGAAAAAGAAGAAGGGTAGACTGCTCTATCGGGGCCTGTTCGTGGTAAGGCTTACAAATGAGAAACTAGAGAAGAGGTCTGATCAGGAACTGCGTTAGGACATGGGAAGAAGACTAGCACTGAGTCGCAGTCAAATGTCGATATATTCGCAGGGGGGGGTATACCACTCTGGGGAAGAGAGAGCTCTGGGTTATTGAATCGCGCAGAGAGTCTCGCATCGTCCGCGCTGAATTGAAAGAGTACCCGAAAAAGAAAGCAGATTTCTTTTTTCCGACCACAAATGTCCAGCGGCTATACCGCGGTTCTATCTAGGAAGGAAGGGAAAAAAAAATAACTCGTATGACTCATGAAATAGGCTCCGCGTCAAGCGCGGAACTTTTCGAGAAAAAAGTCATCAGGATGAACGAAAAGGGTCTAGCCCAAAGAGAGAGAGCCTTTTTTTCGGCGGGACGCGCCATCGGGCAACAGAGAACGAGCGGAGGTCCGTCAAAAGAAACTACCCGGCGGGGGGGAAGGCAAAACGACTGAGTTAATCTCTTTACCGTCGAGAGCCCGCGCGATATGAAGCGTGAGAAGGCGCGGTGCCGTCAAATTCCAGCAAAGTACCACTAAGAGAGGCAAGCGGCGGAAAAAAAAAAAACAAGGATTCTCCCACCGGAAGGGTCGGAAACAGCTGTACCGGGAAGCAAACTTATAGAACGACCGCTGACTTCGAATGCAAGGGAAGGAAAACGAAAATCAGACTGGAACGTCAGGGCGGCGATCGGGGAAAAGGGTTTCAGCTTTCGTCGCGGCGGTGGGAAGGGGAAGTGGATAGAAGTGTCCAGAGGATGGCCCGTTCTTCCCAAAAACTGCCCAGCCGGAAGGTAGGAAACAGCACCTTCGGCATGAAAATACGTCAAGTGGGGGGACGATCGTCTTTGCGAAGACGAGGAAATCTGCTAAAAAAAACGAAATGGAACTGGAAAAGATGGGAGAAGGGGACGAGACGGAGAAAAAAATGAGCTGCAACCTCCTCTGTCACGGGCGCACGTCGTGGATGATAGGTGGGTGGCGGGGGGCCAGAGAGAACGGGGGTTGGGCAGGCGTCGGCCACTAAAACAACCTTCAAAAGGTCTAGGGCTTGGTACGTTTCGACTCTACGCGGGTTTCGACGAGAGGGCAGACGAGTCAAACCTAAGCAAGCGGGAACCTAGCGTAGAGCCTGCCTTCAAAAAACAGATGAAAAAAGGGTTAAAAATGTATGTCGTTGTATCTGCGGTGCCGCGGTTGAAGAAAAAAGAAGGCCTCTCCAAAAGAACGTGTAAAATTTTAAAAGGGGGGGGGTGGGCCGGAAGTCAGCTGGTGTCCTTTCCTGGAGGCTCAAAGGGGTGGGAGCGTATCAAGTATCAAGGCTGGTAGTCATAGAAAGGTCATAGAGGAGGGACCGTGGGGGGGGAGGATCTCCCAGGCTTCCCTATAATCACGAGAAGAGAAGTCGATCAGCCGTCAAGGAATAAAAATTAAGCTGTTAAAGAAGGACTCGTGAAGAAGGGGGGGGGCATATACTAATTCCTACAAAAAGCGCGGGGAGGGGTGGACAGCTCGAGCACAAACTCCTACGAAGAGGATCGGAGGGGGAATCAGGATAAAACCTTCTCGGAACCTGGAGACCTGTCATTTTATGTGGCGTAACGCTAGCCTAAGATCCTGAGGGAGCACACTAATTTGAAAAACTGCAGCAGAAGGGAGGGTCTCATTCCCTTCCACAGGAATCGAGGAGAGTTCTTTCAAGGGAACTCACGAGACTGGTTAGAAGGCAAAAAAAAAATAGTAGTAAATATAAAGAATAAGCGTCGGGGGACTACCCTGACATAAAAAATTCAACATAAAGAGGAAGGACGGCAGAATCCACATACATTTCCTCTGGGGCATTAGGCGTGGGGGCCAAATAAAGAACTATTGGGGGATCAATAGAAATACCAGAAAAAGGTCCTTAAAAAGACGGGATTCGGAGGTCAGATGGGGATAGACAGGTGCATATTCTGGGGGATATGTCTGCCCTTAGGGAAAAGGTGATAGTTTTGGGAGCGGGTAGAATTGCACGCCAAGCGAGCAGAGAGGAGCTGAGGGGTGGAAGGGACACACTAAGCCGAAGGCAGAAGGAAAACTCTTGAACCCAGCGTATCCCCGTATCCGAAAAAGATGGGCCCTGGGGAGGGCTGTCGGAGCGTCGGGGGCTCCGAAGTAGCGTGAATAGAGTTGCCTTAGCTGGGGGTATAAGGACAGTTCAAAGGGGACTAAGCCTCTATGCTCGAAGTTCGAGCCTTGGATTAAGTTAAGAGGGGGGGATAGGGTGGCTGATTGAGGATTTGCCGGAAGCGGAAGGGGGCGGGGAGAGGTGAATTGGATGACCCCGAGGTCCTGGGGTCTGAGAAGCGGTAGGGAAGTATCCGAATAGCTCACATGAAGTAGAGAGGGGTACCTGGGTAAGGAGCGCAAGCGTTAAACCTGATCGGTGAACACTGCAAAGGGGATCGGGGTAGGTCATCGGCGTGAACTCGAGAATTAACTTCCCACCTAGAGGAGGGAGTGGAACAATCGTCTTGACAACCAAGCATAGGGGTGGGAACGAAAAATAACGTAAGAAAGGCGGGGAGAACGCGGCAACCGTTCATCTACCCGAGATGCAGCGACTTGTGAAGTCTTCTGTACAGCGGACGAGAACACAAAGAAAAAGGCATGGAGGAGGATCTGCTAGACAAAGCTAGAAACGAAAAAGGCGTAAAGGTAAGGGAGGTTCCCTGAGAGGAAACACGCGAGATCGGAAATCCCCGGAACTAAAACTATCTGACGCTCCTGAAGAAAAGGAATCAAAAATGCGGGGAGCCGTTCCACACCTATTAAAAAAATAAATACAGACGCACGGAGGAAACGGCAGAAAGGTTAATATCAATAGAAAGGGACCAACAAAGTGGGCATATCCGTCTACTAAACTTGTCCAAAGTGGCGTTTTGGGTCCAACTTCTCTCTACTCACAAATAATCGAAGAAGGTGTTACAACCGGTTCTTTCATGACGCAATTTTCTGGAGAAAACAAAGGAGGGAGCATTGCTTGGAGGCCTCACAAATCAAGCAAGGAACGAAAAGGAAATGCAAGGAGCCAGGATACGTTAAAAAAAGTCTCGCCCTCCTCACACGAATCAAGGTAATTGTCGTGTAGAGAGAAGATAGGCAAGGTTAAACTGGTCAGCTGGTACATACGATTGGTTCCATAAAAAAAAAGTAGGCAGTCTCTGGAAAAAGAGAAGCCAAATTAATAAAGAGGGAGTCTAGAGTCCTAATGAAAAGGTGACGGCCATCGCCGAGCCGGATAACGGAAAAGACTGAAGAACCTACTACCCGTGCCAACTTAATTTGGAGAAAAGTAGTCAGGTCGAAGCTTAGGGACACTTACATAGACTTGGCCCCGAGGGGCGAGGGGACAACTACTAGCGAAACAAACCTTTCCAAACTCTCCAAGACTGGGAATAGACAAAACCGAGTACGGAGCATAGAAAACCGTAGTCTAACGCTTGACATTCAAGTCAGAAAAACCGCCACGCGTGGTATACCAGAGAATATATCGACGCGTTGATTATGCCATAGGGGGGAAGGGAGGGTCAAAAAACATCCTTTATTATTCTGTGCCCAACTCGATTTAGAGGAGGAGGAGAGAGGCTGAAGGAAAAAAGGAGACCTGACAAAAAAAAAAAAAACTTTCCCGTGTATCCGATCGAGCGAAACTAAGATCAGACTTGGAAATAGCTACTAATCTTCTGATCAGAAAGGAAAAAAGGAGAGGGGAGACAGGAAAAAGGGGCGACCTCGATGTTTAGGTGGATACTACCCAGAGAAAGGAGCACGTCCTACCCTTAACTTAAGAGAGTTGATCTAAGACAAGAACGGGGGACCAAGATCGCTTCTCTGGGTTGGAGCGACTGGCGCTTCAACACTACTAAGAAGATAAGGGGGAGGGGGACAGGAAACGAAATCATCTGAATAGTACATCTTCACAGGCTGAGGAGACTACTACTATCAAAAATAATCTGTGAGTAGGGTTGGAGATCGAATCGCTCTTCCCCAGTAGACGTCGGAACGTAAAGGTGGGTAGTTGTAGTCTGGTCTAAATCGGGGGGGAGAGGGGGGGATCCACAAGAGAGTGCGCCTTCAAAAACTCGACCCGCATGGGGGAGGGGCGGGCTCAACAATGGGGGGGAAGGAGGGGACGCCGGAGAGGGAAAAGGGTAAGAGGAGAACTAAAAGCTTAATTGGAAAGGGTCACCTCGATATAGCCTCCTCTGGGGATCTGGGGGGGGATACAGTCAGGGAAGGGGCCTGAAAGTCAGGTTGGTGGGGTGCTACGAGGTGTGGAAAGACGAAAAGGGAACAATGGTAGGGTTCAGGACCGAGGAGATGTCTGAACACTTTGATTGTTAAAAAAAGAAAGAAAGAGGGATACTCTCCTTTTATAACCCTCCAAGTCAGCTGGTCAAGGGCTGGAGGGCATAATGTACTCTAACCGAAAAAGTTAGGAAGAATAATGAATTAATTCCCGCATCTTACATCTAGAAAGGCAGAGACGTCCCGCAGAGCTGCGCCAGAATGCCCAAGCTACGGGAGAAAGTGAGTGTTAAAAAAAGGAGTTCTTGGCGCCGCATACTTTAGTCTTCAGGAAGATGAAAGGGGGGGGGGAGGGGGGGGTCGGGGGGAAAAACGCACCCGCTCAGGGAAAATTGTTCTTAGAGGGGGGGGGGGGGAGGGAGGAATCGATGTCCTTTAGAACACGGCGAGCAGGGCTCTGAATAGGCGGGGAGGGAATGATCCGCAGGAAGCGCAGGACTTCCCTCTTAGATCTTTCACGACACCGGGGAAGGAGGGGGGGAAGGCAGCAAGATGGGATGCCGTTAAAGCCGGAACGGCAGCAGTGCATAGGGAAGTTGATTTGTCTGGAAATCTGCTAAAAGAGTCTGCAAGGGGGGGAAATTGGAGCCTTTCGCTTTAAAGGAGGATCGAGGATTGAAATGCACTCAAGCATACCTACGCTAACGACAAAGAGGGGAGGGGACGGGGGAGGAGCGGAAAAATGACTATATTCTAACGAACTCCGACAAAAACACCAGACGCTACCCGAAAAAGCAGGGGAAACCAAAAAGGTCGGCAGTTTCATAGCGTTCTCTACGTCAAAGATAAGGCGGAAAGAACAAGAAAGGACGTAGGGAGAGAGAGAGCGAAGCATCGCGAGATTGGAGAAAGGAATGTAGGGATATTGGATCAAAAAGATGGAGGGGCGTCTACCTTTAGCGTCCGAGAGAAAAGAGAGGGAGAACGTTCTCAAATTACAGGCCTCTCAATGAGAAATCAGTCGGCAAGAAGGACTTTGCCGAAAAATACAAAAAGAGCTTGCGCGACGTCTAGAGGAAATGAGAGTCCCTACAACTTGATTAAAGGGGGGGCTATTGGAAAAAAAGTAAAGAGGAGGTTCAGGCAGGGATCGGACCGGCGAGACCTCGGGACCAAAAAGGGATCCCAGAAAGTAGGGAGGTTATAGCGTGGCGACGGGAGAAGATCTAGCAAAAACACAATGGGGGAGGGAGAAACGAAACGGGACTATCTAGCAGACTACAATCAAGGAAGGGGGAGTCCCAAAGAGAAAGGACGTCGTACTGGGGTCCCGTCGAGATCAGTAAAGGTCGGAAAATCTCTAGTGTGCGGGGAAGACGAGACCACACTGAGTGCAAGAGCAAGATAACGGAGAAGGGAGTCGGGTCCGGGGAAAAAAATCGCTTGAGGAGAGAGATCCTTTAAGAAAGGGGTAGGCGCGGGGGAACGGAGAGGGGTCGTCTCTTTCTAGTTGACAAAAGTTAACATACGGAAAATAAAAAGGACGAGAGACGAATCAAACGGAAGAGACGAAAACCCCAATCACTACTGAAAGAACTGACGAGGCAATAGAAAGCACTGTTGCAGAATGGGGGTTCCTACAAAGATACTACTTCGCAAACTGTTACTGAGGTGGGGGAAAAAGGACCTTACAGGGAAAGGGAGTTTTTATTTAGGACAGATAATTAGGAGATACAGCATAAAAAAAGTCATCAGTCACTGCGAGTAAAAATAGGAGGAGAGGGAGATGCGTTACTACGCATCCACCTCAATGAACATTTCCACGAGGAAAGGCGGGGGAGTGAGCATTCGTCCAGCTGAAGGGGAAGACTTAGGAGTACAGGGATCGTAACTCAAAAAAAGAGAAAAAGGTAAAGAAGTGACTGGGAAACTACAGCATGATTTCGATCCCAGCTGGGAAAAGAGATCAGTGGAGGAACATACTCTCCCTGCTCTAATCCGCCGGACCGGCAAAAACTAAATGCTGAAGAAAAGACAAAAGAAAAACATCATATGTAGTCGTGGGGGAACAAAAACATCATCACTAGAATGGAACCCAGTAGTGACTGGGGAAAGACCATAACTATTTTTTAAACCAGGACAGGGGTAAAGAAAGAAAGGAAAATGGGAAGGAGGGGGAAACTTCTCTGCTTCGGCTCTTAGGAAAAGAAGCATGGCGGGGGGCGAAGGATCTCTCATATTGTCGTAATACAAACTGCAGCTGGAAAAAAGGATCAGAACGTCTGAAGGAGGAGAAGGCAAAATCATTAAATATTGCCTGAAATCTATTCTGGACGATCAACCGGCTTCAAAGAGACGATAGGGAGAGGGGTAAAATGTCTCCTTTCGTCCGGAAAGATAAAGCGACAAATCTCTGGCGGGGACGGGGGGGTCGATCATAACTAAACTACTCAAACCAAATTCGTGAAAGCAGTATAAAGACTGCTCTAATGGGTAGGAGAGATCGCGGAGGGTAAGGGAAAGGAAAGGAGTCTTGAGCGTACAGCTCATGACCTAAAAGGAAAGGAGAGGAACTGCGGAATAAGACATAAAGTCCGGTTTTGAAATACAAAAAGAAATTGGGGAAAGAAAGAACCGAGGTGGTTATGCCCTAAATAAGAAAGAACAGGCAGGGAAAGACAAGTCCGTCATAACAGATTCTGACGAAACCCGAGCATCCCGCAGATCAGGAGAAATGGGCCTTCGAGGAAGAGAAAAACCCAGTAGCCTCGATACCGACCAGGAGAGGATCCTCGGGAAAAAACAGTCATAAGAGACTGAGAAGAAAAAATATCTTACCGCGGACCTCACAAATTAAGAACACCATGGGAAAGTAGGGGAAAGAAGGAGGCTCTATCCAGAGCATTCCATTAAAGCTAGGGGTGGACTGGCATAAGATTTCAATGAATTTGGGCTTTACCGGAAAAGAGGAGGAGACACAATCCAAGAGGAAAAGGGACTCGGAAAGGGAAAGGGAAGACACTTAGTCATAGCTCTCGCATGACTGAGTTAGTCTAGAGCGGAAGAAACAGGGTGGGGAAAGACGATCATCTCTGGGGGCGTCTGAGCTCTCAAACAAGAAGAGGGCTAAATGAGGGGAGACTTTCCAACTACATCCTAGGGGGGGAAAAGGAGAAAAAAGAGAGAGTCTGGAGGAAACTTTTTCAACTTGTCGAAAAGAGGAGGGGGTCAGAAAGGCTGAAATATGCATCCATCTGGCCACGTACTTTCTATCTAGAGAAAAAAAAAGCCGGTGTCGATGGAGAGGGACGGGGAGGGATCAACAGAGGCTCAAAGACTCGTGAGGAGAGGCTGGGAATCCATAAGGGAAAAGGACTATGCTTGTAGAGGGGGGTCAAAAAGTAAAAAGGGGGGGCCAGCTCTGGAGGAAAAAACTAAGTGAGTCAAGAGGAAGTGACTCGAAAAAGGAGAGGAAGTCGGGAAACGGGGGAGAGGAGGGCGTCCGGGTATCTCGAATCAAAAGAAAAAGACGAGGAGCTTCACCGAGGGGGATTCCTGTCCTGAGACCCCAAGGAGGAAAAGACCCTGAATGGCGACCACCGCGCTTAACCAAAGACACGAGGGAGCGGGGACGAGGGCTCGAAAGGGAAGAAAGGGAGACACTTGGTACCGAAGAGTGAGTTCGTGGGGAGGGAAGGTTAAACTCAGTTCGTGCACTGAAAAAAAAAAAAATCAAGGTGAACGTGCACGTTCGGGAATCCTGTCTGTTAGGTTCCCTTGAAGAAGGAAGGAGGGAACGAAAGGGGAGGCCCCCATCCGACACAAGGGCTATAATGTCTTGGAAGCAATCTGGGGCGCTTTCGAAAAAAAAACAATGGTAAATTGGTCGTAGAACTCTCTGCTCTAAGGGGAGACTTCGCTTCTCTAACCGAGAGAATCCGAGTCTAAGGGGATGATTTGTTAGATCGTGCAAAAAAGGCGGCGGGGGGTAATGCTCGGTCTTTGAAGGGAAGTAGAGGGAGGAAAACCATTTCGCTGGTCTTCTCGAAATACGGGGAGGGAGGCGAATGGGGGTCTAGCTCGGTGATATTAAATCTAAGAGGGTTCTAAAGCAATAGAGTTCGGAGGAAGAGAAGGTAAAGATTGGGATATCGACACATTGTACTAATTTTGAGGGGAAAGAGAATCTTCGAGGTGATTACCGAAAGGGGACTGTTTAAAAAAGGAGACGTAACTCTTGGTGAGGGGGGAAAACAAGAGGGATTTTGGGGGGTTACCGAAGTGGGAAAAGGAGGGCCATCTCGGTTGCCGGGGAAAGTAAAAAGAGAAAACAAATCGTTGGTGCAGTCATAGCCATCATCAGAGACAAAAGGGAAATAGAAGTCCTTTATTGGTCAGTCCGGAGGGGAACCGGACGAAATCAAAATACTCGCTAGCAGGAAGGAGGGGGGGACGAACAAGTAAGAAAAAAACAGCCCCTCTCCATTTACTGAAAGTTTTAAGCGGGGAACAGTCAAAGAAGGGGGGGGAAGGGTGTACCTCAAGCCTTTAAAATGCCTAAGAAGGGGGAAGCAAGGGGAGGCATACACAGAAAAAAAAAATACACAGAAAAGGAGGGGTAATCGGAGGGAAATATCGTCCTAATTGATCCAAGAGTTTCCTGCAATAGGTGAAATCCGGGGAGCGAAAAGAGACATCGAAAGTGTCCAGCTTCTGAAGGATTGCACGTGACCTAGTTGGACTACCGTCATGATGAATCAAACAGAAAAAAAGGGGTAGTAGGAAAAGAAAGGAAGAGAGAAGAAAACTTCGAGGGAAAAGAGTCAAGGCAAGAAACGATCCTCGCAGTGAAACTTGAAGAGTAGAGTCGCACGATCAACTCGGGTGAAAGGAGGAGGTGTCGACCAAAAGTACTTCATGGAAGGTAATAAGACCTGACCGTAACCCAGGTGACCTCCTGAAGGGAGGGGGAGTCTGATCTAATAAAATTCGGAGGGCAGTCAGGGGAGGGAGCGGGGAAACTAAAAGGGGTTGTACTAAAGAAAGACTGAAAAGGATTCCAAAAAGAGGCTAGCTTTCCCGCTTGGAAAACTTCGGTCACAGAGAAAAGGGGGAGAGCTGCGTAAATCTTAGATGAGAAGGAAAAAGTCGGAAGGCAAGGGGGGGAGAGGAAGGAAGAAAGGTGAAGGGGGAGGCGCCTTGGGGGGGGGGGGGCAGCAAGGATGCGCTGCAGACTCTAGGAAGGCCCAATAAAAAGAGGGACAGAATAAAAGGGGAAAAAAACATCGCTGGAAAATGCCAAAATCGGAACAACAATAAAGATGGGGGGAAAGAGGGGGGGGGGGAAGGGGGGCTGGAGGTAACCAGCTGGAAGAAGTCAGAGACCAGGGCGATGAAGACTCCGTCATGTGAATGGGACCAGGGGAGATAAAAAAAAAAAGAATATCTAATAGCAAGGGGACTCGAAACGAGGCAAAAAAAGGAGCCGGGGTCCTCGGATACGGGGGAGTGGAGAACGATGAAGAAAAAAAGCGATCATTCACGTCTACCATAAATCTAGACGCCAGAGAAGTGGGGCTAGATACTATCAGGAAAATAAGGAAAAACGGACAGTAAAGGAGAACTATTCTCTAAAGAACAACTCCCTCTTACTAAGGGATGCGTGTCGAGAAGGTGGGTTGATCTCAATACTTGGGGGAGAGGGGAAGATAAAGGGGACAGGAGGGGGGGCACAAACTACGGAATCTAAAGAAGCTCGACCTCTTGGGTACCCTACCAAGGGCGGTGGGAAATGAACTCAGGGGGCTTTCACGTCATTATTCTCATTCGAGGGAGCCCGGAAAGAGACTCACTCCGACCGTAAGTTCGGCAAGGGAAACAAAAGGAGATAAAAACTCCATTGTTCAAAAGACTCAAGGAAAAGGAGGGTCGTGGAGGAAGCTCCTCGCTAAATTAATCTTAAAAAGGGTCGGAAAAGTGTGGGGGGAGGGAAAAAAAGCTTTTGCATACTTCAGAAAGGGATCGTGAAAATGGCCTCTACGTCATTTACCGCGGGGGGAAAGAGCTGAAGGTGGGACTTCTCAAGAAGAAGTGCTCCATCGAAGGAAGGCTAAACAAAAAAAATATGCGGGAGCTAGACGGAGAAACGAGGGGGGCATTCCTATCCTGTTCACTCACCGACCAAGGTATTGGAAAAAAAAAAAAAGAAAGAACGATAAAGGAAAGATTCTCTTAAAAAGAAGATCCTAACAGGGAGGAGCCGGAGGGAGTTTTTATGACCGAATTGAAAATATACTTCTGGAAACTCAGCCAGGAGAGATGAAAAAGGGAATTCCTATTTCACGGGAAGTCTAACCAAAGGTGGGGCAAACAAAAAGGAACTGATCGGGTACCAGAGGTAGTTCGGGAATCTGGTGGTTGCGGGGGAACACGGCCAGATGTGATGGGGAAGGGGCATAAATTAAAAATCGCTGAGATTGGAGAGAAATCGCGGGTAAAGCTCTTAAAGCCGCCGAAATAAGGGAAAGAGCTGGCAAAAACATTCTCCAGATGAACGGGAGACGTGGCAGTCTTCGAGAAAGTGCGAGGGTAATAGGCAGGGAAAAAGACTCCTCTGAAGAAGGATAGTTTAAAGTAAGAAAAGAGGGTTCAGGTGGGGAAGATAACCTGAAACGAAAAATCTAAAACTGTCATAAAAAACCCAGGATCGGTAAGTCATGTTTCAATAGAAGAAGAAAAAGGATAAAAGAAAAATCCTGAAAAGGTGGTGCTCCGCAGGATGGCAAAGCGGAAGAGAGAGGAAGAAAAATCGAGGGAAAACAGGTCCGAGTGGGGGAGACAAGAGAAAATGAGCGTGAAAAGCATCACGAGGTATTCGGGGTACTCATGGAATAACGGAGAATCAGGGGGAAGCTAGGGGGTGAGCTTTAATAGGGTATAAAAAAAGGAAAAGATCCCCGGTCTAATGAAAAGGGACGGTTTCTCTTGAAAAGCGTTTGCTAGGGCACGAGACGACCGCCTGGGACTCTCATGGGAAATGGGAAAAAAGACGGACATGACGCAGGGGGATATCCTTACTCTCCAGGGTGCGGGGGGAAGGAGCGTGCCTAATAATTAGCACACGAACGCTCCGCAACAGACAGCGCATCAGATACGCTTGGACCCTAAACAGAAGAGAGCCGATGAGACGAGGAGACCTGAAGGAGCCATTAAGCCAGGACTGGGTGCTCTTGCTGGGTAACCGGTTTCCTGGCGCTCTAGTGGGGGGTGGAAGGGGGAGAAGGTCTTTTGAAATAGAAAACATCAACGCTGACATAGAAGGGGAAGCAGGGGGGTCGCTTATGGACAAACGCCAAGTGGGGTGAACAACCAAAAGTTCATCCTCGCCGGGGGGGATTAAGATCGGGAAGGAAGGATGGAAAATCCGTCCGTCTTGAATGCGTGGCGAAAAATGCCGTAAAAACTGAGAGACGCTAAAAGATTAATCATTCTTCGAAATGGAAATCTAGGATATAAACCGACAAAGCGGCAGAGGATTCAAGAGAGAGAAAATCGTCAAATTCCTCGATCTTCAGAAGGACCTTCTAAAAGGGAGAGGGGGCTGGGAAGGGGGGTCGTTGACAAAACAACTGTTTATTGAAGCCTAAGGGTTCATGGTCTTTCAAGGGCGTCGTACAGGGGCTTTGGCGCAAAAAAGACTCAAAAAAAAGGGGGACACGGAGTTGGATGAGCGGGTAGTTGTTTTGGGAGGGGGTCTTCTCGGGGATGTGTTAGACTAGGGGCTGATCTTGAAGAGGATGGAGTAGTGAGAAAAAAAATTATCGTTATAAATCGGGGAACCGGAAATTCTTAAACACGGAAAATTGAGGGTACCTGAATCGCGGTTCATTTCAGGGGGAGAAGAACCGGCCGCCCCTTTCGAGGTTAAAGTAGTATGGGACTCGGAGTAGACCAAAAAGGAAATAAGACTTGGACCCTGTAATGGGAGAGTAGGTGAGGTGCGAAAAATCTCGTCAAAAGGAGTCCTTAACTCCGAACGTCCCTACGGGTATCCTACGTGGAGGAATGGGGAATGTTTTGCTTGTTCAGAGGGTTCCAATAGGAAGGATAAAGGATCTTAGGGTAGAAACAACGACACGCAACAAAAGAATAAAAGAATCACAGAGGCTAACCCTATCTCAGGGAGCACCATCAAAACTTCGTTAAGACACGCCTTTAAAAAAAAAAGAAGTGAGAGATTTCTCCAGAGGGAGGAAAGGTACTGAAAGTTCTCGGGGGGTGAAGGTTCTATCTCCACGATGGGGAATGTTGGGGGAAGGGGAACGGGCGAGCTATCTCAGAGCACGATAGCAAATAGTCCGCAATCAAAAGGAGAAAGGGAGAAGACAGTTCAGAAGCAATTTCCCATCAGCCCGGGCAAAGCGCTAACTTAAAGAAAGGGCACGCAGAGCCCGGCGACAAGGATCGTCTGTGGGTCAAACTGCCTTAGACTTCTGAAGAATGAGGGTTCAGACGAAAGAAGAGGAACGAGATAACTCCGGAAATTTATTGCGGCCAGGCAAAAAAGGGTCTACTAAAGAAAAGGATCTGAAACGGGTGCGGTGAAGCAGCGAAGACACAACAAAAGAGGTTATAAGTATCGAAAGCCCGAGGAGCATAAAGAGAAAAAAAAAAGGGCAGGAAGTAATAAAAAAGCCCTGTCTATCTCGAAAGCAACTTTGTGCTAAAACCTCAGCGTCGACGTCTTCCAAAGACGGGGAAAGAGAAACCCAATCCCCGTGAAGACCAGGTCTCTTCGCTAGACTTAGAAAAGGGGGAGGTGGGGCGTGACACTTTCTCGTAAAGAAGATGCGGAGAAAAGTAGGAGAAGGAGATCTCCGTGTACTGCTCTGGGAGCGGTAGACTAATCATAAGGAGCGAAAAAGTGTAAGAAAACACGATCTCAATCTCCAAAAAGAAGGGAAAAACCCGCTCCGAAAGCGAGAAAAAGAAAAAGACTAGTAGAGACATACTGGTCGCTGACCCACGGAAAGTGGGAGTGAAAATTCTCGAGAGGGGTTCAGCCAATGGATGCTTAGACGGGGGAGAAGAAGGTGTTAGTCGGAGGGTCAGTAAATCTTAGGAGGACTAATAAATATGAAAAGACCTATCGACGAAAAGGACTCGGAGGTAGAGTTAATTACTCTTAAAAAGAGGAAACCGAACAGCTAAAAAAACTGAAGGCCAAAGTCGGGGGGGGGGGGGGGGGGGGGTGGAGATCACAGCAAAAAAACAAAGCCTCAAACTCAGGGACTTGGAGCGTCACTCTCCCAGGGCGAAGTTCCCGGAGGGGAGGGGTTGGGAACTAAACGATCAAGACACTCTGGAAAGCAGCAACGCGGAAGAGCGGAGAAACAAGGGCTAGTAAACCCTACTGGGAGCAAAAGAAACTTAGGAAAAAGAACCACAAACATCATCAGGAAAAGCAGGAAAAAAAGATAATGGGTCGGGGGGGTGCGCACACAGACCCTCAGAAATGGGAAATGAAAGAGGGGCTGGAGAAGAGCACACCTTGTTTGGCACAAAGCCCGAAAAAAGGGAGGGGGGAAGACTTGGGAAGAAACGCAGAAAGTATCTCCAAGGAATCTGAGGGTCATTGAGGGGGGGACCGAAAAAAAGGAGAGGAACAGAGGTGTGAAGCGAAGCAAAAGGATTCGGGACTAAGCTAGCGGGAAAGGGACGGCGGCGAAAGCCCAAAGGAAACGCCTGTCAACAAACTGACTATCAGAAAGGAGCGATGCAACTCGTGGCTCTTTGAAAACAAGTTCAAAATGCAGCCTCCCGGCAAATAGAAGGTGCTTCATCGGTATGGTCTATCACCCTCAGAAGGAAAAAGGAACCCCAAGGAGTTCCAGGTAAATAATATCAAAGCAACTTATCTTTCTTATCGACAGGGGGAAAGGGGAGTTCGGGGCCAGGAAAGGTCTGGAAAGCGGTAAGGAGGGTGAAATATAGGGGCGGGGGTAGCTAAAAAGCACCAGTCCACTGAGATACGTAGAGCCAGAGACGTTTCTATTTGGAAAGCTCAATGCTAGAAGGGGTGGGAAAGCTGCCAGACTCAACTGAGGTGGGCTACTGCTGCCAAAGTCTAAGAAGCGAGAAAAGGGGGAAGGGCAAGAAGTCTCTTTTACGATCAGATCTATACAAACAGAAAGACTCGGCATCTTATCAGGCCGGTAGCAATCCGTGAAATATCTCAGTATCAGTGAGAAAAACTACGAACGTGCAATCGATAAGCGTATATTATGCTCGATAATAGGAAGAATCAAGGAGGAACACACCAACGAATATGAAATACTTTGGCAGTAGGGCTTCAGAGCGGTCTTCCTAAAAATAGGGGGGGAGGTTAAGAGAACGAGGGTCAACTTTGCATGGAATCTCTACAACAAAAATCTCCTCCGGGGAAGGTCGGGGGAAAGGGGCCAAGACGACGAACAGGATAGTCGCGCAGCGAAGGAGGAGGCATCGGACTGGGGACACCTCTTTCCTCTCTAAACGAGGGGTCGAGGGCGAGTCAAAGCCTCCGCCCGCGAAGCTTTCGCTAATAGTAGAGTAAAAAAGAGGAAGCCCCCCCCAAACAAAAGAAAAACAACCCCGTCCCCTCCAGAGGGAGTGGTGCGCGGACAAAACTATGTTCTCTAGGAGGAGATCAAACTCTTGGGGAGAAAAGATTCTGTTAAGACACAAAGCGGGTCGCCAAATAGGACTCCAAGAGGGAAAGCGGTCGAGCGCGCGCCGTGTCGATTGTACTAGGGAGGGGGGGGAGTATCCCCAGGAAAGGCTCAACCAGGGTTGTCGAGAGGTGACGCAAGAGGGCATCACTAGGCTTAGAGTAACGTGGACCGTTCCGCATCCATGGGCAGAACAGAATCAGTTCAAAACACTCGCGATGAAAACGAAAGGAGGTCCAGCTCTCGGTACGGAGGGAGGGGAGCTGCCCCCTTCAACCGAATCGCACCGGACAGCCAAGATAGCCTGGCTGGCGAAGGGGAGGAGGTCCCCTCTACGGAGACGTGGTACGTCCCCAAAAAGACTTTCGGCCACCTTCGGAGGGGGGGGAGGAAACGTCGAGGACAGGCCCAAGAACTGCTCTTTCTACAAGAAAGAAACAAAGACGTGGCAAGGGCCGGAAGGAGACCAGGCTGGAAACGCAACGCGGCCGAGAAGGGGCCCGGGACGGTCGAGTCTTGCTCTTGAAAAACGGGCGGAGGGCCCGCCCGCAGGGCAAAACCGGATGAAACCGCACCAAGTGAGAACAACCGGCGCAGGCAGACACCGAAGCTTCAGGGGGAAGTAAAGAAAAAGTCGGGCTCCAAAAATAAAAAGGAAAGTATGTAGCCTCTCCTACTCAGGAGCCAATGAAGCCTGCGAGAAAAGTCAATCCACTAGGCGGACGGGGGGGCTGAAAGTAACTTTCGGCCAGTGCAAAGGAGGAGTTGGGGCGTATTGATGTCTGCGTGAGGGACGGAGCCCACGCACGTTCGCTGGCCAGTCTCTCGGCATGATACTGGCAATGCGCTCGCGGTGACTAATTCAGAATCACGTAAAGACGATTTGGCAATTATATCCAGTATCGGAGGGGGAGAGACGGACGCCGGAGGGTCAAGAGCTGCCCGAAGGTCCAAATGATGTTCCAGGTCGAGCAGAGGACGCTTACGAGGTGTAAGCCCGGAAGCGCCCGCTAGGGGGGGGGAGGGGACAACCGATTAGTGGGAAGAAGGGTGTCCGAGTCCATCAGGGGGGGAAGGGGGACGTAGAGGAATGAAGAGCCGGAGCGAGGCAGAAAGCGAGGCTGTAGTCCTCTCGCCCAAGGGAAAAAAAGTACGTCCAGGTAGGAAAAGGAAGGCCAGGGACGCAGACCGTGCTAGCTACACTCACGAAGGCGAGAGAGAAGGAGGGGCATAATACTGTCAGTAAGACGTACACTCCGGAATGGTGGAAACGTTGGAAGGGGAAGAGCCAGTGAAAAAAGCGCAAAAGGTCGGGGGAACAGCTAAAATAAGGAAACAGCCCTCTTATAAATCAAATGGACCGGGAAAGGTAAGGATGAACTTATGACCGATCTCCTAGTGACTATGGCAGAAAAAGGAAAGGGTGCCCCAGGTAAGAACGGAGATCAGCCACTTCGCGATCGTATTGAAAAGGGCAGACAACCTTACGAAAATGATCAACAACAAAAAAAGGGGAGAAGAGAGAGACATCACTGGCTCGTAGTGGCAGACGATCCTCGAATCAAAGGGAAGGAGAGTATGAGAAAGAACTCCGCTAGAGGAAGGGGGAGGGGAAAAGTCTTCTTGGAGACTCGACTCATCAAAGACCTGAAGAAAGGAGAACAAGGAAAAAA
>Ga0179593_1268872_pt1 | contig 21745 bp, 22 predicted proteins | sample CZODoug2_1_08_16_FD_185931 | JGI IMG/M metagenome (GOLD analysis project Ga0179593, IMG submission 185931) | Vadose zone soil fungal communities from Angelo Coast Range Reserve, California, USA - CZODoug2_1_08_16fungal (PacBio error correction) | ecosystem: Environmental > Terrestrial > Soil >...
ACTGCCATCTACTCTAAACCGTGACGAAAGCTTCTTGGTTATTAGTATAAGAGGAAGAATGGAGACGATGTTAGATAGTAAAGATTCCAGAAACTTTGCCCGTATTGGACACAGAAACCTTTCGTTTTGAGTTGACAGGGGGAGAGAAAGTCTCATAGTGAAAGTCCAATCGGCGATAAGAATATTTCCAGTTAAGGAAGGGGGGAGGGCAGAAAAAAAGAACGGAGACGGAAATTCAAGACTTAAGCTAAGACTGCAGTGTGGTACAAACATTTTCAGAAAGGATGTGAAAGGGGAATGGCTACATAAAGGGGACTTTGGTGGAGGGATGGCCCAGGTTTGTATTTGGGGGTCCAGCGAATATAGATAGACTGATTCAAGGTTTCAGCAGGGGAGAGCGACCGGAATATCTCTCCTAGAGGGAGAGAGAAAAAGAGACGTAAGATGCGCTGTCACCTCAGGGAAATGGAAAAGGAAGAACGTGGTGGCTGGGATGGTTTCTTAAGGTTCACGTTCCCCCCCGTGGAAGGGGAGGGGGAGACTCGTAGGGTCGAGAAGCGTCCCTTGAGAGGGCTTAAGTATCGATGTGAAAATGACCTGCACGAAGGGGGGGGAGGGGGGGAAAAAATGCGGTGCAAGACAAAAACCGAACGGAAAGTCATTAGTCGACTTAGATTGCCTGGGTATAAAAGTCCACCACCAGAAGAGGAGTACGAAGGAACGTCGGGTAATCGAAACGCAAACGCGGGGGAGAAAAGTATACTCAACAATAGGGGTCTAAATTGAATGGGATGACGGGAAAGGAAAAGGGGAAAGCTCGTCCAGCTGACTATGTCAAGGAGGCGGTCGTACTACGGAATGTAGAAAGTAACTTCGGTCAAGAAGCGTGGAGGGTAGGCGAAAGGGAGAAAGCGAAACTTCCCACTGGGGGGGAGGTTAGGGCTAGCACCTGCCGATTCTCATCTAGAGAGGGAGTTAATAATACGGACGTGGAGCGATATAGGGGGGTCACCATGGAATTAGCGAAAAGAAAAAAGATTAAAACGAGTCTTCAATGCAAAAGAGGGGGGAGAGTTCAACATCGATAATTTCGGCCGTCCGAGACCAAAAAAAATCAGACAGTATGCACTGAACTTACAACCAACGAATTCACCCGCGAAGCTGGAAGAGAGCTTGAAAGTCTCAAGCTGATCTGGAACCTTCCCAAGGATCAGAGGGAAAGGACGTATAACAGAAGATTATGAACAAGAATAAGAGAGTGACTGCTCGATGAGAATAGGTGTTCTCGACTCGTATGAGGAGAGGAAAATGGGGCTACGCAACAATTATATGTCCATTCTGATAGGGAAAGGGCTTTCTGAGGACTGGTCAAGGCAATCTAGATTTTGAAAAAACTGAACACTGGTACTGAGGAAGAGGCTTCAGGGTTAGGAACCCAAATCGAGCAAGGGGGCAGCACAAAAAGGGAAGGGTGGGGGGATCGGGGAAAAAAATCAGAGGGACCTGCCAGGCGACATGCGCAGGGGGTACTCACCTCGCAGGTCGGTCACAAAGCAGTAAAGAACCATGGTGCCGAAAGAACGGAGATAACTTGGGTATTAGATGAGGGGCGGAGGGGATTTCGAAAGCATCACTTAAAGCCGGGATTGTGAAGACCAAAAGAAGTAAAAGATACTGGCCTGATATATCTTCTTTTTCAGCGGGAAAAGTTGCGAAATCATTACGAATAAAGACTTAATCTCCATACAAGAGGAGACGATTTCATGACCAACGGCGCTGGTACATTTTGCGTGGGAATTGGTCTTGAGGGGGAAAGAACTGGGAGGGGTGACCCCTCCTAAAACTCGGCAAAAACTCTTGAAAGCTAAATAAGACCTAACTTACAGGGTTAAGGCAGGGGGGGGGACGACAGACAAGGAACCTATGGCCCTAGGGGAAGCCGCTCTAAAACCGCGCAGGACGGGCAAAAAGTTGATGAGGAAAGGAATCCGTTTCCGTCGAACGACGCCTCGCAAGGGATTCCTTAGAAGAAAATTCGTTCACAGGAACCACACGGCTAGGAGAGGCGGGCGGTGATAGTTATACTTACCTCAAGGGTGAGAGGGAAGACGAATAAGATGGTTTGCGGAAGTAGAGGGAGGGTTGCGGCTTGCGGGGTGGCGGGAGAAAGATGGAAGGGTGCTCCATTAAACTGGCGTCCAGCCGAATAAAAGAGTCGTAGAAGGCAAAAAGTGTTCACGATCCATGTAGAAGAAACATTGCGGGCCTAAAATGGCTATCGGCCTAGCCCCTTTGGCGGGAAGGGAGTATAATCGAAAAGGGTAATAAGAAATACCGATTGCTGGAAGAAGAAAGTGCCGTGAGATCTTACAATGGGAAGAGGAAGTCGAAACAAGGGGGGGGATCCTTCGGGTGAACACCTAAAAAATTAAATGAAAACGAATATCTAACTAATTAGCCGGGGGGACTCAGGCCGCAGTACAAGAGAAGCAAATTGGAACGTCACCGGCGGGATTTGTGGTTTTAGCTAAGAGAACATCCCATGATCGGAAAAAAAAAAAAATGCGACACCACGAGAAGGGAATCCGTTCTTGTGCCGATGTTTGAAATAAGGTAAAAAAATGTCGGGGAAATCTCTCTCCACAGAGGGAATGGATCTATATATGGGCCATACAATCACTCTATCAAAAGAATAGCAAAAAAAAATGCATGAAAAAAGGGGAGGGGTGTTCGTTTCATATTGGGGGGTCGACGAAAGGGGAGGGGAGTGAACGTTAAAGAAAATTACAAACAAGGTGAAGAGGGGGTGCGGGAGCTGCAAATTCGAAGGCGGTAATTTGCGAGAAAAGGGAGCCCGCCACGGGGTGATTCAGGAACTCATTACCAAAAGAGAGTAAAAGAGGGGGGGAAACGATTTAAAAAAGTGATCACCAGGGCTAGGGGAAGGGGATGCAAGAAGGGGGGGGCTTGAAACGCGGTCAAGGGGGTTCTATTTCGATAATAAGGAACGGGGTAGCTGATCGGGGGAGTCGCGCATGGTGCGAGGGGGGAAATAACCGGGAGAAATGACTGGAAGTGGAGGGTAGACGGAGCAAATTCAAGAGGGCCAGACTCGTAACCGCCTCATCTGAAGGCCGGAAAACAATTGCAGGCCGTTCGACCACCGAGAAGGAAGGCAAAAAAGATTAAGTGCTAGCCACTCATAAAAGTATGTAATTAGTCGCAACACCCATCCGCCCAAGGGAAAAACAAGCGAAAATAGCCGTGCAGGTCTTATTTTATAAGATTAACAGCTGGACTTGCAAAGGAGGATCGGCTTGGAAAGAGGAGTCTCGGCTTGCAAAGGCAAGTTCTCTCAGGGAGAAAAGCCGGGATTTGGGTTTAAAGGCCTCGTTAAGTAGGGGTGAGAGAGCCAAAGAATGCGACTCGTTAACGGTACCGTTGTAACAAAGTACAACGGATGAAATTGTTCGTAAGATTTGTCGGAGGGAAAAGTTTGGGGAGGGGGGGGTGGTGCCGGGTGAAGACAGGGAGGTCTAAAGAAGAACCAAAACGAAAAATGTCAAAACGTTTAATTTGACCAAAATCGGTTACCTTTGGAACATGGGGGTAGCGTTCGCGTCTGCCCGTAACCCGATTCGCAACAGCAAGAGGAAAAAGGAAGTAAAATTGCCGCGTCCGCCAGCTTTGTGGTCGCTGCCTGCGGGGGGGATTTCTTAGAAAAAATGGGGGGGGGAAAAAGGGGTACGGGGGGGGAGTGTTGTAGCCAAGAAAAGTCCGATAAACGTTAGAGGGAACCAGGGGCACCATGTTTTGGGAGTCGTAGGAGAGGAAAAAGGTTCTGGAATGTTGCACGTGAACACTCGAAGGGGTAGAAAAGGGGGCGCATTGGGGGAAACAGTACAACCTAGGCTGAGGAGGGATAATGGGGGGGATGAGGGCGTGGTGGGGACACTATTACAGAAATCAACTAGAACGGAGAAGGGGAATTTCAGAGCGTCAGAGAAAGCGTCTATTTTCGCAACTGCAGCTTACATCGGAAGAGGTAGTTGGACTAAGGGTCTCTCCTATAGCTCAGGGGAACCACAGGGTAGGAGAGCGGGGGGAGGAAGTTTTTCTCAGCGAGTCTCCGAGCTCTCGGGAGAGAGGACGCTCGGGATAATCTTAGTCAAGTGGGAGGTCTCGGGGGGGAAAGTGACAATCTGGCTGAGAGGTAAACTTTGTTGGGGGCCGACGGAATAAAAATTGGAATGAATGAGTTGGGGTTATTCCGGCGAAGGGGACACATGGAGAAGGAATTTCCGCAGCTACGCAAAGGAGGGCATGAAGACCGTGGAATCTTAAGGGGTTGACAATTCATGGTGAAGAAAAAGGATAGGAAGGCCCTATAAAATACAGCGTAAAAAGGGAGCCCGGGCCTGGTGAGAACAGAAACAGAAAAAACCTTGAAGGATGTCTGACTGGGAACGAAAAGACACAGAAGGAGTGTACTGGAGGGACTCCCGGAATTCCCGGCTCGCGCGACCTACTTCACAAAAGGAACCGGTGAAACAGTGGTCGGTCAGCAAGAAAATTCGGAAAAGTGCCTTATCGTGGGGGTAAAAGAACCGCAGGGCAGTGTCTTGTTTCAGAAGGGGGGGAGGAAAAAGGAACGATGATTGAAGGGTTTACTAGGGCAAATCAATACTGGTGATCTCCCTAATGGGGGAGGATTTTGGGGGAGACTGAAAGGTGTTCGATGAAGTGGAGGAGGAAAAGGTTCCAAAAGAGGTGAAGATAGGTCTATAAAATCAATAAAGGAGGTGCCTCTGGCCGTCCCTCTTCATGTTAATCGGGGGTGGGCACAGCAGATGCCACTCACCGGGGGGGTTCCACCGGGGAAAATGTAATTGTCAAGAGGGCAGAGAAAAAGAGGGGCAGCTCTTCAGTTGTTGGGGGCCTATCCATTCTTAAAAAAAAAAAGAAACGGAACATAAAATGCAAGGGAAGCGGTAATGCTCGATTCGCGTGCCACTAGAAAAGGGTTGGTCATACAAGGAAAACCCTACCACAAAAAACGACCCACCGAATTCCTGAGAGGAAGGAAGGGAATCTTTCGACCATGTCCGAGGGGGGAAAAATGCGATCTTTCGATGGAGGATGCGAGCGTTCTGGGGGGGGTGGGGGGGGGGGTGACACCTCCAAGGGAGAATTATCCTTGAAAAAGATTGCTGGGCATCGAACGCTTGGCCTGTCTAAATAGAGGGACGGGCCACCACTAATATCTCAATGAGGGTGAAGGGGGGGGGTGGACCAGAGGGGGTGTTGCTTGACGGAAGCTATCTAAAATCCCTAGGAAATCGGGAGGGGGGTGGGGGATAGAACCAAGAATCAATAAATGGATACATTATCTTCGACTGGAACTGGGGTGAAAAGAAAACAACGGGGGGGGGAAAGGAACATAGAAAATAGTCTCGAGATTAAGGGGTACTCCATCAGGGGGGGGAAGAAAAGATTGGGTGGGGCGGGGGAGTCTTCGGAAAGAAAATAACTCCTTTACACAAGAACATATTTATCTTAGGGTTATGTAGGGAAGGGAAGAGGGGAGTTAGTTCTAGCTCCTAAGGTTCAGGGATTGGGTACGAACATGGTTTGAAGGAAACAAAACGAAAGCTCAAAAGAGGGGGGGAGCCTGATGGGCGCATGGGGGGACACTCGGGAAATTTGGAAAAATGAGGGGATGGAAAGGGTCACTTTGGGGTTTCTTGTAAGCAAACTTTTTGGGAGGGCCCTCGAATCGAATGAAAAAGATAAGGGTGGAAGGGGAGGAAGTTTCCTTATATCTCCTATATAAGGAAGAGGTAAAAAGAAACGGTTAAGAAAGTGAAGGGGTCATATCTTGATGTATGACAGAAAATAAGTTTTGGAGGGCGGAGTATTGTGGGCTGTTTCCGTGAGGAAGGGAAACCGGGAAGCCCGTCTGGGGATTTAGATTTCAATCTTTATACTAGGGAAAATTTGGCTATCATGCCGAAGTGGCAACCAATGACTGATAACCGCCAAAAAGAACCGAAGAATTCGCCGGGTAAAAATGTCTATTTGCCTGTGGGTGAGGTCAGAAAACAAGGGAAAAAATAACGTAATCATAACTTAACAGAAAGGAAGACTGGATAAAGATCCCGAAAAGAAGGGGGGCTCATCGCCGGCTGGTAAGCCTACCAACGTAAAAAAAAAACACCGTAGGTTCAAGGGGACGGGGGTCGGACGAGCCGCTTCCGGGAAGGAAATCTCTTACTTAGGAGCGATGGTAAGCTGAGAAATAAAGACAGCCTGGGGGATTAGGGGAAGGAGTCGAAACTGGAAGAGTCTCCGCTCAGACGAGATGGGAGCTGGAAAGGAGCGGCGGTTTTTCACCATTGAACCGAATATTTACGTTCAGGCACAGACATGGAAGAGTCATGAAGGAAGTGATGGTCGAGTCAGGAGCACGCGAACTGAAAAAAGGGGGGATAGGATACTCGGACACCCAAATAATGACTCCTGAGCGAGGATGGCGCGAGGAAATGATCATTTCAAGTCAAACTCTCCATCGAGAAGGAAGAAAAGCTAGTGGAAGAGACACTGGGGGGAGACCTGCCTGAAGGGAAAAGAAGCTCTCGATGAGAAGAGGTGTTAGGGGAAGACGCGGGAAGTGCTGCAGCAGCTGCAAATGAAATACTGAAACATAAAAAAAGCAGTCGGACAGGTTGTCAAATTCCGAGGTCGATGTAAAAGAAGTTCCTGCAGAGTTTAATTTGAAGAGTCTGAAGAGGAGGTGGTTTGTGGCTACAAAACCATAATCGGAACGGATGGCATCATCAGGGGTTTGAAGTGGGGGTCAACGCTGGGACCAGGAGAAAGAAAAGGTCTGTGTTGTCAAGAAAAGACACAAAACATAAAAGCCGGGAAAGAGAAACTCAAGTAAATATTAACGTTGATGGTGAACGGGGGGCTTGGTTTTCGGGGAGGAAACAAGAAAAGAAAACAGAATAAAGAGGTGGGGGAAAACGACCCAAAGAAGGAACGAGAGAAAACAACATATTCGGCGGAAGACAGTCGTGGGGGAAATCTTGTGGAAAAGGGACGAGTCAACTTCATACGCGAGGGACTGGCTTTCAGAAGGGAACGCTGGACACCGATCAGGGAAAAACAAAAGGCGAGGGGGGTGTGCTTGGCTGAGATTATTTAAACTGGACGCGGTCAACACCAGCTCACGCAGTGCCATGCGAAAAGAAAAAATAAAACTTATTTAGAGGCAGGAAACCTTAAAAGTGAACGATGTCGCCTAGTGGCCCAAAAAAATAATAGATCAGGACAGGAACCCAATGTGAAAAGCACAAGGAAGAGCGGAAGCACAAGGCGAGTAACAATATCATCTGGGGATCGGAGGCAAATCAATGACTTCACGTAGACTCATTCTTTCAGTGTAGGGTAGGTGGAGCAGAAATGACAAGAAATGTATAGCCAGAGCCAATAAGCAACTGGGCTTTGCGGAAAGGAAAGGGGGCGAAGTTCAAATGGGGTGTAAGGAATTGGCAGGGAGTATGCGTGCCCTGAAAAGGTCGGGAAGAAGGCATGAAGACGAAATACTTAATCGCAAGGGGTTGAAAGGGACCTCTTGAAAGCAGACTTGTGGGTCAAAGCTATCTCTCTAAAAAAGTGAGGGGGATCAGGACTGAGGGCCAAGGGTACAGAGGGGAGACCATGAGAAGAAAACTGAACTTCTGCGAATGGAGGGAGAACTTTAAATCTGACTCGGAGAACTGCTATGTGAGAGGAGAATGACAATAACAGGGGGGGGGAATAAGGTATCAGAATAGAGTGAATTCGCCGGGGGACTGGAAACAAACACTCACTCATAAAAAACAAGGAGGTGGTTAATGTTATGGGGTATACTCTAACGAAACAAATTCGCGTATAAAGAGAGACCAAGAGATCTCCTGAACAAGTCCCGTCTGCGTGAAGTTTGATAGAGCTGACAGTGAAAAAGGCCTCGCAGAAAAGAAAAAAAAAAAAAAAGGATTAGTATTAGAGGTGACAGCTTCACTTCAGCGAGGAAAAAAAAGAAGAGCAAAAGGGGGAGGCGAATGGCTTTTTTCGTCAGAAAGGGTGGGCTACATTTTAATGTGAGCAAAGAAAATTAAAAACCAGCCCAGGGGGGGGTGGGGGTCGTAAGAAAGCCGTAAATGCGTACTGCGTAAATCAAAAAGAGAGGGGACTGAAACGAAAAAAAAAAGAAAAAGAAGTCCGGATTCCATTTAAAGGTTGGTCCCAGAAAGATGTCCCGACAGACGCTTGAAAAAATTGGAGAAAAAAAGAATCTCACTGGCACGTGCAGGGTTAGGGAATCGGAAGAAGACAATGTTGTCTAACAACAACGGGGGATCGATACAAGAAAAGGGACGCGGATGGGGGTGGGAAGGACACGAATGGTTAGAGGAGTTCCAGAAATGGATGGTTCACCGTGGAAAATAGATGTAGTGTCGTGAAAACTCAGCGAAGAAGCATGGGAAGACGCCCTTAGACTCTAAATCTGCAAATCTAAACATTGGGGAGCGCAACAAAAAAGACGAACTCACTCACAAGGGGCCAGAGATTTCCCGAGAGGTGGGAGAATCAAGAGAGAGACTCATGCACTACTCTATCAAGATCCTTGAAGGGGTGATCTTGGGATGGCTGGGCACTCAAAGGGAGCGCTTGGTCATATGAAGAATCGATTGTGCCACGGCTCACACCTGGTAACAGGTACAACCCAAAACACAAAACAAAAAAAAACAAAAAAAACAAAAAAAAAAAAGGGGTGTTCTGAGGAGGGACGGGGGAGGGGTGAAAGCGAATCCCCGTGCACGGATTCTACCGGTTAGTTTAAGCTTCCACAGCCTCTCTTCAAAAGAAGGGTTTTAAGGAGATTTCGTAAGTGGAGAGTGTGGGCGGTCCTCAGTTCGTCGATCCCCCTCCAGATGTACCAAGGGACATTTTAAAGCACTCGGGTGAAGGATCCTTTTCCGGGGGGGGAGAGCGAATGAGAGGAAAAGGCCTGCATTGAAAAGGCAATAAAGCCGCTTAATTCGAAGGAAAAGGGCGAATGTGGATCGAGAATGGGGGCTCTTCACCAGGAGGGGGAAGGGAGGCTGGTCTTTTTTCGCTCAAAATAAAGCCGCTCTCAAACCGATCACGTGAAAGGGCCGTCAAAGGGGGTATTCGGACAGGGCTCTGTTTTGCTGTCCGGAGAGGTTTGAAACGCGCAGTTAGCACGTTCCTTGGTTCATCGATTGGGTTTAACAGAAAAAAAAAAAGGGGCGTGGATAAAGTCAGACTCTCTGGCGTGTGTAGAATAAAATAACAACTCCGGGGGACTGCTAAAGGGGGGTTAGAAAAAAAACTATTTCATAAAAAGGGGGGGGATCTCCGCGATGCGCACCTGCGCCGGGACTTATCACTTTCCACGATGGGGCAGCCTATCAACTTTTCCTCGAATGATCACAAAACAAGAGGTATTAAGAGAGGGGAGCAGGGGGAGGGGCCCGAAGGCGTCTGGGACTCAGCTCGTATGAAGGCGGAAAAGCGATGGGAAGCTCAACTACAATCTCTGGCGTGGGGGAAGCTCGAAACAGATGCAAGGAGCGGAATTTTTGTGTGAAAGAAAAATAATCATTGGATCACAGTATGAGGGGGTTGTTGAGGTCTGAGACGCCCTGGTAGCAAAGCAAGGACGCAGAAACCTTCTATGCCGCCGAACGGGGTGCGTCTCTTACAAAGACCAGGAAAACTCGATCCCTGGAAATTCGAGTTAGGGGGCGATCCACCAGGCATACCCCAAAAATATATCTTGGAGAGGGGACAGCAACAGGACGTTCATACATGGGAAAATCCTGCCGGAATAACGGCTCAAAAGCGATAAAAAAAGGAAAGAGAAAGATCGTAAACAGTTAAAGGGGGCTCACAATCCGGCGACTTAGGGAGCTTTTATAAAAAACAGATCGGTCATGGGTGAGGAGGACGAAAGTGATCTAAAAAGAGGATTTCCTGGGGGGGGGAAGTGGAATCGACGGCGGGACTCACGACTTTATAATGGGCGGTGCGAAGACGAACGGCTGTGTCGAATTCCTGAACCTCTCAGGGCGTCTCCTATCGTTTCCTCAAAAGGTGCTTTCAAGGAAAAACGTACCGAAGTTTTCCGATCCTTCCCGAGGACGGCATCGTAGTCCTACCATACTCCCACTAATAAACGCCAAACAGAAAAAAAAGGAAGGTCCGGGGCTTACGATTCATAGCCGTGAAGCAGCATCTGGCATTTCTTTTATAGTACCAGTCGATCCAAGTTCCGAAAATATGAACGGTGCAGGCAATCCAGAAGAGGGGGCGTTCACGCAAAGCCACCGTGGGGGGGGATAAAACCGACCGCTTCCTTATCTGCCTCGGGAAGAAATTGGGAACGTACCGATTTGGGGGGGAAACCACTGCACTGCTTCGTCATCCAGAGGAAGGGCGGAGGGTCTGGGGTGGACACGCATCGTCGTAAGCCTGTGAGCAGTAATCTGGACTCCTTCTGTAGAGAAAGCTGGAACGAGCAGTCTAAAAAGGGAAACGCACCACATAAGACGATAGGGGCGCCCAAGGATGGGGGAAGGTTTTCTTGGGCCGACTATCCAGAAAAGATATCCATCTTATAGTTTGAGGAGAAGAGCACGAGGGAAAAGGGTTATCAGGAGACAGGGGGACTTCGAGAAAAAGCAAACAACAAACTTAAAAGATAGATATAAGTCCATCGCCGTCGTCAGGACGCCATCTTATTTTAGGAAGTAAAGAGATGACGATGGAAAGGGTTGGTGACGGATAGTCTGACTGGGTAAACGTCCTGGGACCAGGGGGGTCGGAGAACTTAGTTGTGAGGGAAGTTCGCGCGGCGCCATCGGGCCAGTTAAAATCGTAGAAGCCGAATGATTTCCGGGAATTACTTGAAAGGAACGATTCTGCAAAAAAAAAAAAACGAAAACCTGCACGAAGTCCATACTTAACTAAGAGTAGGGGGGTGGTAAAAAAATCGCATTTTCTACAGGAGGAAGGGGGGGGGGAAGGTCGAATGGACGGTGGGGTCAGTATTGCGGAACGTGTCTATTTGGGGCCCGAGGAAACATTACTATCGGAGGCCTGTTGAAGAGAAGACAAGGGCCAGGATCTCAAGGTAACTGATACCAGACAAATGAAGAATGCTGAGCACTATTAGATGAGAGGAAACCAAATGAATCACTTGTGACGGAGACGGAGTTAACTGTGGTGGTGGAAAACCGAAGAAAAATAGGAACCCTCGGAGTGACGAGAACGATCAACGGATAACGATCTGGGCTGGGGGGGTAACAAACTGTGGGGACACGGCCGGGGAAGGCAAGGAAAGTGCAGGGCAACCAAAACGACTAATTCATCTGGAAAGACGGAGGTCCTTGGAGCAAAAAAAAAAGCGAGTTCGGAGCTACGCACTTCTTATCCTCAACTAGAACGAAGGAGTAAAAGAAAATCGTTAGCATTTCAGGGGGGGGCATGCAAAAGGGGGCACCCGCTCGGTTCACCCACTCTAAGATAGGGCGAGACGGGGTTTAAGGGGAAGCTGAGAGACTTCTAGACAGAGGCTGTCAAGAAAAAAAAAGAAAAGAAATTCACCTTGGGGGCGTATTAGGTGATCGGGGGCACCAGGATTAATGCATCGAGGAGGTAGTAATTCTTACGAGAAGCTCTTGGGGGGAAAGTACCTATGGGGGAACGGGGGTTCGCCGGCAGACAGCAGATGCGTCAGGAAGGGGCAGATAAAGTGAGGAATCAAAACCGGGCAAAGGAGGTAAAATATTCCAAAACAAAACGAGGGAAAAGACGCGCGCTGGGCTGCGAGAGGGCAAAGGAATCGTTCCCTTCAGACGATCGCCATAATAGGGGAATTTACCAAAGACGGCAGACAAGCTGAGAACAAACAACACATCTGAAAAAGAGGGAAGAAGATCAATGGTTCCCGATCGGTATCCGGATCAAGTTCGGCCAAAGTCTAATAGGAAGAAGTTAGAAACGACAAGGTGCTAAATAAAGCGCGAGGGGAAAGGGTTTTAACTTCAGGGGGAACGAAACAGGATTTGGCCGCGGAGGACGGAATGGGTTCTACACACAGATCGGGGGGGAGGGGGGGGGGGAAGGAAAAATCATAGTTGGTGGTTGGTAGGTTCCCTCAAAAGGGAGAACGAAAAAGGGGGGTGAACACCTCCAAGGTCCAGCAACAGAAGACGGGGACGGAACGTACCAATGGTACCCGCGTAAAGGAAACTTGATGAGGAAAGCACATTAGGTTCTGTAAAAAAAGAAAAAAAGAAGAACATAATGGTGAAAAAGAAAAGGCAAACGAAGATCCAACATAGGTCGGAAAGGAACACGGCGTGAGGTACGCGTCTCTGGCCGGGTGACAGGAGACGGGAATCAAAGTATTGCGACAGGAAGGCGACGGACACAAGGAAGGGGAAAAGGTCCAACGGCGCTGGACATTAGTGGGGGAGGTGTACTGATACTGAACTTATGAACAAACACGCAAACTAGTAAATTAAAAGAAAACCAACATGAAAACCACGGGGGGGGGGGAGGTTGAGCACGACGGTGGCCGCAACATGAAAGTGCCTATGTCGGGCCTACGTGCAGCCTAGAGAAAAAGCTTCGAAGGACCAACAAAAGGGAAAATGAATTAACAGGGGTACGACAGTGGGGCAAAGGGCGCGGATCGGACTCAAAAGAAGCGCATTAATCTGGGACATCCTTATTGGGAACCACGACATAGGTGGGGGTAGTGATCTGCTCGCTGTGGTGTAATGGGATGAAGCGATCCGGTGGAGTGGCTCGAAGGAGTAGTTTAAAAAAGGGAGGAGGTTGCGAAATTGTTCGTGACGGAGATAAGTTACAGAGGAGTTCATGAGACATGGGGCAATAACCTCCAGATTTTAGAAAAAAAGGTTCAAAGAAAAGGACTCCCTGGAACATGGGTTTCTTCATTAATCAGGCACGGCTTCTTAGAGGAATACGAACTGGTTACGGGAAAAAAGAGAGAAAAAGGCAAATTTAAGGGAAGAAGGATTGTGCAGAACCACTTTGACGTAAAGAGAGGAGTACAGAAACCATGGGAAGAAGTGGGGGGGGCGCCTCCAGCTGGGGGGGGGGGGGAGGGGGTAATAAAGGGTCATAGCGTACAGAAAGGAGGGACGGGGGGTAAAAAAAAGAAAAAAATAACTTCCATCAAAGGACTCACGGCATTGTTGTTTAATGGGTGAGGGGGATAACTATCCAGAAGGAGAGTGACAACCTATGGGGGAAAGAAAAACCAAGCGATATGCCATTACGTAGGGGAGGAGGTTTGAGGGAGGGGAAACGGGACTAGGGCCATAATCTCCAAAAACACACGGAAGAGGAGGGGCCCAAGATATTTGCCATAGTTCACGGAACAACGACTAAATTTAAAGAATCTCACTGGGCAAAAGAGTCAAGGGAGTTAATCAAAATTAACACAGCCGGTGAGAAGGGTGGGTTCGGGGGGCGGAGGAACCTGCTAATTCGTGAACTTGAATAATATTCCCAAAGAAGCGGCGATTTGAATTATTACCACCGAAACCGCTAGAGGGTCCTCTTGAAAAAAGGGGGGGAAACAAGAAAAAAAAATAAGAAAAAAAGGAGAAAGGTCACTGGATGGATTCGCCTCGGCTTGAACCGCGTACAGGTCGAGAGTCTAAAAGAAACTAGGGGGAGATTAGCTAGGCGAGGTAAGAGGGGTACCCCTCTGGATCGTGAAAGTGCCCGATTACGATAGTTCAAAATCGGAAAAGACAGTCAATTCAAGGGAAATGGGGGACAATGACGCTAAAGTTCCACTAAGGAAAGTGGAATCAAACCAATAGACTTCCAAGAAACTAAATGGCCTTCTATTCCCTATCACCGAGGGCGAAAGACTAGACCATGAACGACGAAGACGTGAGAAAGGGGGGAAAAAGAAAAGAGTACATCTGACTTGAAAAGAATTGGCGCGCTTGATTAGACCTTCCTGCCACGGAGGAAAGTCGAATCATAAATGGGGGGGGGGGGAAGGGAGTTCAGGATGGGGGAATGAGAACCCGTGCACGGAAAAATACGGTTAACGGGGGAACCTTGTTTTCTAAACCTAAAAAGGCTAAAAAAAGGAGGGTAAAAATTTTGCCAAGAGAACGGAGTGGCGATTGGGAAAAAAGGCCGAAAATGTTCGGCAATAAGCAAAAAGCAAATAATTGTCAAAAAAAACGTTGGAATTTGAAAACTGAGTCTCGTGGGCCATGGAGAGATAAACATTCCGCGGGCTTAAAAGGTAACAAAAGGTCAAGGGAAAAAAAGAATAACGATTGAATCCGCCGGGGGAAACAGAAAAAAGCCGCTAGTGGAGGCTCTCCTTCGGGTTCTTCGTCACAATAGGTAGGATCCTGGGAGCTGGGGGATGGTGAGCCGCCTAAAGGAAAGAAATACCGACACCTCAAGGTGTCAAAGTTAATCTTTACGGCACGTTGTATGAATTGTGTGAGGACCGAAGGAGTGACACCACGCGCAAGGAGGTGAAGCTGGGGAGAGGGGGGGTGACATAACCGACTAAAAAACAAAAGGTTTAAAAACAGGAGCGAGAGTCTGTTTAATCCCAGGGACATGAAAACAGAATACGGCTGCCTGGAAATGAAAGGGGGGGAAAATCTCGGGGGGAGGGAAAAGGTGGGAAACTAGTATCCGCGATTTCAGGGTCCAGGCACTGCTCAGGACTATGCGTAAAAAAGGGCCGCTCGCCGTATACCCGATCGGACCATTGTCTCCTAAGATGTGCTTCAGAAGGTCTCGCTCTTCTTCCTCCGGGAGACGGGGCGCTCCGGCGTATGCATCAAGGGGGAACAATCGGTATCCAGCTCGAAAAAAACGATTCCAAGCGACACGAGGAAAGAGGGTTAAAGGGGTGTTCAAAAAACGAGGCGAGGGCACGTGGGGAGGGGTTTTGAGGCGCGCCGTATGAAGGAAAGAACGCCGTCAGCCTGACGTCATGATGGACATGCCCGGACTACGACGGGAAATAGTCGCGTTCAGATGGTGACAAACTCTCGCTGGGGCCGATAGGAAGAAGCGATCTTTAAGAAAGCGGCGGGTCAAGAGAAAGGCATATACGCCCCCCATGGCCTTGCTCGGGAGGGAGAAGCCTGTTTGCCGAAGTTCGAGGCAAAGAAAGGGTAACGGAGAGAAGCGCCCACGACACATCGTTCGGAGAAACGTCGGTAAACATTTTCAGGCGGCCTCATGAGTATGGGGGGGATGATGTGGCTCGCCTCGCCGGGTGAATGAATAGAGGGGAGGGTATCAAGAAAGAGTCACTGGTTGGGAAAAGGGGGGAAGAATCTACGAGGGGGGTGGACGGCGCCCTGACAGGAGGTTGGGAGGGGAGGCAAATAAGATCAAAGGGTCTGGATAACTCCGAGGACAGGTACAAAGAGGGAGACGTGAGACGATAAACAGAAATCTTCGAGTCAAAAGGGAGTTGGTCCCATGCCGCCTCCACGGACGGGGCATCGTAACTAAGGCCCAGTCCCCACAGGAAGGATTTCCTGGCGGCCAAAAAGGAGAACCTCGTAAAAGAAGTAAAAATTTAGGTTGGAGAAGATCCCCTGAGGATACTGCCGGACAGGAAAGATGACGTCAACAGGCATCACGTGATCGTCGGGTTTCTGCGAGGCAGAGGGGACACAAGCCAAAAAGGGGGCAAAGGACCCGAAAAAGAATGCACCTGATCTCCTGCTAACTGTGGACTGGCCGAGTGTTGTAAACACACTGCAGCAGCGTAAAAAAAACCGGTCGGCTTCCGTAGTTAGGGACCCGGAGGGAGCGTGGAGTTTTGGTTGGTCACGAACCCATTTCGGAAGGAATACATTGGGGCAGCCGGAGCTGGAGAGGGAGGGGGAAGCCCGAGGGAAAGAAAAGAGACTGTAACCGCCAAACTAAGAAAATCGGGTGCTTTGTCCAATTATTGTGGCGAGGGGCCAGACGAACGAGAAGAAAGAAGATCCTTGCGTTTATGTAAAATCCAAAAAAAGAGAAAATTGCTTCAGGGAATCGGCACGACTGGAAATGTCTCTTGACAACAACGGATAGGGGAAAAAAGGGGACGCCTGCGGAAAGGGCTGACCAATTGAAAGGTTGAAAAGAGGTAGAGAGAAGGATCTGGGGGGGGGAGGGGATGCTTCTGCAAAAAAGGAACGTAAAAGAAGGGACACGAACCTAGTCTGGTAGGTGAGTTGACATTGCGACGGCGAAATCGGGAAGGTAAGATGCCATAAAAAAAGGAAGGACAGGTGTGAGAAAAAATGCAAGAAAAAAAAAACAAAACCACTCTCCCAATTCAATAGCAGGAAGGTACAACAGCCATGGGGGGGGAAAGGTTCAAAAAAAATGGAGTTCCAGGGCACCAAGGGGAAGGGGGGGGGTGGGTCGTTTATGTCCAAAAGGGGTAGAGGTTGAAACTAATCTAATAAAAAATAAAACTTATAAGGGTTCAATATCACACGATCTTGAGAAGAAAGTGTGAATCTGTATAAAAAAACCGACATTAAGTAAGGCTGACAGATCTGAGATGTAGCCAGAAATCAAAAGGTGCGTAGTGGGGGGAGAAATTCCCCTATGCCCCCGCAGAGGCCTGAAGGCGGGAACCCCTCATCGAGAGACGAGACAGACTATCTCAGGAGTGGGTTAACCTTCCAAGCGGCCGCGTATCGGGGTCGGGGAAAGAAGGGCCAAAGAAGACATATGAAGAAGTACCGCCTAGGGGGAATTGTCAACCATTCTGATGCTTCACGATCCTAATCTGTAGAGGGGAAAAGACTCTATGCGAAGGAGGAAAAAAGCTCCCCATCATCGCAAGTGAGACGAGTGCGTACCGACACGAAAAAAAGGGTGTCCCCGCTCGGTCTTCGGTTTGAGGGAAGGCAGAGTACTTCCACAAGAGCAGTAAAAAGGCTGAAAAGTTCGTCGACTGGGTCTCTTCAACCGGGGGGGCGGATGGTCTGGGAAAAAAAGAAGGAGCTGAGACGACGGAGTTAAGATTCCTGCGCGAGAACGGGTGGTAAACATTGAATTGACCGCTAAGTTCACCTGGGTCGGCACAAGAAACCAAAACAACCCCTGGAAGAGGGGGGCCTCAGGGATCGGAAGTAGGAAGGTCGAGTGTCTGCCGCCTCATCACAAAAAAAGAGGATACCATGTAACCGGCAAGAAAACAAAAAAGAAATATCAAAGAAGGAGGGGGTGGGGAGCTAGAAAGATAATCAATACTTCCTCCGACAGGTAATCCTAGAAGATAAAGACCGGAGACCACAAAAAGGTTTTAAGGAAAATCGCCCACATTAGAATACTCTGGGTCCAAAAAGGGGGCCGGCAGAAGGTACCGTGGTGAAAGCTCTAAAATTACGTAATCGGTCAACAGTAAAAAAATAGGGGGAGGAGGGGCCTTTTTCCTTCCCGAGATTTGAAAGTAACTGGATGACGGCCGAAAGTCGTCTTTGAATTTGTAGGGGCTACAAACGAAAAAAAGGGGGGTGATGGGGGCAGAAAGAAAAAACGCCTAGAGTGTAGTCGTATGTTCCTCAAGTACCGGCAAGGAAACGAAATTCCGGGGTGGTAGAAAAAAAAAAGGGACCAGAACCCGAAAACGGTACCGGAGTCCAACATGGTGCCTCAAAGGACCGGGAGGGGGGGGAAAAAAAACGAGTTTTCTGGAGGAAAAATCCCAAAAACAGGGAAAATGATCAATCTACGAACCTAACCCGAAGGACAGAGTACAAGAGAGGAGTCCTAACGCGGGTTAAGCGAGGGGGGGGGGATCTTGAACTGGGAGAAGGAGGATGCAGACGCGTAGACGGAAGGGGAGACCCAAGAAAACTTCTCGCAACGTGCTCCAGCAGGCTTGTTTGGAAAGGATGGCGTGGGGGTAGGATGACGGAGGAGTAAAAAACTGAAAAACAGCTCCAAAATCCATTAGAGCCTAAATGAAAAATTTGAAGAAGGGGGTACGGTGGCCAAAAAAAAGTTCACATCAAAAGGGGGAAAAGAACGCGCTAAAGCAGGCCACGCAGGGACTAACAATTGATGCAGAGGCAGAGCCAGGGGGCCTTCAGACAGGGAGGAAAACCAGCGAAGTAAAGGAGTCCTATAGGGGGGGACCCGCTCCCCGAAAAAAGGGCAAAACGGAGAGGCAAAAATAAACACTTCTAATGGCGGGTAGGGACTAATTACCATCAAGGTTGAGAGTGGGGCCTCGAGAAAAAGGTGGTATTGGGAGAAGAGTAGGGCGTTGCGATGGTTTTAGGGCAGAAGCTGAAGACGTCTCCGAGTGGCGGAGAGGGGGTTGGCCAGGAGAAAGCGATGCAGGACATAGGGAGGATAGGCCACGTTCCACAGTATCCAGGCGTGAACGAAAGCGGAACATCCGGCATTGACTAACACAAGCAGCTTAGGGGAAAGAGACGTGTACGCGGGGAAGAAAGATTGCGAAGCCGGAACGGGAGTGAGAATAGGGGTAGGAATCGTAAGAAGATGGGAGTCTTCGGGTGGACATCCAGGAAAAACCGACCGTTTAGGGGGGAATAGGTCGCCAATAGTCTGACCGAATTCGACGGAAACCCGACAACTCGAATCCCTCTTCACCGGATTTGGGGGGGGGAGTTTTTTTTTTTAAGTTGTGGGAGGTTACGATAACTCTCCCGAAAGAGGGAAACCCACTAAGAAAAAAGGGGACCCTGACAGGAAGTCGTGGGGCAGGAAATTGAAGGTTGATAAGGCTGAAACTGCTGGCAAATCTGAACCACTAGTGGGGGGGGAAGAGAGATGGTGCCAGCAGTGGGCACGTCACGAGTCAGTCATCGAAAAAAGGGGGACGGGGCTCTATCGAGGGGGTGGGGCCGTCAGGGGTCGAGAATGGGGGGAGGGTTAAACATCAAAACAACAAAGCCAAGGTGAAGGAGGGGTGTAGGGGGTGTGGGTTCGCGCCTGGGAAATTCTTGAAAGGGGGGGAGAAGAATATTCACCACAAATGGCGGTCGTATTTCACATGTCAAGGATTACGCAAGGGTTGGTCTAAAGGGAGGAGGAAAAAGCTTTGAGTGGAGACACCAGTTCAGAAGGGCCAAGTGCAGGGGGGTCAAGCAATCGGGGCTTACAATGGGTAGGAAATCTCGATAAAAGAACGTGCGGTGAAAGGGAGGAGAAATTCCCGGAAAAAAAAAAGCAATTTTCCTGAGGAGTGACCGCTGTCGTGTGTGAAACAAGTTGCCGGAACGAATATGTGGAGGGGGGACGACTAAATTGCACTCTTACTGGGGAAAAACGAGGGGGGCTATTCAGCCGCAAGAAAATGATCAAAGGCAGAGATGAAAGGGAAAATAATTATTCTTCCTGCGAGGCAAAAGTCCTTTTGGTGGGGCAAATCCTCCTAAACCAGGTCAGAAGCGAGAGGTAAGTGATGGGGGGAAAGGGGAAACTATAATTACAAGACTGACTTAAGAAAGGGGAAGAGGCTGCGGGCGTCCCTGAAAACACGGCTTACTGGCACGGGTCAGCAAAAATGGTGCCTCGGCGTGTACCGGGATTGTTAGAACGTATGCCCAGCCACGGGAGAATCCGGTGAATGGAAAGTGGACCACAAGGAACCCGAGGAAAAAAAAGAAAGGGAAAGGGGGTTATAGTTCGTAATGGAAAAGTTGGGGGAGGATTTGTGTGGCGGACATTGAAAGGGGGAAAGAAGAAGACAAAAGAAAATAAGGGCCAAGCCGCGTTAAATTTGAAGGTGGTAAGGATCCTTGGGGGCCAGGCGCGAATAACGCATGAAGAGGGGAAAAAGTCTCTGAAAAAGGGAAATTCACAAGACGCGAGGTAAAGAGGAAACCGGGGACCAGTCCCCCTCTTTGATCTGGGAGGTCAGGTGAGTTCGCTACCATCGTAGATTGAGAAGGGAGGAAGGGGAGGGGGTTGCCCGAAAATTAAAAAGCGACTACAAAGGGAATCACGGTAATCGGTAAAAAAAAAAACAGTAGCCCATGGGGGATTCGGTACGCGCTGCAAGGAGGGTATATAGGGGGAGGAACACGAATTTCGCGCAAGGGAAGGGTCAATCGGTTTGGGGGGGAGTACCGACTGACAAAAGCTCATAAACTGGAGCGATCGGGGAGGGGTTAGCCAAGAATTCCATACTCCCGGAGGAAAGGAAAGGGAAAGGCGAAAAAAGAAGAGGACATGGAAAAAGAATAGAGGAATCTATGTGTAACCTGGGGGGCTCATTAAGGGAATGGAGGGATGGTTCTTATCATCATCATGTGGGAAAAGAGCCGGACCCCTCCGTACCCAGAGTTCGCAGCGACGCAAGGGGGTTAAAAGGGTAAGGCCTCAAGGGGCTAATCTCGGGACTGACGCTCTCGGGTCCACTGAGAGGGCTTTCTCGAAAAAGGAAATCTAGCAGTGCCTCCTTCGGGAGACTGCCATCGACGAAGTGGGGGGTTGACCGGCTTTAATGGATCGAAAAGGGGAGGGTTGGTTGTGATATTCCGGGCGAACGAAATCGAAGTCCTCAATCAAAGGAGTCCTGACCTAAGAACGTGGAATCTTGTCACTTGAAAGGGGAAAACACTATGAGCGCATGTCCGCGTAGAAAGAACCGTCGGCAGTGCTCCTAAAAGCGGTGTCAACATCAGGCATAAACCAGCAAGGGTGGATCGATGAGAAAGCCTCCTGAGTGAAACGAGAAATGCAGGAAGTCAACAGGGAAGATCAGCGCAAACGAAAATCGGAAGGGGAAAAAGAGCAGGTTAAAACTTTCTGTAAAGGGACGCAACACCTCGCTTCGAAAAGATGGGGGAAGGGGGGGGTCTGGATCGCATCAATCTGCCGTTCGATTAAAAGGGTTCTAAACTCCTGGGGAACCAGCCAGGCATACGGCGTGTGGCGCCGTCAGAATGAAGGGTTTCCGGTTTTGGCGGGAAAATGACGAGGGAGTCCGGAGGTCGGGGGGGAATGGAAAGGGAAAGGGAGAAAAGATAGAGGGATCAAGTCGTCATCTGATCATTCAAGGGTGGGCCAAGAAAAACTAGGCGGTGTCATCTGGGTACGCCACACTCCGCACATGAGGTTCCTGGAGGAACCGATTCAGGGGAGCCCTCAGACATCAGGGGTCTGGGATCCGAGAACCGGAAGAGGACTTACCTTCTTGAACCTGGAACGTCGATAAGGCAGGCCGACCGATCGGAGGGAGGAAAGATTCAGGGAAAAAAACTAAAACCATTGGGGGGGGGGGGAAATAAAACCTACAGTGGCCATTCCTGATCGCCGAAGAACTTCCTGGGACCATGGACCGACTTGTTGGACAACCACGCGCCTCATGGCTGGAAAAGGTCGGCGGAAAAAGGGGGGGAGGTGGGGGGGGTGTTTCAACGTCATAGGAGAACCTGTTTCTTCAAGGATCCTTGGGGGACAGCTTCAAACGGAGGCAATTCGAAACGAGGACTGACACGCGCCGTCGCGAGAACGGAAAAAAATAAGGAGAAGAAAAACGGAGTGGGTCCAATGTGTGTGAAGTTTCTGGACCTGGGAATATCCGAAAAATAACCGATATCGGTTGGGTAGAAATGACATGGGGAGGACGGCAGATCGGCGAGGGGGGAAGTTTGGA
>Ga0179593_1503165_pt1 | contig 21744 bp, 28 predicted proteins | sample CZODoug2_1_08_16_FD_185931 | JGI IMG/M metagenome (GOLD analysis project Ga0179593, IMG submission 185931) | Vadose zone soil fungal communities from Angelo Coast Range Reserve, California, USA - CZODoug2_1_08_16fungal (PacBio error correction) | ecosystem: Environmental > Terrestrial > Soil >...
AAAAAAGAATGGAGAAAAAAAGAGGGGGTTACAGTTGGGAAGGGGATTCGAAATGAAAAGGTATTTTGGGGATTAAACCGGCAGCTGGTAAGGCATCACTACACGCGCGAGCACCAACTTACAAGAATCTGACAAGTTGTCACTAGATCCACCAGAATGGTGCTGCAAAAAAAAAGTTAACGAAAGAAATTAGAATGAGCTATTTGTGGTGTTGGCCATTTGGGAAAAGGAAAACACTGAAGAAGGGATAAGGCTAATGTAGTGGAAAGTTTTGTGGAGCGGGGAATGTTCAAAAAAGAAAAACCTGAGGAAGGCCTAGAAAGGAAGGTTTTTGGGGGGGCGGGGGGGGCGGGGGGGGGGGGGGGGGGGTGTTGGGGTGTGTAGTGGGGCTTGCGATAGCGCATGTGAGAACCAGTCCTAAAGAAAAAAAGGTCATTGATAGGGCACTTTAGTTCAGGCCTGACGATCCCAAAGGGAGATTAAACGAATGCGATGGAGGAGAAAAAGCTAAAAGGAATCAAAAAAAGGGCGCCAAAAATAGGGGGGAAGAATAGAAGATGGGTTTAGGACTCGCTTAGAGAGGAATCAGCAAAAGAGCCTTACTGCAAACCCGGAAGTTTCAAAAAAGGGGGAAAACTCAGGAGTCAAAGCAACATCAGGGGGTATGTTTGCGGTAAAAGCAATGGGAGGAAAATATTATACCCGAAAAAGAAATAACATACTTGAGAGTCCTTGGAGTGTACATCGAGAGGGACATCCTGAAAGGAGTTACCACCTAGAGTTGAAGTAAAACATTCGGATCAGTGGACAACTTACATCCCTCTTTGAAGAAAAAGAGGGAGGATTTGATAGAATTGACGGTATCAACTGAGTTGCTCTCCGTAAACGTGGAGAGTGGGGGAAAACTACAGCACTTCCGAAAAGGAGTAGGAATCGTTGTTATATGAAGAAAGGCGCATGGTGGAAACTTGGCCAATCCGGAAAAAAAGAGGAAGGTTGGTTGTGGGTGATATTCCTGTCTCCATAGTTGAGCCAGTGTCTCAGTTCAGGAGTAATGCTAATTCAGTCAACTAGGTCTGGTGAACAATAAAGAACTAGGGGCGGAGGGAGGTAGAACTTCACAAGGCCAAAGGGGAGGGGGGTTGAGGGGGGGACATCTTACAGCGAACAGGAAGATCCTGTGGCCAGAAAAGAAAGAACGGGGGACATTGGGTAAGAGGGGGGGGAGAACAAAAAGCCCGCGACAGCCGTCGCTGGAAAACACGAGGGGGGGCAAGGGGGAAAGCATTTTCCAAGGTGTTACAACTCAATACAGTCGTCGGAAAAAACACGGTATTGCCTGAGAAGTAAGTCGGGGGGGAAAGAACTCTCCGTGACGGAAGGGGTTGTTAATTAGTGAATAAAAAAAAATAGAAGTAGTTGCACTGATCAAAGAGTTGGGATGGGGGATATAAAATGGCGTGACTTCTGTGGGAACACTAATTCCTTGCAGAAAGAAAAGGGGTGCGAAAAAAGGGAAGTTGCTAGAAGGTCTGTATAGGAGGAGAGGCGATTATCCGTAATTGAAGGTCATAAGCAATGGTTGGTAGTTTCATACTAAAAGGAAGGAAGGAATCAACAAAAAAGGGAAAAAAAGAATTGCTCCTTGAAAGGTGCTGGGGTCACGTAAAACGGGGGGCAAATAGAAACTAATGATCACGCCATAGAGGCATGGAATTGAGGAGAAGGAAAAACAAATCCAAGTCTGGAGAGGGGAGGGTCTTCGGGCAAATTCGAGGATGGACCTATAATGACTAGTGGGGGCCCAAGGGTCCATCTAGGAGGGGATGATGACTCCAAGGGGGTAAAGGTTAAAAAAGAAAATGTAGAAACTGATGGGAGGAAAGACCTGCCTGTAATGGGAGTAAAACAAAATACCCACAAGAGAACTAGCTCATACCGACAAAAGCAACGTAAACAGCCACATTTGGAGAGGGGGAAGGTTTAGGGGGGAGAAGACGTGAGGCGCAAAAAACGGAAAAGCAGTCAGTATAAGGGGACAAAGCTTAAATTTAACAGATCCGTAAAAATAACCGAATTTCTTGTGGGGGGAGGGGGAAATTTACTAAAAGAGGGGGGAAAAGTCAAGGAAGATTAATCGAACGATTGTCGCTTGGTAAATCGCGGCGACAAAAAGCTTAGTCGGGAGTGAGGGAGGGAGATGGACTCGACGAGTACCGAGGTAGGTAATTCTTGGGAATGCGGGAGTTAAAAGAGGGGGGGCTCCTCAGGCAAAAAGAGAAACGCACGCAGGATATGATCGCTGCTAATTCTTAATCGCCATACTCGTATATAAAAACTGGGGACCAAAGAGGGAGAAGGGAAATTCCACAAGACCATCTGGGGGATGGAAGTTTCGAACGGAGGAAGCACCACGAACAGGAAGCCACAGGCAAGGGTGCGAGGTCATGAATTGGCATAATAACGAAGGAAGAAGGTGAAAATAGGGGCAGGACTTTTCAGAAGGGCGTAGATATTGGGACTCCTAGGGAAGAAATCGAGTAAGGTAAACTACTCATCATTAAGAAAAGAAAAACAAGCAAGAGAAAGAAGAAAGCAAAAGGATTCTCATTAAAAGGGGGGTTTGGAGAAGGACAACCCTAGTGCACCCACCTCTAGTATGAAGATGGGGGTTTTGCATCGACTTGTTGAGGAAGAGCAAGATCAAAAAGGGTGTTTGGACAAAGAAAAAAAAACCCTCATTCGAAGTAACAGAGAGGGGCCTCGTGTAACCAGAGCACTTCAGCAATTGGCAGGTTTCAAGGGGCATTAGGGGGGAGGAGATAAACACTTACAGAAGAGGCCCGGAGGAAGCGACTGCAAAAAAAATCACGGAGAAGTTCATGAAAGGCCAGCCTACAACTGGGGAAGACAGATCGTAAGAAAGAGATGCACTTGCCAGGAAAGTCAGAGAACGCTGAAAAACTAAAAAAAAAGGCGCTCGGGGGAAAAGAAAGCAGGAAGTTTAAAAGGAAAAGGAAGAGAAAATGAAAGAAGTGAAAAAAAGGGCGACCTTTAAAAAGTTTGCTGACTGGCCCGCTACGAAGAAACCTAGAGAAGAGTTCCAGCTAAAAAATAGCGATCGGGGTGTGAGTCAGGAAAAACTCAGAGGGAAAAGGGATGTGCTTTCCCACGTGCCAAAACTTACCTGCAAATGATTCGATATAAAGCGACGGGTTTAAGGGGGGAGAAAAATCGACGAGATAGTCAAGCCCACTGGGGTCCGGGGAGGAGTGACAGAGGATGGGGTAGAACTCTTATTAAGGGATCAGGAGAAGAAAAAAACCTTATTATAGAGAAGGAGAAAGCACAATCCCCAAGAGGGAGAAATGGAAGAAATGATGAAGAGAGGGCTTCGAACAAAACGGTGATCGCTCTCGGGGACAAGGCCAATCTGCGCGTTATCACGAATCATTGGGAAAACTGTACGGTGCTATCGAGATAGGGATACGTACTGATCAAGGCGATGGGAGGGAACCAGCGCTCTTGGGGTAGGGAGATTAGCGCGAAAAAGAGGAAGAGGGAACAAAATCAAAATGCTATACGAGCCAGGGAACGGGGGAGAGGCTTTCACAGAAGGCAAATAGCGACCTTTGGGGGAGAAACTAAATGTCAGTAGCCCAGCAAAACATCAGACAAGAAATAGGAAATTCGTCCATTAAAAGAAAGCGTGGCTCAAATAGCAAAAGATAGCCAAAGCCCGGGCCAGGACCGATGAACACGAAACTAACGGGGTGGGTAGAAGGAGAGGGAAAGCGGAGGGGGGTGAGAAAAATCCTGCGCTAAAAAAACTTTAAACCTCACAGAAGAAAGAGGAGAACTGCAGGCAAGGGAGATGACCTAACGTTAGGAATTTGGGGGGAACAATAGAGTGTTTTGTCTGCCCTTCTGGATCAAAACGATGACCAAAAAAAGAATAGTTTTCCGTTGTCATTTTGAACACGGGTGCAATCGGGGAGGCCGGGCTACAACTGAGAACTGAGAGGGATTGGAACTTGCATGGGAAATGGAGGAATACCGTCCGGACATGATAAAACGAAAGGCCTAACATAAAATTCTATAGGAAAAGCAGAGCCATTGCGAGTTGGAAGGAAAATGAGATGAAATCAGGGTCTCAAAGTTACATAGGACGCCACACAATTGGGGGAGGGGTACTGGCATGTTGGCAAGACGTTGGGAAGGGCACTAGTTTAAACTTGAAAAAACGAGGGTGAGGTGAATTTGAACGAGGCGGCATTGAGGAGGTTGATCATAAAAGATATAAACGAGCCGGGAAATGAAGGACGACCTAAATGAGACTGGAGGATCCTTAAAGGGGGATGCGCGGAAGGGTGGGGAGAAAAAAAAGAGAGGTGGAAACGAACTCCTGAAGGGAAAGGGGGGAGAGGGGGAAAGAATGTAGTCGGAATCTCCAAGCAAAAAATGACCGACTAGGAGAGAGAAAGCAAGGCGGTAGAGCACAACGGATTTACAATTTCGAGATGGAATGGGAGCTGAAAAGAGCGGTCCGTAAAGTGGGCCATGGAAAGGTAGTACGTTGAGAAAGATTTGGCTGGAAGGGAATCTCGATTTTCACTTACTATAAAGAAGGAGGAGAGGTCGTTACTTGCCAAAACAGGCGAAAAGAAAAATCCACCGGCAAAGAAGGGCGGGGTAAGCCAATTGGCGGGTGGACTTTCATTTCAGGACAGGGGAAAGAGGGGGTCGGGAAAGGGCCGTATGTATGTGAAGGTGCTTGAGGCAAGCTCGGCGCCATTTTGTCTGGTTTTAAAATTGAAAGAGGAAACCAGAATCGCGCTGGCGGTCTAGGGGGGGTCGAAAAGTCGTAGAAAAAAAACAGGCGAAGAAAAGAACCACATATCGCGAAATAAAAAAGAAGAATATCTAGTTGGCCTCATGTTGACCGAATCTTCTATTTTAGAGAGAAAAAGTCAGGCCGATTCGAGATCTGGGAATTCAGTACACTGCGACACGAAACTTATTGTCCAAAGTTGCAGGGTTGGATTAAGCCTGCAAAGAAAAAACATTAAGGGGGAAAACGAGGGGGGTTCAAGTAAATGAAAGGAGGGGGATGCACTGGATTAATAGATTTGGCATAAAGGGTCTATAAAAAAGTTCAAGAGAGGAACGGGGAAACAGGGGGTATTTGCACATGGACTCCAGAGCCCAGACGAAAAACTCAGCAAGCTTGGGGGGTACAATACCAAGTATTTACAGAAAAACTAACAGCTTGGCAAAAAACAACTTGTCAAAATTAAACGATCACGCGAAGGCACGAGATAATCCAGAAAAGTAGAAGGTAGGGGGAGAAAGGACATGCTTATATAGATAAACTGCTGCCGAAAGGGGGGCTCTATGTCGTTGTCAAACCGACGAAACCGCACGCTAAGAGATCGTTGGCCATCATTTGAAGAGGGGGGAAGGAAAGGGGACGAGGGTTACTTGTACTTCAAATGTAGGGTCGCTTTCAGAAGGGAAACAACAGCCCCCTACATGATTTCGAAATGAAAGGGTTACCTCCCCGGCGGGAAAAAGTTGGGAAAAAACAAGACCTCTCGTGAAATGGGCAGCCATACCTGGACGAAAGGAGAACTGGGCTCCAGGCTGGTGTTCAAACACTGGGGAGGGGGTTAACCTGGACGGAAAGAGGGAAACCAAACCACGAACTGCCAAAAACTATTTGGGGGGGGGGGGTGTGTTTGCAGGAGAGCCGAAAGTTGGGGCATGTGAGAATACCATAACGCCAGAAGGATAGGAAGAAAAGACAAGCGGTCGGGTATATAGAAAGGGAGAGATAAAAAATCGGGGAGACATCATAGTCACTAAAAAAGACGCGTGAGGGAAAGAGGGGACCACGCGGGAATGGGAGCCTTGTGGACACCGAAGTGGGGGATGGGAGAAGTGGAGAAAACAGGAAAGGAAAGGAGACTTTGGCTAGTAAAGCTTCGCCACTACGGAAGTGGGGAGGGGGACTTTATGTTCTACATAGGGAAATAGAAGCCCATTAAACAGACCAGCACCATCGAAAAAAGACTATTGAGATGCGCGTGATCCCCAAAGTGAGGGGGGCTTTTCCTCAAAAACAGGAAAAGAGTATAGTGTGGCCGAGAGGGGGAAAAGAATGCGGCCCACCAACTGAAGAAGGAGTGTTCTAAGTGTTTTTCTCGAAATGGAGAAGGTCCCGAATGAGGATCATAATAGTTAGGGGGAGGACTGGCAAATGGCAGGAAATAACTGGAAGGAATCAAGGCAGAGATGGGTAATGGGTTTGAAGACAGGAATTAAGGTCTTCCGGAGACGACCATGAACCGAGGGGGCTAGCGCCCAGGAAAACTGAAAAGATTGCTTGGGGGTAAGGCAGCCATGAACGGGAAAGTTAGTCATTTTGAAAAAGTCTGATGTGGGGAATGGGGGAATCGTGGAAACGTATGTCTCCAAGTAGCGAAGACCGACGGTTTGAGGGGAAGGGGAATAGTTTTTGGGGGAAAAAGAGGAGGAGCGGAGAAGTCGAAAAAGACTGTTCAAGTCTGTGTCTGAAAGGTGTCGCCCGTGGGGTAGCAGAGGCAGAGAAAAAAAGGGAAGGGCGGAAAAGACTGGGAAGGGATCTAGGTAGAGCACCAAGGGTAGTCGAAAACAAAGAGGGCGTGTCGATTGCTTAAGAGGTCAAAATCTCTATAGAACAAAATTAGGGAAAGAATAGGAAAAGGGGTGGCCTGAAAGGCGTGGCTGCACGCCAAGAGTTTCGAGGTGACAGGTTAATTGAGCCGAACAAAATGGGGAGGTATTTTGAGGGACCAGGAGGGAAGGATAAGAGGTGGAATCAAAAAACAATTACTAGAGAACCCGATAAGAAAGAGAAAAAGCCTTAATATGTTGAGAATCAGTAGAAGGGTCAAAAACAAGAGTAAGCTCAGGAAAACCCTTATGCCGGGGGGTTGGGGTTGTAGTCACCTCCAAGAGAAGGAGGGGCAACCTGGGATAGAATTCGAAGGTACGTACATGAGCGGGAACTGCCTTTAACAGAAAATTAAGGACTAGTACAGGAGGTTGCATGTGGACGAAACCTATGAAACGGGGCAAGATTATCAAAATTAAAGTCAGAAGGCAAGGGTGGACTATCTTAGGTCACAAAAAGGCAAAAGCAAAAATATCATGATGTTCACCTTCGAGAAAGGGGGACTATCGATTTATCAACAGTGGTAGAAAAAGAATTAATATCTTCTATGGGGGGTATGACGCGATCGGGTCCTCAGTGGTCACACGGCACACTCGACTTTCTCCTCGGTCGAAAACTCACCGGAATGAACAGCGAAAAAGAGATTTTGCGGGGCTGGACCACTTGAAAAAAAATGGTGAAAATAGGCAAGACAAGGCCAAAAATTATAGGAGGGGTTCGCAAAATTGGACGACAAGTCGCAGAAAGTCCCGTAATGGGGGGGGAGGGATCTAGTGGGAACCCCATAAAACTAGGGGAGAGAGGGATACCGTCACTGTCATCCATTCACACAGTAAGAGAAGAGAAGTATTGGACCTTTGTAAAACCTATAAAATAGGGGGGGAGTCCGGTATAGTTTGAGGGAACCCTCGTGGGATAGAAAAGTCCGGTAGATCGGTCGGTAGAGGACACAACTGAGAAGGGGAAGAAGAAGAACGGCACCACCTCTGATGAGGGGTGGGGGGGGTGAATTTCCGTCACAGGGTTAGCAGAGGAAAACTTGAATAAAGTTAGAAGAGGGTCCAGAGGATTCACACAGGTGCTCATGTTCACGCTCAGAAGGGACGGGACAAAATTTGGGCGGCTGTACATTAAATGAATTTAAGGCAAAGACAGAATTGCTGGGGGACAAGCGCGAGCTCAAGGAAGATAAAATTACAAGGACTGGCCCGAATTCGCATAGGGGAAAGTGAGGGCAAACATCCAAGACCGTCCGTCGGTCAGAACTAAGTGGGAATAAGTTAACATGTGGCAAAGGGTAGAAGCAGGTGAAATGCCGCCTCGTTAAAGGGAAGCTTAAGCTCGATAGGAAGAAAGAGGAGCTTATTCAGGGGTGAAAAAAGGGGACAATTTTTTTCCGCGGGGGGAGGGAAAGAAGGAGTACAGAACTAGGGAAAGACGCGGGAAAGGGGGAGGGGCGTTACATAGGTGAAGACAAGAAGGAATGAGAAGAACTGGTGTCGAGCAAAATTGCAAAAAAAACAACCCCCCAAAACCCCAGACCACCCCCCCCACGACCCCCCAACCAACCCCCAAAAAAAAAAACCCCCCCCACCCCACCCCCCCCCCCCGCCCCCTAACCCCAACCAACCGCCAACCAAACACCCACAACCCCACCCCCCCCAACACCCCCCCCCACCAACAAAAAAAAAAAACCTAAACCCAACCCCCCCGCCCCCCCCACCCCCCAACCAAACCCCCGCCACATAAAAAACCCAAACCCCCCCACAAAACCCCACCCCCCCCCCCCCAAACCAGCCCCCCCTTTGTTTTTTTTGCTTGTGGGTTATTTTTTTTGTTTTTTTTTTGGTTTTTGGTTTTTTTTTTTTTGTTGTGTTTTGGGGTGTAAAAACAAAAGGAGTCCCAAATCTTTCACTTCCTTTAGTAAGTCAGTTAGAAGAAGAACATGATGGCTTGAGCCTTGTGTACATCAAACAGGAAGATCAGAATTGGGGTTGGTTTCTGGCACGAAGCAACACGGTAAGAGGAGAAGCCAAACAATTCCATACGGGGGCAAGCTCTCAGGTTGGAGGGTCACGGACCGGATGCACAGATAGATACGAGGTTAGAGAAGGGGGCACCAGCGGCAATGCAGAGGGAGAGACAACTAACCCGGGGGGTTCGGACGAAAAAGGAGGTGGTCCTTGGGACTCTGACTTCTGTCTAATACAGTGTCAGTTCAGAGGTGTTCTTAAAGGAACGAAAAAAAGGGGGGGAGGGGGACAATAATCAATAGATGGAGCATCCCATTCACTACAGAAGATAAGAAAGCACGTGAAAAAGCCCGAGTCGACAACAGCAGGAAAGACAAAACAAAGGTGTCTCGTTCTCTTTAAGGGAGATACCTCAATAAAGGAGAGAACAGGGAATTTATACGTTACAAACACCGGGGAGAGTAAATTCCAAAACATTGTACGAATTCTTTGTGGAGTTGGGAGGGGGGGGGACAGGACAAGAGATAGTGAAGAGACTCTGGAATAATGAAGAGAGCTGAGCTGACATAACGGAACTTGCATGAAATGTATCTGCTGAAGAGAAATAGATTTCATAACTCAGTCTTGAAGTAGTGAGAGTCAAAAATCAGGGGGAGGGAAAGAGAAGAACAAGAACGCAGATGATGGAATCTCTCTAAAGACTTTCCTTATAGAATAAACAAAGTCTGTGAGCCTGGATAAAACAGCAATTCAAAGGAAGGGGGGGAAACACCCGGATAGGGCGCATCCTTTCAAAAGAACGTGAGGCAGAGACCTTCAACAGATCAGTACACAATAAATAGGTTTAAAACCTGGGGGGGCGAAGACGCGGGCACGAAGGGGAAATGAACGAAGATTGGCACTATATTAAAACGAAAAAAAAAAAAGAAAAAAACGATAAAAAACTCAGTAACAAAAACAAAAAAAAAAAAAAAAAAAAAAAAAAAAAAAAAGAAAAAAAAAAAAAAAGTGAATCATCTGATTGAAAAGGGAAGAAAGGAAGAGTCTCATCATTCAAAAAATCAATCCGACATAAGCTAGCGGACCCGCCATATAGCACCAGATTGACACAGGGGGAGGAACGTGATAAAAGAATATGGTTTAAGAACGAGACTCGGTGGTTGAGAAATGACAGAAAAGGTGGCACCTCGGCAACTTTAAAAAAGCAGAATCGTGGAAAGAGACAGACTAAAGAAGTGGACAAATTGTCAGGGTTCGCTGACTTACAGGAAGCCAAGAAAAAACGGGGGCAGGTAAAGATAAGTGAGCAGGATGGGTGAAGGTATGGACAGGTCAAGGCGGGGCTCAGGAGGGAGGAAAAGGAACTTGTGAGAGGGGAAGTGTCGCAAAAGGTAGCTAGGGAGCTGAAAAAAACATGTACCGAATACATCTCCTGCAAAAGTATGAGTGTGTAGAAAAAGAGCCTCTGAAAAGGAAAGCTACAAAACCCATAGCGAGAAGGTTCCCCACGCAAGCGGAAGTGTGGGGGACGTCTGCCTGTAGACTCGAGCCCAGAAGGGGAAAGGGGGGCCCAGAAGGAAAGGAAGGTGAAGGTTTCTTCTCCAATCAGCGCCCGAGTAGAGAAAAACTTTTAAATGAATGAAGGGGACTTGAGCACATTCAAAAGAGAATATCTATCCAACAACAACGCTGAGTGAACAGTATTGACATGCATCAGGGCTAGGGATCATTGGGGACTGACGACTTCATTGGCTGTTTTTCTGGAAGATAGGGGGGCTGGCATGAACAATCCAGAAATCTGGCGAGAGAGAATATGGTTAAAGTTAAGCCGGCCGGCTCGATGCACTGCCGACGACACTTGTGAGAGAGGGCTATGAGGGGGAGAAAAAACAAGGCTGTTGTGGCGAGGGGAGGGACAGTTGTCTATAATCATCAGGTTCGTGCTAAAAACGCTTCAGGATAGTCCTTCAAGGGAAAGAGGTAACTGTAGAGTGCAGAGGCTGAAGTTATCTACCGAGCGGAATGGGAGTCCCATCCAAAGGAGACAGCTTAACGGCCATTTATTTCGCAAGGCAAAACCACCAACAGACTTACGGAAGTGAACTAATAAACTAATGCTCACGATGGGGTAAGACTAGCGTGGCAAATAGAAGGGAAGCTATGGTTAAGTCACTCCTAGAGGAAAAATTGGTAAAAAAACGGCTCCTCTATCAGAAATGGGAAGGAATTACTAGGTCCGGAATGGGTGAAGGGGGGCAGAGGGGTGCGCAAAAAGTTTGAAAATATGACTGCATTAATCATCAAAGAAGAGGATCATCGTTGGGGAGAGAAAGTCCTTCCGCGGTGGGGGAGAGTTTGTATATTTGGCGTTTGGAAAATAAGAGAAAATGGTATTATTGAGGGGGGATGGATTTGGAGTAGAGAAGGAATTCAATGATCAAGAGATCCTTTCAAGAGAGGAAGCCAAGAGTCTTACTTAAAAGGCGACGAACTAAAAAGAGCAAAGGTGTAACGTGCTCTTCCCACTTCGGGGGGCAAGGGTCAATGAATTCGAAAAAAAAAAAAAGGAAGTGTTTAGGATCTTGGGGGCGCAGAATGAAAGAGGGATCCCCAGCAAGGTCTGGTGGGGTAAAAAGACATCGTCATGATGGGAGGGGAGAAAAGGCGAGAATGAGGTAAGCCTTAACGCCGCAACTTAATGATATAGTGCTCTGGGGGGACAGAAGGCGCACGAGATGTGGAAAAACCGAGGAAGAAGAAAATGGCCGAGGAGGGGGGGTGTCCTAGAAATAGAAGGTCCAGCCGGAAGCACGGAAGAATATCCTTGAAGTCAGAAAGGCATCCGGATGAAACCGATAAAAATTCGTATGAAGAGGGGAGGGAATTCCGATAAAGGTAAGTTCATTGGGGGGGAAAAAGATGGTCTCAATGAGGAACGAACTTTGAAAGGAGGTGGTAACAATTAACAGGCTAATCACGGCGAGAAACTGGAGGCGGGCGTGCCATAAGGAACAAGAAAGCAAAGCTCAAATCGAATGTAATGGCCAAATAAAAAAGTATGGATGCAGCCGGCCGGCGTATCAGGGAGGGGAGACCTTAGTGCGGTGGGGACTTGTTATCACGCTTGAGTCAGGGGGGAGTTAAAAAAGGTCCACGTTCGCCGACGAAGAGGGCAATGGGGGGGGAAACCAGTTCTTGAGAGGGAGAACACAGAAGAAAAAATAAAACCAAGAACTATCAATATTAATGTGGGGTTGGGGGGCAGAAGGGTTAACCAAAATGCTACAATTCGAGAGGTAACAGAAAGTAAGCGTAGAGGGGGACATCCTGGGAAAGTTACGTGAGCACGAAAACGAGAAGGAGGCCACTGCAATGGGGGGGTTTTGATCTCTTAGTGATCGCTGCAACAAAAAGAAGGGGGGAGAAAGGGGGATTTGTAAAGGGAAAACTCCACGACCGATCCAAGGACGAAAAGAAGGTGGTAATCAGTGCACTGTCAGACGTTCAGGAAAAAAAAAGGGGGGAGTTCTGGTGCCAAAGGGGGAAGGAATCACCACAGGACTAAAGGGATCTACAAGACTTGAGGGGTGATCACTCCGGTTCCAACCTTACTTTAAAAGACGCAGCCGAAAAAAAGGGGGAGGAAGTCTTAGGCCAATTAAGGGGGGAGGGGGGGGAGCTTCCTAACTTGCGCAGAGAACATGGACATCCACTGGGGAGTCATGACCTTGTTCCAGACAACGACCGCGTCAAAAAAGAGGGCTCGGCATCCTTGGGCTCACGGTGACAGTTAAAGGGGGGGAAAAAATTAAGAGGGAACGTCATTAGATATATAGGAGGGGGCAGGAACGAGAAACCAAAAGCCTTCCTTGGGGGAATGGGTCGACAAAGGCAGAAAATTTTTACAGGGGGGAAAAGGAGTTACAGCATCCACAAGGAAACGTTGACTGGGCGGAAAATAATGGGGTGGTTAAAGGGACGCAGGGGGACACAAGGGGGTAGTTAGGACAGGGGGACCAATATTTCAAAAAAAAGACACCTAAATATGGGGGTCGGTTGCTCAAACAATGCAGGTGACTCATACGAAAGAATGGAAGGAAAACCAGGAGGTACCTTTATACAACAGTAAGGTCAGAACCGCATGGTGCGGGAACACAAACAGAAAAAAGGTGTGAAAGCCACTTTAAAAAGCAGTTACCAGAAACGAGAGTTAATGGGGAAAGAGGGGGGAAATACTTCCTTGGGGATAGAAAGTACCTTGTAGGGAGCGTTGCGCCAGAAAATAGGGTGAGTGGAAATGGGCTCACGATTTCGCAGAGATCAGTTTCAATCCGCCAAACGAAGACTGAAATTGAATGAAAAAAACAGTTAAGGTGCCTTTTGGAGGAAAACCCGGTCAGGTGGAGATACGAGCGGAAAGAGAGAGTCCCCACCATGGAAGGGAAGGAACCTTGGAGGGAAAGTGGATCCTTTTATGGACAAAAATTATGCTCACTGAACATTCGTATAGGGTTAATGATGGGAAGGGGGGGGGGGGGGAGACATAAGAGAAGGGACCGGAAAGAAGCTGCAGGGGAGGTTTTTATCAGAGGGGGATAGGGGGAAAATATACAGGGAAGGAAAGGGGGGATGCAGAGGTGGGATGGCAAGCTGCTTCATGGAAAATCAACAACACTGTCTACAGTAAGGTCGAGGGGAACATGAAAGGAGAAACATTCAGTTTGAATAAGTAGAGGGTTGAAAGGGAGCAAACACAATCAATAAGACTTGTTACTGAAGTCAGGAACACAAAGGGGTGGGTCTTAAAAAGGATTCTTACAAAAACTGAAAAGAAAAGAACAGAGGTTAGATGAAGAAGCGTGTTTAGGAACCATGGTGTGCTGGGAAGGGAAAACAGCAATAAACGAAGGGAATCCACGACGAGATTTGTAGGTCGGATAACGTCTCAAAAACCGCCGGCCACAAAGGGAGTAAGAGAGGGGGAGTCAGTAAAAATCTTCAACCTCAGACAACAACTGGATGAGGGGGGGGGAAAAAAGTATCTGCTTGGAAATAGCCAGCCGCTGCAGACCGTTTGTAAGAAGAAGGGGGGGTCTGTAGTTGAGGACAAAAAATGAACAAGGATTGGTGGGGGGGGACGTCTGGGTGAAATATGTTTATCAGGAAGCTAAACAAACACCAACGGCTCATCTAAAAGCAGAGAGCGGTTACCGGTCACAGAAAACGAAAACTGTTCTCCAAAAAACAGGGGAAAATAAATACAAAGATGTATAAAATGTGTGGGGGGGAAAATCCCTAAAAATCGACTGGATGAAAAAGCAATGAAAAAAGAGAAAGTCGACACCTGAAAGTCTTTTGTCGGTTATCATGAAAAGAAAAAAAAAAAAAAAAAAAAAAAAAAAAAAAAAAAAAAAAAATAAAAAATACCAGAGGTGACCAGAAAAAAGGAGGAGACTATCCCGGTCAAATGGGTGCGTGCGGAAGACAAGGGAGGGGTTGTACAAAAAATTACCAAAAAAAAGATGGCCGGGCCAAGTCCTTATGTCACTCCGCATGGTGAGGAAAGAGTAGATAAGTTATGAGGAGAGGTAACATAGGCTGTGAACAGTGTCGAAACGACATAGTGGGGCGACAGTTTGTCAAGGGGTCACATCGGCAAAACGATTTTCAGGAAGATTGGGAGCGCGACCTGTGGGTACACGCGAAAATAGGGGAGGAAAGAGGGGGGGGCCTTGGTGAGGGAGAAAAGAGTGTACATTCACCACTACGAAAAATTGAGGAAAGACAAACAGCAAGAAAGCGAAGGAAGTATTCCTCTTGAAGCCGAAGGCCCTTGAATCGAGGGGACAGTCGGTCAGCTTCCAGAAGGGCAAAAAATCTAGTTTGACCTGTGGAAGCAACTGCTTTCTACGAAGGGATGAGGACAAGACCGCGGTACTGAGAGAGGAAAATTAGCGCTCGTGGAGTCCTTCACTGAGGAGTCATTGAAACTGCCAATCTCACATGGCTGGTTTAGGGTCCGACCTGTTCGGAACAAGTGGGGAAATAGTGGGAAGGGAAAAGAGAAACGTTCTTCAGCAATGTCAGAGATCTATGTCTGTACCGAAATTGGCGAGGAGGGGTACATTAATAGTAGAACGAATCAATTAACGGGGGAAGGTGGAACATAGGAATGGCGCAAGGGAGTTGAAAGTAGGACTCAAAGGTGAAAAAACCTAGGTAAAAGAGTGATACAGATGGAAGAAAGAAAAATAGACGAAGCGGACAAGGCTGTCCTACGAAGGTATAGTTTATGAAACGACAATTTTAAAAAAAAAAGATAAAAGGGCAGTCCTCGCATCAAAACTTGGGAAAAATGGGTAAGGAGGAAGCTACCTAGCTCAGGACGGGAGGGTCAACGTCAAGTTTTGGAAGCCAGGGGATGTATCAAAATTTCAAAGGAGATCGCATTCTGGGACTGGTGGAAAGAATCGTCTGGGGACAAATGAAGAATGCAGTGGAATAATAAGATAGTGCCTTTCCTGATAAGGGTTAGGTGGACAGGTACATGAAGAGAGACCTGAAAAAGTTTAAATCAATAGTCGCAATCATTTTGGGGGAGGGGACTGAGTGGCACTGAAAATGGGGCCATAAGGGGGGGCAAGCTGTCAGGAAATTTATGTTCCTCCTAATGGGGATGAAAGAGAAGAAGTACATGCGCCGACGCGATGTAGGGGTAGGAGAACCCGAAACGGCCATTATCTGGGGATGGGGGGGGGTCGAAGACATTCTGTCCTGTCCAGCGGGGAAGAAAGGCGACGAAAAATCTCTATGCCAAAAGAGTAGGAGTTCAATGCAGGGGGGGATTACAGAACGGGAATGGGAATCAAAAGGGAAGAAGAACTGAAAAACCTCCATTAAGAAGGATCCACAATATCCATCAAGGGCACCTTAGCAACCGCACTGGGAAGTCAAGAAATCTGTGCTCAAGACCGGGCTGAAAGAAGTCAAGAAAAAGGATGACAAAAAGTCAACAAAAAGAGAACATTGGAAACAAGAATCGTCGAACACGAAGAAGGAGAGGGTTTTGCACTAGGAATTGCGCCTCATTTTTCAATTAAGATGAGCCGACAAAAGGGGGGGGGGCCTTCAGAGGAGCCAAAGAAATATTCAGACGAGGCTAGGAAAAGCATAAGGAATGCAGGACGCTTCCTCTCGTTAAATGGAGGGAAGAAGAAATTCTAAATATTGCGGCGGGATAGGAGGGTCGAGGACCAGCATAAAAAGCATGCAACGCGTCAAGATCAGCTGCTTATGACTTGCCGAAAAATAGAAGTCGTATATAAAACAAGTCAAAGAAGAAGGAGGTAGCCGAAAGTGGGGGGGGGAGGAAAATACTCGTAGCACACTCAAGAGGCCCCACAACAAAAATGGGGGGTGAGAGTAAATGACTTGGTCCTAATACCGCTTGGAAGCGAAGGTACAATGAAGAGCCAGGGGACATTGAAGTACTAGCTGACTCCTCGGGAAAGAGGGATTAGCGAGACTCCTGGACTATTGGCGACAGTCAGCTGCAATCACACCTAAACAACGAGCAGTGGCGCCAAAAGAGTCACCGAGGAACGGAAGTAACGAGAAGAAGTGGTTTGTATCTCTTTGTGGGCAGGAAAACAGATTCACCTGGGATTGGACAAAACCAACGTAGAGACCCGGGGAAAGAAAAAACTGCAGTAACTAAAAAGCCCCTGAGCCTACGGGGGCAGTTTCGTGGTAGATTCATGGGGGGGGATGAAGAATTAATAGTTAACCACACAGCGACGTAACTACATAAGGACCGGAAAAACAAGGTCAGTGCTGAGAAAAGGACTCCGGTTGAAGATGCGAATTGAGCCAGCTTGAGTGCCGACCTGAAATAAGGTTTGTGATACGAACGCCCCAGTCGCGAAAGAAGCTCTTAACGATTTCAAGAATCCGGTAAAACTACGTTGTAGATCCGTCAGGACTAGGAAAAAGAGGAATAGAAGCAAACCCTATCGCGGGGGGGGGGCTAACGGTCGTAAGGTGGAACGAGTCCTGCTGCTAACAACCGGGGGGAAAGGAAATTGCAAAGGAATTCTCGGATTTACTGGATTGGTCTGGAGAAAAGAAAGCGCTAAGGGGGTCACGGAAAAGGGTGAAACTCATATATGCTCCCGTATGCATTGTAGCTATAAGAAACAACTAAAGAGGGGATTGAGAGATACACCGATGGTCGCATTGTATGTCTGAAGGGGAATGACGTTTCTAGAGTACAGGGGAGTGAAAAAAAAAAGAAGGAACTGAAATCTAGCGATATCGAAGAGTTCTGGGCAGTAAAAACTGTGGCGAAGGGAAGGACGTACGCACACTTTACTCAGTATGCGATGGGAATAGAGGAAAACACCTGCGCGTGGTTGGTCGGGAGGTAGAAGAGATTGGTAAAAAACTGAATTCATCGCGTCACAACGGAAGTTCTTGGAGAAGAAGAAAGGGACAGAGCTATCGTGAAGGGCTGGTTAGCCTACAAGAGACTAGGGGTGAAGCGGCGGTAATTTCCCGCGGGGAGGGTCAAGGGCCAGGGGCAAATCCGATCTGGCGCAAGAACTAGGAAAAAGGCAGAGACAAGGATAACAATCCTTCAAGTATTTGTGTTAGTAGACGTCGGCTTTCCTCGGAGGACCTAACTTGGGGGAAGAAAAAAATAAAGCTCAAAGAACACTAAACTGCCCCGGACGAAAGCAGTCAATCTTTATCGGGCATAAAGTGCTACCGGGGCAATTGACGGTGGTAAGGGGCAAAAATGGGGGGGGGGGGCAGGGCACCTTGGGGTTAATCTCAGAAAGACCGAGATAATACCACAAAACAATCATCGTTGGGGGAGAGCTACAAGAGGTGGGTCATCTGGTCTGCTATGTGGGCCTAAAGAAAGATCATCTCAGTAGTGTATTGATTCCAGGAAGGCCGAAAAACAGGAAGGCTTCAGGACTAAGCTAAGCTTTCCTACTAGAGGGACAAGTAGGCAAATTAGAACAACAGAAGTCGAGGATCAGTTAGGAGCTCTAGGAAAGAACATTAGAGGGCCACACCCTGGGGGGGGTTTTTGTTCGGAGGGGGTGGGGGCAGCTACCACGTGAAGAACGTATGAAAAGAGTGGGGTTAAACGAAGGCGAGCTTTGAATTAACAGCATATATAAAGATTGAGTCCTTGAAAAAGCATTACGACAGGATCCTTGAGCCAGAGAGCAGATGGGAGAAGTGACAGGAACGATGTGGAAAAAAGCTAAGTGAAAAAGAAAGGAATGAAGCTAAAGGCGAACAAGGCACTGAACTGAAAAAAACTTTTCCAGAGCTTCGACAAAGGGGCGGTTCTTCAAAGTGAAGAGATATTCAAAAGGGTAGTCATGAAGAGTGGAACGGGAGAAAGCCCTCCAGGGTCAATTCTCAAAGGGGGGAAGATAGAATATCTGTCTCAAGTGAAATTGTGGAACTAAGAGAAACTCGATTGAGGGCTGGCGCAAAGACTAACCAGCGAAAAGGGGCAAATGGAGGGGTTTAAACAAAGGGGGACGGGGAAAACAGGTATGACGCCGGATCGGTGGATCGGTAGCCCTTGGGAGGGGTTCTCCCAGAGCTTGCAGCAGTTTTACAGGGGGAAAGAAGACGAAATAAGCCACATGCACTGCTGAGTCCCTAAGAGGGAACGCGGGATCGAAGAGGTCAATGAATAGGGCGGGAAGAAAAAGAGATTATGTATCAAATCCTGGTGCAAACTCGGAATTAAGGTTTTCTAGGGCAGGAATAATGATAGGTGTTCGAAGGGGGAAAATTCGGAAGTGAAAAAAAAAAGGAGCATGATTGTGTCCACGGGTGGCCATGGTTTGGGGATCTAACATACCGTTGGAGTCTGGAGATGCCCAGAAAAAAAAGTGATTGAAAGTAAAGGGAGAGAGCGCAGGCGAAGGCTATCATAAACTACTGGAGAGAGCAGATAACCTTGAGACGGGAAAGTTGGTCTGTGGCCCCAGAATGGAAAAAAAAACAGAGCCCAGCACTGGGTGAGAGTCAAAATTAGTGTGATCAACCAATGACCAAAAGAGTGCACAGAACTGGGAAAACAGGTATACGGGCTTAACGATAACTTCCAAAGGGAGACATTATGGAACGGGGGCACAAGGACCTTGAAAGAGGGTAACCAAAATGATCTAGGGAATCCAACCCGAAACGAAGGCCCGCTAAGGAGAGGGGGTAAAAATGTTGGGGAGGCGGTGACTACACCGCCTTATGGGGTAAATGGGGGGTATGAAGGTGAAAAGGGGCATCAAGCTGGAAAAACAAAAAATGGGAGGGGGAGGGGGAATAAATTCAAGACTTGTGCCACAAAAAGGCCCCGGCAGGGGAAAAAGGCCGACCCGGAGGCGGGAAAAAGACCTTCCTATGCGGGAAGGGGAGGACTATTAACCCAATGGTTCGTGTGCTAAAAACCATAAATAAGCACCCACAACTAAGAAGGGGTTTTTCAAGCGACCGAAGTATGTAAAGAAAAAGACAGTGAAAGTGAAAGGTGAAATCTACCGTGAAGATGGAATAGGGAACCGCAGTTCTCAGGGAAAGACATCACGAAAAGCTTAGGTCAAGGGGGGGACTGAGAGTGGGACCAAAGAAAGAAAGACAGAAAACTAGAGCGGAAGGTGGTGGTGAAATTGACATAAAAGCACTCAAGAGGGAGAGATCGCCTTGTAGAAAGATATAGTAAAAGAAGGATAGGAGGTTGAGGAAAGGGATCAGTCAAAAAATGGGGAGAGAGGAAAAAAAAATTTTCTCAGAAAAAACGGGGCTCGCTGTCTTTAAACTCAGCAACATCACGTATGGATAACAAGTCGAGTGATTTGTTGAGCAATATTGGGACAGTAAGCCTGTTGACAGGGCACGCTATCTCCTACATCCATCTGTTTTTGAATGTTTGGAACCGGAGAAGGGACAATTGGCTCATCAAGAGCAATCTTTAAGAGTGTATGAAAAAAATTGGGGGGGACTGCGGCAAAGGGTCCGAGGAGAGGAAGAAAATGGATTTTGGAAGAAAGGAAATGTTCGGTCTGCTATCAGGGGGGGCACGAAAGGGGACGGGGGGGTAGGAGAAATAGTTTTGACACGTCCTCTGAATTTAGGTACGATAACAACTGCTAAGACTTCTGGGGGACACAACCGTGGGGGTACTTTGTAAGAACCAGAAAATTTGATGATACAAACCAGCCTCCGAGACGGTGTGGTCAACGATTTACAAAATTTTTTTTGGCGAAAAGAAGACGGGGGGATAGTAAAAACAAACGAAAAGGAGGAAATTTGCGATTCAGCTTTGGCCGAGTGGAGCACAAAACAATGTAGAGGGAACGTTGAACAACAACCACATAGAGGGGATTGGCTAAATCGAAAGCACAGAACTTAAGGAAAAAGAAAATTCAAAGTCAAGGCAGTCTAGCCATCGTATATAAACAACAAAAATAGAAGAAAAGAGATATTTGATTGAAAATGGACAGGAAAACAAAGTAAGGACTTCATCCTGCTTTAGGGGGGGTTCTCAAGGCATGCTTGATGTGTGGGTCAAGGAGTGAACGGGGTATCCTAACGATACAACACGCGAAAACAAAAGCTGCACATCGAGGGACATCAGTGGGGGGAGAAAGCCTCAATCGCAGGGGGAAAGAAAAAATTACGAAATGATGTGAAAAAAAAATCTAATGTTGGGGGGGGGATTCAAAACTAAAAAAAAACCGCGACTGATTCAAACAATTACAAAGAAAAGACTGGGGCGTCGGGTTCGCATGGTAGGCTTAGGGAAAAAAAAAAAAAAAAAAAAAAAAAAAAAAAAAAACAAAACACAAGAAAACAAAAACAAAGGAAGAGACCAGCAAACAGATGCTTAGGAAGAGGGTGCATTGAGCCTGGGACTATTGACTCGGGCAGACTGAGTCCAAAATGGTACATTCTCTGACAGAGTACCGGGCCGGTCTACTATCCCCCAAAGGTCATAAAGTAAGAAGAAAAGGATAGGATGCCTCCAGGATTGGCAAAACAGGGTCGGCCAACTCGGGGTTACGCATATGGTGTGGTAAGACGAAAAGAAGGGAAGGAAGGTTAAAAGCTTTATTGAGGCAATCTGGCAAAATAAAGAAAAGGGAAATACCTGAGTCAAAAAACACGAGAGAATGGGGAATAAGTGAAAGGCATGGGGGGAGAAAGAAACGGAAAGAAAAAAGAATACTTGGGCGTGCTAGGAAGCGGGGAAAAAGGCATCTGTCAACTTAAGGGGAGCACATAGAGTGGGGGCCGAATAAAAAAAAAAGAGGAGCTGGAAAAGTCGAGGGGGAGATTCTCCAAGGGGGGAAAATAAGACGGCTATTGCTTGTGACCTGCTAACAAAGCGGAGGCAGTACCGTTATGAGAGGGACACCGCCCGTGGACACTCTCTCAGAAGCGAAACTGGGGACTGGGAAATGAAACGTTAGGGAAAACATTGTCAGGCAGATGCCAGGCATCGTTGGTTGTGGAAACCAGGGTTAGAAACGAACATTGTGGGAAACCGGGGAGAAGTCCCGGTACAATAAATTGCAACCTCGAGGTTTTAAACGAATTGTACCGCAGAGGGCTTCAGGATATTAAGACCACTAAAAGGGGGGGAAGGGCGGTGGCCAAGGGAGAAAGAAAGAATTACTCAAGGGTCCAAGAAGTGACACCGCGTGATCCAAACGTGATGCAAACGAAAACTAAAGAAATCTGGGAAATCCGGGGAAAGGACAACACGTTAATAGAGCAATGGAAAAGGGGATAACGCGCACGGATATCAAACGTGGGGTAACGTAACTCCGGAAGTCGCAAGTATTAATTTGGAGTAAAAGGTGGGTGGAAAAAGGTTCAAAAATGTTAGTTGAACAGCAGGAGGGAGGGATCTTTGGTTGTCGTCAAGTCTGGGGGGGGTCAACAATACCTCAAGTAAGAAACGGGTTATCGGCGGAAATTTCTCAGATAAGGGATAACGGAGGAAGTCTTCTTCTAACTTGGGAA
>Ga0179593_1503413_pt1 | contig 21744 bp, 30 predicted proteins | sample CZODoug2_1_08_16_FD_185931 | JGI IMG/M metagenome (GOLD analysis project Ga0179593, IMG submission 185931) | Vadose zone soil fungal communities from Angelo Coast Range Reserve, California, USA - CZODoug2_1_08_16fungal (PacBio error correction) | ecosystem: Environmental > Terrestrial > Soil >...
CGGGAGATGCAAATCCAGGTTCTCACGGCGGGGGGGAACCAGTGCAAGGTTACGGGGGCCAGGACAGCTCCCGCAGCGGGAGACAAACTAATGCCCCCGCCCGGGAAAAGGAAACCAGCGGTCAATCATTGAGCCGGGGCTGCGGGAGGGGGAGTGCTGGAGTGGACGCCCCAAACTACAGTAACCAACAAGATGGTTAACAAAAAACCAGAAAAAGGGAAGGACTCGGCCTATGAGTCGCTAAAGAAACGTCCGCGCGGGAGAAGACAGAGGGACGCAAAGAAAAACCAAAGCAATCCCCCTTCCGTGCGGAGGGCGTCAACGGACGAGGCACCCCGGGACCGGCACCAGCAAAAAAAACATACCGAGAAACATCGGCTGCAATAAATCAAACCCGAACATGTTTCGAGAACGCGGTGCTTCCGTAAGGGCGACCTAATGCCAACATCCTCTGGGGCCACGCGCTGAAACGAATGCATTCCGGCAAAAGCATGGCGCAGCGGTTGGGCTGCGGGAGCGGAGCCCTCGAGGGAATAAAGGGAGGGACAGTCCAACGTCCACAGGAGTCGGGGGGGGGGACTACACCAAAATGAAAACAAAGACAGAGGCTAGGGTTGCCGGCCGAAGACGCCGGGGTCCTCCACAAGGCGTCGAGGGTCAAGGCCGCCAAACTGGAAAAAACAACGGAAAAACTCAAATCTCGTTTTTGTGCTTGCGAAAGACCATGCCACCAAAAAGATGGCAAAACTGCGGGGCACCAAACCAAGTCCAAGAGACGCGGGCCCCAGGGGGAATGCTCACGGGAAAAGGCAGGCACGTCGGCAAGGGGGGGCGCTCACACCACTTCGTTCTGGGGTCCAGGGCGGCGTACCTGTGGAGGCCCCAAAAAAAACCAACGGCGCGTGGGGGGAATCCAGCGCGGTCGGCAAAGGGCAACCAGGCCGGGGAGGGGACGGGAGCATGGCAAGCGGGCATGGACTCCAATCGCGTGGCTGCAAAAAAACGAACAGTCTTCAACCCGGGGTACTAACTGCGGCAGGAGACGGGCTACCCGAGGGAGGCAAAAAGCGGGGACCTGTGGGAACGGGGTAGGCGGGGCGCCCCTCGAAAAACAAAAAGCCCCGGGGGGGCAGGGATCGACGGTGTGGCGAGCAGGCTGAACTGGGAAAAAAAAGGGGGGGGGGTCGTCATCGGGAGTACAGGAACAGCTGTGGAACGAGCGCTTACGCAATCAAAACGGAAACGGGCGACAAACCGGGGGGGGGGGTCCTGGTACCAAACGAAAAAGGGGGGGGACGAAGCTGACCGGACTGAAACGGGGTTGGCGCCCGGTGCTCAAAAGTACGGGGGAAAAAAAAAAGGGACGTCTACCGCCAGACGCCGCTGCCAAAAAGGGAAAGCAGCATCACCACGGTGCAAGGGAAGAAAGGGAAGACGAGGAAAAAAAGTACAGGGTAGGCAATCCAACGCCAACTTGGTAAGTTGAAATGCTGGTGAGTGGAAAAATGGACCAGGGGTTGACGGAACGATGGCAACGGTGCGCCCCACCAGAAAGTTGGGCCTGAATGAAAACGCGGGAAAAAAATCGGCCACTCTGGAACAAACTGGGTGGGGGCGTCAAAAGAACAGAGAAGAGCTGAAACGCCCTGCAATGGGGGGTACACCTTTCTGCCCTAAAGCAAAAAGGGGCGAACGATAGGGGGAAACCACACAAAAAAACGGAGGCAAAATTGATCACCCAGCAAAGTTGCCGGAGGCCAAGACATGTCAGAAAGAACCACGTCAAAATGCTTGGGTCATGTCATTTCCAGCTGATTCCCACGAAACAGCAAAAAAAAAAAGTAAAGGCGGGGGGAATCAATCCGTCACCAAAAGAGAGTCTGGTCGTAGAGTGCCCTCTATCGGAAACAAACCGCCCCGCTTGAGCAAAAAAGCCAGTCGGGAAAAACAAGACGTTCCCAGTGGACAAGATGCCATGGCCACCGACCTGCCATGAAAAAGTTATAAATAGGGGCAGTTCAGCAAAAAGATGGACAACGCTAGACAAAAACAAATGGAAAAGGAACGACTGACAAAAACGATAGGAAAGGCGCAAGACGAGCACGAACAGCCGAAAAAAAGCAAAATCCGGAGTGAAAAAAACAGCAGGCAAAAGACCACGGCAGGGCCCCATCGTGCACTGCGGGAGGGGGGGTGGGGGCCATCTCAATCGACAGAAGAGGGAACCCCCAGCCAGCCGGCGGGGGGAACGTATAGCAAGATTGGGAAAAACGCAAAAAAACGATGGCGCCAAAAACGGCCATCTGCACGTAGAAATCCACAGTAAACGTAACGACCCAGGTTACCAAACCAGGGGGGGGCGCCAGGCACCCCACGATGCCGATCCCGAGGGAGGCCAACACCTATTCGGTCTAAGGAGACCACCCATGAAGAGGAAAGGTTCCAAAGACGCCCTGCATGAGTCCGGAAGATCAGGCCTGTCAGGGGGCCAAGCATCCCTCAAACATCTCTTCAAAAAAAAAAAAAACAAATGGAATAGGAACAGAGAGAAAAGGGTTCAGGGGAAAACAAAACACCCTGATCGAGGCCTCCTGCAGAACAGGGCTGATCAATCACGGGGGAGTGAACAAGGTCCATTCACTAACGAATCGTGGAAAAGGGGGGATACCAGACAAGGAGGGGGATAAAGAACGGACTACAAGGGACTGGAGGCCCATGTCAGCTGACCCCGACCAGTGGGGGTCTACACGAGTGAGGGAAGGGCCGGCGATACAGTGGGAACCAGAAATTACCTGTCCAGTGCGCCCCTCACGCAAGCCTGCCAGGGGCCCAAAAAGGATGCCCAATGAAACGGGGGGAAGGAAACGGTGGGGGGGGGGGGGTCAACCATAGGAGAAGGCTGTGGAACAATGGGGAGTGCGCCCACAGGAGAAAAAGGGCAAAGACTGGCTGGGTAGGACGAAAAAATCGAGTCGTGCCCGACCCTGGTGTACAGAAGCGTCTTTTCAGAGGTTTTCGCGCCTGGGGGAGGGGTGAAAGTTCGAGAGGGGGGTGAAACGGACAAACTACAGGGAGAAGAAAACAGCGCTGAACACAATGCAGCACTGTCCAGACTGAAACCAAGTCTACAAAGGCCTCACAGGCTTTCGACAAGCAGCGCTGCAGACCGGATTTGACAAAGCCGCGTAGCGGGCACGAAAGGAGCGGGCTATGAAGGAAGACCGGCACACGACTCAAGAGAACCGAGACCTGGCCGACGGGTTTACAAGAACAAAAGAATCAGGAAGAAGACCCCTCCTGCAAAGGAGGGTAGAACCGAAGGAAAAACCACAGAATGGTTCGTGGGAACTGGGGGGGGTAAAGCCTTGCCAAGGGAGATAAATCCTGGAAGACCCCGCCGGGAGGTTCAGACAAGAAGCGAAAAAGGAAAAAAGAGCACCCAGGGGGGAGCCCGGTCGCTCAGGGAAACGTTTCTTCACAGGGGGAGGGAGGACCAACAAGAAAGAGTTGATGGATCCTCAAAAGACGAGGGGGAAATACCCGAAAAGTAAGAGGCTTTTGGTACAGTTGCAGCAAAAAACAGAGGAAACCTTTCCCCATTCAGGGGGTATAAACCACCATAACTCGAAACGGTAAAAATCCGACGCTTAACAGGACTCTTACCAGAAAAGGATGAGTCTTTGCTCCAGGGGGGAGAACTGTGACGGAGACCTCCCTCCTTGAGAGGAGCAGTAAAATCGGCACCCGAGCAGCCGCACAACGGGTCCAACGGCCAGGTCACTGGGGAAGAAGCAAACATAAGGCGGCAAAAAGACGAAAAAAACCGGTCAAAGGACAAAACACAAACGACACGAGGTAACAATCCATAACCTAAGTCCACTTCAAAACCGTAACGCGGATGGAATCTAAAACAAACAAAACACCGCCGACAAATAACGAAAACCACAGGCTCTTGCATAAAACTGCAAGCCACCAAAACCTGGGCGCTGAAGGGAAGCCACTAAAAACACCCGAAAACAAACAACGGGGTCTAAGCTGACCGCAGGGATATAATTCCAAGGGCCCGCAAGTGCGTAGACCAGGTTTTGAAAGGTAGAACAGAACATCGAAAGGTCCGGCCGAATGAAGGCCGAGGTTTCCCACGGGGTAACGCCGAACCGGCCTGTGGCCCCAAAAAAGCCCGACCGTGAAAGACGGAAGACCAGTGCCGCGAGGATCAAAGCGAAAGAAGACAGCAAAACGTAGAGTTAGCACAACCAAAAAAGCGCCCATTCAAAGCCTCCATGATCGAACCCAAAAAAACAAAAAAACCAATAACACTTAAAAAACTTGCGTCGAACGCACGTCGGCCCGCAGCGAGGAACTATGAGGAAGGGGGGGGCGGTCTAATAGAGAGTGAAGGATGGGCACGTACGGAAACGGAGTTGGGCGCACAAACGTCAATCAGAACAAGGAAACCGGCGTAGAGAACGGAAAGTGCCAGCGAGAGACTTGACCGTGGGGGGTAACAACGAAAAGGAAGGTGAGGGGAGGGTGAGGGCCTTCGGGAACATGAAACAGGTCGAAGAGACAACCCGAAAGCACCCCCACCGCCTCCAACGTGGGGGGGGGACAAACGGATTCACACCAAAAACCTGAAGGCGGGGGGCAGGTTGGCACGAAAAGCAGGCCCAGGAATAAAAAACCTCTTAAAAAATCAAATGGACCGCAAAATCTGGGAAAGCAGGAAAGCAAGGTGGGGAAAAGGGCGTCAGGGAGCACTTTTCCAGCCAGAAGGTGGGCAAATTTCCAAATGTCCCCAAAAAGCTGGGAAACGACAGCAAAACAAACGTAGGGCGGGTGTTGGTGGAAAAAGGGGAAAGGGACGCGAAACAATTCATCAAAGGGATGAAAGCCGCATAGTAGTAGTAAGCGCAAACCAGCCTTTGTCAAAAACCCAGGATTATTAGGGAACAGTATACCGAAAAAGGCTACCAACTAAAGCATCAGAAAAAAAAACGTCCTAAGGCTCTGCAAAAAGCCCATGTTGCCAATGTAGGACGAAGTTACCCGTCCCGTGACATTTGGCACCGGGGGGGCTGGCGAAAGCGGGAGTCATAAACGCCAAAACATTCTCTCCAAAGAGGAAAAGCTCCCCAAAAAAGTAAAAATACACCTAGCATCTGCTAAAACCTATCAACAAGAGGGAAAAGAATAGAGCGTCGAACAAAAGTCTCGGATGGGGATCGTCGATGGTTTCGGGTGGACAATTAAAGCTTTGAGGAGACCAATAACGCAAGGGAGCCTCGCGCGAATCCCGCAGGGGGGGACCCGAGCGACAGGGAGCCGGGGCCGAAAAGACTCGTCCACTGGAGTAAAATGCGGAGGGAGGCTGGCCGGAAATGGGGTTCAGAAGCAAAAGCTACAGGTGACGAAACGAAGTGTTGCCCCCAGCCAAAGAAAGAAGAAAGAAACAAACGGGGCCTAGAGGCCCCTATAACGCCCTGTCCGCAGGGGGGGGGAGCACGAAATAGCCTCACTCAAACCGGCAATACCCTGCTACGTGGGGAAAAGGCGCCCTTCAAATAAGGCCGGCGGAAACCAAAAAAAAAATGCTGGAAACGAATACCAGCAATCCACACCTTCTAAGAGGCTGGAAAACGAAGAGCAAACGATGTTGTCAAGGGCGTGGTCTTACCAAGGGCAGAACGTGGCCAACATCAAACTGAGGAAAGGCTGCTAAAGGTAAGGTGGGGGAAGGAGGGAAAGGGAACCAAAAACTCGCAAGGTGTGATACGGTCCGCGGCCCTCGCGGTGATAAGGAAAAAACTGGGCCTACCCAGGAAAAACAACAAAGCAGTACGTTTGCCACAAAAGGAAAAACTGGGACATGGGCCCGGGCACCGACGAAAAAGGGGGGGGTTCAGACCGAACTTCCTGGGCAGGTAAAGGCAAACAGAAACTGGAAGGCAAAGATGAGAACGTGCGGAGAAGGACAAGCAAGGGAAGTCGTACCAGCATACTTCAGACCGGGCAGGGGGAGGGTGACCGAAAAGGCAGGAGGGGAATACTGGACGATTGGAAAGAAAAAACACGGGAATCCGACTAAGGGCGGATGCGGTACGCGGGAGGACGCCTGATAGCAAAACCTAGGGACGAATCAAACGGAGGTTAAAAATTCGGCAAAACAAAAGGCACCAGGAAAGGACTGTAGCTGGCCATCGAGGGACTGCGCAAAGCTAGCGGGGGGCTGCAAAAAATAAAGCACAAAAAATGTGAGAAAGCGGCCCGGAGAAGAGTGATCAGTGCCCGGTAGGGGGAAGGGAAGACTGGGAGGTTTCCTGTGGCAGCCGCGCGACGCAAAAAAAACACCTTTGGGGGAGAAAAACAGGGTTTTACGAAGCGTGAGGATAAGTGGGAAGGGGGGGTCAAAGTTTTGGTGGGTCGGGGAAACTACTTGGGGCAGGGGGACCCAGGGGAGGAAAAAAAAACGCGGAAGAACCACACCCGCGGAAGCGGGAGGAGGGACGCACCGGGGGGAGGGACGCAACTTGCACCGGGCAGGCCGGCCAACGGGGTGGTCGGTGGGAGGAAGAAAGGGGACCGGCTTCCCGGGAACCGCCTCGCAAAAGCAGGAACGAAAACCCATCAACCAAGGGGCGGGCAAGGGGGACATCAAAACATCACGTTGGCAAAGTCCAAAGCAAGGCACGTGTGAGAACTTCTGGAGTAGGGCGTAGAAACAAATGCCGAAGAAAATAAGTGCGGACACGGAGAAACGCCAAACTTATTTTTGCGGGAAGAGCAGAAATGAGGAAAAAAGCAGATGGGGACCTGATGGTGGTGGCGCACAACTGGGGAAAAATAAACTGCCGAGCGGAGCAAAGGAGAAAAAACTGTGTAACACGGGAACCAGGAGGCAAGAACACAACTTGCAAGGAAAAAGAGAGCGCCCACCCCCCGTCGGCATGATCGGAAGAAAAAAATGGCCATAAATGGCACGAGGGGCAAGGACACCATGTAATAAAAAGAAAAGTCATGCACTGGTGAAAGTCTCGGGAATCCCGCAAAAAAGAAGGTAAAGTGGGCTCCTGAGAAGCCAAAAGAAAACGCCGGCATCATCGGGAAATGGGGAAGGGGGGAGGTGCACAGACGAGAGGAAGAAAGGAAAAAAAAAAATCCATCCAGAACCCTCGGAGTCATTCACAATGTCCTCAGAATGGGGAGGGGGACAAACCTAAAAGACTGCTAAAACAAATAGGGAAGGAAAACCAACGATAAAAGATGAGCACAAAGAGTGTGGAAAAAACGAAGCCCAAGAAAAAAAAGGAAAAACCGATAAAGGAGGTTCCGTAAAAAAGAGAAAACAAAGAAAAGCAAGAAAAAGAAGACTATTACCCCTTCAACGGAAAAAGAAGTAGGCAACAGAAACAAAGTGGGGTACCTTCGAGGTGCATCAAAAGGAGAAAAAAGCCCGGAAGAAAGAGGTTCCAAAAACAGTCAAAAAAGCAAATTGCGGGTCTGAACGTATTCGAACGCAAAAAGAAGCCCAACTAAAAAGGCGCGCACAAAATGCGATAGGGCACGTTGAGGGAGAAAACCATCCCACGTAAAAGAGAACCAGTAGCCACCCCAGGGCACCGGAAAAAGAAAGGTCCAACCGATGGGCAAGAAAGAAAGGAGAGAAGATCACAGAAGAGCGCTCAAGGCAGGATCGCGGAACAAGATGACATGCAAAAAAAACCGCAGACGAAGTGCAGAATCAAGAAGAAGAGAAGAAAGTGGTCTGGGAAAGGAAAGAAAACAAGAGGGACAGAACAAACGGAAGGAGGAAAAGAGAATAGGAGGAAGTCAAGGGAACTTACATAAGGTATGGTCTGCAAACAAAAAAAACGAATGTAAAATACCACGACGGAGTCCTGGACCGTGTTCTACCCTTTGCGATGAAGCGATCATGGCAAAGGAGAAGAGCGGAAAGCACGAATGGGAGTCAACGGAAAAAGAATCAATCGTCGAACCGAATGAGGGGCAAACCCGACCGTGGACAGGGAGGAAGTGGAACTCGAGTATCGGGCATAAAGAAAGGCCCGGCGTTAAAACGCAATAGAGCGTTCCAAAAAACTGCCCATTACCAAGAAGACGCCAAACAACGCCAGGAGGGAGGGGGGGGTGGGTAAACCAAAACCATCGGAAGAGGAAACACCATGGGGGGGGGACCAAAAACTCAATGGTCGAAGAAAAGCCTAACTCAAGTGGGGTCGGCCTGGCAGGGGATCCGCTTTCAACGCGGGGAAAAAAAAAGGGGGTGGTTGGAAAGCGAAAGTTCAAGCTGAAAAAAAAGCTGCTGGTAAACCAGGGAACGGGGGGTGGACCAGGGGAGCCAGCGTCAAAAAAAAAAAACGGTAAAATGACTGCAGCCAGTGACCTGGGAAAAAAAAAAAAAAAAACGGCCTTAAAACTCAATGGGACAGCCGCTGTTCAAGGACAGGAGGGGCAGGAAGAAAAGCGCGCAACACTGAAAAAAAAACTGACCCGGAAGGGAAAGGCTTAGCGATCGGCGGGCAAAATAGAAGAAAAGGAACCGACGCTGGAAAGGAGGGAAGAAGCTCATCGAGGCCGAGGTACGGGAAAAAATGGGAGGTACAGGGGAGCGCACCGACAGGGAAAAGAATAACGTTGGTAATGGAACAGTGTTAAAGGGACACGTCAACGGGGGCTGGCTTGCAACAGAATTGACGCAAGGGCGGGGCAAGGGAGACACCCACACAACGTTTAAGCCATCTCGCAGGACAAAAGAAAGCGCCAGAGGGGAATGCTCCGGCCGACTGGACTGGGACTGAAAAAAGGGGCTTCGCAACAAACCAACCAGAAGGCCCCCAGCATAAAAACGAGTGACATGGCTGATACGAAAGTCAAAAAAAAAAATAACAAACATGACGGCTGGTGGGGAAAGCCGTCAAACACCTCATAACCAAATCCACTGCATGGGATAAATCGCCAAAAATACCACAACAGCAGAAACATAACATAATTACGGGGTCCGACAAGAAAGGGAAAACTAATAGGCTGCTGCGGGTCAACCACCAAAACCCGGAACGGGTGAAATGGGTGTCGCTGTCCTGCACACGTCGGACACCGAAAAAAAAACAACAAAAAAGAAAGTCACCTCCAAACGGCCGCCTCCAACACGGAATCGCCAAAAATACGAAGGCCAGCGCCGAACGCCCCGTGAATCCTAAAGAAGAAAATAAGAGTAAACGGAAGAAACGAATCGAGGACGCCCAAGAAGGGAGGAGGGATCAGGGCAAACAAACAAAAAAACTGAAAGATAAAAGCAAAAAACCTTAAGCACAAAAAGGGGACTGGAGAGAGGCAGGGACACCCAAAAAACCCCTGTTCAAGTCGTACGGGGGGAGGGGGACCTACCAAAGACTTGAGCTCCTGAGAGGAAGACAGTTCGGAAGAAACAAGGGTGGGAAGGGAAATAGTTCGGCAGCCACGAAAAGCGACGGAAAAAGGAAACCGGCTCTTGCAAAACTCAAAGGACCAGAAAAATGGGAAAGTCTTTCGAGGCCGACAAGCCAGGGAGACCAGTAAAAAAAGGCCAGGGAAGGAGAAAAGCGGGACGGAGAAAAAAAAAAACTGACAGAAACCACCGAGCCGGTTTGTGGAACAACGTCCCGAAAAGAAGGGGAAACCCAAAAGACGAGCCAACATCGATCAGACGAGGAACATCACCCGGAAAGGGGTCTGAAGGAAGGGGAGGACAGCAAAGAGCATCGTGTCCGAGGGGGGGGTCTTCCAAATGGGTAGTGCCGAAGGGGGACAAAAACACATTAAAAGTCGTATGCCGGGGGACGGGTCACGAAGCAACCAAAAGAGAAGGTAGGAGAACACGGCTCGCGTCTTACAGTTAAAAACCCAACGAACCTATTTGGGTGGGCACCCAACCATCGAATGGTTGGGGGCAAACGCATGACCAGCAGTGGAATAAACCGGGAAAGGGAAAAAAGGGCCACGGGAACCCAAACTAAATGCTAGCCAAAAAAAGGGGGAAAAAAAATAACCCTTCCTACAAGAAGGGTGGTCGAGAATGGGGTAACCAAGAGTCTGTTCAAGGGGTTTTGCCACGAAGGGACGGCCGGAAAAAACAAGCAGGCACCTAGTAAACAGAAAACAAAACGGGGTTCGTTGAATCTCACTAGCTCCGGGGTGGGATCGTCCGGAAGCCGGTCAAAGGCAACACGGGGGTCAAATGTCCTGTGGGACTGAAAACTTAGGCCATGGCAAGTGAGCAAACATGAGGTTGGGGGCGTAAGTCAGACGATCACGTCGAAAGGCAAGGGAAGTAGCTGGAACCACGCATGAGAGGGAACGAGCTCTAAAAAAAAAAAGGGGAGGACGGAAAACACCAGAACGGGATTCCAACGGTAAGCCACGGGGACCATACAAGGAGCCACACCCGAAAAAACAACGAGCTCGACCATGCAGGAAGGCCTCAAACAAGAGGGAGGAAGGGAAATGGTGAATCCTGTGGGACTGGCTAGGGAGAAAGAACAGAAAACGAGAACCACCACGCTTGGGACTCACGTACGATACAATGGCAAAAAGAAGTTAGAAAAAGACCTGGTCAAATGAGACACAAAAAAGAGGATTACAAATAGAGAAAAAGGGCGTATACAGGGAAGCCCCGGGAAGGGGGTGCGGCGTGGTTGAAACGAAAACGGGGGTGCTTTCTCCGACCGGAAAAGGGGGCCAAGTAGGAACTGCACAGAAACTAAAAAAACGGAAAGGAAACCGAGGCAATGGAAGGGCACACACCCCTGTTCGCTAGGAGGGAAGGGGAGGCCATTTGATGGAACAAACTAAAACCAGAACAACTGTGGGAAAGACGCACGGGACAAAAAACCAGACTCAAAAGGACTCAATTCATCCTCGCAAGGCGATTAACTCAGGGGATCAAAAGGAAGGGAACACCAGGAAAAACAACCCCCAGAAAGGGGATAGTCAACTCAGAGTTTGAAATAAAAAACAAGAGTCAAAAAGAGATGGACGAGAAAAAAACGCCGTCCAGGCGAGGCAAGGACGGGCAACCATCAACACTGGGAGAAGGGAACCCGAAAACAAGACGGCAAAGCCAAAAATAGTGGCCAACCTGAAAAAGCCAAATTGGGGGAAAAAAAAGAGTGACGGTGGGATGAACAGGCGAAAGGGGGGGGGAGGGCCCGCGGATGGGGGGGGGGGGAAGGGGGATCGAGAGAACCTCGACGCATTAACATTGAAAAGAAAAAAAACATCACAAGCAAAAGGTGTGTTACAGAAACCAGACGCGGGAAACAGGGGACCAACACCGAAACAAAAAGCACAGGGGGGGATAACAGGAGCGGAAAAAGGTGGGAACGGGTGGAAAAAAGGCGACGAAAAGACACTGGGAGGCCCCGACTTCAAAAGACTGGAAGGGCTGGAAGGCAAAAAAATGGAAAACCAGTAGCGCAAACAGGAGGGGGAAGAAACGCCCACGGGGAAACGGGAAGAAAAAAAAGGGTGATGAGAGGGGAAACCCACTTACGGAGGGGCGAAACCACTACCGCTTCAAAGGTCAAGACGCGGGAAAAAAATGGGATCGGAGCAAAACACTCATCGCAGCCTGACTTTAACGAAAAAAAGGGAAGGCCAGGCGAGAACCAGGGGGAGATGACAGCCCGAGGGGCCCTGGTCGAGAAGAAAACAGCTTGACCAAGTTCAAAAAGGGTTGCGAAAGAGAACCAAGAGAAATACACGTGATAAGTTCACAAGGGGGAAAACCCTCTGTTGCAAACGGGGAAGGGGGTGGACGGGAACCGGAAAGACTCCGGTTGGGGGAGGGGGGGGAAGCCCGGTTCGAGGGGCGTAAAAAAGTAAGGGGGGTAGGGTGGGAAGGGGGTAAGGAAGTCTCGGGGACAGATACGTGCCTATTTAGGAAACGGGGGGGACGCACCGGGGCGGGGGGGGTGGCGGCGGGGGACGAAGGAAAAGGTCTGGGCGACCGACAGTATAGAAATGAAGAAAAGGGGGGTGAGGCGACGTGGGAGAAACAGGGCGGGGAAAAAAATTCTGTTTAAGTAGGAGAGGCTGCAAAAAAACACCACCAAGGGGGACGTCCGCAAGGAAGGCACGAAGGGAACGATAATATTGGAGGAGGGGGCACATGACCTTCAGGGTGTCTGAGTAATAAGCACGTATACAAGGGCCAAGGCGAAGGGAGGGGCCTGCAGACAGCCGGAGGTGTGGGAAGAGCAAAAACGAGCGGAACAGTCCTACACTGGCAAAAAGGTTGGGGGGGGCTACCTCAGGAAAAGCAAGGGAGCAAGAACGAACCCCGCAATTGGCTAAAAAAAGTTTTGTGTTCCAAAAGCGCGGAGCTGGCAAAAAAAAACGAAGGCAGGATGATAAGCAAGGCGGTCATAGAAGAATCATTGGACAAGCACCCGTGCAAGCTTCCCCCGGAAAAGGGGAAACAGGAAAAAAAAGCCGGCGGGCCTGCATCTTACACCAAAAAAAGCACTGTTCAAAACAGTAACGCGATTTGAAAACCGACACCGCGCCCAACAGCCGCAAGGTAGAAGCGGGGGGGCGTATGGGGAGAAAAATAACAAAGGAAGAAGCACACCCCAGAAAAGGAAGCGAATCAAGTGAAAAAACGGTCTGCACCCTCAGGAAGATAAGCAAGAAAAAAAAACAATTTAAAATGGCTCAAACCCGAAAAGGAAGCTCTGGGAAAACAGGGGGAAAAAAGGAAAGGGATAACGAAAAACCCCGAAAGAAAAAAAGGTTAGCAACAAGGTTTCGTAGCAGAGAACTCCAGAAAAAAAAAGCTCGGAAACGCAGGGTGAAAAAACAAGTCCAAAAAATAAGAAAAAAAAAACAAAAAGACTGTCCAGGAGGGAGGGGGGAAAAAGCATGGGAGAACCCGGAGAAAATGGCAAAACCCAACACCACCTGCTCGACAGGGAAGGAAAATCTGGGCCAAGGAGAAGGAAGGAACGAGGTCACAAACCAAACAAAAAGGACCGGATCGGAAAAAAAAAACGTTGAGGTAGAAGGAACAAAAGAGAACGTCTACGTAGCCAAAACAACAGGTTCACGGGCACGAATCGGAAGCAGAAGAAAGGAGAAGAAACAGAGGGGCGAAACGGCAAAGGGGAAGCGTTCGTCCAACGTGCAAAACGGACAAAGACATGCAACGAAGGATCCAACCAAAAAAAAGGATCCACAAAGGACTCAAAGCATCAGGCTGGGGGGGAAGTTTCAACGCAAAGAGAGAGAAAAAAAAAAAAAAAAAAAGGAGGGGGAGTAAAGAGAAGATGGCTTCTGGAAACTGGGCAAAACCCAATGAAAAAAGATCAAGAAGGAAAGGGGCTGGTCAAGGCGTGGGAATGGACAGGTAAAAAAAAAAATGAAAGGGTACTCCGGTTGGGAGAAAGCAAAGGAAGGAGGTGGGAGCTTACGGGAAGGAGAAAAAGAGAGGCCCAGCGATCGGCCCAGAAAAGTGTAAAGGGTGTAGTTACGTGGGGAACATGGGACGGAGGGAAGGGGGCCAACAAAATTGCACACAGCTGGGGGGAGGCAACGACCGGAGTCCGCCCTGCCGCAAAAACCCAGAAGGCGACTTAAACAGCGGGGGACGGGGGGGGGGGGGGGGGGGGGTTAGAAGAGGGAGGGGAGAGCAAACTTGAGGGGGAACCCAAATCGAAGGGGCAACCACGAGGGAGAGCAAGTAAGGGGGGGGAGGCCTAACTGGGGAGAGGGAAACAGGGACACCGCCTGTTGGAGGGGTGGGTGAGGATGACGAGGAAGGCTGGGGCCAGAACCGAGTGGCTAAGACAAAAGGGGTTCAAGGGTCGTTCCATGAACGCATTCAGGGAGGGGAAAGAAAAAGGGGGGAGGTGGAATCGCCGGAAGCCATCCAGTTTACCCCCTGGGGAAAAAAGGCCCTGGGAAGGGAAGAAGGAGGAAGGGGGGAAAGGAAAAGTCATACCCAGGCGCGAAAATGATGGAGCGGATGATAATAGTCGGGGCAACCCGACGAAACACTAGCTAAAGGGGAGGAAAGGGGTTAGAAGGGGGGGGAGGGCGCAAAGCCCGGGATACGGAGGAACCTCAAAAACTGTGAAGCAAAAAAAGACATGCATGACACAGAACCCGTGGGGGAGATGTCCCAAAAAAAAAAGCCAAAGACCGCACGCAGGACATGCAAGATCGAAAAAACAAAGGCCTGGGGGACAAAAAAAGAAGGTCGGGCAAAACCCCCAAAAAAGAGGGAAAGACAGGAACAAGATCAAGGGGAACCGGATGAAGAAGTCGTGTCTTAGGGATAACACAACAGACCACTAGACGACAAAAAACGCATCAAGGCGTCTGGGGTACCCGGCACAACTCAGAAGGGACAGGAAGGGGGGGAAGAAAATAGAGGTCGCCCAAAAGGGACAAAAAGAGAAAGAAAAGGTAACCAGAAAGAAAACTGTTACGCACTACCAGGGGGAAAGGGGAAAGCGACTCATTGCCAGGTTCAATCCTCAAAGGGGGGAGGGAGGCGGGACCGCCGGAAGAAAGCACAAGCGCAAAAAAATTGAAGCAGAGCCGCCAGAAAAAAAAGCAAACACCCATGCAAAGAAAACACAAAAAAACTGGAGGAGGAAGGCCGACCCCGGTCAGGGCCATCCGGGGCCCCGTGTTAAGCAGCCGCGCCAACGAAAAGAAGGATTTGGGAGGGAAAGAGCCCTCGTCAAAAACGGACCGTACTAGGATAACACCGGCGATGGGAAGAAGAACCACACACCCTGGACCTGAAAGAGGCCGCCCAACTACCAAAAGAAAAGCCACCTCAACAAAAGGAGGGAGGGAAAAGACTCTCCCTTCCCAAGAAGGAAACCAAGGGTCAACATGAAAGGCAGAGCCTAACTCGCGGTTACTGAGCAAAAGGGAAAGAGGAAGTGTCGTAACAGGGAAGTGGTGAAGTGGGGACAAACCACGACGAGAGAAAAACGGAAAGGAAACCGGGCCAGGGCCAGAAACCGTCCCACGTGCCACATGGGGGAAGTCCGACCCTTGAAAAGGAGGGAAAAGGTAAGCGGGGGGGAAGAAGAAGAAAAAACGCTAACGGGGGAACTCTCGAAAAAAGCACCGGCCCAAAAAGAGGGGGGGAATCCGAGTCCAAGAGAAAAGATGGACAACGCAAAGCGTTAAACTAGCAAAGAAAAAAAAAGGAGCCGTCAAAGGTAACCGACCGCACAGGTAACAAAGGGCAAGAAGGCCAGAGGGTGAACGCATGGGTCTTCAAGAAGGTCAAAGAACGAGTGCGTAGTCGGGCAAGTCTATACGAGGACGGGAAAAAAGTGAACAAAGGACGCAGGTTCGGAACGGAGGTAGATAAAGAACAAAAGGTACATCCTTCGACAAATTTTGGGTAGGAAAAAACCAAAAACCAGAAGAAAAGGGGGGGAGGGCCGGTAGCAGGGAGCAAGAGCAAAAAAGCTAATAAGGAAAAAATCAACAAACAAAGGTGAGAACCACACAGGCGAAACCACAAATTGACAGGGTACTCAACACCACCCAGGACGCTTCTACGAGGAGGGTAAAGGTGGTTTAGCAAAGGTAAACGGGTTAAGGTATACCGCTATTGTAAAACAATGAGGGGGGAGGCCTCTTAATCAAAAAACGGGATAGGCGTGTAAAAAACGGCTAAGGGAAAGCCAGGCGGGGGGGGGGGGGGAAGCGTCTTCGGAAAAAAAGGGGGAAGCAAAAGGGAAAGGGGAAGAGGGGGCGTTGTTGTTAAGGAATCATGTCAAAGAAAAGCGCGAAGAAACCTCTAAAGTCTATATAAAAGAGGAGGGAAATTCCCTAAAATTGTAAAACCCAAAAGGGCGTTAGTGCACGTACACAAAAAAAAAAGCACAAAATGATCCCAGGCACGCTAAAGAAACATAACGCAGAAAAAAAAGGAGCCAAACCGGGGGGGACACCCGCCACCGGGGTCTAAAACGTGGAAAGCCCTATATAAAGGGGAGAAAAAGAAGAAAGCCACCAGAACGAAGCACAAAAAAAAAAGAAAAAGGTGCAAAAAGCACAAAGAAGGAGAACCAGAAAAAAAAGGGAGGGAATGGGGAGAAACCAATCTCAGAGAACACCAAAAAAAGGAAGAGGAAAGTATAGTAAAACGTTAAGAAAAAGGAAAACCACAAAAGGGGATATTCGACAGGCGGGTGGGGGACCGTGCCCAAAGGGGGGGAGGGATCGTAAGCAAAACTGGGAGAAGCTGTCAACGGGGAAAATCAATGGCGGACCGAAACGAAACGGTCCGAACAGCGGGTCCAGAAGCCAGATACAGAGGGGGGGGGAATTGGGAAGGCATGTGAGGGGAAGCTCAGGAAAAAAAATGGAAAACTAAGAGGTGGGGAAACAAGAACCGCCGGGAAAGCGCTCGGGGAAGAAGAGGCCAAACAGACGAAGGGGTAGGGGTCCTAGCCAAATTACAAAAAAAAAGGACCCCTCCGGCAAAAAACCAGGGGGGAAGGGAGGAGTAAAAACGACAGAAAAAAAAAACAAAAAACGTCCACCAAAGGCATACCAGAACCAACAGAAGGACCGATCCACAAGCCAAAAGCAATCGGGGCTTCAAGAAAAAGAAAAGGTTCGAGGAACTGAGCCGGGTTGACTGCCGCGACGTTAAAAGGGCACAAAAAGCAACCGAGGAAAAAACGCAGGAAAGGGAGGGGGGCCAAAAAGTAAAAAACGAGGGGGAGGTGTGGGCAGGGGGACCGGCTCAATCTGAAAGTTAGAAGGGGGAGAAGCACGAACAAAGGAAAGCACTGAAATTTGATAAAAAAAAACCCGCAGAAGGACGAGAAATGGAACCCGGCTTGCCCTCAGAAACAAAATGATAACTCCCGGAGGGTTGGGGGGACAGTCGCAAAAACCACAGGGAAAAAAAGGAAGAAAATTACGGAATGCATAAACGCGTTATGTCGACGGGCTGAAACACTAAAAAGGGGAAGGGGAAACGGTCTACTGGCAACGGCAACTTAGGGAGGGGAAAAGAAACTGACGACAGGTGAGCTTACGTCGCTATGACTGGGACAGCGGAAGGGGGGAGAAATCACTACAACCGCTCAGCACTGGCTCAAAAGGACCGGGAAGGGATGTTGTAGAACAATGGAAAAGCGGACGGCAGGCTCAGCCGTCGTTGGAAGACAAGAGGGGAAAAAAAAAAACAGGCAATCCCGGCAGGGAGGGGGAAGGGAAGGTCAAGAGGGGGAAGGACTTCAAGGAAAAGTCGTGGGGAGGGGACTACAGAGGAAAAGGAGAAAAGGAAAAAGGCAGGCCATGGGATACTGCGTTAGACATCAAAAGGCCGTGCCGCGCAAACCGACATGGGGGGAAACCGACGCCAGAGGAGAATCTCACAGAATAAGGGGAGGGGGAAATTCTAAACGCGCCACGAAGAGGAATGTCAGGGGGGTGTGTGAGGGGCGGCCGCAACTCGGGGGAGTTCCGCCTCGGAAACGCTGGAAAAATCAGGCCCTTCAAGAGGAAACTGACGGGGACGGACAGGGAGCCCGAAAAAAAAATGCAGGGGAAAGGGTGCTGAGCAAGGGGGGGGAGCGCAAACGGGCAAAAAAGCGGGGACACTGCAGTTTCAAGGCAAAAGTCAGGAAAAGGATTCTCAAGAAAAACGGGAAAAGAGAAAAGCACACCAAGTTAATTCCCTCCGGTGAAAGAAAAAAGTGAACGTCCACTTAGAACAGTAGTAACAGGAGGAGTGGTAAAGAGGAGTTAAAACCAAGGGCACAATGGGAAGATTGTGACACACACGGACGGAACAAAAGGATGGAGGGAAAGCGCGGCGAGGGGCGGAAAAGAACCGAGGGGGGGGGGGTGGCAAAGAAAAACGGGGAAAACAAAAAAAAACCAAATCCGAAAGCGGCGGAAGAGCACTATGGACAGAATGGAAAAAGGGGGCACTGAAATCTGTAGAAAGAGGAGGGGATGACGGGACCAGAAACAACAGGGCCAGGACGCAGAAAAGTTGGCACAAGTTGCAGTCCGGGACAAGAAACAATCAAAAAAAAAACTGGGGGGAGTTGGTTTGGGGCATGACCAAATCAAAGAAACAAAGAAGTTAGACTAAAAGTAAGAAGCAGATGACCCCAAAATCACGTCAATCAGAGGGGGCCAAAACGGGAAGGAAATATCCAGGAATCATAAACAAGAAATCATGAGCTAAGACAGGTAAGAAAGGGAGAAACCAAAAAAAAAACAATGGGGATGCAACCGCCCACCACTTGAATGAACAAAATGGGGGAAAAGGGAATTCCCGTCAACCGAATGTAAAGACGAGGAATACAGAAAAAAAAACGGGCAAAAAAGGGAAAAAAAAGCATCAAAACTGCAACGGGGAGGTCCAAAGCGACTCGAAATGACCACTACACAGCGGAAAAAAAAAAAACGCGACGCCGAGTGGAAAAGCAAGTAAAAGGAGGAAGAGAAAAAGACCAATCGGGGGGGGGCAGAAAGAAGGTCGAACAGTCCCAGGAACCGGGGAAAAACCCCAACAGCAAGCAAAGGTAAAAACGGAAGGGGTAGAGGAAAAAGGAAAAAAAAGGGGACTACTTGAGAGAAAAAAAAAAAGAACCGCAAATTTGAAATAAGAAATCGTTCCACGTAACAAGCTAGTACAAAAGGGGTGTTCAGAGAAGGGGCGAAAAGGAGGACGGAAAATTGCAAAAAAAAACATGACGGAAGAGGGAGAAAGAAAAAAACGAATAACACGTACAGCATGGGACCCCACCCAGATACGGCCCGATCTCCTTCATCCTAGAAAGAAGGAGGGTCATGAAAACCAAGCAAAAATCTTAGAGAAGAAAAAAAAAAAGAGGAGGAGGAGGAAAAAAATCGGAAGGGAGGGGACAGGAAACTAACACCTGATCTTGAGTAAGGAATCCGGAAGAGATACCCCTTCAAAAAGAAGGCCGGTGAAAGGGACATGTAGAAGGAAAGAGTGGACCCAGTAAAAAGAAGAAAGGGGAGAATAAATGGGCCAAAAGGAGGAAAGTCCTGGAACCGGATACTAAAAACCGGGTGGATAACCTACCCTTTCTATTTAAAGGGGAGGAGGGAAAGATTCTAGCAAAGAAAACCGGCAAAACCGAATCTTCCGGGGAGCCCCGATCCCCGGTCTTGCAAATGGGCTAAAAAAAAAAGAAGCCCTGGGGGTACAGGTGGGGGGGGTCCATGGACAAAAGGATCCCGGGCCTGTCGAAAATGCTGGGCCAAAGAAAAAGGGGGACAACTGGGCTGGGGACTAAACGACGGGGGGAAGCTGCTGGGATCAAAAAAAGGGAGAGTAAAAAGAGGGTTCAAAGGGGTGTGAAATCAATTTTTCTAGCTAAACGAACCGCTGGGGGAGAAGGGAACGGGGCGGTGGGCAGTGTTCTGGAGGGGTCCTGGAAAACGATGGTTCTGGGGGATGATAAAGTCTGGTCCATCAGGGCTTAACATCCCTGGAATGCAAGGCCGGGTTCAAGGAGGGCAGATAAAGGTGGGCAAGACCGGAGGGAACGAATGCCCAGCATGATGGGGGGAGGAGGGAGGGGGGGAAGAAAGAGGGGAAACCCTCAACAAAGAATCGGAAAACCGCAGGAAGGGGGGATGTGTGTAGGCCGGGGCGGAAAACAGAACGCCCCGCTACGCAGTAGAAACTAATTTGGGAGGGGGGGAAGAACTCAAAGCACATCCCAGCCAGGAATACGGGGGGAAAATTGTGACGAGAAAACGCAAAGGGGCAAAACGGGCCAGCAAAATGAATGCCATAATACACGAGGGAAAGATAAGACAAGCAAACTTTTCGAACCAGATCGGGACCCGTGAAAAGAGTAAAAAGGGGAAAAACGTCAAACGGGGGGAAGGGAAAGGGAGGGACCGTGGAAACGCAACCACAAAAACACAAGTAACAAAAGTGGGATAGGAACTAAAGGAAGTGAAAGAAAGGAAAAAAAACACAGCTGGGAAAGCCGTTGAAAACAAAATCGTCACACAAAGAAGGAAATAGAAAAAGGCCTACAGAAAAAAAAAAAAGAAAGGAACGATCCAACGAATACAAGGAGGCTAGTCCTTAGGGAGAGGGGGGATGTAAACCAGCAGGGGGGGAGGGGGCGGACTGGGGAAGGAGCAGAAACGCGCGGGCGTTCCCGGAAAGCCTTAACACCATGAAGAACCAACCGAAGAAAACAAAAAAAAAAAAAACCTGCAAGACCGGAAGAACACGGCGGGCGCACTGACAATCCCCGGTGACCACCGCCGAGAACCAAACCCTCCCGATTGAAAAGAGGGATACCCCCACAGGAAAAAAAATAATCGAAGAAAATGGCCTGGGAGGAAAGGGTTCCGAAACACCCCAAAAAACAAAAACACACCACCACGAAACTGAAAAAGCAAAGTCTCGATAATGAGGGCAGATACCCAGACAAAAAACCTTTTAACTCGAAAACAGGAAAATCACAAAAAAAAAAACCGGGTCAAAAGTCTTCAATACCTCCTGGCTGATTGAAGACCAGGTAGGGGACATCTTTCGGAAAAAAAAAAGAGGGTAGGGGCGCAGCCAACTCTAAGGAGCAAGACCCTATAAAAATATGTGGAAGAGCACAGGGGTAACGGTGAAGGGATCAGGCACCAGGGAAAGGGGCTTTCCAGAAGCGGGGACTCAGAAAGAAAAAAAAAAAAAACAAAAGCCGCAATCCCATAAATTTTAAGCCAAGGAAGAAGCCTGAGCACAAAAAACGGAAGAAAGAAAAAAGGGTGCAGCAACGTCCGGGGCAAGAAGAACAAAACGGGGTCGGAAAGAGAGAGGCAGGGAAGGCATTGGGTCGTGAAAGGGTGTCGAAAGGAAAAGTAGGTAAAGGAGGAAGAAAAGCCACACGGCAAACCGGCCATGTTAAAGAGGAAGGGCGGAAGAAACAATTCGAGGACAGGCAAAGGGAAAAACCCAATACGAAAATACCCCGAAGGAAGGGGGGGGTATTAACAACCCGAAAGAGGTGTACTGCCGGGTGAAAAGTTACTGCGAAAGAGAAAAAATTAGATAAGAACAAGGAAGAACACCCACACTCTGGCAAAAAGCCAACCAGGTATAGCTTAAAGAAAAATAAGGTCAACGCGGTTGGAAACAAGGAGGGGGAGAGGTGGCGAAAAGCACGTTAAAAGGAACACCGAGTCCGGTGCCTCGAACAGAAAGAAGTTCTGAGCACGGTGAAAAAAGACCGATGACCACCAATTCAGGAAGGGGGGGGGGGGAGAAGGAGTCGTGAGACACGGAAGCAAAATACCTCCGGGGGCCGACGGTCAATGGGGAAGTTGGGGGGGAAAGGAGGGGCCAAGAAACGGAGCACGGGGGGAATGGGAGGGGGGGGGGGGAAAAAAGGAAAACTCGTATGCCTCAGTCAAAACAATAGGGGGAAGAGGACGAGGCCGAAAGGGCAAGGGGAAGGACGGGAAACCAAAATCTTGGAATTGTACCAGGGACGGAAGAAAGCTTAGCCAGCAAAAACAACACTAGCACGACCATTGGCTACCCCATCTGGTAGAACTTTACCAATTCGCACGCACGCGGGAAAAGAGGGCGAAAACAGAACAAAGGCCAAAAAAAACGTACATCACCAAATCCGTAACAGGAAAAAACTACTCACCCCACGACCACAAAAAATGCCGAGGAATTCAGAAGGGGGAACGATA
>Ga0179593_1623812_pt1 | contig 21741 bp, 21 predicted proteins | sample CZODoug2_1_08_16_FD_185931 | JGI IMG/M metagenome (GOLD analysis project Ga0179593, IMG submission 185931) | Vadose zone soil fungal communities from Angelo Coast Range Reserve, California, USA - CZODoug2_1_08_16fungal (PacBio error correction) | ecosystem: Environmental > Terrestrial > Soil >...
GGATCCGCTCTCTTGGGAAACCTGGGTCCTCTTTATTGTGATTCAGAGTCAAGGGGGGGACCCCGCAAACAGAGAATAATCAAGCTATATATGGTTATGGGAAAGGTAATAGAACACGCGGAATATCTTCCTCCCGCGAGGAGCTAGTTATCCCTGCCTGGTGCAATGAAATGGTGTAAAGGGATCGGCGGGACTGGTAAAGTGGCTCCCTGGGGTTCGAGGAGAGAATCCGGGAAGTACAGACTGCGGGAAGTTATTGTTTCAACAGATTCTTAAAAAAAAGATAATTTGAACGCAATGGACGAGATCAGAGAATTTGAAGAAACTACTCTCTAAAACGGAAAAAAAAGAGCGGCAAGAACAAGCTGATAAGAGGTCATTTGGAAGAAAATAAGCGACCTTGGCTAATCCTAAAAATTGAGGAACCGAAAGACTACTCAAGAGGGGGACTGTGGGCCTGTTACCCCAAGTCAAAAAAAGAGATCAAAAAGCAGGAGGAGAAAAGAGGAGGTGATTTGATTTGTGTACCCGCTTTATGAACCGCGAGCGGGAGCGCTTGACAAGGGAGTGGGATGGTCCCTGATGATCCAAAAAGAAGGGAAAAGCTTTTCAGGAGGGAGGGCGGGGACGTCTTAACGTCGGGAGGACAAGGAAAACATTCAGCTCGTCCATCTGTCGAAAGGAGTTAAGAATGGGGGAACAGAGGGGAATAACGGTAGGGCCTCGAAAAATAAAAGGATTAAGAGAATACCTTAGCAGGGATACACCTGTCTTTGCGAGATAAAGTGCGACGGGGGAAAAAAAAGACTGATTTCTTGCCCAAAGGGAAGAACTCGCGAAGGTGGGCGGTGGGATCTAACGAGGGACTAGGGAAGAGCCCATAGCATTTGGCTCATGAAAGTTCTGACTTGCCTTCCCTGTCGTTTCATTATCGTCTACGACCAGGGAGACCTGTCCTCCGAAAAAAAAAGGCCGTCCAAAAGCGGGGTTACGATGGAGAACAGAGAAGGGGAATCGGGGAGTAAAGGCGCGATCGTACTTGTGGAAGTCGACCAGGACCAACGACCTAAAAAAAAAAGGAAAATTGAAAAACGTCGTGAGCCCAGAGAAGGTCAAATCCCGAGGCCAAGGAAAGAAGCACGGAAGGTAGGGGGTTTGTCTTTCAAGGAAAAAATAAAGAAGAGTGAGGAGGAGAAAAACCGATGTTCGGCATCATTTGGAGGCTAAGGGGAGAAGAAACCGTGTGGGGGGGACCACCTCACTTTCTAGAGACTCTCTTACGGTTTTTTGAGGTGAGCGTCCCCAAAAGAAATGGATTTAAAAACGGAGGAAAAAGGAGAGGAGCCAGGAAAGGCGTGCCAGTGAATCTCTACTGAGACTTTACCGGATGATTTCGTATTGTGTTGCCAGAGGTCCACGCTCGGAACGAGTTGTCTCTTGGATTCAGTGAGAAATTGAAGTGAAAGGTCATCTTCAAATTTAGAAAGATTCGAAACTGAGGCACGACGCCAGATGATATCGGAGTGATCAGAGTTTAGTGTACGCGGGCGCTGACAAAAAATTCAAAGGGGGGGGGGGAAATGTTAGGCTGAGAGAATTGACTTCGGTCCCCGAACCCAATTTCAAAAAGGCAACAAAGTTGGCGTCATAGAAGCTCGAGAGGACGTGATCAGAAGTATAAGGGTCAGCGCGTCAGCGAAAAAGGCTTTAAGGCTGGTCCCCATGCTGCACGGAGGGAACTGCGTGAGGGAAGTCCGTGCCTGGTGACTTGTAAATTGGGGAGAAGTTGGGGAAAACCGGACTAGCCGCCACCGGAGGAGTCATCTGCTTTCTTTTTGACATCGTGACAGGGTGAACGGGACCTTCTAGAGGAGGAGAGGAAGGGCTGGCCTTGCAGGACTCTCAAAAGGAGTTGTCTTGAATTGCGAACGCGGATCGGGAAAGAGAAAGAAGGATTCATGGGGTCTTGGTCCTGAGCTCGGAAGGGGAGAAAGGGAGGGAAAAAGGGCTGTCTTGTTGAAGAAGGCTGGGATCAAAAGCAAGGTCCGCCCCACTGGAGAGGGGGGGTTGGAGGAGTGAGCGGCCGGGGTGGAGAGGAAAAAGGTGTTTTATAGGAGCGGCTGACCCGCCGTCAAGAAGAAAGGGGGGTACAAACTCCGGGGTTCGTGCCTCGAAAGAAACCGGGGAAGGTGTCGGACCTTGCCGTGATACATGTCCTGCCGAACTTGGCAGCTCTGGGGGGGGGGGGAACAACTTATACAGTCAGTGAAGAAAGAGGGAGCCGGGGGGGTGAAATCGAAAACGACCGTATGACGGACGATAACGGAACAGATTAGCATTTTGAAGCTGCGGAATACTTAGGAAGGAAGAGCAAGCTCAGGCAAACCAAGAGAAATTTGGGGGGGTAGGGTGCGCCACATAAGGGAAACAATAATGAGGTTGGAAAATGCGCCTCAGCATTCTATAAAAAAACTGGAATGCGGGGGCTGTTAGGTTTGTCGAATCTACTTTGAAGACTAGTAAGGGGTAAGCACAACCGCAACCTGGAAAAACCGGGTCGAATGGCGATCTCAACAACAACAGGAGGAGGATTCCAGGGGGCTGGCAAGGCGTGAGGAAAGGATCGTATCCAGGAAGGCATCGGGGTAGAGGACATGGTCACCTCATCACCCGTGGTTCGAAAGAAAGATGGGACTACAGTGAGGATAAACTATAGGAAAAACAAACCTCAATGTAATTGGGGCTATGTTGGCGGGGACGGAGTTGTCCTTGGAAGAAAGCGAAAGGGGGGACTAATATTAGTAAGGCTTCAAGACATAATGTGAAGGTGCTTTCAAAATACTTTCGGTGATGGCACTGGCTCGAGATTAATGGCATATGAGAAAAGGTTGGGAAGAAGTATCGCGAAGATTGAGGGTATGAACGGGTTAGAGCTTAATTGTTTGTAAACAGTGGTGGCTTTCCGCGTCTAGGAAAGAAGAGAACGTGTGTATTCCGCCGATTGGGACGGGGGTCTTCTCTGTCCGCTGCTTAAAGGGGAAGTTACCAAGTAAACTCCGGGAGAAGCACCGGAAGGGTAAAACTAATTTTCTCAGCGTAAAAGAAATGAAGAGACCGCGCTTGGATCTTCGCTATTTCAAAGGGTTTCTCGATCTAAAGTCGACGTCTCGAACCAAGGGGAGAGGGAGAAGTTTTTTCAAAGGCCTATCCAGCGTTAGGCAAGCAGTGCTGGAAGCATTCGAAGGGGAGCCCCTTTAAAAGGAAGGGGAAAAGAAGGGACAAAATGAACCGAGGCTCTCGTGGTGTAAACAACTGCGGACGCGACTAAACACAACACAAACAAAAAGAATTTGAAAGCAGGCAGTTACATCGGTCGCATGACCAGCCTTAACAAAAAACAATCGCTGAAGATTTGAGAAAACCCAATAATATCAAACGCTAGACCGTTGGGGGGAAAAAGAGGCATACACTGGTTCGCAAGGGAAGGGACTTCAGGTTTTCCCTCAATGGACGTGGTCAACGCAAAGTGCATGAAACACGATCAAGCTTGGAATGAAGAAAACAAGGGGATCACTCCGAGATCAATGCGTCGACTCGTGAGGAAGCCGCCCTACAAAAAATCAAGCTCGTAGCGTGAAAGGCAAGGAAAAGAAGGGACGTGCGACCTCAGAGCTTGGGGTTAGGAGCCGGAGAGAAAGACTAACAGAAAAAACTGCTCGAAGAGGAGGGAAAGTGGGGGACGCAGGCTTAGGGGGTGGCGACTCGTTTCGGAAAAACTATGGAGCAGAAAAAGCTGAATCAAAACCGGAAGGGGATAGGAACAGGTGGCTAAAGAGGTTACCAGGGTCACAAGTGAGACTGAAAACAGTCGGCAGGGCTCGAAGGGAAGCCGAGGTGAGTTGAACCTGCAACTAGGAGAACTGGGAGGGGTACGAGGGAGAGGTACAGGGGACTTATTTTGCCGTCGTTAAGTTCACCCGGTGTCAATTCATGGGACGCGGCCGACATAGGCCGTGCGGCGCACCAGGTGAAGCGTACGCGATCGGTGACGTTGTGTTTAGGAACAATCTTGACATACACAGCAACGTCAAGGCGTCGTGGTCGGGGAAACGGGGGGGGACTTAAAAAGGGTACCCCGCGATTTATTGAGACGGGGGGAAAACAGAATAACTTCCTGATAAAAAAATCAAGCGAGATATGGTAGCCCATTAAGACTGAAAGGAAGGACCGACCGAGCAAAAATCCTTCAGGACGGAACAGTGAAGGGTCAATTGAAACGGCGGCGACGATACGCAGCACGCGGCAGTAAAAAGGGTCCCGGGGATCTGGACAAGAGCGAGACAGAATTTCTGCGTCGGGGAAACTTCAAGAAGGGACTGCAAGTCCAAAGAGAGAAGTAACTGAGCGCAAACGACTGCTTTTGCGGACAGGGACTGAAACGTTGGGACAAGTATCGAAGCAAACAAGCGCAGCTATTTTTCGAAGTTGGCAAAAGAAGTGAAAGGGTGGGCAAGAGAGAAAACCGCTCGAGGTAGGTAGGTCGGCCTGTTACCCAGGTCACCTAGGCCATCTCATCTCAAAACAAAAAGGGATGAAGTATGTGTTTACCACTAGTGCACGAGCGGACACGAATTTTTTAGGGGGGGAACAGGTCGCTATTTCTAAGTGATAAATAGTCTCCGCTGGGGGGCCAGAGAGATAGGTTCTGGAAAAGCATTGCAGATAGCGGTTAGTTCGGGGACAAGAAAAGATTGGTCTCAGGCAGTTCACGGGCGTTCAAATTATCGAAGTGGAAAAAAGCGTGTGGAAACAGCGAATAACACCGCAGGAGAGGAGAAGAGAAGCAAGGGAGAGTTCCCATGGCGAAGGGGGATGTACCGCCTCTGTGGAAAAAAAATACTCGAGCCGTCAAAGAAAAAAAACAGAAGGGACACCGCTTGCATACATCACGAATGGTTTGGGAAGGAATCAGGAAATCCGGATGCGGCGCGGAGACAAATGTTCTGCAAGAACGGGGGTATAAGCTAGGGGAGAGGCTACCCTGACCTGGCCGTATCGCAGCCCCAAAAACAAAAATCAAAGGCGTTGCTGATGTGAGGGGGGCCATTGGGAACAATAGCGTGCAGCAAAAGGCCTGGAAAACTTGGGGGCGCACTGTGCGTCCGGAGAGCGCTGAATTGAAAGCCGGGCTGGGGATAGGCAAAATCCAAAAGCCTAAAGAAGGGAATAAAAGTTTTGGTCAAGAGAAAGAAGTCCTCCAAAAAGGGGGGGACGCATGTCAGAAAAAAAGCCCCCTGGGGGAGGGACGTCAGAGCAGGTTGTGTCGGGCGAGGAAAGAACAGCCCTGAAGGTGGCCAAACCCGAAAAAGCACAAGGAGTTGGTTGATGGAAAAGGACTTTCGACAAAGCGTTGTGATTTAGTCGGAGTAAATTGCCGTGAGTAAAAAAGCTATGCGCCAAAAATCATCAAGGGAGCACCAAGGGGACGCCGGACGCAACTTTGACCGATAGCATTTATTGTGGGAAGAGGCAAAAGACTAGGTTTCTCAAGAGAGGGGGGGGAAAAGGGCGATAGGAAAGAAGCGATTGAATTTTTTGAAAAAGTTCAATTCGAGAACTAGGCCGCTCTTAAGTTGAGAGGGGGGACTTCAAAATGGAAAAGACTCGAGCCTTTGCCAAATCTTAACCCAAACCAGATTCAAAGCGTCCGGACCACTTTCTGAGAGGACGGGGAGAACACACTTGTAAAGGGGGCCGATTTCGTCCAACAACCCAGGGTCGTCATAGATCTGCGTCGGGGAACTGGGAAAGATAATGCATCTAGAAAAGGCGGAAGTGCGGCCGGAGAAATGCCTGCGTAAGTGCGCTGTACCGTGGCGTGAGGGGCGAGGGCGAAGATTGTGTTTCCCACGAAGGAGGAAGGAGGAGGGGTTCTTTTTCAGATCATCGTGCGGGGAACGTGGATCGAGCGAGGATATGAATCGCATTTGGAGGAAACTAGGGAACGATTAAGAAAAAGAACACCTTCGTTCTTGGAGTTTCGATAGACGGATAAAAGAGCCGCGCTGTTGAAGAGAAAAGGGCTCGTTCTCTTCAGGTTTGTTTTTCGCTGCGAAAGGGGGCGAGCAGGTTTATGGGACGGGATAAGGAAGATGGAAAGGTCCGCGTCAGATTGGAATCCTGGCATTGGAACTGTTGGGAAAAAAAACGGAGGATTCCTGGGGGGGAGCGCATGAAATCACGATAAGCAGGGGGGCCGAAAGTGCCCGAAGACCCGTCATGGGAGTGTTCCTCTAAGACGATACGGGGAGAAACATTGCCAAGTAGGGTGAGCCATCACCGGGGATGAAAGGGACGGTGGTCTACAGATACGGAAAAGGAATCATGCAGTGGGGAAGGTAACCGTGGCGACAGGTATGGGGTTTCAGCAGTGGGTCAAAAAAAGTCAGGGCGATTGTTGTAGCGCCACATAGGGCCAACAAAGAGGGTTTGGTATAGGTTGAAGACTTATAATTCGACAGGGGCGAATCGCCATCGATAAAGAAAGATGATCTAACCCTGTTGGTAATGAAGAACTATGTAATACAAGAACAGAATCCGTTCAGAAAAGTGGGCGCGCAGGTGCGTCGAATATCTCAAGACACTTAGGGGGGAAAGAGGACAGTCGACTCGGGTCTCTCCCACGGCGTTTGATGGAACTGGCTTATCGTCTCGAATTCGACGGGAACCCTTACAGCAAGCACGAACATTTTGAAAGGTCACGAAAAGGGGGTTTCTGGGTGGTATATTTGAGGTCGGGGAAATTTAATGGGGCGATCCAACGTAGAGGTGAGGGGGGGGGCATGGGCGCACGACAAGCGCTAGTGCGATGGGTTTGTCTCATGACGACTGACAAACGGTAATTCTAGTGTGGCTGCACACACCAGGATCTGGGACGTATCGACATATTAGGTGCCCCCTTAAAGAGGTTCCTATGATCACTTACGCGGCAGATGATCGTAATAGGGGGGCGAAGATTACCAAGTTTGACCACGGTTTCAAACGCACGGGCAAAGGAGACACTGGTGAACGAGGGGGGGAATGGTTCATACGGGGAAACAACTGAAAATCCGTTTGTATAACGTTCAAAGTACAAGAGGAGAGGCCGAAAAAAAGAAAAACCTCAGAAAACACCTTGTGAAAAACCAAATCGAGCGCACAAATGTCGCATAGGGGAACAATGTACTAGGAACTTGTGACTCTCTGTATTATGAAAAGAACATAAAGAGGGGGGTTTATAGCGGCAGCGCTCGATCGAAAGTCAAGAAGACGTAATCCGGCACACACGGGGGAAGACGAGCCTCGGTGTGAAAGCATCAAAAGAGAAAGTCCTTGCAATGCCAGGAAGGACTTATTCATCGGAGAAAGGAAAAAGGACACCGTCACGAGAAGCCGACTCCTGAAGGGCCTCGGGTGACCAACAAACTCGGGGAGCCAAACCAAAAAGCATGAACGCTGAGAGGGTCAACGCAGGCATTACAATCTGCTCAGGACAATCCGGAGTTGATTATCACTTAAAGCCCGTCGGAAAGACGACACGGGGAAAGGGAAAACTAGAGACGTACAATTGGGAAAAACGTGACTCGACGTCAAGGTTAGACTCAGAGTGTAAGTGTCAACGGCGAGACCTGGGGAAAGACCGGTCATCTAAACGAAAGACACAGAAGGTGCACCTCCGATGGATGCGTCGACCTCGTCGAAGGGATGAATATCCCAGACGGCAAAAAGCGGAAGAAAAGGGGAGGGCAATGCGACCACAGACTAAATTAAATGGGAGAGGGTTGAAAGGAAAGTGGTCGCCAGGAACGGTTCCACATAAAGAGAATCACCTGGTAAGCTGCAAGAGTCGGGGAAGAAGGCCACAGGGGGGTTGGGGCACTCTGATGAAGGGTCGCGAGGAGAAATGTCATAGATACATACATCAGCACACAGGGTGGGAGAAAGAAGAGAGAAAAAAAGGATGGTCCCCCGGGGGCGCGGTGTAGGGGTACGGCCGATGTCCGTCCGCTGCCCTGGAAGAAACTGATCTACAAAAGAACCTCACTTGATTAGAAAGGAGTCAACGGACGAGGGGATGACCTGCAAAAGCGTGAAAGGGAGGTCTGAGAGAAAAAAATGGGATCAATGGGTTCAAAAAACCCGTTGTTTTGAATCAGGCGTCTCGAAAGCTTTGAGGAGAAAGAGGTCGCAAGATCGATAATAGGTTCGATAAAAAAGTTGTTTCCAATGACGATCTTCAACATAAGACTTCGCAAGGCGTTTGGGAAAGGAAAACTGCGGCGGAAAGCGCTAGCCCCGAATATAAAAAAGACAGGGGGAACGGCCCCCGCAGAGATGATCTCAGCCATCAACGAATAGAAAAAAAAAGGAATAAGAAAAGCTCAAAAAAGAAAATAGTCCTTCGTTGGAGAGAATGGTTTAAGGGATGGAAGAGGGGACGGCGACGAGAGTGCGGGACACGCGGCGGTAATGATCGCAGGGGGAAAAAGAAAAAGTCTCTTTGCGCCGGGGGGAAAAGGGGGGAAGGTATTCGCTGTTTTTTCAAAACGAGGAGAAGGAGGATAATACGAGGGGAAAAGCGGAAAGTGGAATGAGCGCGAAGGACCTGGATTGCGCAAGTTCTTAAAGGAACGTTAGCTCTATGTAAGGAGACAAACGGATACACTTGGAGAGGGTTCGACCTTTGCTAAATCCCTAAAAAATTGAACACTTGTCCCGCTCGCTAAAAAGAGGAAAGGCTGTACGGGCCTTTTACAAAAGCAAAGAAAAGGAAGAGGAAAGAACCCAACCAGAGGAGTAGTAAAAGAAGGTGAGTCTGTGAGGTAAAAAAAAAAGAAGAGCTTGGGATTCGAGAGTTTTGGGGGGGAGGGCAGGCGCTATTCTGAACCGAGGGTCAAGAATTCTCGCTGAAAAAAACCGCGACTACCGCTCGCGGGGAGAGACACCCAAAACCCCAGCGTTTTCTCAAGCAGGTTAGTTCGGCTCAGTTCACTATCGTCAAAAAAGTGGAAGGGGAGGTCAAATAGAAAATCCTAACGAACGTCCTATCCAAAAAAGAAAAAAGGGAAATCTTTCCCAGGCGAATCGATTACCGCCGGGAGGCTGCGCAATCTCGTCGAAAGTCCGAGCAAAAGTTCAGAAAGAAAAAAAAGGATCACTCAGCGTTGAAGGAGGGAGATTGCGAGATCGAATGAAGGCCGCCCTCAAGGAAAGGCTTGATGGCTGGGGACCAGTTTGTCTTACGGGAAAGTCGAGGGGGAACTGGCGGCCAAGGCCCGAAAACGGGGGGGGCCAATAAAAAAAAGGAAGTCAAAGAGTGATTTTTCCTTACAAGGGAAATATCAGGGGGAGGGCTAAGTGCGCAGCACGTCCGGGGGGAGAAGCAGCCGCGTCCGCGCGCAAAGAATTGGAACAAGGGGAAAAGGGAAGCCCATTGACGCAGGAATCGGCAAAAAAAAGTTACGAGTTGCAAATTCATCATCCCTTAATACAAGTAAACAGGATCATAAAAACCAAAAAAGTGGGGGAACAGAGGAAAATTTCTTCCAGGGAAGAGTACATTAAGCATCGGGGCGAGAGGAATACACGCTTTTTTAGGAAAAAGACCAGGAGCGTAGCTTTTTTGGGTTGAGGGGGAAAAAAAAAAACATCCCTGGAGTGAGGTAGTCATAAGGCCCATCCGGAGCAGGAGAAGTCAAAGGAGAGGGGCAAAATGTGAGAGTGACGCGAAGCGGATTAGAAAGGGAAAGGGGGTGGGGGAATAATGCGACGCGACAGCCGGAAAGCGCCTCTGAAGGTTCCACAAAGTTAACTGTAAAGGGAGATTCATGCGAAAAAGATGCGGAGGGGGAAAAGAAATGGGGGTGCGGGGATCTTCAATTGCGAACGATGAAAAAAAAAGATGATCTCGTATCTGGGAGAAGGGTTGTCTGCGTTCGAAAGGGGACGAAGAAAGGGGGGGGGAAGAAAAAGCGAATCACCTCTCGCAGGCGGAAGAATGACGGCGGGGCCAGAAAACCACTTGTACAAAGAGTTAGCCAACGGTCCAAAAAATGTCGTAAAAAGGAGCGGATCAAGCCAACACGAATCATCAGCGCGTTGTAAGGGGGGGAAAAAATCTCAAGCTGCCTGGAAGTGCGCTGTTCGCCCTGGGTTGGGATTCGGGGTCGCGGTTTTGAACCAAGGGCCGACACCAAGGCTCGGGAAACGGGGGAATAGACGGTGAACGGGGAGTCGCGCGATGAGATCCGGATGAAAAGAAAAAAGGTGAGGAGGTGATGGGAAAAAAAAAAAAGAGGACGAAAAAGACGACTCCTAATTCCTGAGGGCGGGGAAAGAGCGGAGACTTAAGGAAGGGAAATGATTTATAAACATCTTTAGGGAACTTTTTAGAAAAGAGCGACGCGGGGTCTCGTGTTAAGGCTGGTCAGTGCGCGGAAGGGGGGTATTCTGTTTGTAAGTTTCGTGGGGGAGCTGAAACGGTGGGGAGAAGTCGCATTACGACCGGTCATACAACTTCATTCAGGTATGTAAAAAAAGAGAAGCCGGGGAACACGTGCCTTTAGGAACACCAAGGGGGGGAAATGCCGAACAGGGGGGAATTCTGAAAAGAATCTCTCTTCCTTCTAAATCTGAGGGGACCATAAAAGTATGGGAAAGAGGAAACATATTTCATGCAGGACATCACCTTCGTCCTTCCACCAGGAGGTTTTCATGAAAGGACTTCAACAACATCGGACGAAGGGGGGGAGGGGTGGCGCAATTTTCCCCAATAATTATTGGGGGGGAGGGTTTATTCGAAGAAGAAAAAAAAAAAAAACCAGGGTTGTTTGTAATTAAAGAAAAACCATGGTCTCTAAAAAGGACACACCGAGTGTGAAAAGGAAGGGGGGTACTACTATCTGCGGGGCGGAAAAATAAACAGTTCCAACAGTTGGCTCGCAAGGACTGTCGAATGGACTCTCGAAACACCAACCGGAGAGAAAATCGACATAAACTTCGGGGGAACGTTGATGATTTCGGAGAGACGCAGTCTACACCTAATCAAGTCTATTAGCACAACTGTTCACGAGCACCGTGGGGAAGGTGCCGCTATCGCATTCTACCGAAAGAAAGATTGCTCATCAAACGAGAGATTAAAAGTTATTGGGGCAGTATGTTGCGCAAACAATCAGGGAAGAAGGGGGGGGTGTGTCTCTAAGGTCATCACGTTGTGAACAAAGACTGAGGGGAAGGGAGGGTGACACGCATGAATCTGTTCGTTCTGGTAAACGGTGAAAGTGGAAAAAGACTCTCAAGGGAATTCATCACTGACGAGTGCAAATGATCGGTTTGAAAGTATCCGAGATAAGGGACAACGGTTGTTCTCAGGCTACACAGTCAAACCAAAATGCGGACGCAAGGCATCACAAAGTTTTGGGGGGGAGCGAAAAAAAAAAGAAAGTGTCCACGACGAATATCAACGCAAAAGCAAACATAATCCAAACGCTTACCAAGATGGTCGAAAGCAGGAAAGGATACAAAAGGCTTTTGGGGAAAGACCTCCGGGCAACAAAACAGCAATGTTTTTTCAGATTGTGTTATCTAAGTCGAAGCGGCGGAGAGGAAAGGACAGGGACGAAGGGGAGAACGGGGTTTTTCCAGGAGGACGGGGAGTTAGAACTCCCCTCCAATTTCTGGCGAAAAGGCCAAAGGAAAGAGGCGAAAACCGGCACCGTCCCCGAAGAAGAAAGCCCCACCTCGAAAAAGGGCGGAAAAGTGTTTGAAAAAATCTACCGAGGAGGCCACAGAAAAAAGTGAAACAGCGCACTTTTCCAAAGTACTCGTGCGCTGGAGAACTTACAGACTGCAGAAAAGAAAGCTTGAGGGGAGCCCCGGAGGTATTAGACATGTTTGTACGTTGGAAAAGGACAGCCGACGGCATGGGGGTCTCTCGCCTCATGGTAAGGGGGGCACGCGATGGCATTCAAGGTGTTTTACAAACGGCACGGGGGGGGGGGGGGGGGGGGGGGGTAAAAAAAAAAGAAAAACGTAGGCGTCGTCGTCAATGCGCGCGAAAACAGAAGACCGAAAAAAAGAAGGGGAAACTCGTTAGGGAAAGACGAAGCCGGTGAGGGATCGGAGTTTCATTAGGCAAGGGAAATCCACAACAATTTGCTACCTCAATTGGCATGTAAAAGAAAAGTCAGGGACGGAAAAGACAGCGGGAAAAATCTTCGGGATCGTCGGGGGGTGAAAAAAAATGAAAGGATGGGCCAACTCTCTAAAATCAAAAAGGGAATTCACCCTAGAGAAGGAAGAGGGTCTAGAAGACTGACCTCACAAAAAGTACGAATCTCCAGAAAATAGAGGTTCAGGTCGGCGATTATGGATCCTCTGCCCTGGAGAAAACTGGACTGAAGCCGAACCTCAAGGAAGCTTACGAAAGCACTAGAATTATTGGGGAGGATAAGGACAGACCGCGTGTAAGGCTGCTAGGAACCGTCTAAGGGGAGGAAAAAGCCAGGGGTCATTCAGCGCGCGAAAAAAGCTGCGCGCAATCGGAGAGGGCTGCGCACCAGGAGGGGAACCAAAGGTCGCGAATAAGAACTAGCTATTGTTTCAGCCATCAAGGAAAAAAGAAACGGGAAAAGGTGGAGGGGCGCGGGAGCCCTTAGCGCTCTCAGGGGAAACTCTTAGGTGGGTATCCAAACCGTCGTTGGACAGAGCCGACAGGACATCAGCGAGATATGGGTCGTCGGCAACATTAAGGGAAAAATGATCAGCAAGGACAAATCTCGAAAAAGTCCGAAAGAAAGGAGGGACTGATTCCTGACTTGGGGGGATCGGGGCCGGCTCGCAAGAAGCTGAGAGATATGTGAGACAGAGGCGGAGGCCAGGGTACATATGTCCAACTTTAGTGAGGGAATCCGTGAGAGAGAAGGGGGGTTTTGAACACGATTGAGGAGTTAATTTTAACGCAATTCAAAAGGCGGGGGACGAGAAGGGAAAGGGGGGCTGCGAAACGAAGGAAGAAGAGTGACTAAAGGGGAGATGAGCTAAAGTAGCTATCTATTCTGTGACAAAGTGGAGAAAGAGGTGCAGAAGAGGTGGGTAATCCCTAAAAATTTGTCCCCGCTCGCCCAGAGCGCAGGAGGGGGAGTCGTGCCGGGGAGAGATCTCTCTCACCAAAAACCACGGAGAAGAACTGGGAAGGGGGTAAGAAAAAGAGTGCGAACGCGAGCGGTAGCTAGACAAGGCTCATTTTTTGGGAGGTAGCACGGAAAAAGAAGGAAACGAAAAATAGTCGAAAAAAATGGGTGTCCCGCTACGCGGGTCTGTGAAGAGCTTCGAGACTTTATGGACGAAGATCCTTGGGTCGCGCGGCAGGAGAAATCGGACAGATTTCGACTTTCGTTCAAATTGGAAGGAGGAAAGCAGGATGCAGAACGGTTAAAGCGACAAAAACGTGACTCTTTCCCAGGGGGGCGATCGATTGAAAGAAAAGTGCGAGACTCTTCGCAAGGGGGAAAATCACGAACAGAATTTCACTTAATTGGACCAGCGGCCTGAGGGGACTGAGGGCCTCCGAGAGAGGCGCTGCTCTTCAGGAATGGGACCCGCTACCTAAAGGTGAGGGGAGCGAAGGGAAGGGGGAAGGGAAGAAATGTCAGGATCATCGCACTACGGGGACCTTAATCAGGGAAAGGAGAAAGCCGACGCCCCCAAAGAACCAAGGAAAGGCGGCGACTCTTATGGGAAGATGAACAGGAGGAAAGGGGAATGGCGAATAAGCAGATCGGCCTGTTGTCGACGAAACCTGGTCGCAAGGCAACGTCCCGGGAGGGAAGCCATTCGCAAGAGGGGCACAAGGACGGGAACTTGAGACGACAAAATACGAACGAAGGAGAAGTACACAAAAGATGGGGACATCAATCCCTCCATGACCAGTCCCCGGGACGCATGGAAGGACGAATCAACTCCAAAGGGAGGGCGTCAGAGAAATTGCGATGAAACGAACACGGTCAACCAACCAAGGGGAAACCAAGGGAGAAGACAAGCACGGAAGGGTTGGGGGGGGAAGAACAAAGGCCCGTGCTTATTAGTAAGAAAGGGAAAGTCGCCACCATCAGGAATAAAGTGCGTGCTCAACAAATGTGCATGGATCGCGACGCAAAAGCAGAGGCCTGATTAGTCGGGGGGCCGACGTCGACGGGACAGCCGGAAGTCGGGAAGGGAAGAGTCGGGGTGCATGGGAATAGGAAAGAGCCGCGATTGAATGGTGGCCGGAATCGGTAAAGAAGTCAGAAGAGGACTCGGGAAACGGGCTCGAATAGTCTGTGCTTGGATATCTCATTGAAGATGGAGCAGTGCCGCTGAACCCCAAACCCGTAAGGCACATCGCCTGGGAGGAAGGGGGCTGCGAAAAGAGCTGGGTAAAGAAGGAAAAAGGTTTGGTGTTCAGGCAAAAGGGGAATCTGCAGAGCGCGCGGAAAGCTCCAGTAACTGATGAGACATCAGAGCGCTATGTCTGTAAAAGGCCTCACGAGGGCCTGGAACGGGACTGGAAACTTATCTGGGGAGTTGGGGGGATGAAGAGGGCCTGGACTGGGGGGGTTTTACCGAGGAAAGTTGCTGGAGGAGAGGGGGGGCATGGGACTTTTAAGGGGAAAAACGGGCGCGATGAATGAAATGCCTGGCCTATTACTCTCATCAAGGAGAGTGACCGAAGTCGAAAGGAAACGGACCTTCTGTCATTCGATAGGAAAGAGAGGGAATAGGAAACAGCTGAGTTAGGTGAACTATCCAGCGAGAAGGGAAAAAGGGGTTCTCGTCAGTTTGGGTCCTCGGAAAAAAGTGGGCGAGCGGGGGTTCTGTTGGTACCAGGTAGTTATATAGGGCAACATAAAAAATGTCAAAAGAACGGGGAAAAAATTCATGTGCGTCGCCGGAATGAACCTCAAATAGCCGGTGAACAGGGGAGAACTTTGAACGTGACTCAAGGCGGGAAGGAAGTATACGTCGTCCACCTATCATTTGCCACTAGGAGATATCGAGCCGAGGGCATTGTAGTGACAATCAAAGGGGAATTATTGTAGGGGATGGAGATTCCTGAAACCGACATTCGGTCGGAGCAAAAGAGAATTCAAACGCGTAGGTGTTCGAGTCGCTTCAACTTCAAGAAGAACCATCGCATGAAGGGGGTCTTGGAAACGGAAAAAGGTTTGGTGGATAATTCTCTTGGATGCAGGGGGGAAAGAGAGGGGGGGCGGACGATCTACTTGAGAAACCGCGTTATTAGGCTGTGGGAAAACCAATGTTGTCGTGCGAGACCTTGAGGTAAAACTTGAGAGGAGAAGAGAAGGAAAGAATAACGCCGGGCGAATGAGAAGAAACTCAAACAACGAGGAGGGGAAAATGAGGATCCAGTCGACCGAAAGCGCTGCCCACTGCGTGAAATTGCTTATGGAAAAGAAATATGAGGGGAGGAAGAGCGGGGCGAACATGGCCGCTAAAGTCGAATGAGGAACGAGAATGGTCGACCTTTGAATGGGAATGGGGGGGAACCAACGAGAAAAATAAAAGAATGGGGGAAAAGGGCGGACGAACGAGCTGGGGGAAGGGGGAATTTTGTACGCCTGAACAGTCGGGCGCAGGTGCAGAAACTACTGCATTAATCTGTGCCTGGTCATGTACATACTGTCAAGGGTTCAAGAAGGGAAAGACCGGATTCCTCACGGAGGGAAAAAGGGACGATTAGATGACCATTTGCAATGCAGGTGTAGTAAAAAGCGACAACCTGACCTCTGGGGGGATAGGGAGCGGAACTACACGCATTTTAAGAACATGGCGCTGACACGAAAAATGACGCTGAGTGGGCATCGACAACAATTTGAAAAATCCAGAGCTTCCTCCACGAGAAAACAACACAGAGGTGGATCTAGGAGATGATTTCAACCGAACACAGGTTTCTCAATAAAGGGGGTCTAAAGGAAAGCTCTAAAAGAGGGAATAAAACGTTTAAAGCATTACGATCCGAGGTCTTAAAAATAAGAAAGGGAAAACTGGGGAACGGAGTAAAGCAGCCAGTCATCTACGTAAGAAAAGCAACACCTCAGATGAAAGAAAAAGGCCGCCTCGAAACGGGGAGACGGGGGAGGCACGAGAACATACTACAATCCTCAGACAGAGGAATATAAGTTACATCTGGAAACGGACGCGGGAAGAATCATACTCATTAAAGGGAGGTGATTGAATGGGATCACAAAAAAAAGGACTAAAAAGCCGTCCAAACTATGACGACCTGGTTGGGAAAACCGTAGGTGGTGGTGACCGAAAATCAAGTTTCTCTCCTCAATGTGACGTGTCACGCGATGGGGGAGGTCACCGGGGGGAACGGAGACAAAATGCAGGCTTCACGGCACACAACAACTGAAAAGAAAAATCAGATGGAGGGGAACCTCGTTCAATCTTAAGATCCCTTGAAAAGACTGACGGAGAAGGAAGAAAAAGGCTACTGGTCGCAGGGGGGGAGAGAAAAGAATCGTCCTAGATCTTGAAAAGGGGGAGCGCCAGAAACGGTGGGGGGGGGGGGCACCCACAATAAAGAAGAAAACCGGTCAAATCTGCGCGCGTAGATCATGCACCCGGTTTGATAAGGCAGGAGAGAACTCTCGGGGGGCAGTCTATGACATCCCACTCAGGGGAACTTGACCTAAAAGGGGGGATGGGATTCACAAACGGAGGTGTCAATCCAACGCGGGGAAGCAGGTTCGTAATTTAAGGAAGGCAACTGAAAACTGGGAGAGTAACCTAAGGGTTGAACGACAGCGTCCCGTAGGTTATTGACGAAAAGAAAAAGAAATGTAAGATCGAACGAGGCGGCGGGGGGGGAGACGTGATCAATGGGCTCACGAACGGTGGTTCAATTACAAGTGGGGGCACCAGACGCGGAGTCAGAAGAAAAAGGGCCTTCTTCTCACAGCTCAACCGGATGCGTACAAGGATAGCGATTCACTTTCCGTATAGGGGTCAATGGCAAAGGGGAAAACAACAGCACGGAGTTTTCTAAGCCAGGGCCGCAGGCTTTACCGCCGCGGGTCACGAGGACAACGGCCCCCAAAAATCTGAGCCGCAAGCAAGAGAAATCGATATATTGGGGCTGCGCCAAATGAAGAATGAAAGAGTATGCAAGAAAAAAATGCGGGTTGGTAAAAAGAAAGGAGGTGGAAGAAACGACGGCTGCTACGAAAAGTTGCGCAGCACGCGGCCGGAATCGGAGTAAAAAAAAAAGGGCACGGGGATTCGACGCTTACAACGGGGGGAAAAAAGTAAGTTATACACGAGAAAGAAAAAGATAATTGGAAAGCAATCGAAAGCTGGACGATAGTGAACTGATCGCGACGAACTTGGATGCGCACGTCTTAAAAAAAACGCTACTGTACTCAAAGACGCAAGCAATGGAGTCAAAATAAGCGACCTGGGGAAAAATCCCTAAAAATTGAGCCCGGGTCACTCGCGCTACGGTCTTGAAGGAGGCGTTAAAAACCACCAATCACCTACCTTCGCTATCAACAAAAAAAAAAGAGAGAGATGAAGGTGTTGGGAGCCGCTTTACCGCGAAGGGGAACAATGGGGATGGGATGTAAAAAACAGGTCGCGAGGATGAGGGATGATCCGACTGCAGCTGGAGCTAATACTCTACCGCTCGGGGGTTCTGTAGGTTTGGAGCTATTAGAGAAAGATTAGGCACTTCTCTGAACCAGAAAGGGTTCGACTTGCGTTGGGAAAAATGATCTAATGGGGGTCGTGTTTGAAAAAAGTCCCTAAGAGGAAAGGATTAAAGTCGAAAAGAGAGTCACTGGAAGGGATTCCCCGGTAGGAAGGAGTACCGCGCTTAGGGAACGCAATCTCGTCTCCGAGGGGGGTCTAGAATCAAGGAAAACATATTAGGGGAGAACCCGGAAAATGACGAAATTCTCGTGCGGATCCGAGGTCGGCAGGTCTTCATTAAATGGAAAAAAAACCATATCTAGAGTGGGGGAAGGGATGAGGGGGGCCTTCCCACCTCAGGAAGGACTACCGCGGCCGGTAAAACGCGTCTCCCTGACCAACACAAAAAGTCCACCAAGTCTCCAAAAAGGGTGGGTTGGATTGGGGTTCCATTTAACAATACGGAAAGGGGACGTAACTCGGAAGGTTGAAAGTCAGAACATTTTGGAGGAAAGAGAATCCAGAGAAGAAAAAAAAGAGAAAAAGAGTAAAAGGGAAGGCTAATCCGGGATACGGAAATCCAGGAAGAGGGGCCTCCGTTGAAAGGGGGAAGTTTATCAAAGTCCATCCAGTCGGTAGAAAGGGCGTCAGTCTCATCAAAGCAAAGACGTGATCGAAATCAGGGGTTTACAGTCGTAGTACCGGGAGAAAGGAAAGCTGGAAAACCGACCGAGTGTGAGGGGAAATCCAAGGAGTAATAAATCACGAGGAGGGGTGTGAGGAAAACTCCGGGAAAAGTAAATATCTTGGGCCAGAAGAAAGAGGTTCTGAGCTCAACCAGGGAGTGATCGCGAAGCGACTCATCTTTTAGTTTCGGTTAAAAATGGTGGAAAAAAACGGGAGACAGCCTGAGTTTTTGGGTAGTGAGGGGAAAAGGAGGCGGTGATGCATTGCGAATAAAAGTGAAGAGAGCCGCGGGTTGAATGGTTGCAGGAAAAGTCCGAAAAGGTAGGGCGAGGGGATGAATAGGATCAGAAGGGGACATTGACGGAGGGATCAATCCGCTTACCCCAAAAAAAGAATGAACAAAGAAGGGGGAGAGAAGAACCTTAAGTAGTCGGGATATTGCCGGGGGATTCGCCCAAAGGGACAACCGTGTCTCATGAATCTGCAAAAACGGAGCGGTCGAAAGAATTATATAAAAAGCAGCTTAAGGGCTGGTCCTCTCAAAAAGCAGGGGAGAGGGGTACAGGGGTTTTTGCGGTAGGCTGTCTTGACAGGAGGGTTGTTGAAAAACCGGAAAAAAGTGAGGCTGTCTTTTGTCATCGATTCGGAAGAAAAAAAGATCTGCTGCCTGGCAAGATTTCAGACTCGCAGCAGGCGTGTTAGGGGGGGAATAAACGCGGAGTCGTCAGCGGCAAAACGGGAAGAGGAAACCGTCTTCTTCTTCAGGAGCGATCGACTTTAAAAATTCTTGAGAAACAGCGTAGGGGCTTTTGTGAATAAGAAAAAGTCAAACGGGACTTGGAAATGCGAGGCGGACCGGAGGGGGAGGGTTGGAAAGTGGCGTTTGATATTCCGAGAGAAAACCGGTCCGGAGTCATGTGTGAGAGCGAAAGTTTCCTGAAAGTGTCAGAAAAAGGGAGTCACGTGGGCTGCTCACTCCAGTAAAAAGAAAGGGAAGGATCCATGGGGGGAAGGTCAAGGGAGGGCCAATGTCGGGTACTATAGAAAGAAAAAAAAAAGAGTAATCTCCACTCAGAGTGATAATCGGATCGGGCCCTTCTGGGTTTGACAGGCGAAAGGAGGAGGGAATTAAAACCTAGGGAAGAAGGGGAGGAAGAAGTAAGCCCGACAGTTTTCATCAGTTGCCAAAGCAAAAAAGAGGGGTCTGCGCCACATAAGGGGGCCCCAATAATGATGTTGATCATTAGGTTTGAACGCACAAAAGAGGGGACGAAAATTACGACCCAAGGGAGAAACATGATGAGCGTGACCAGGGTTTTCGGCGAATTAGATTGGATGTAAGGATATTCCGAAAGGAGCCATGGAAAGAAAGGGGGAAGGTCAAAATTCTTTCTCGGAGAACGTAGTAGATCCATAAAAGACTTTCAGGAAGCGTCCCAAAATGAGTGTAGATTATCGGAGAGGAATGCCAGTACAATCAAGACTATTCGGGTGTGAAAAAAGATAGATCGAAGTGTTCAGGGAGTTTCCCTGGCTATATCATTTGAACCTGTAGGGTCAGGGGGAGCAAAAGATATCCAAAAATCATTGAGGGGCAAAAAAAGATGCGATGGGTTGGGGTTCTGAAGTTGACGAAAAACGTGCTGAACAAATAATTCGGGAGCCTGTGAAGAAAAAAAAGAGGGGGGAAGTATCGTAAAACAATACTTTGTGGTTGATGGAGGCTCAGGAGAACTAAGAGGCAATTATAGTGGAAAAGTAGAAGATAGGGGAAAAGGGGGACTGCAGGAAGGGGGTCCGGATAGGAAAACCGTTGCACCCCGGAGGAGAGGCTGGGGGCGGCGACGCACAACGAAAGAACACTTTTTTGTGGAAGTCGGCAAGGGGGCGACAAGAGGGAGAGGGGGAGTGGTTCATTCAAAAGCAGGGGGCAACGACCTGTTACAAAGGACCACCGGTGGGAAAAGGTTCGCTCTTTCAGAAAACAAAGGTAAATGGGGTTGGGTTATTTCAGACAAGAACCTCAAATCTTTAGCATAAGGGTGGGGTCTAAATGAGGAATTCGGGTGAGAGGAAGAAAGAACTAGGCCTTTTCCTCGTCCAGCTGAAGAAAAATTGATGAAGCAATGCCAGTGCATGCAAAAGGTTCATCGTCGCTACTGCCCCGTTTTCACCCCGAAAGGAAGGAAAGCCGCCTAAAGGCGGAAAAAAGGAAACGCCTCGAAAATCGCAAAAAGTAAGACGTGCACTTTCCCGCACAGGTTACATCGTTGAATTGGTACAAGGAAACGGAGGGAAAGAGTCATAGCTGAAAGGATCCTGTAGGGGGAAAAATCCACGCATCAGAGCGCAGGAGGACCCTTGAGAATCAAAACAAGTGGTGCGCGTTAAATACGTCAATTTTCTCGCCTCAGGACGGGGAGTATTTTGAGGAGGGGGAAAGGGGGAATAAAAGCCTTAAAATCTGCAGAAAAAAAAAAGGTCACGTCTAAATCATCTGCGTCATCGTCTACTCTAGTTAATAGCCGGCTGACGGCAAAAACTCGTAGAGGGGGAAGGGGGGAATCAAAAGAAGAAATCTTTATACCAGGCAGAGGCGGCTGTCTGGAGTAAAGCTCCAAAAGACTCAATGGTCAAATCTTGCGAGGAGCTATAATTCAAAAAGGGGGGGGGTGAGCAAACGCAGTTTGTCGAAGGAGGAAAACCACAAATTAAGAGAGGCGAAAGGATTTGGCGAAAGAAGTACAATCACAAAAAGTACGAGTGCTTTGGCCTGAGGAAAAAAGGTTTGGCAAAAAAGTATCAAGGAGGTAGTCCGGAAGAAAAATGAAGACTGACGCCGAAACCGGAAGGCTTTGCTTAGATCTTGACGTGGGAGAAAGAAGATGAATAGTGGGGATTCCCGCAAAAAGAACGTAGGAGTGGACGGCTCTGACTGAGGGAAGGCGGATTTTGCCCGGATCAATGGTGAGGGAAGAGCCAGGTTCAATTAAAAGGGGGCGAGGGCTCACTCGGGATTGAGAGGACTGGAAAAAAAGGCGTACGGCTATATAGTCACTTTCCTTCTATTGGGGAGACCCAATCATGAAACAAATAGTCCGTCGAGGGGGGGTGGAGCAGCACGGTTCTTCTACCTTTAGGGGAGGGTGGGGAGACTGTAAAAGGTACGCCCCAGGAAACTTCCTTAGCCGCAGCCATCAAAAGGGGGAGACTTCTCCATTATTCGGTCGGCCGCAGAGGAGGCCAAGTCAAGGAAGGGACGAGCAAATTCCTTAGTTGGAAGGTTTAGGAAAGAAAGGTTCCGGATGCTAAAAAAGACGTTCG
>Ga0179593_1592055_pt1 | contig 21739 bp, 28 predicted proteins | sample CZODoug2_1_08_16_FD_185931 | JGI IMG/M metagenome (GOLD analysis project Ga0179593, IMG submission 185931) | Vadose zone soil fungal communities from Angelo Coast Range Reserve, California, USA - CZODoug2_1_08_16fungal (PacBio error correction) | ecosystem: Environmental > Terrestrial > Soil >...
AAAAAAAAAAACTTTTTGAACAGGAAACATAATCCGGAATGGGACATTGCTGTAAAAGAAAGAATGAGATTCATGTAGGAGGGCAAACCGTGATCGCTCAAGTCTAGTGCAGAGAACAGGCCCGGACGAAAAGGTTTGTAGAGAGGTATAAGACAAAAAGCGATCGTGACGGTAAAAAACTCGAGAACTGGAAGAGCCCCTGCAAGACGCAGGGGGTCTAATTGGGGGAACAACAACGAAAGGGGTCAGGAGCCAGGGATGAAAAGAATGCTAAAACACCTCCATCATAAAATGGGTTATGCGGCTAAGGTGGAAAAACTGTGTGATTTTGGAAATCGGGGGTGCGTGCTAACTGAGTAAAATCAAAGAGTGTTCCCAGAGGCGAGGCGAGAAAGAGGATTGTAGAGAAAACCCCAACGGGGGCTAAAGCGCAAGGAAGAGCCAAACTCTCAGCAAAAGGACAGACTGAACGAAAGAATAGGGAAGGGGCGCCGTCGTCCCAAAGGAGGAGAACGGTGTAAAACCAAAAAAGAACATAACGGCCAGAGAGCGTCCAGAAGAAAAACTCCGAAAGTGGGCCAACGAAAGAGAGGAAGCCAACGGCCCGCACCAGATCAAAGAAAGAGGATTGGAAATCCCTAACCCAAATACAACCGCTCGTTAGCGACAGGACGCCCAAAACGAAAAAAGGTTGGGGGCAGCATCGCACCGCCAATTGGAGAGAAGAAAGTAAAAAAAAAAAAAGGGAAAAAAAGACCCTACCCCACTCACCATAGACAAAAGCGCCAGTACGCCAACATCCGTCCCCAGGGGAACAATCTCAAACAAAGGAACTTCAGGGGAAGTGCCCGCCAGAGCGGATTGCAGCCCAAAGCAAAAAGCACCGGCAACCTTAAGCAGAAAAACACCAACGTATCTGGAGCAGAAGCAAGGCCGGCCACGGGGAGAGAGCACACCAGTAAGCGTTTGCATACAGCTCCCACGCACCAACCGGGCCACCGGCTCATTACAGTTATAAAAAATGGTAAAAAAGGATCGCCGCACAAACGCCGGGCAACCAGAAGAGGGAACCCCACCACGCACAAGAAAAATCCTGAAGCGGGGAAACAGTCTCCCCGTGCTGCAAAAGCCAAAAGAAAAAACGTTCCCAGCTCCATAGCGATTCTCCCCCCCGCTAAAAGGAAAGAGGGAGACTACTAAAAAAAAAAAGGGTCCAGAGGGGAAAGCGCAGGCCAAGGGCTTTGCCCAAGAAGGAGGATTAAAAAACACCAAGCGAACAAAGGGCCCCAGAAGAGAAAAAAGGTCCCCGGGGGAGGCCACACTACCGAGACAAAGGGGAGGAAAAAAGCAGACAGAAGCGGATGTGCGCCAACCCCAAACCAAACGGCCCCGCCAACCAACGGCCAAAAAAAAGGGCTTGGCAAAGCGGACGAAGGTTGGAAGAAGGCGGCCAAGGCATGCAACAGAAAAAAATTGAACCCTACCAAGCGCAGGAGAGTCCTCAAGCGGGCCAAAGTGACAGAAGAGAAGTGGTCGGAAACGTCTATGGGCACACGCCAAGGGGGAAAGCCGCAACGGCCTATAGGAAGGAAAACAAAAGAAGGGACTTCTGGTCGCAACAGGCCGTTCGCAGGGAGAAAGCACGTACGGGAAGAGATAACTGGTGGTGCACACACTTGATGTAGGGAGGTAGCCAATCGTAGAACCAGAAGGCTCGTCAAGGGGGAAAAACTCAAAACAGAGAAGACAATAGCCATTTGCTGAAGGTCAGGGCATGTGAGTTCATAGGGAACATTCCGTCCGGCTCGAAGGCCATCGAAAAAACCACAGGACGATCGATTAGCGCTTTATCCCGGAGAAGCATCAAAGAAGGGGGACCAAGTTAAGCATAGACGGGTTTTGCCCGGGTCACAAAAGGAAAAGACATGTAAACGATGCATCAAAGACCCAAGTTCAGAACGAAAAGTGAGTACAGATGCAAACCTGCCAAACAGGGGCCAGTGAAATACCAAAACAGCCACCGTCGCGACGAAGGGGGAATACGACCATACCGGTGCAATGACAAGGCTAGGGGAGTGGGACGGCTGTGAAACTGACAGGCGAGGTGAAAACCGGCAATCAAAACCTAATATTTCGCCGTAACAAAGGGGGAAAGAAGACGTTCGGCAGATATCCGATGGAGCTATTAGGAAAACCCAAAACCAGTGTGGGATGCCGGGAAGAAGAACGCCAAGGGAAAACCCTAGTGCCAGGGAAAAGGAGTTGAAGAGCAATCGTGGTGTCATTTCTAGAAACACAGACGCCCGGAAGAAGGCTTATGGCCGAGCGTCAAATGAAAAGTCGCCGCAAGTGTGCCATGCAATTCAAAGAAAATCCGCACGGAAATGATCAGACCACGGCGCGGAACACAGGTTAAGAACAAACGATTGGGGGTTACCAAGGAAAAGGATGGGGTTCAAAAAAAGGGAAAGGTAAAAAGAGTCCAGGACGACGATCAACCAAGATCATGGAAAGGAGAATACACGGAAGTAGCAGAAGGGAGATGAAAAAAACCCAGGGCCAGACTAAAAAAGAGGGATGGTACGAGTGAAAAGACACCGGCGCAAGAAAAAGAGGCGGACCCAAGGTAAACCACTCACAAGCGGTCCGAACAATTTGCTCGAAACAAAAAAAGGGACCAGAAAAAAAATATATTTTCAGGCGGCTTTTCAGAGCCCGCGAGATGAAAAAAAAAAAGAAAGAAAATCCAGCGTAATATACGATCAACAGAAAAAAAACAACGTATGATCGAGACGACTGTATGTACTTTACGGAGAGATGGAAATCCGAACGAGACCTGCACTTCGGGAGGGCTGATGAAATAGGTGCATCTGGGGGAGAAACAACTGACTAAAAAAAGGTCAGTCGCGATGCAATGCTTGGCACGTTCCGCAAAGGACTAAAGAAAAAAACAGGGTAAAACCACAGAATAATCGGGATGATGGCCCTGGGGAGAATGTTTTGGTCGAACTCCTGGGCGCGAAGAAAGGCGGGGGATCGGCAACGTCTGGACGCGTGCCGGAAAAAAGCGCTTCACCAAAAGAGGAGGGATGGGAGAAGGTGGAGGAAGCACGCGCGGAGACGAGGAAAGCCGTTTGAAGACTGGCAACGAGGAGGGAAGATTGAAAAATTCAGGTGCACACGCTTCGGCACTGACGCACGAGAGCTGGGGGAGGCGAGGAGAACATCGAGAAACCATCATGAAAAGAGAGAGGGAAGAAAAGGAATCTTTGCGGCGTTCTTACCCCCATGGGGGAAAAATAAAAAAAGTACGGGCTGGATGTGATCCTACCGAGAACTTCTCGACTACCCGAAAAGCTGAGGAAATAGGAAAAACCGCGCGAATATGGGTATGAAGAGGCAAGGTGTTAAGTAGAAGAAGGCATTGGCACAGGCCGACGTAAAAAGGGAGTGGCAGGATGTTCCGAACCTTGGAAAAGAGGCGAGTGGCTGTTGGAGAAGCCAGTGGATGAAGAATGTCCACCCAATGCCAGCTTTTTGGCAAGTCTGTAAAGAAAAAGGGTAGAATAAAGGTAACGGTCGGAGCGCCTCGTAAAAGGGATCGGACCAGCATTTGGAAACAAGCTCGGTTAATTGGTTTAACCACAGATCGTCGCAGAGGAATAAGAGGCGAAACGGGGATTTACCACAAGGGGGGGAATAGAACGACAGAACGCAGTGCCGACGGGGAGGGGAAGAAGGAAAAAACCTGCGAAGGCGGCAAAGCACAATATGGTGGAGGTCGGAATCTGAGAAAGGGGGAACCTAGCAGGGAGGTTGAAACCAAAGGGGGCATTCCCTAAACCAAAATCAGGGCCCGGTTAAATGGTCAGACGAAATAGAAAAAAATTCGGAAAGGAAAAGACGTAATGTTCAGAAGGGGGTTTGGGGGGTTTGTGGTTGGGGGTGTGTGGGGGGAGGGGGGGGGGTTTTTTTTTTTTTTGTGGGGGGGGGGGGTTAGGGGGAGGATTTTTGGGGGGAGGCTGGGGGGTTTGGGTTTTTGTGTGGGGTACAAAAACACTTATTTAGGAGCCCTTAAGGGGGAACCCAAGGAAGTGCGGACACAGTCGACGACCACACAGAAGTTTCCCGAGTGGCGCTTGAGAGAGATTCGTAGAGGGGGTAGGTGAGATCGCTTCTGGAAGCAGGTAGCAAGGGACGGCGGGATGAAAAACTGCACCACAAGGATGGACCCCGGGGAAGGGTGAGTAAAAAGGTTCCAAAGGTGACTGGGTTGTATTGGAATCGGAAAGGGAGAAAAAAAAATTGGCCGGCGGGGGTGCTAAGGGGAAAAAGGGGTTTGGGGGGAGACTGCGCATGAGAAAGAAGCAGGGGTGAGAAAGGGGGGCAATCAACGGGCAAAGGCGATCAAAAACAAAGAAACACACAAAACCACACAAAAAAACCCCCACACCACAAAATTTGAAAAATGAAGGAAAGGGTGGGGGGGGGGAGAATGGAGGGTTAAGGATGCTGGCTGGGTGGTAGTTTCCTAGTGCAAGGCGAGCAAGGCAGAGGGAACGAACCGGGAAACTGAATGGCGCAGTAGTGTCCGGCTTGAGAGGTTGGGGGGGGCATCCGCTAACTCGGCAAGGCGAGCCAGTGCCGAGGGCAAGAAAACCAAAGGACGAGGCTCTTGTAATTGTGAGGGGTGGAGGAGGGGCAATGGCAATCCGAGGAGAGAATGTCAAGTAACCGGAGTCGGGCAGAAAAGAAGGAAACAGGGATACGTTGGGCGTACGGATAGGGGTCCGTTGGTTGATCTACTTATTGGGAGAGGGTGCATTCCAAGTCTGAGGAGGCAGGCCATGGGAGAATGCGGCAAAAGTGCGTGGGAATGGCATGGGATGGCACTGAGGGGGCAGACGCTTGAGCGGAAAGAAGCCCTTGCCATGTGCGAGGCTGCCGTAGTGGTGGCGTACTCTCTTAGGAGAGGGAGTGAAAGGAGGAGGGGGAATCAATCTTTAGCTGGCCCTTGGATGAATGAGGCAACCCGGGGGGAGTGCAACAGTTCACGGGTCGTAAGTCGAGAGCCGTCTGGGAAAGTGTGACGAAACGAGCCTCTTTGGGACCGGAGAAAAACTAAGAATACTTGGCTTTACAGAAGGAAAAAGAAGGAGAGTAGGAAACAAGAGTTTGAAAAGAAAAAAAGCGCCAGTTGCTTTGTCGGAGAACAGTAGAACTCGTAGCATAGGAGGGGACCTAACGGCCAAAGGGGAAAGATGATTGTCCACAAAGCCACCAGGGTTAAAAAAGAACTTAGAAAAAAAAAAAGGAGGCCAGGACCCTTAGTGTGCATCGCAATGGAGAGAAGCTAAGGTGCGAACCCAAACTGTCCAACACCATTGCTACGCAAGCCAAAAAATCTGACGGATGTGGGAGAGCAATACGTACCAAAAAGAAGGGGCTTAGAAGAAAGAGTTCCTGGGGGGCTGAGCGTGCCGTTTAAATAAAAAACATTGAAGCAAAGATACATAAAGTAAGCGCCAGCCACAAAGATGCCAAAAGCCCGATTCTTTGTCAACCGAAAGAGGTGAGGGAACATAAAGTACTCAAAAAAAACAAAATTAGGAAAAAACCGGTCCAGAACGAATCCGGAGGTGTGTGCTTGTTTGACGTGGGTAGACTGAGAGGCAAAACGTGATCTGCTGAGAAAGACAGGAAAGACTCAACCCTGAACAGCTGGAAAGAGCATAAAAAGAGAGTTTAGCGGGCGGGGTAACAACTCGAGATTTTGGGGGAAAAAAGATGTGAGCTTGGAAATTTGGCAGCACGGGCGGAGAAGACCTTGCCCTTAGATGAGAACTCAAACAGTTGGCAAGCATATCACTAAGTTAGGCTGTGCTCAATTTAGTTGGTAGGGGGGGACCTGAGGGGGGAAAACTACTGAATCAACGAAGCTGGTTAATGACGAGATCAGAGTTTTGGAATTGCAAACAAAAAGATCATGCGCCAGAAAGAAAAAACAAACAAGGACCGAGGACATTCTGAAGCGGTACGAGAGGAAAAGTGAAGATGGGTCGAGCAAACGGTCCAAAGCTGTGACACAAAAACAAAAGCTCAAGCCATCCTCAAGCGCCCGTACGGAACGCGACCTTTGGGAAAAAGGGTGTGCAGGGAGCCTTCACTCTCCTTCACGACATAAGAACAAATCAACGAAACACCCAGCCATAGAAGCGCAGCGGAAACAAACACGACAAGGGAAACTCGGAAAAAGGTGCCAGGTAACTTCGCTCCAGAAGCGGATCACCATCCCCGAACAGAGAAAGACCATAAGAAAAAGCCAGAAGCCAAATGGGGGAGGAACAAAAGGCCAAGGCTCAGACATGCCCATAAAGGAAAGGAGTTCACAAGCCCACCACCCATCACCAACACGAAAGAAGACGCAGAAGAAGCCCAAAAGGTGAACGGTGCTTCAAGCAGAAAAAAGACCACGGCGAAAAGGGAAACTCAGGCTTGCAACCATCGGGAATAAGACAAAAACAAAAGCGAATTAATCAAACGGCGGTGACGCATCATCGATGCCACGGCGAGCCGGCAAAACGGATGCAACACCCCCAAAAAAAACAGAAAAGGGAGAGAGAAGACGATTCTTCCCCGGGAGAGATCACCTCCGGAAACTGCCGAATTGAAAAAAATCGTGAAAGAAACCAGCCATCCTTAAACTCCATAACCACCAAACTGTCAAAAGCAAGGAAAAGGAAGAAGGGCGAAGCCCACGCTCAAGATCGATGAAACCAGCAAGTACAGCGAAATTAGAAAAACAAGTGTCCCGTGGGCGTTCAGAATCACCTGCTGCCAAAATGAAGTCCGCAAAATGGGGCACAAACCCCGAGAAAGGAAAAAGAAAAGCGACAGTACGCCAACGCCGGACCCAGGCACAAACGAATGAAATTTGAGAAGAAAAAGAACAATGGGCCTTGCCCCTAAAGCGTATGGAAAACAACCAGCTCCAAAGAGTTCTCAGCCGGGATGACGGGGAGGGGGGAGGTCGTAGGAAACCAATGGGACGGGTGGACCGGAATCAAGGAAAAGGACCTAAATATTGGTGACATTGCGGGGGGGTTGAAAAGAAGAAAAACAGGGGGGTGATTCCGACAACGAGAGCAGACCACGAGGGCAAGACTAAGCCTCTTGAAAGTTAACAAGGAAAGCCCATCAACCAATAGTGTTCTGTGGGAAGGAAGGTAAAGACGTGGTCTCACCACCTAAGGAGGAGGTCGGAAAGCTCGATGCCAATCGGCCCATGGGAATGAAAGAAAGGAGGCAATTATCAAGCCTTGCAAGGAATCTAGTGGGAAAAGGGGAAAGGATATGGCTTCAATTGTTACCGGGAACGCCCAGACCTGACTGTTTGGGAAGGATTAGCCGCAAAAGAACCAATTGGCAATAAAAACGGAAGCTCATAAAAAAAAGCAAAAACGCGGGGTGCAGCTGATTAAAAAGTTCACAAAAACAGCCAAAAGAAAAAAAAGTCAAGTTCCAACTTCGATCCAGGAAATATGGACAAGATAGGTTGAATGGGGTCGGGAAAGGTGCAACGGAGAAGTTTAAGTCACCTGCGAAAAAAAAAGTGCGCGGCAAGCAAATCAAGAAGGGAGATCGATGACGGTCGATTGAGGGGTCACAAGGCACCGTAGTTGGTAGATGCAAAAGGGAACGAAAGGTGAACAAAAAGGAAAAGGCGTTAGACGATCATCGGGTGGCGTATGGGGGCAAAACAGGCCGCAGAGCCAGTTAAGTAGAGTCGTGCAAGGGGCGCATTTCACACAAGACTTGAGATGCCGACCAAGGACCGCATGACTCATCCACAGGAAGACGAGCATTATAAGGATAACCAAGCCGATTTGGGGGGAAAAAAGGGCGGGGGGGGTTCAGCCGAACGTCCAGGCGTATCAAAGAAGGAACTGATTACCAAGAAGTAAGAGGAGAGGTCTAGAAAACCATTCAGAATCCCCATGGAAAGAGCTCTGTGCCGAGTGAAACCACTGGGCAAAGAAGAGAAAAAGCACGTCCATGCCGCCGGAAGGCGAGAATGGTATCACCGGGCTCAAAACTAGCGAAATCAAAAGAAAGTGGTAAAACAAGCCGCTTCGCAGCATTATAAAAGAAAAGGGAAAAACTCCACTAAGTCGTTCGAGAGCAGGCAAAAACACAAAGAGTATGAAAAGAATCAGACGGGATTGAGTCAGTGACGGGAAAGGGAGAGGTGTCATCAAAAATTCGGGAGGCCGACAAAGCTAGTTGTGGACGCTTATGGGCAGGAAATCGCGGTGACAAGTGCAAGACTTTTCAGTGCGCGAAGGCGGCATGGAAGAAAAGGAAAGGACTCGTGCGCCAGTTGTTGCACTCAGAAGAATCTCGAAAAAACGAGTCGAGAGTAAACCGTCCGCGCATACTCTCCGCGCGATCAGCCCGAAAGGGGGAAGAGGGGGATCGGGATAAAAGGGGACAGATTGGACGAGGACTGAAAGTAAAAAAAAGAGGGCGTATACATGTTGTAGCTTGAAGAGAAGGGGGGGGGGAAATGGTCTAGAAGCGGCCGTCTGGAGAGAGGGAAAGAAGCGATGAATGTAGGGCGTGCGCTGGAGACAGCTGCACGGACGAGGGCACATAAAAGCTTGGCTGAAGGGAAATACACCGAATGATTATGAAGAGGGGGACTCAAAATGGTACAATCTTAGTGAACGCAAATCAAAACTACGGGCGGGGCTTCGTTTGAGAAAAGACAAGGCTTAGAAATGGTCCGGGCGGAAGGACCTGCACTTAATCACCTCGAGGAAGAGGGCTCCGTACGTGGACCGATCGCTCCTTTAAGTGAACAAAGGCCTAACGGAAAATCTTGGTAGGAAGGCTGCGAAAACGGGACCACGAAAAAAACCAAAAAGCTTGTCGAACAACGGAAGTCAGCCTTGCCCCGGGGGGGAGAGGGGGTTTCTGTACTAACTAGCTGAGAAAGTGACATTGGAAGCCTATAAAATGACAGGTCTTGCTCGGAAGGGCCAAACGGGGGAAAAAATGAGTGGTTGAAAAATCCCTCATCTCAAAGAAAAAAAGGGAGAAGGACTAATCTGCTAGAATGGGTCTTCACTTTTCAGTGGAAAGAGCCCTACGTAAGCGGTACGGGAACGGAAAGAACCGGGGCCCCTGAGCAGCAGGGGGGGGATGGCGGCGCTTGCGGTCGTGACTCGATAAAATGCCTCTGGTTGCGAACGCGTGGGAAACCGAAAGAATTCAGTCAAAAGGTTCCGAAAGGAAGAAGGCTGGGGAAAAAATGCAAATGTCACAGAGACAGGCCTTAGATGCCGCCAAAATTGCCACCCGTCATATTGCGTCAATAGACGCCAAAAGAAAGGCCGGGAAGGAGGAAGAGCTGGCTGGAGGTTCAATATTCTGGAGAGGGAAAACAACGAGGAATGCAAACTTGAAAAACACCAGGAGGCGTGTTTCCCACGGAAGGGGAGGGGGGGGGTGAGAAGATGGAAGAGTTGTCTGGTTAGAGAGAGAGCATGCCGGAGGGAGGACGGCCTCCCACCGGGGGAAGGTTGCGGGAAGAAAGATGGCTTGGATATGGGTAGGAGGGTCAACCAGCTGTAAAGAAGCTAAAAAAGCCGAGAGATTCCTCCCAAAATGTCGGTTGAGGAGGGGTGACTGGGGGCAATAAAGTACGAGGGAAAAGTGCCATTGCGCGGAAGGGAGAGAAAAAGGGTGGCTTACGAAAGATGCCGGGGGGTGAAACCAGAGACGGGCAAGGCTAGCCGTTGACGTTCATCCTGAAGAAACCTAGGGGGACTGAAAAGGTGTCCGGTTTGGGGCTTGGTGGATGGGGGGAGATGGGAAATAGGGCGTAACCGTGGCAGGAGGGGGAGGATGAGAGCCACCAGGAGAAGTTGGTGTCGGAACGGAGCGGAGGAAATAAGTTTTGGGAGGAGTGAGAGGTGCAATCCTCGGGATCGAGGAAAGTGCCCAAGAGAATCTGCCGGGAGGAGGGGGGGGTGTGGCGTACTGAACATGGGCGGCAGGAAGGGAGTGAGAGGGGTGAATCCGCTTCTGGCGGGCAGGGGAAACAGTGCAATGCTGAAAAACACCGGGGAGTTTGGCTACAGATTGAGGATCGCTGGCCTATCGGGGGTAGGAGGCGTCTGGACTGCGAAAAGGGAAGGGGGAACGATGAGGAAATGGGGGCCCACTGTCCGTAGGAGAGGGAAAGGAAGGGCCGGGAGTGATGCGGGGGGGGAAAAAAACGTGGAAATTTGTTACAGGCGGGCTCGACCCCTAGTATCCCTTGGGGGAGGGAAAGCAAGAAAAATGGAAGAGGTACATGTCGTAGAGGGTCTCAACGTGAAGTTGCTGTGTGGCGAGATTTCAAAAAAAGCTAAACGTCACTGGGAACCCAAGGGCTCGGATAAAGAAGTGGCGCCGGGAATCACACCACAAAAAAGACTAAAGACAAAGGGAAGGCCAAAAGGGGAAACTTTGGCTCATCGAAAAAAGATACCTAAGAAGGGGAAGGGTCAAACTTTCCAGCTCATTCTCAGGAAAAGGAGGAACCAGAAAGTTAAGAAGATTTAGACAAATTCCGCAACGCAAAAACGAGCCGCGTAGTACCGCAGGTTAATGAAGGAGAAAGCGGTTAGAAAGTTGCATCCCGGTCGCCGATTACATCGAACAGAAAAAAAACGAAAAGGGGGGACACAAGAAGGATGGTTTTCGCTCACCGTGCTGGACGAAAAACGGAAAAGAAGAAAAGAGAGCAGCACTTTTGGCGGGGACAAAAAAGCATCCGGGGGGGGAAGGATTGAACCGTGGGCGGCGCTGCTGGCGAGAGGGGGGAGCGGAGAATGAGGGCAAACTAAGAGAGATCAGCAAAATGCTGAAGACGGAAAGCGCTGCGCATGGGGGATGTCTATCGGAAGTGAAATTTGCGGTGTGACGGGCCACGCGATCAGGGGGGGGAGCTGGGGAGAAAAAAGGCAGGTCGGGTCGAGTGCCGGCACAGTCCCCTGAAAGGTCATCAAGGGTGGCAAGAGAATTAGAAGGGTTGGGGGGGGGAACTGCATGGGGGCAACTAACTGAAGGAAAAGAACCGCAGAAGGCGAGCTTAAACTCGGCAAAGAAAAAGGGGCACTGGGGCGAACCTAGAAGGAAGACCAACACTGTGAGGAAAAGGAGACTAAGCGGGAACCACGGATACTAGGTCTAGCCCGTGGTCCCCAAAAGAGGAAGAGGGGAAGACCCCACCCCCGGCCAACAAGTAAAACACGCCTGACCCGTTGTCCCACGCAGGTTTCGTCAGTCGCCAAGCTAAAAGAACCCTGCGCCTAAGCGATTGCCATCCAAAACCAAAGAAAAAGGAAGAGGAGGAAGAAAACAAATCCTCGAACCAAGAAGGGGCACTCCAAACGGGAGAGGACATACCCCAGCAACCCATAAGAAAGGGAAACGCCAAAAAACACTCCCGGGCGGCATCATCGTCCATTACACAGAGGGGCCCGCAAAAGGGGAAACAAAAAAAAAAACAATCGCCCAAGAAGCCACACTCACCAAAGAAAAGAAGAGAATTCGCCACCACGTTACCTGTGTTCGAATCCAAAAAGGTCTACGCCTTGAAAAAGAAATACGGGAGACGGACAAGCAAAAGCCCACTTAGCTTAAAAAAAAAAGTATCTGGGGGGCGTCAGACATCGCCAAAAGAAACTCAAGGGGGCCAGAAGCAAACCAGCTCACACCAGACGTCATAAGAAAAGGCAGTGAAAAAAACGTCTCCAATGGGCGGGCATCGCAAAGGAGAGGAGGGAACCGCCCAGAAGCGGATTGCAACAAACGAAATAAAACTACCGCGCACCACCAGCAAATCCTTACACGAAAAAGGAAAAACCAAAGAAGGGGACGGCAAAACCGGCCACGGGACTCAAAAAAACGCTCCGGAAAAACCAGCCTACAACAAACGCACCCGCATAGAAATCAAAAGGAAAAAGGTTCCCCAGAAATTCATAAAAACAGCCAAGGCTGCCTTGCAAAGACAGAAAAGGAAGACCCAGAAACCCATCCTCGCCAAGCTCCAACCCTGGGGCCACGCATCAAGGGAGGCCTCAAGAGGAGCCCCAAGAGAGAAGGGCCCTAAAAACGGAGTGCCCAATCAACAAAGACATAAAGAAAATTAATGAAATTCAGTAAAGTCTAAACAATAGTGAGGTGCGGAAGCCGCAATGGACTGTCAAAGAAAATGTGACGGGGGTGCCAGCAGGACGAAACGAGGTTTGGAAGGGGGCCTGAGAGAAAGTGCGGGAAGGACATGCCCACTCTGGGGTCGCAAAAAATATTGTAATCTGTCCACCAGAAGCGAAGAAAGGGAACCCAAAGGTAAGCAAGACTGAATGTCATTGTCAGGAAATCGCACAGTCGCCACCCCACTTGCGGTGGAGATCAAAGCAATGACCCATTAACTGCAATTGACCCGATGGGGAAAATAGGGAGACAACCAAGTAACAGAAGGCAAAGTTTTCACGGGGCCCGGCCAATGATCACATTGGGGGAAAGAGAAAGACCCAAAAGAAATACTCTAAGCGCGGAGAAGAGCAAAAAAAGGGAAAACGGGGGGGAGGATCCCTGGTCGACACGAGAGACAAGTCACGTTCTTCGAGCGTCCCTCTGTCAGGAAGAAAAAGCTAGGCCTGTGCTGACAGGAGCGCGAGTGGTAAAAAGCACCCCAAAAAGGATTCGGCGTTATTCTAAGGAGGTACCCTTCCGAAGACCGTGTCGTATCCTAGGAAAGAGGAGGTAGGGCCGAGAAGGCAATAGTTTGAAAGGGGTTAGAACGACCAAAGTTACACCCGAAGGTCAAAATGCCTGGCAGGAGCGAGGAGGACATCGGGCTTATGGCTCCGTGCGAAAAACTGGAAAAAAACAGAGAGCGTTTGCTCAAGCAACCAAGGTGGAACTGCAAAGGAATCCTGAACCGAGGCCCAGACGGCAGGCGTCGGCCACTTGAAAAGGAGAAAAAACTGTATACTCACAAATGCTCGGATGTGACGGGCCTCGGTACCAAGAGCAATACGAAGAAAAAGGGTAAAAAAAGCAAATGATCTCGGCCAAGGTAAGGAGCGAGAAGGGGAGTAACAGAGAAAGCTACCCGACTCACTAAGATTAAAACCAAGGCGCAATTCATCTAACAGGGAGAACTCCAGAAATGAGGGGAATAGCGCAAAAAAAAAAGGGAGAAGTACCGCGTGGATCAACGTTGAGAAGTCCAGAAAACATCACAAACAGATACATGAAAAAAGGACACCCGATCAGAAAATCAACAGGCGTTCGAGCTCTAACAACACAAAGAAGGGAGGGAAAGAAATAGAATGATGCGTGATCGCGGTAGGACGGGCCAAAATCAAGGTTTTGAGTATGGGCTGTGGAAACGTTGGGGGGTGATCCAGGGGAAAAAGTCACGAAAAGTCCGGGGGGCAAAGGCACTGCACGCAATGAAGAGTACAGGTGGGGTGGTTTGCAAGTCGCACAAAAAATCGGAGAAAGAGAATGGATGAACCGCTCGCTACTCCTTTTAACACGGAAAGAGAGTCGTGAAGACGCTTTGAGAAATTCGAGCACGTGAAAAAACAAAATCGGAGATAGAAAGGGTGCTACAGGTAGGCGAAGTGAACGAAGCCTGACTGTAGGGAGAAGAGAAGAGGAGCAGACCACGAAAGAAACTCCGGCACTACGCGGCGGCCATCGCAGTCACGTCGGGAAAGGAAAAAACTAAAGTAAAAACTAGAGCGGCTCTGAAGTGAAGCAGAGGGGAAGAAAAGAGTAGGGAGCGGAAAGACCACATAGCATCGACAACTAGGGCAAGTGGAAAAGAAAGATAAGCTTCACAGAAGCGGAACTGGGCTGAAGTACCTTCAGGGAAAGGCAGAAGTGGCTCTGGTCGGGGAGCCGGTGAGGAAACGTTAATCAGGGACAGAAACCCTTCACCTATAGGAATGGGGACCAAGGAGGGACGCACGAACGTGACCAGCGCGTCGGGGGTGGGGGTTGCGAAAAAAGACCTTTGCCCACCGCGGGTGGAAGAGGGGTTGTGTAAAGCGGACAACCTTGGGGGGTGAATCGTAAAGAGAAGGTCAGAGGACAGGGCAAAACGCGTAAACCGAGGTTGGAAATCATTTGTGACTTCTCGGCGCGGCTAATATATCAGTAGGGCGGAAAGGGAGGAGGACAAGCAGAAAACGAGGTCGGACGACGGAATAAAACACGAAAATTGTCCAAGGAGGCCATTGGGTTGGAACTTCTAGGTCGGGAAAGGGAACTTAGCCGAGGTGACCTTGGGCATGCAAAGAATAAGTTTGGGGGAAAGGCAAGTGAAGGACTAAACCAAAGACGGGGGGATTCAATTTAATTGCCAAGAAAGAGGAAGCCCCGATTCGGCCCAAGCGTTCCAGACGACGCACACTCTACGGGAAAGAAGAAGCTTCTGGGAGGAGCGGAATGGGAGGATGGGCAACAAGGATGGAGGAAAGGACTTACGCGCTCTGGCACCAGAAGGGGGGAAACACCAGGACGGTGCGTAAAAAGGTAAGGGAGGTTGAGCTATCAATGACGCGTCTGGACTTGGGCTCTCCAAGGGGGAAATGCAGGGGAAACACAGGGGACAAAACTGGAGAAGAAAGGGGGACTGGGAGGGTGCAATCGCTTCTTTGTAAGGGGACCCTTGGATGCTATTCTTGGAAATTGGTCGGCTGCGTTTAAGGATGGACACTGGTTAGCTGGGGTCAAGAAACTGAGAGAAGGCTAAGCGATAAACAGCACCCGGGGAAGCTTGGTGGAGTCTGGCACAAGTATGAGAGGTTAAGGACAATAAAAGAGCGGCAGCGAGAACGTGTCCAGGAAAAAAAAAGCCGAACAAAAAGGGAGATTGGGGAGGGGACTTAAGGGCCTGGTGAGGTGGGGGGTGGCAAGCCGCTTCTGCTGGGGGAAGTCGAGCCCGTACGTGAGAGGAAAAAGAAAGATAAGTTGGAGGACTGGCGCTAAGCGGGTGGGGGGGTAAAAGGCTTGAGGGGGCAGAACTGGAAAAAAGGCCGGAAGTCAGCCCGTCCAAGTAAAGAAAAAAGAAGGCGTTGATGCTAAGGGAAGGGGAAGGTTAGAGGATGGGTAAATACCTGGCTCGGAAAGGAAGAAATGGAAGAAGAAACCGTAAAGTTGGTGAAAGGATAGGGGGGGAAGTGCAATCAGCTCGGCGGGCAGGCTCAAAGGGGAAGAGGATCTGCCTAAAAAACCAGGCGTTGCAACACGGGAAGTTTTGTCGAATGTAGAGGGGGACGCATTGAGCTTTTGAAAAAGGAACGGGGGGACCGACGGAATGAAACCGAAGAAAAACTTCGGAAAAACGCAGGGCAAGTCGTTAAGGAGGTTGGGAGCACGGCAGGCTTAGGCGAAAGGTATGCGTGGGGGGACGGACGATTGGGCAAAAGGAGGAAAGTAAAAAACGATCAGCTCGTCACATGTGGAACCAAGAGGCACAAAGGAACAAAGAGGGACAAGACCTAGGCAAGGGAAAAACCCTATTTAATGACTGGCCAAATGGGAAAACTGGGGGAAAAATATGTCAAAAGTCCGGGTGTACGCACCAAACGGGTCCAAAAGGCATCAAAAAAGGAGAGCTGAACGCTTAAACGACAAAAGTTCTGGGGGTGAGGGAAGACAACCTAACACCGAGCCGATTAATACAACTAGGGCCCAGGGGCATTAAATGATCGTTGCCGGTTATCAGGGCGAGGATTTTAGCAGAAGGAAAAATACAAAGGGAAGAAAAAAGGGCAATAAGGGCGTTTTGACGGACTTTACCCAAAATGATCTGCAAGGAGCAGAAACAGAACAAGATTATGAAGAGTAGATAGGCCAATCACTCCGTCGGTGAAAAAGAAAAACTCAAGGAGGGGAAAGGAGGGGGACCGTGTCCAGGGGGAAGGAATGTAGCGGCTACCGGGATCAGTAAGGGTGAGGGACCTCCGTTCAAAGCCCAGCCAAAAGCTGCAGGGGGGGAGAAAGGGTGGCTCAGCTTGTTGAGTTGCGAGGGAAGGAAAAGACTGTTGCGGGGTGATTTCAAGCCGCGCTCGATGATTGGAAGGTTGAGCAACAACGGCAAGTGGATAAAAATGCCAGTTCTACAAAGGTCCACAACATAGGACCTATTAAAGTGATATGACATACAGGGGGTGTGCTTGGAAAAGAAAGAAGGGGAGAATCGAGCCAGCCGTTCCCAGTACGAGAGCGTAGAAAAAAAGGGGGGAATCTTCAAAACTTTAACAGAAGGAAAAAAAAAGTTAACGACCTGACAGCTGCCGTGACGGCAATACTATGGGAGAAAAAAAAAAACGTAGTGGTCGGCCCAACAGCTCACCAGCAAAAACAAAAAAAATCCCTGCCAAGGGCAACGACCTACGTGACAAAAAAATCCGCCTATCTGGCCTTGCCCTCAAGCAGGAAAGAAACTCAACCCGCTCACCACTCCTTAAGCGGATTACGACAAAGATCCATCACCACAGAAAAAAAGTGCCCGCTCCAAGAACGCCTACACCAGAGAAAAAAATCAAAAAACCTCACCACCCAAGAACCAGGGTCTTCAGGACAGGGGGGCCCCTGAAAGGTCGCCTTAAATAAGCAAAAATATCGAAGAAGAAAAGCACACCACCGGCCATCCTTGACGAAGGCCAAAAGAAGTGTCTGACAGCCGGGGGACGAAGTGCCCACCAGAAAGAGGGAGGGCAAGGCCCAGAAGCAAACCAGGAAACCGAAAATCCAAAAAAAGAACTATCACTGTGGGCGGAGCATACCCAGAAAAGTCTCAAGGAAAAAGGAAGGGGAAAAATCCGACTTAATATCCTACGCAAAAAAAAACGAAACCAGTGGACAAGCATCGGCGACCCATGCTAAAGGACTCTAAAAATCCCAACCACCCATAGAAAACCCTAAAAAAAAAGGGTCGAAAGGCGAATCTCGACCACAGCCGTGACGCCCAGAAGCGATTGACCACCTACAAAAACTCCACAGAGAAACATTACGGCCACGTTCCCGTGGGCGGCAGAAGAAAAACCGCTCAAGGACCCTTGCAAGAACAAGAAAACCCAGCTCACACCGGCCCAACTCAAACTAATAAGCGCCAGGGGAAAAGGCCGCCCGGGTGTGCCGCAAATAGGAGTCAGGGGGGAAGCCTTGCCCTCGTCCCTGAAAAGAAACAGACGACCAAAGCTCACCAGCCAAAGAGTCAACGACGTACCGATCAGGGGAGAGTAGAGGGAAGCAGTGTCGGGCAAGAGCAAGGGAAAGAAGGGAATTAAAGAAGCAAGGGTTTCAGAAACGCTGTGGATTGACCGTCCTACCGCCCTGGCCAGGGACCATTCAGGAGGAAATGAAAACGTTTCTAAAGACAAAGAAAGGAAAAAAGGAGAATCAAACCGAGCAAAAACAACCAATATTGTGCTTGAAGCAGTCGGTAAAGGAGCTAAGTCCACAGGCCTTTCGGCTACGGAACAAGACGTAAAGAAGACCATTCTAGCGGTAGAATTAAGACCAGCCAGGCGGGGAAACCAGTTAGCATAGGGCTGAAACGCGTGGGAAAAGGGAACAGAAACCTATACACATGTACTGAACAACCCAGCCCCCCCCCATTTCAATGACAAGTACAGATGAAAAAAACGCGGGGGGAAAGGGAGGACTTCCACCAGGGGACGCAAAAGAAGAGCGAGCTGGTCAATCCTAAAAAAACCTAGGAGGAAATTCCGGAACTAGTGGAGAAGGGGCCACTGCCAGAGCGGCTGAAGAGGGGGGGGGGGGGATCCCACAGAAACCAAGTTCAGCGGGGAGGGAATAGGGGGGACTACCGTTCGAAGGTCATGAAACGGTACAGGAGCCACCAAGTAGTTGTTCAGTCAAATGTAAAGAAGGGAAAGTGGAAAGGGGAGAATAAATCAGAAGAAGAGGTTAAGACTTACAGCAAGCTGCTGAGGCAAGACCATTGGCAAACGGCAAAAATCGTACAGCAATGCAGACCCTGATTCCTACTAAAAAAAAGACGGCTTAAAAGCGAGACTTAGAAACCAACATTACTAAAAAAACGATGTTGAACCAAGGCTCGGGTTGTGAAGAACCAGAAAAGCCGGACGACGATCAAGCTTCCCTCGGCGGAGAGGAAGAAGAGAACGACGTTAATCTAACATTCAACAAGGCCATCTAAACTATTCTTTGCCGGACACCAACATGGAGGAAGAGAAAAAACCGCGGAACAGAGGCCATAAAGATAGAAGACGCAAAGGGGCAACGCAAAAAAGGGTAGAAATTTGCTCGAACACAAATGATCAACAGAAATCAAAAAGTTGCCAAAGAGCACCGCATCAATCAGAAACAAAAAAGGACAGTCGGTGAAGTCTCGCTCACAAAATGTAGGGGGGGAAAAGCCGACGACTGGATGTGTCTTGAACGAGCGGGAGCGGGTGGCAGAAGAGGGATAACCTACTGTCAAGTTGAGCAGTAGAAGATAGTGGAGCAACGGGGAGAACGGAGCAAAAAAGGGTTCAGGGAAGATTAGCGGGCACGCGTGCCCAGGTAGATAATGAGAGGTGCCAGTGGGGTCCAGAACAGGAATCCGATATTGCCCTGTGGGAGAACGGACACCTCCTTGGCCGCGACAAACGAGGGGGGAATCAGTCAGGGAGAGGGGAGAGGAAAAAATAGAGCCTTGGTCCCAAAAGCGGGCCGGGAGGAGAAAGGGAGGAGGGAGCTGGTAAAACCTAGTATGGCAACGGGCGTCTTGAATGATTACTTGCGCTAAGAAAACGCTCTAGCGCGAGCAGATTGGCCGGGAAAAAAAAAATAGAGTATCGCGAAAAAAAGATAAAGGGCGTTCTTAATCCCCCATGCATCACGATGATTGAAAAAGCCGGATAAGCTTCCACGACTAAGGGCAACGAACGGAAGCTGAAGAAAAAATAGGTTAGTGGGTCGGCCGGCTTGGACTCGCGCTCCTGCTTCAGTTCAAAAAGTAAACCGAGAGGTAAAAAGGAGGGGGGGACTCGAAGAAGGAAAGTCGGCGGTTCTGGGTGTGCGCTACCAGGTAACAAGTGTGGCAGCTGTTTTTGCATAAAATGTGATCCGAGGAAAGAAATTTGGGGGGTAGAAATCTGAAATGAAAAAATGTGATCTGCACTAGAGGGAAAAAAGAGGAAAAAGAGGAAAGGGGGTACCAACACTGCAAGAGGCTGGATTGCGGATCTTGCTTCATAAGTCCGCTAGTGCACGAGCAAAATACAGAAAGGAAGAAGGGGGATAAGACACTAGCCTTGCCAGTAAATTGGGGGGTGCTCGCGTCGGGTCGGAAAAAAAACAAAAAAACAATACAAAACTGTGGTTGGACGCACCAACAAAAAAACCAAACAAAACACACAAAAAAAACCAAAAAAAAAACAACCAACACACACACAAAACAAACCAACAAACAAAGCCAAAACAAACAACAAACACCTCCCCAAAGACCCCAACCACAACACCGCACACCCCCAAACAAAATCCAGAAAAAAAAAACCCCCCTCTTTACCAGGAAAAAGGCCTTTCGGTGTTAAAAAGAGGGGGCGAATCTCCTAAATCGTTTGGCAAGGTTCGTACGAAATCCCAGCGTTGCTCTAAACGGGTTGCCAATGTAAAGACAAGGCCGTAGGGTAGCCTCTGCTGTAAGGGGAACCTTCAAAGGGTCCAAAGACCACCTAATTCAAAAGGAGAAGAGGGAGGATCTGGTGAGCTGGGGTAGAGGTCAATAAAAGCACGGCGAACGTGGAAGGGGCCTGCAGCCGGGGGAAACCCGTGCGATTGGAGCTGTAAAGTCGAGACTGGGATGGCGCAATTCTGCTAATCGAGCACCGATGAAAAGGTGGACACTGGTGGCGGACTGGAAGAGGAGCGGCTGGGGGGGAGGTAGGGATTGGGATCCGCTCGAGTCGGCAAGAATTGCCAAAAAAAAGGGAGGGGGTGCGGTACTGGCGGAAGGCTGAGGGGAGCTGGTGATTGGGTTCAAGAAGGGCGAAGGGGAGACCCGGGCGCGCGTAGGGAAGAAAGGAGGTCGAAAAGGGGACGGGAGGGGTGTGATCCGCTGTCTGGAGCGGAAAGTCCCCAAGGAAAAAGTATGCTGGCATGGCCGGTACTTTCTCTGTAAGTATTCAGGTGTGCTTGGGAGGGGGTCAAAGGGGAGTCTGAAAAGAGCAAAAAAATCCCACAGGGATACTGGTGGCTACTCTTTATTATGGCAAGGTTGGGGCCTGTGGACGATGGGTCAATCGCAAATTGAGGGGGGGCAGGAGGAAGGAATGCCGACCAGTTCGAAAGCGGAGATGCCGCTGTTTCGGGGAGGGATGGAGTGCATCCAGAAATCAAGGCAATTGGCAGGGGGAGTCTCGAAACAGGGGAACGTTGGGCGCTTAGATAGCAGGGAGCTGGGTGAGATGGTGAACCAGGAGCGGGCAAATAAACCTGGCAGGGCGGCGATGCTGCCGAAACAGTCATGGCGGTGGCCCAAAAAAGGCTTGGGGCAGGGGCCTTCTGGGGTGAGATGGGGAAGACAAATTACCTTTTTAAAAAGATCGAAAAAAAAAAAAAAAAAAAAAAGAAAAAAAAAAAGAAAAAAAAAGAAGAAAGAAAAAAAGAAAAAAAAAAAAAAAAAAAAAAAAAAAGAAAAGAAAAAAAAAAAAAAAAAAAAAAAAAAAAAAAAAAAAAAAAGAGAAAAAAAAAAAAAAAAAAAAAAAAAAAAAAAAAAAAAAAAAAAAGAAAAAAAAAAAAAGAAAAAAAAAAAAAAAAAAAAAAAAAAAAAGAAAGAAGAAAAGAAGAAAAAAAGGAGAAAAAAAAGAAAGAGAAGAAAAAAAAAAAAAAAAAAAAAAAAAAAAAGAAGAAGGAAAAAAAAAAAAAAAAAAAAGAAAAAAAAAAAAAAAAAAAAAAAAGAAAAAAAAAAAAAAAAAAAAAAAAAAAAAAAAAAAAAAAAAAAAAAAAAAAAAAAAAAAAAGAAAAAAAAAAAAAAGAAAAAAAAAAAAAAGGACGGGGAGGGAGGGTAGAGGGGGAAGGGAAGGTAGGGGCGGGCTACCGAGAGGAAAGGAGGCTGGGTTTTGAAAGCGAGAGGGGGAGGGGGGAAGGGAGAGGGAAGGGAGGGATGGTACGGGGAGGGTGAAGATATGAGTGGGGGAGAAGGTGAGAGAAGGGAAGGAGAAGGAGAGATTAAGTAGTAAAGGATACAGGAACGGAGTCATGGCACTGCAGGTGGGGAGAGGGCAGGAAGGAGAGTCCACCTCAATAGTTTTGAATGAAAAAAAAACAGTCTGAGTGAAATCGTCGCGAAAACAAAAAGGGTCACCATGTAGCACAGAAATGATTTAAAAGCACACCCACTAAATGAACAAAGCCCGGCAAGAGGGGGAATGACTGGCCAAAAGGACCATTTATGGAACAAGGTCTAACTAAGCAGTCAAAAATGAACAAACAATGAAGAACTGGCCCGTAACCGCAAAAATTCAAGGGAGGGTACGCACGCTAACACCGAGCCGAGGTATGGGGCGCGATCAAAGGGGTCTGGCACGGTTATCAGGACCAGACATTGAGAAAGAACAAGGTCGGACCTCAAATAAAAAAAAAAGCCCACTTTCAACAACACCGGGAAAAACGAAAAGGATGCTGGGCC
>Ga0179593_1422508_pt1 | contig 21738 bp, 26 predicted proteins | sample CZODoug2_1_08_16_FD_185931 | JGI IMG/M metagenome (GOLD analysis project Ga0179593, IMG submission 185931) | Vadose zone soil fungal communities from Angelo Coast Range Reserve, California, USA - CZODoug2_1_08_16fungal (PacBio error correction) | ecosystem: Environmental > Terrestrial > Soil >...
AAGCAAGGCTTCACGTGGCAGTGAGGAGAGAGAGAAAAAAAAACGCAGTGTAAAAGCGAGAGCATTGATCGCAAATAGAGAGTACGGTAGGGGTCGAAAAAAGGGACTCATCCTCTCTAGAGGGGTAAAGGGCACGTAATGAAATCTTTACGCCGCAAACGGACCGAGGAGGCTGGGAAAAATTCGGAGAAGAGAAATCTTAGAGGGAGAGCACGCCGTGAGGTAGCCAAGCCTGTATCTCTACTAGAAGGAAGTGAGGTTCTAGGGGAAAAAAAAGCCAGAGGGAAGGGTGAGAAGGTTTGACCTGTGAGAGGAAGGAATCTCATCATAAAAATTTCGCTAAGACGCACTCGGATACAAAGCGACGCTATAGGAAAGACACCAGGAGGGAGGTATGGGGTTCGGGCCAAGGAAGGAGCAAAGGGAAAAGGATATCCACTCGGAAGACGCGTCAAGTCGCTTGAAAAAAAAAAAAGACATCGAAAGGTAACTGGGCGCCGCGAAGTACCATACCTTCTTCTCAGGGAAGGGGAGTACATGTAAAAAAAAAGGAAGAGACCGAGAAAGACAAAGGGAAATACACGTTTGCCAAAGGAATACGTGGCTGCTTCAGATCATCTAAGCGCGATGCTCACCATCGATGGGACCAAATCCTAAAAAAAAAAGGGAAGGGATCAGAAGGCGTGTAGAACGGGCATCCCAATATTGGAAGGACTGGAACATCGAAAAAGCTTTCCAGACGCCATTTGCCCCTCAAGCATGAGAAAATCTGACTTTTGTCTGGGAAGGGAGCCAAGCGAAACGACGAGCAAGGAGGGGGAAAAGCTTGGGCAACGCGATAGAAAAAATGGCCGAATAAGAAAAGGCCTTGGCTCCTCGAATGCGAGGATCTCCTCATCAAAACGTACGAAGGCAAACGCTTCTTCCAAAAAAAACCAAGAAAGCGTCTCGCGCTGCACAATCGGCCTCAACTTTGCGATGAAAAATAGATATGCGCTGGGAAAGAGGGAAAACTCGGACAAACATGATTTCGACACTAGGGGAAGCTTGAGCAAATATTGCTGATCGTTATTCTGAGCCGGATAAGAGAATTGCGCGCGTTGGGTGACGTGGAAAGGCGGTCAAAAGAGAAAGTGGATTGGGCGCTAAGCCGCAGCGCGAGAGACGGCCGTACGTCACGGGGCTCTTATTCACTTCACACAACGCATAGAGAGCAAGGGAAACGCTCGAAAAAACCAGGAACAACCTTTGGCGATACAACGGAACTTAACGTAACCATCGAGGAACCGGAAGGGGGGGGGAAAGCAAAAACTGCATGCGCCGGGGAGCCATTGCTAGAATGGGATTGCCTTGAAAAAATAAAAAAACGATTCCTTAAAAAAAGTATCCAAAACAAAAGAGCAAAAGAACGTCAGTTGGGAATGACAAGCGACGAAGATAAGGAAAAGGAGGTTGTTATTAACGCTTTTGTGAGTCATTTACATTATTTGCGGGAGCTAAGAGAAGTATGTGTGGTCGTTTGTTTGTCTACTCGACGTCCCTTCTCCGGGTGGGTCTGTGTGGGGAGGAAGAAAACAGGGGAGAAAAAGCGAACAAGTGGAAAACCGAAAGACCGTCATACTACCGCCAGCTACTGCTGGAGGATGGGTCCAGGGCGATGAGCCGCCGTAAAAGGGAGACGTTGTGGTAATCAGGGGGGGTGGGATCTCTCTGGTGTGGGCAGGTTTGGAAGTAAATCAAAAGAAGAAAAGAGTGGTGTCCGGGTAAACTGGCAGGAGTCTGGGGGGGTTGGGGGGGGTTGGGGGTGGGCACACTCAGCGGAATGGAGGACGGGGGCTGTGTTGGGGTGTGGGGTTGTTCTGGGACGCGAAGGATTTAAAGGGGGGGGGGAGTGGGCGGGGCTCAGGGCCGATCAAAAGGGAGGAAAGAAGAAGCCGTGGGATTTCGAAGGGCTCCGAGGATCAAGAAAAAAGGACGAAAAAAAAAAGAAAGACTGGGAAAATGGGGTCGGCAGGGGTCGGGCCAAGTCTGCCGAGAAAACGTGAGTGGCTAAGGAGAAGATGAAAAGAAACATAAAAAAAAAAAAAACACAAGATGTTACGAGAAAGCGTAGGAGGGAGAGACGGTCACGAGACATGGGGTATCGCGAGGGGCGGGAGAAGAACGAAAAGGAAAATAGATAGTATCCAGTAAACGAGGTGCAGCATGGAGAGTGCATGGAGAATGTAATATCAGTATATTTGACGAAATTTGAAAAAGAAAAGGCCGGGAGGGCTTGCTATGGGGTATAAGGGGAGACACAGAGATCGGGCGAAAGAACAATACACAAGTCCTTAGGGTATAATACCAGGAGTGTACACTAGAGGAGGGGGAACTTACAGTTACAGATGAAAGGGAAAAAAGGGGGGACGCCTGGCGATCGATTAGGGAGGGAAGAAAGCCGAGGGGGGGAGTGCTGGTAAGGTGCACGACGCGGGACGCCAGTCAAGCGGTGAAAAAATCGCAAAAGAAATAGAAGGAGTCGTCGAGGAGATCCGTCCGAGGGTAAGTGGGGGGGGGGGTGACAGAAAATGTTCAAACTTAGACAAGAGTCCTTGGCGACACGAATGAGAAAAAAAGAAAGGTAGGTGTGCGGGAGCTATCAAGAGCTTGGAGCGGTGGTGGTTCCGAGGGGTCCATCGAAAGCAGCGTGGAGACCGGGAGCGAAGAAGGAAGCGAAACGAGAAAAGCTTGGATATGAGAAAAGGAAAAAGCAGTCCGCGGGATCAACGAGTCCGGGTTGAGTTGACCATGAATAGAAATTGAAAAAAGGTCGTTTGAGAGGAAGGCGCAGGTGGCGTTAAGGGGCGGAAAGGGCAGAAAAGAGGTAGCGCGGAGAAACACGAGAGAGGCATGCGGGAGAAACGAGAATTTGGAAAAACGTGGGTAGACCGAGGGGAGGGGACGAAAGGGTGTGGTGGCACTCTAGACAAAAAACAAAGTATACGATGCAAAGAGAAGATAATTTAAAAAGGATGTAAAGGAAAAGAATTCGACCGCTTGTGGGAAAAGGGGGGTGGGGAGGAATGAGTTTCTGGGAAAGAGAAGGATTTAGGTTGTTCAAAAAACCTGGGGAAGAGGGCTAGGACCGGGTCGAAAAAGCCTTAGGTAAGCTGGGGGTAGTGAAAAGGGGAATGGCCGAGGGAACAGATTAAAACGAGGTGTGCCGACAAAAAAAGGAAGAGATATGGGATTGGAGAAACGGAAGCAAAGGAGAAGGTGGGGGTTCGAGGTGCGAAACCATCGGCCAACGGGAAAAAGCAGGGGGTCTTCGTCCTGATTAAAAGCACCGGAGAAAAACCTGAGGAGAAAAAAAGAATGCCTCAGTAGAAAGAAGGAAGTAGACGAGATCGTGCTAATGGGCGAGATGACAGATCCCGAAAAATCTTGGCTCAGGAAAAGGGAACCGGCACAAATTGCGGAGACGAAGTGGCTCTGAAAGGTAAAGAGGGAAGACCGGCCGAGAAAGACCCCCGCGACATCGCCTCAGCGAGCCGCAGGACTCGGTAGTCAAGGGAGAAAGGAGGGGGGGAAACCCTGCGAAAATGGGGGCAACTAAGGAAAAGAGTTGGGGCCAAAGGAATCCAAAGACAACAATGAATATGGGGAGAAGAAGGTTATAAGACAGGGATAAGGGATTTCACTCGCGGTACAGTAACGAAATACTGGGGCCCTACCGTAAAATTGAAAGATATAGGAGGTCGCAGGGAAGGGGGGGGACAAAAGGGGGGGGTAATGGGCGGATAGCGTTCCACGCAGCGACGTGCCGGACGAGACTAATTACATGAAAATAAAGAGACAAAAATGGGACCGATAAGGGGGGAGGAGGGCCAAAAGGGGACGATAATGTGGCTTCAAAGAAGTAGACCTTCAAAAATAAACGCACCTACCGGGCGGGAGGATCAAGCAACGAAGATGGTTATCACATTGAGAGAAAAAAAATCAATGTAAGTTGCCCAAAGGTCCCAGAAACGTAAGGCATTACCCTCGAAATAAGGTCAGGAAAACCCGCAGTTATCTAGTCGGAAGACGGGCGAGCAAGAATAGACAAAAGAAGCTCGGCACAAGGACCAGAAAGTGAGCAAGGAGGTAACATATCCAGAGAATCCTCAATGAAATAAGATAAAAAAGGGAACTAACGAAGAGAATGTACGAGAAAAGTAGACGGCTGGAGAATAGAAGGATTGGAAAGCAACGGGAGGAAATTAAAGGGTCAGCAACGGGGAAGGGGGTCACAAAACCGCGTCCAACACGCTGACCAGGAAGAGTGTGGAAGAATGAAACAATAACGAGGCTGGGGCAAGACGAGACCAGGACAGGTCCCCCACCAAACGATAGCCCAACGCGGGCAACCCAGAGCAGGGAGGACGGTCCAAAATAACCAGAATTCGAGTGACTGAAAAGAGGCTGCCGAAGTCTGCAGGCCAACAGAAGAGGCCCAAGGACCCTTAAAGAGGGGGAGAACAAACTAACGGCCCTGGGGCCCAGGAGACCAACATAGTTTTTCGTGTGGCGAAAAAACCGAAAAAGCCCACGGTCGATCAAAGGGCCTGGAGGTAGAAAAAAGGTCGTAGAAAAGTGGGAGGGGGGCAATGCGAGCGAAGGGGTAGGTGAGCTCGCAGGGATAATGGGGAGCAAGTCGTACAGAGATATGACCTGGACAAAAAAAGACCTCCAAAAACGTACGACATTGAGAGATAACGGTAACGGTGAAAGAGGCAATGTGATCCAAGAACGCTCGGGGGGTGGGGAGAGTAACAATTAAGAACTATAAAGGAGAGATAAAGAAAAAGTAAGGAAGAAACAAGGAGATAAGAGAGGCCAATTAGAGCAATTATAGCGTACGCGCCTCAAAATGTCATCTACAGGGGTAAGGATGGGCGAGGGGGAAAAACGTGTTGTTAGCAAGGGCGAGAAAAACGTGAAAAGAAAGAGGGAAAAGAGAGTATGAAGAAAAGTAATGTGAGAAGAAGTAACAGAATCAAAAAGGACAAGAGACGTAGTAAATAAATATCTACAAGTGAATCATAAACAAAAATGGAGTATGGTGCTGAAGGCGGCTAACGACGCAGTAAAACGCGGAGGGGGTGGTGCTCAGGGGGCACTTGGAAAGATACCGCGAGAAGAAGCTCTGGTCGTGCACCAAGAGAAAAAAAAAGCAAAAGAGGAGATTGCCAACACCTCGACGCTAGATCGGGCCAGCTGTTGTTCAAAGCGATATTTTATAAATCTGAGTGGAAAAGGCAAAATTTGTAAAAACACGTCGGAAAAGAGAGGAACAAGGAGAGGGCAAGAGAGAAAGTCGGATGAGCGGAAAAAATAGTGCGCCCGGCTCGTCAGGCAAGGAGTGTAAAGGCAGTCCAAGCGTCAACAATAAAGCAGACAATGGGAAAAAGATCAGTCGAGGTTAAAAATGGACGATTCACAACGTAAAGCTGGAGTTGATGACAAGGGGGAGCGAGACGACAAAAACAAGGCGAGCGGACATACAAGAAGGAAGAGAATGGGCGAAGCGCATGATAAACGAAGCAAAGGGAAAAGGAACCGTTGGCTCCTGGAAGGAGGAAAGAAAAAGTCACTTAAAAAAGAGGGAGAGCCTGAAAGTTATGAAAAAAGTAAAATCGCGAGACAGGCCGGGAGGCTGGTCCGCGCGAAAAGTTTCGGGCAAAGAAAGTCGCAAGAAGCAGAAAACGAGGTGTCTTTCGAGAGGGGAGAGGACAGATCCGTAAAGAAAAAAATGAGGCGAATTCCCCGCTAGGAAAAGAATCTACCTCGCAAGTCCAAAGAAAAAAGAGAGAAGACAGGACCTGGTCGTTAAATGCCGGGGTGAAACCAGAAAGGTCGGACCGATATCCAGCGATGAAGACAAAAGCTATAAAAAAGTGGCTCGGTCGAAAGGAAGGTAAGAAAGAAGAACTTTGAAACCAACGGCGAGAGAAGAAAGGACAGAAGGCCGAATGGACAAAGAGGCGGAAACAAAGAAACAAATGCCATTTTCTGAGAGAGCATAGAAAAAAAACGAATTCGGAGAAGAAAAAAAAAAAAAAAAAAAGGGCCAAAAAAACAACGGGAGAGATGGAAAAACAATTGAGGCACGTTGCAGCGGGATGACGGAAAAAACTCGACAGTGGAGCGCTCGTCAATGAGCATTAAAGTACTGAATTGCAAAGCGACCCTTAAGAGAGGACGAAGTCTGGGCCGCCGACTGCCAGAGGAGAGAGAAACGAGACCAAATCAACAACTGGCTGATCGACGGCGATCTTTGCTCATCGATGACGGATCGCAAGCACCGTCACTAAGGAAGAGAGGGAAGTTCCATAATGAGAATCCGACTCAAAAAGAAAACGAGGCGACAGAGGGGGGACGATTGCAGGTTGGAAGAAAGGCGGATAGCATCGGAGTCACGAGCGACGCGATTCGAACACTTCACTATGCGATTGGAAAATAACGCGCGGAAAAGGGGGAGAAGCACTCTCCTCGGAGCTAAAAGGGAAAAAAACGACCAAGTACCGCAAGTTGGACTACCTTGTCAAAAACCAGTCTTAAAATTTTCAGAAGGGAATAATAAAGGGAAAAAAACCGGTGAAAAAATGGCTTAAAGAATGGAAAGTGGCGGCAGGCTGAAGCTTTCTAGAAGAAGAGCGGAAACAGTAGAACCATTCTTTCTATCGCGCGGAGAAGGGAGGCGCTTCAATTCTGACATCATAAAAGAGTGGGGGGTGACAAAGGAACCTAGTAAGCCTAAGTGGGAACTCTGTACTTATAAACAGTGCCCCAGCAAGCGCAAAGGCATTAGAATAGTACTGGCCAAAAACATCAGACTAGTGCCCGACGTGGGAAAAAAAAGTCGCCGCTCGAGGGGGAAGGAAGAAGCGATTTCCCAGCCCTGCTGGAAATGCGTAAGTAGGAAGAACGACCGTCGCGCGGGCAAATAAACTTAGAAGGGCACCCCAATAGAGACAGCTGTCACAAGTCGTCACGTGCCGACAAAAAATAAGAAGATCGAGCTGGTTGACAACAAGAGAGAAAATGGATAGTCTGGAGCGAAATTGAAGAAGGTCGGCGAGCCTGAAAAAAAGAAAGGCGTCCAGTGTTGGGCCGGGTGAGGGGCAAAAAAGACCAGGAGAAGAGTAATTCCGAAAAAGGAGGAAGAAGTAACGCAAGTTTCGTGTGAGGGGGGGGGGGGTGAAATGCAGACGAAAATGCGCACGCGATACTGAGAGAAACTGTACGCCCAGGGGCCGGAACAAACGGTAGTTTCAAAAAAGACTAAAAGACACATCCTCGAGAAGTAGGGTACACAATTTAAAAAAGTTTATCCATTCAGAAGAATGAAACAATGGGAAGGAAGAAACGCCCTCATTCATGACCTCGAGAAAAAAAAAAGCGAGGAGATGGGGATCACAGAATTGTCCTCCACGGGAAGTCAAAAATATACAGTAAACCTAGTGGATAGGGTGACGCAAAGAAAGGCGGGAAACTACATATACCTGTTGCGAAAAAGGAAAAGAAAGACGTAGGAAAAACCAATGTAACCAAAGGTAATGCATAGGAACTAGGAATTTAACAAAAGCACGTATGTTGAGGGGCTAAAAACGGAAAAAAAGGAAGGGGAGACAAACAGGAAGCTGGAAGAAAAACGAAGTCGACCAGATCGAATATGTTTTCAGAGGGTGAGTTCTTCCATGCCGGGAGGAAAAATCAGATCACACAATCGACTACAGAAACCGAATAAAGGCGGACCAGGACAAAAACAAAAAGGAGAAAGGGGGAGAAGGGACGGCGTTGGCGCGTCGAGCAAACAAAAACCCCCGGGAGCGGAAAAATAGCTGAGGACACGAAAGGTCGACGCCAGAGAGGTTCGGAATGAAGAAGAGTTCAAAAAACCCCAACAGTAAAATTCATAGGTTATTGGAAAGGGTGTCAAGGTTCTATCCTAAGGGGAAAGTGGAAAGGCGATGATCCTTTGAGTTGAAGGGAACTACTCCTGCATTACTGAGGGTCGGACGTTTCGACGGGGGGCGAGGTGCTCCTCCATGCCCGCTGAACAGAAAAAACTGGTTTGAGAACGGGGACGTGAGAACTAGTGGAAAAGAAGACGTTGTGCCTTTTAAATGGTTGAAAAACCAAAGGGGTTTTGGGCGCCGTTCTCTTTGAAATTGGAAAGAAGAGGTCGGGGAGACGCTTGTAGTGGGGCACCGCCCGTGAAAGAACGGAATCCCTCGGCAAATGAAACTCATAAATTATTCGCAAATGGAAGGGAGCATGATAAGTGGGGACTTCGTACTTGAGAAAGAAAAGGGGAAGCTGACGAACGCGCACTGTGAACTACCTGGCGGATGGTGCGACGAAGTTAGGAGGGGTACCTTCTAAGGGGAGGGAAAAGTCAAGGACGGGACATATCGGGCATAGGCATCGATAACTCAGCCAGCCGGGGAAAAGCGGTTCAAAGTCGCACGTAGGAAAAAGAGGAGGGGTAGAGTTGTCAAAAACATTGGCAACCAGAAAGGGGAGAAAATCAAGAGAAAGGTCCGTTAAGTTGAACGAATCAAAAGCCATCCATGCTGGGGGTTGAAAAGGGACGCGAAACTAGGTCTGGGGGTGGGGAAAGATGTGAAGAAAGATGGTTCTAGCAAACGGCTTTCTAAATCAGTGATAGCAGGGAAGAGTGTGAAACAGAATGTGTTTGCTGTAATCAGAGAGGGGGAAAGGAACGTAGAAGTTCGCCGAACGAGGAAAGGTTGTGCTTTTAAACGTAGAAGGCCGAGTCCAAAGATCAGGCCTGGGTAGGGGGTGGGGGGGGGGGGGACAGGCCGAAGACTCCTAACCGGCAGCTTGGTGCGTTTAAAAAAGAGCGCCCGGATTATCGAAAGAACACCTTACTGGGAGCGCTGAAAAGCCTAAAAACTATCAAAAAACAAAGGGATTAGGAATATGATAGGTTGGAGGTGAGGAGAACATGACAATAAGGGGACTAAAGAGGGAGGGGGGGTAGGCTCCCATGATTCAAAAGAAAAGAAGTGAGTAGAAAAGTCTGACTAGTTGGGAAGTGAAAAAACACCGGAACCTAAGGTCGTGCGGAAAGGGAACATTTTTTTGTGTGGGGGTGTGGGGGGGTGGGTAAACCTATCCAGACCCAAAAACAAAACCGGTACCATAGAAAAAAGGTCAGAAGGTAATTGCCTGATTTAAAAGAAAAAAAAACTGAGGGACGGGGCCTCCGCCTCAAACGGGGGAAGAGCCTTCATTAGCGAGGGGACCGAAGAACCGAGGAGGAGAAAAGGTCACCAGACATCAAGAGGGAGGAAAGCAAGAAACCCCGACGGCCTGGCATGAAATACGAAAGGTGAAAAAAAGACCAAAAGCAGCGGGCAAAAGAACGGCTCTGTGAAAGGGGGACCTCGTTGGGGCCAATCATCCAAGAGAGGGTCGCGAGGGCGCACCGGCACGGCGGAAAAAATGAATGAATACTCGTAGTAGTTCTCAAAGATGAGACAAAGATATTAACATAAAACGGGACACTCAACAGGCTGAACACGCGTACAAGGGAAGCGGAACGACCCAAAAAAAACGTAGAAACAAAAAAAATGAAAAACGGTCCGTCCAGGCTGTAAAGACGGTCAAAGCGGCCAAGTGAGAGTCAAGGAAAAACAAAAAAAGCAAGAAAGAAGAAGCAAGAAATGCAATAAGACGCCATTTTTGAAGGCGGGCAGGGCGAGGGACCGGAGGAACGTGAAAAAAGATCCCACCGATGGAAGTTCAGTCAAAAAAAGAACGAGAAAAACCAAAAAAAAGAAAAGGGAAGGCAAATTGACCAAAGCCCTACACGGAAAAGGAGGGAAAAAGGAAACAGAAGTGAACGGCAATTCTACCAAGAAAAAAACGAGAGAAAAATGAAAAGGAAGGGAAAAAAGCGGCACACAAAAAAGTATCACAAAAAATGCCAGACGGGAAGGGAGTTCACGTTAAAAAAAAGGAAAAGGGTCCAAGGATCAGACGAAAAAGAGGAATCGCGGCTCTGAACCTGACCCTCCGAAGAAAATATCAAGGTGCTAAGGTCGAACAGCTTCGTCATGAAAGCAAAGAACGAACGAAGAGAGACAAAGAGGGGAGGGAAGAGTTAATACTGGGGGAAAACTCTCACTGGAAGAGAAATGGGAAGAAGCCCCAACGCCTCGTTCCAACAGGTAGAGGAGGGGTAAGAAAGGCGCCTCAAAGCTAGGAGAGTGAAAGGGAGAAAGAGGAGGGATCAGAAAATGCTACACGAACGGCATTGATAACCATCACTCGTCACAGAGGAAAAGTCGACCGGAGAGGATAGTGACGACCCATAAAGGAAGGAGAATCTAAAGACAAAGAGGGAATGGTTCTTGTCCGCGAAGGGAAAAAAACGGGGCTCGCAGGTACCGGGATATAGGGGGGTAAAAAGGGGTTTTTCCAGGTTTTCACGGCCAAAGAAAAAAGGGAACGTGTTATAAAAGGAGATATCTCAAGAATTTCCGCATAAAAAGGCGGAAAGAAAAAACGGGTCCGTACGCATTGAGGGCCAGGCGCAGAAAAAGGAACAAGTAAATCGTGGACCATCTCCTCATGTGTGAAATGGGAGAATAAGGTGAAAAGGAGGGAAGCAGGGTCGGACCCGGCAGGGAAAAAAGAAGGATCGAAAGGCAAGGAGCGGTCCAGCAGGAAAACCCAAGACTTCGAGACAGAAGAGAGTGAGAGACCAACCATGGTACCGTCGTTGCGCGACAAGACTTTAAGCGGAAAGCTAAGCGGTGTTAAACTAATCAAACCCCGTAGTAAAAGGGAGTCGCTAGAAAGCGGGGAGCGCTAGCGGTGACCTTCCACTCAATTTGAGAATTAAACTTCCAAACCAACCAAACTCGAGCAAGCAAGATTGAGGACGGCTAGACGAAAGAGAGCAGCCAAAGATTGGAGAAACTCTCCACGAGGGAAGAAAGTCTCTGAGGGTAACAAACTCGCCAAGTCGTGAAATCGGGCACTGAAAAAAAAAAGAGAGTGGAGCGAAAGAAAAAGTGCGGGGACCGGGGGGAAAAGAGGAGGGGGACCACATCGCGGGAAAAACGGTTGAGGAGAACAGAGGAAAGGGAGAAGAGGCATCGCGCCGCCAAGGAGTCACCATCTAACATCCGTAGACGCGATACAAACCGTCGGGGGACAAAAACGGAAGAACTCCTGCTGGCGAAGGAAAAGAAAACAAGAAAAGCGCCATTGGCTTGAGGAAAGAGGGAGAAGACAGGTTCCAGATAGTGTTCGATTGGGCCAGACCGATTTCCAAAAAAGCGAGGTGTAAAAGGGAGCGAAAGAGACGCCGCCGAGTAACCTGGGCCGCGAGACGATCGGAAGACGGTCAAACCAAATCGGGGACCAAGAACTCGCAGTAAAAAAAGAAGGAAGAAGAGCCCGTCTGAAACTCGAGGAACAAGGGAGAAGTGGCTAGCGTCAGGAGGACAAAAAGGAAAGAATAAACCCCGGCCGGATGGTCAACTGACAAGGGGGATTGAAAGAGTCTGAGGACTCCTGAATCGGAGTGAGGGGGGCGCGCGAGGACTGATCATAGAAAAAGCAAAACCAAAAAGGGGAACCAGGTCGAAGAGGGAGGTGGATCCTAATCCCGTCGAGAGCATCAGAGTGGAGAAGGCAACCGAAGGCGAGAGGAAAAATCGCAATCGTCCAATCGGCGCCTCTCCTAGCAGAGAAAAAGGACGAGAATAATGAACTATCGTAAGAAAAGGGGGATAAAACGAAGCTCTCACGAGAGAAGAGAGATGAACGATAGGCGTCTATCACCTCCAAATAAGGTGGGAGGGGGGGGGAGCGCCACAGACTTTCCTCATGCCCAGATGGCAACCTCCGAGCGACTTAGCGGAATTCGCGAAGTAAGAGCAGAGAAGAAGGGGAGCTCCGCAGGAGGGGACACACTCAAACCAAGAGGTTAGGAATCATAGTACATACTCCTCACATGAAAAGGAGGAGAGCTCTCTCAACACACACCCCTATTATGAAGAATAGGGAAAAGGGAGGCAACGTGGTTGAGTATCCAAAGGATCAAAAAAAGAGAAGGTTTAGGAACCGCTCGTAACATTGTCATGAGGAAAGTAATGCTCTTCCGGTCTGAGCAAGGAAAGAGAAGGGAAGCGCGTCGGTTCCGCCAACGTTCAAAAGACTTCACTTGAAAAGGAAAGAAAACCCCGATGAGAGGGGGACGAAAGAGTGCCATCTATCGAGGGAGAGCAAAGCCTTTGATGGGGGGGTCACTGAAGGGGGGGGATAGTACTATCATGGCAGGTACCGGAGGAGGAGAACCGAGATCCCTAGAAAGGCGGATTCGGCCTGAGGGACAGAAGGTGAAAGACAGGGCATTCAGGGTGACGATTTTTTTTTTGAAGAGAAGAGGAAGTACAGAAAGCTACGCGATCGTTAGTTAAAAACAAAGCTCTCTTAAAGGAGTCCCAACAACTTTGCGCCAGGGAAAAACTCAAATGGGAAATTCGAGCAAAAAACCTCGGTCCCTATGCACGGGGGGGGGCAGCGATTTTCGCGGGGGAAGAGCACCGAACCGAAGTGAATGGAAGTTACCTTGGCAGGAAGAGGGGACCGCGAGCCCCCTTTCAATACACCCTGCGGGAAAAAGGACGATTGCAGAAGGTTAGGCTTCAGTCAAAAAGGGGTACAGATGAGGAAAGGAAACATACGTAGGGGGAAAAAAGTAGAACGATCGCTCTCTATTCGTTCTCCGAAAAGAAGAAGAATAGCATCAAACTCGATTGTGGGAAGGAAGGGAAAAAAGGGGAAGAACAACTAGCTGGAACCTAAGTATAACTGGAATAACGAAGGACCAATACAAAGCAACGGGAGGTAGGGAGCTTTTGACGGGTAAGCCAACAAGAAGGCTGGCCAGAACCGGACGAAAAGAAAGGGTCCGAATCGAGGAAAGAGATTGCGGCTCGAAAAAAAGGTAGAGGAGACTTGAGAAGAAAAAAAAACGGCCTGCAAAGACGCTTCTGACGCTGACACCAAATCTTCGCACGGGAGAAGAACAAGGCAAGAAGCTTGGTCAAAAAAAGAAAAGAGAGAAAGGGCACTTTCTCTCGGGGGCTGTCTAAGGGGAGGGATAAGAGGTCGCGAGCCGGTAGCAAGAAGAGGGGGGTCGGGGCGCAAATTGCAATTGTTGGAAGGGACAGGGCAAATAAAATCGTGGAAAGGAAGCGAGGGAGCGTAGGAATCTATCCTTCCCTGGACAGGGGGGAGAAGTGATTCCGCTCGAAAAAACATAAAAAAAAAGAAGCAAACTTGGGATCGCAACGCCGGTAAACGAAACTTTTAAAGCCTGACGGTAGAAACGTAAGACCGATAGTTGGGAAAAGTGAAAGAGGGAAGGTAGCCATGTCGATACCTGAGAGGTGAAGAGAACTACAGAGATTACCTCGAAAAAAACTAGGAGGATCAAAAGAGACTCAGGGGAAAGGAAGGAAGCGACACAAGGTACGAGTGTGGGAAGGGGAAGGGAAAAAGCGTTTCATGGTGCTAAAGGACTTTGGAAAAAGAATTGGGACTAAACTGGTAAAAATCGAAGGGAAAGCGTCTAACCAATGGGAAAAAACAAGGAAAGGTCACGAAACCTGGACGGAGAACAAGGAAGGAGTCGTTCGGTTCACTAAAACGAAAGGGTAGGGGCTAGACGATGAAAAAGGAAGTTAGGGTTGGCGTATCACTCGGGGCGGTCGGAGGTGGAAAAGAGGGAAGAAATGTTGACTCATGCCGTAGTGACAAGGGGAGAGACGTATCACGACCTCGTGCTCAGGAAATAAAAAACCTCATAGGGAGGGGTCGCGACGTCAACCACAAGCGCTACGATGGGAAAAGAGAAGGGGTCGTCAATCAAAACGGCAATAACGGACGGAAAAAAGAGTTTCCAGAGAAAAAGAGGGAAAAGCCGTTGAGAGAAGCCGCGTCGTCATTTCTGTGAACGAAGGAAAAAAGAGAAATACGATACTGGGGATTGGAGGGGGTAAAGAAAACAGAGGATGAAAAGGTAAAAAAGTGACGGGACAGGGGGGCGGAACTGTACTCCGGCCAGGGGGAAGGAGGGGGGCTGTGGCGCGGGTTTGTGAGAGGGAAAATAAACAGAACGGCCCGCTTACGACAGGGAACGAAGGATAGGGGGGGAGGGTAGAAGTGGCTACTCGTGAGAGAACTTGCCGTCGACGTTTACCCTTGGAAAGGGGGGACACGGAAAAACCATGAGGGGAACTGTTCTCGTGGGGAAAAAGGAGAAAAGGAAGAGGGGGCGAGGAGTTGGAACTGCAACCGTTTGAAGACCAGTGCAAAAGTGCCACTCAAAATCGGCGAAAGGATTCACGAAAGGTATGGAACAAATCGAGTTGGAGGGGGAGGGGGGAGAAAAGGGAGGTGGAAATGACGAACCGACAAAGGGCAGCAATTGACGCAAAATCCTTTGAGACCAAAGTAACAAGGAAAGAAAATCCGGCAGGGAGGGGTATGGCACTAGGAACCGTAGTCAGGGGAGGGGGGGCCATAGTCCATCGAGAAACCGCAATCAAGGGAGCCTGAAGACCCTCAAAAAAGCCTTCTTGGAGTCAAGGCAGATGAAACAAGGCAACCAGAGGGATCAAAAGAACTCTCCAAGTGCCGGAAAGGGGGGGGGAAAAAAAAATATAGAAATATTCTCAGACGGAAGGGTGTTGAGGGCCAGTAAAAAGCGGAAGAACGAATTTGAGGGGGAAGGGCGGAGCAGTAGTAGGAGGAGCAAAACGGATCGCAAAAAAAAGAAGTAGGGAAAAGGTGGTACGCGTTGTAGACTGCCATAAGTTGGTGCGGTACGACTATCATCAAGGAAACAGAGAAGAGTCTCCAGTTATAATGAATAGTGTGGGAAGGGAAGAAAGAATCCCTTTACTCTATCGGGCCAGAACGAGTGGGTACAAGCAATCGAAGAAACGGAAAAAAAAAGTAGGGTAGGGGGGACGCCCGGGTATCCTGCTTCCTGGAGAAGAGAATAAAACAACCTTCTTGTATGGTCAAGAAAAAAAAAGAAAAAAACAACGAGGAGGAGGAAAAAGGGTCCAAACATGAAATGGGTGGGTATTAAACCGTAAGGGACTCTCTCCCAGGGAAAAGGAAAAGAAAAAAAGCAGAAAGTTTCGGTCGTCTTCTTAGAATGGATTGCAAAAAAAAAGAAGTCGCGTATCCGGGACGGAAGATAAAAAACCACTACGTATGATCAAATGACAGAGTAAGAGATTTCCGAGTCCCGCACCAACTTCTGGAAGTAAAAAAAGGGGAGGGAACACAAAAAAGCCTCTCTTCTATTTCTCAAGAGAAGCGCGAAGAGTCAAACTGGCATGGCCACACACGACATAAACGAAGCGACTTTTAAGGAAAAAAGGGGGATGGCATATTTCTAGTACTTTTTCCACAGGAAAGGAAATGGAGCTCAGAGGGATCCCGCTTGTTTGCCCAGGTCAAGGAACCAAGGTCGCAATATTAAAAGCCTTCAAGGAAAGGGGAAGGTGGATTTCGCTATGGAAAAAAGGGGAAAAAAAAGAACTGGAACCAGGGAATGGAAGCGAAACGCACAAGACTGAAGGAACCGTCCAACTTAGGACTTTGAAAAAAAACGCCAGACATCGCGCAAAAAGGGCCAAGTTTCTCACTCGCACAATGATAATAAATAAGACTCACTTCATATTAGAAAGACAAAAAAAAAGCGCCTGAAGGTTGGGAACTGCGGAAGGGGGGGAGACCTGGTCTCAACGGGCACGTGCACCCAAGAAAGACAAGGGCTAAAAAAAAAGTCAAGAAGAAAAATTCTACAAACCAATCAGGGACCAAGGGCCAACTTACAAGGCCCGACACGGTCTAAAAGGAGTGGAAAAAGAGGACAAGAAGTTAACGGCATTCTAACACCCAAGAAGGAGAGAGGAGGAAAAGGGCCGGCGGGCAGCACTCTACAAACCACGAAATACGCAAAAGAAGTTAACGTCCGGCACTTCCGGAGAGAACTCTACACTGTCACTGAGAAGCTCAAAATTACACACAGAAGAACGATCGAAGGGGAAAATCGAAAGCACGATCACAAATGACGACGCGATGGATTCTACAAAGGGGAGTTGCAGGAGAAAGAGACTCACACTGGCATTCTGAGAAATTGAAGGGACAAGACACCAAGGGGGGGTAAAACTCTTAAGCTTTGTCTGAAGGACGCAAGTAAAGAATGCGGAGTGACTTAAAGACTGAGGGGCGATAGAGAGCAAGGGGAAACTCGGCATTGAGACATAAGAGGCAACAAGATAACAAGTCGACAGCGATTGGTGATACACAAAAGAAGAAGCATCTAGAAAGCACGAGGATCTTTGAAAGGGGAACGAACCTAAAAAGAAACAGGCGGTCTCTGTCCATTGGGGTAATCGTGGAAGGGTTTGAATGGGGACAGTCTCAAGGACCTCGATTTTAAAAGTGGGAAAGGTATATCCTTCCTCCACGAATTAGGAAAGAAAACCGCGGGTCAATAAAAAGCAGAAATACGGGTCCAGAGGGAGACGGCCGAAAGTCAAAGAAGGAACTTGTGTAAAAGAAGAGCGGGTGGGGGGATCGAGGTTCATCGTCAATGCCGGGGGGGTTAGTCAGAAGGGCATTGCAAGGGTAACGGAGGACTAAATTTGCCTCAAAGGCGCGGTCCCGTTCTTAAAAACCGAAGAGGACTCGGAAGGGAAAAAAACGGATTGAAAAAAGGTTGGGGGGGACAGGGCAGTTGCCGCGAAAACAGAAGTGAAAGAGACTCGATGCGTTTTTTTATAGAATAGGGAATCAATCCCCCGGATAGGCCGGGACTCGAGTCGCGGGGACGAGGAAGGGAAATTCAGACTTGGGAGGCTTTGCAGAAAAAAACGGCCACCACGACGGAAACGAAGAGAAGAAGAACGGGAAACCTCGGGGATCAACCAAACGAGTTGAGAAGCCAAATCAATCATTGCCAAAAAGCGGCAGGAAACAAGGATAACGCCCGATCGAGGTTAATGCCAAGAGAAGAAAAAGAGGCGTGCAGAGGCGATACGCTGGGGCGGTGAGACGCAGGGGTTGCAAAAAGCGACGTGGTTGAGGAAAAGGTCGAAGATCAAATCGCGCAACGAAAAGAGACCAATCGCTTCGTCATCGTAGTCGAGGGGAAGCAAACCGCGGTGGCGCACCCGAAGAGGGGAAAAGAAATTCTTTGCGCCAATTACAAAGCGGAAAAAGAAAAGCTGCGCAATGGGCGAGGGGCAGTCGGGGTATCCGGAAGGGAAAAGAGGGAAGGGGGTTCCAATGCCGGGTACCAAAAATCAGGGGTGCATATCTAAGACGGAGAAGAAGCCTGCAGAAACGACGCGCAAGAAGGGAACCACATCGTATGGTGCCTAATCATAAGATTACAAAGATGATAGCAGCCACAGTCGGAAAACTCTCGGTTGAAAGAGGGGGAAAGGAAGAGAGTCAAAAGGGAGAAAGACCAATGTCCACTTCAAGAAAGGGAAGGAGTGAAGCCTGAAGGTATACTGAGGAGCGCCCAAAGGAATCAGGGAACCGAGGGAGGGGCCGGAGCGAACGGGTCTCGGAAAATTTCTCCAACGAGAGGGAGGAAGGGGAAGGACAGAGCGCGTGTCACAAACTTTAAACAATCAAGGAAGAACAGAGAAGAAGAGTGCTAGCACACCAATGAGAGGTCAAAAGATCCGAAACCATTCGGCGACGAGCCTCAAGAGCGGCTAGAGGATAAGGAGAAAGAAAAGAGCCGATAGTAGAGATAACGGGGAGTCGAAAAAAAATCAGAAAAAAAGATCGACGAGACTAAGGTCACAAGAAAAATAGAGTTGTGCACGAGAAAAAGAAGGAAGAATGGGGGGGTGCCGGAATACCTCTAAGGGAAGAGAGAAAAGAAGCATCTCGGCGAATGCATCATAACGACGAGGAAGAGAAAAAAGGAAAAGGTTGATCGCATATCCGAACCGTGAAGGGACGATGAGTCGAAAAAGAAGAAGGAAAACAACCACAACAAAGGGGGAAGAAGAGAGAGTCAGGCAAGTGCAAGTTCGGGATATGAAATTAAATCGGGCGTGAGTGGAAAAGAAGAGAGGGGAAGAGCAGCTAGGCCTGTCGAGGAGCGACCAAGAGAATATCACTGAGGGGTCACATCCACTTCCATGAGAGAGATGGCGCAAATCAAGGAGAAAAGAGGCGAAAGAGGGTCTCGATCGGACGGGGGGGGATATCACACGGGCGTGGGAAGAAAATCTCTTAGAGATACAATCAGTTCAATCATTCTAAGGAAAGAAAACGAGACCGCGAGGATTCGATTCTGACGTGGAAGGTGGGAAAGGGTGAGCGTCAGGATGTGATCTACGAACAGATGGAGAAAGCTCGATCGGAAATACACCCTCGAGCGTATAGCGCATCCCGCCCACCCGACAGAGAGAATTTTAAAAGAAACAATCGGAAGATAGGATTCAAAACCCGAAAAAAGAGAAAAACGATGCCGAGGCGCCCGCAAAATGTCCTAAGGGACTAAACAGAGCCCTTAAGGGAAAGTGGGGCAGGGAATGGAAGACTTGAAACGAGAAAATGACCTCCCTTCGTTCCCGAGTGAAAACGGTGCGCTTCTTCAGCTAGTGGTGGAAAGCGCGATTCGCAAACAGAATAAGTCGTACGAGCGCGAAAGGCAAAAGACGAGACGCAAATCGAGGCATATGAAGAAAAAAAAGAAGGGGAGCTTACTTTAACAATCGAACGCTATAAAAAGGGGAGGGGAGAAAAGTGGCCCCTCAAGCCCATTTGACGGGTGATTGGGGGAAAGGAGGCCGAAAAACAGGCCCGGAAGAGGAAGCGGGCCCACAAAAGTTTGATGATACCGCGAAGGAAAATCGTTTCCAAGCCCGTGGAAAAGAAGATCTTGTCCGCAGGGCCGGAATAAAAACCGTAAAAAGAAAAGAATCAAAATAAAGAACGATGAACGACCCATATAAAAACTTGCTAGGACCAGCATCGGTCCTCGAAAAGCATGAGTGAAAAAACGAACATCTTGCTCTAGGGCGAGTATCAAAGAGGGCGGATCTAGGGTCTGCGATCCGGTACAGGCATCGGCGTGCTCCGAGTTTTGGGGGAAGGTGAGACTTCAGGGCAGACGCGAACAATTGTCTTGAAGGAAAGCAAAGAAAAGAAAAGAAACTCGAAAGGAAAGAAAAAGCGAAACCGGCAGAATGTGATTCGCGTCTCTCAAAAAGAAAGAAAAAAAGCGGTTGGGAGCGACAACGCAAAAGTAACACAAAAAGGTTGCGAGCAAAAAGGTACGGTAGGACCCCCGCGAAACCGAGAGGGGGTCACCCTGGAAGAGAAGGGGCCATGTAACTGGGTAAGCGGAAATGCAAAGTAAACCCAACGAAGGCTCAGGAACCGAGCCCCCCCACCTGGGAGGGATTGTCAAAGAAAGCGGGGAAGTCCGCGCGACTCAATGGACGTGACGTACCAATTAGGAAATGGAAATTGCGGGATTCTGAAAGGCGTTACAGATAAAAGTTCAAAAAAACGGGAACATATCGTTAGAGACGTACGAAAAAAAATACCAGAATCCTGCCTCCATTCACCTTCAGCCCCGTCAGGGGGGAGGGAGGGGAAGCAACGAAAAATCTCGATGTCTCCATCAGGAATTCAAATCCTGCCGTTCCATGGGCGTCCTAACTCAATCGCGCCCGGAGGACGGGAATTGGGCAAGGAGGTTTGCTCAATGCCTATTGAAGGAGGAGGTCCAGTTCCGATCCAGGAAAGGGCTAAAGACTCCGTCGGAGGTAGGTCGCGGAAAACCTAAGATGGGGCGAAGAGGCCTTTTGGGGGGCGTCAGGGGTCGACAAGGAAAAAAAAACATTAGTAGGGGGGACATTAGAACTATCGCAAAAGGGGGAAGAAAAATCGCGTCGTCATTTCGTGGGAAGAAACTGGAGAAATGCGTAAACCTTCGATCGTTCTTTTCCGGAGGTCAGGTCCGAAATCCGGGGAAAAAAAAAGTACGCGGGGAAATGAGAATCCGGGAGATGGAAGAACGTGAAAAGGAAAAGGAAGAAGGGGGTCGTCTTGTTGATTCTTTATAGGTGCTGACGACATGGAAAAGGTACGAACATAAGGCACGCAATGAGGGGGGGGGCGTGTCCAGAACCGGAAGGGGATTCTGGGGGGACAGGTCCCCGTGGGACGTCAAGTGGAGGGCCTTGTAAGTGGTGAAGAAGCCCCATAGGGGTTTTCTGAAAGTCGAATGTGAAGGTACAAACGGCAAGAGGGGGTGGGTCTTCTTTTAGTTGTGTAAAAATTCCAAGGACCCGTTAGAAAAAAGGGACCCAACCCAAAAGGAACTGGCGAAAGGGGAACAGTATGGGGCTCATAGGAAGTAGGGGCTATGATGGTAAAGACGGGAGGGGGGAAGTAAAAAAAGCCACTTTTCCGAACTGTCTGCAAGAAGGGAATTTGGCGACTCCCGTAATGAGGGGAGTTCTTTCGCGAAGGTGAAAGGGCGTTCCAGTACGGGGAAGGGAGTGGAAATAGTCCAGAAAAAATAAAGAAGAAGGGGGGACTTCCTTTCCGGGGGCGCAGGAACATCTTGGATAACGGGGCCAACGACGGAACAAAGCTCCACTCGGGACTAAGGAGAAGGTTGGAACCAGTAATCCTATAGGACAGACTGAGGGGGCTTGCAAAGTGTCTCGCGAAGAGAGAAGGGAGAACGTTGAGGAAAATGAAGGGTCTAGAGGACAACTTGTAGAGAAAGAAGAGCGGTGTCGAGTTTAGAAAGGACAGAAGGTTTTGGAGGTAAAAGAATCAGACCCTTGGAAGTAAATCGACCCTGTAAATGGGAGGTGGGAGTTGAGGGGGGAAAATCCCGTACCGATCCCGAGGACTCAATCTTGGCACTCAAATCAGAAGAGACGAAAAAAAAATACGGCGGGGGGGTTTCACAGCCCTGGTGAGAGGCTTCGTCCAGGGAAGGAAAACAACACTGAGGGAAGAGCCATCCGATAGCTAAACTCTCTCTCACAAAAAAAAAAATGCATGAAGGAGATATGGTCAGAGGAAAGGACAACGAAGTTTGTGGAGGGGAAGGGAAGGAGGCAGCGACCAATTCCACGAAAGGAACTGGGGAGCCAATTATGCGAGGGAGGGGAAAAACGGCAAAGATCGCTTAAAGCATGATCAAGCCAAACTACTTCATGAAAAAGGGGGGAAGGGCCTACGGTAAGGGCCTGATGGACCGTAATAAAAAAAAAACGATGCGGGCTCCAACGAGGAAAACGGAGAAAAGTCGGATTGAGAGAAGGGGACCGCTTTTAAAAAGGCGACCTCTTCCTGGCCACCCAGAAAAACCCAGAAACATCGCCTCGCGCGACCTGGCAAGAAAACAGACGGCCTGGAGAGGTCAGAGGGTTCCAAAAGAGACGGCCCCCTCGTCAGAGGTTAGCCCTAGGTGACCCAGGTAGTGGGGACAGAGGAATCAAAAGAGTTTAGAAGGAAAAGCCAGGAAAGGTCCACGGATGGCGATTGTTCAGATGAACAGGGGAAAACGACACTGAAATGGCTGGACGCGACTCCCAGGCGAAGTGGAAAGAGGGGAAATTCCAACTGAAAGGGGAAAAATACTCT
>Ga0179593_1477941_pt1 | contig 21738 bp, 22 predicted proteins | sample CZODoug2_1_08_16_FD_185931 | JGI IMG/M metagenome (GOLD analysis project Ga0179593, IMG submission 185931) | Vadose zone soil fungal communities from Angelo Coast Range Reserve, California, USA - CZODoug2_1_08_16fungal (PacBio error correction) | ecosystem: Environmental > Terrestrial > Soil >...
CAGTAGACAATGAGGGTTTAGCCAAGAGGGAAAAAGGTATAAACGTGCAAATAGTCTGCCGCAAAAAGGAAGGCACGGGAGGGAAAAAGGAAGGAAGGTAAAGCCTGAAATTGAGGGGTCTTCGGTACGAATGTCAAAGGTTAAAAACCCTCAAAACGCTCGGTCAAACAGAAGGGGGGAGGGTTGTACTGGAGTGCCAGAAGGACGAAGGACAACAAAACAGGAAGAAAGTCAAAGGTGGAAAAGGGAAAAACGGAGAAAGGGGAAAATCGAAAAAGGAGATGCTTACTCCAGTCGATGAACGGGGACCTTGAGGAAGTGCCAAGATCGCATCAAAGAAGTTCTGACTATGTCTTCGAGCATGCGCATGTGGGGGGGGAGGGCCAAAGCTCCTCAAGATCTTACGGATGACCACAATAAATGTCAAGGGGAGTCCGAAGCAGTGCTCAAAGACCTCAAGGGGCGGGAAGAGAAAGTTTTAACTCCGGGAAAGCGTCCGCTCTAGCCTTTCAGGGGCACCAGCAAAGACCGAGCCGCGGACGACAGAACGGCAAGTGCAGGGAAAAAGAAAAGAGGAAAATAAACAAAATGGACAGAGAAAACCCCACAGATACCTTATTTGAGAACGTTCTTTGAACCTCGGCAGGACAAGAAAAAGGTGGTGAATCGGGAAAAAAAAAAGCGTCGAACTCGGCTCCCTCCATCTTCCCCTCGAAGGCCTTTTCGTCAGCGGACAGCCAAGCTTGTTGACAAGTCGAAAGGGAGGGGGTCAGTCGTGGCTTGTCGTGCAGACTACAGAAGTCTTCCTCGGGGCTTGCGATGCAGTGGCAAAAAAAAAAAGTACCCAAAATTCGAGATGGGGGAAAAGGAAGGGCGAAAATGTCCAGGGGGAAACAGGGACTATCTCATCATAAAACTTTCTGAGGGCCCCATGATAAAAAGGGTGGAGTTATTGGAACAAATGAGTCCAGGGCAAAAAGGGGGCGGGAAATTAAAAGGTTATCCGGAAACACAGCGCTGGGACGGCATTCAATTGTCCTCGGTTTGTCGGCACCGGCAATCCACCTGAACTGAAGTTGACAAACCCGTTGCGAGAAAAAATCCGGCTCACGCCACTCCAGGATGACGTGCAAACATAAGGAACTTCCTAGATAAATCAGGGGAAAGCAAGAAGCAGCGGAAAATTGGTGAGCAAAGAACGTTGGAAGAGTCCAAATAAACAAGCCCAGTACACCTCTCACGAAAGGTCGAGACCCATCAAACAAGTGGGTTTTAATCCAATTTACTCTCGGCTAGACAAAGCATCCGCAGACTAAAAAACAACACGAACCTCAACACTGGCGCAGCGGGGAAGTGTCGCAAAACGGGAAGGCCCACAAAAAAGCCAAAAAAGGGGAAAAGGCAAATAAAAAGGAAATCCGGCTGACAGCATCTGTCGGCATCAAACAATGCCTGAAATCAGGAGTGTCCTCCCGTTCTTTTACGGGGTTTGCCGTGGAAGAAAAGCCATAATGGGGGAAGTTGGGGCAGAAACCAATCCAATTCATGGGAAGACTTTTTGCTCGACCATTTGGGGGGGTAGGTTAACGCGACGAAAACGAAAATCCAAAACGAAAGATGGGGGAGATGGCCTTAATCGAGCCAATGCTCGTCAGACGAACAGCATGGAAAAGATCGCCTGCAAAAAACGGGAGCAAAAGAAGGGCGTCGGGTAATCCCCTCACACTAAAAGTCAAGCGAAGAGGGAAAAAACTCTTCTCGTCGTAACCCGAGCACATCAAAACGTATGAGAGGGAGAAAAGTGGATCCGACAGTGCAACCTTTGATCTATAACTTGGGCCAAGAGACTGTGGAGGTAGAGGGCAGGTGGAGGAAAGGGTACGGGGGGAAAAAGAGGAGAAGAAAGGGAGGGTGGGGTGAGGCGGACAGGGGGGGAGGTGGGAGCGGGTGTGGGAAAGGGGAGGAAAAAAAAATGGGAAAGTCCCCAGAGACGGTCAAAGTCAACCTGGGGCGAAATAGGAAATCACCATTTCAGGGGAAGTCAACAATGCCGCGTAAGATGGGAACGAGAACGACGCCTGGCGGCCGAGAGTTGCTAAACAAGGGACTCGGAGAAGGGAGGTACTTCAAAGAGTGGACAAAAAAAAGGAGGTTAAGATCGGCAAGCTTGCATGCCCTAAAAAATGGGCAAAAGAAGGAAAGTGACTCGTGACTAAAAAAGAGGAGAGGAGAAACCAAGTCGGGACAAGAACAAATGAAACCCGCCCGAGGGTGGATCTTGAAACTAAAAAAAGAGAGAAAAGGGAAAAAAATTAGCTTGTGGGCAATCGGCGAAGCTGGGTTTAATCAAGTCAAACAGCAAAAAGGGTCAACAGACAAAGGCCAGGATTGGATGTGAAAATTCATGGTCTAAAGCGGTTGAAAAAAAAAATTGAGAGGAGGCATCGCTTTACCGTGGACTTTGCTGGGTCGCTCATTTACTCAAAAAGTGGAAATGGCAGGGGGCAACTCGGAAGTTCCAACGCGGGCACGTAGGAAACATTCACGGCAATGAATGAAGGAAGTGGAAACCGATGGAAAACCGTGAAAGAGAATGCAACAAGTCAGGTCGGTGATCAAGGCAAAAATTTGGATAAATTGGGAAAGAAACCGATCAACATAAACACGAGGCGACAAAAGGGGGAAGCGGCGCGAGAAAGCCACTACTACGGAAAAAAAAAAAAAAACAAAACCAATCCAAGCTCTTTGATAAAACGGCATCAAGGGTGAAAGGCCATGCTTAAAGCATCAGAAACCCAAACAACCGGGGGGACAGAGAAAAATGGAGGAAAGGAGAAAACTTAAAACCGGAAAGACGAGGAAGAAGGAAACTCCCGTGAGGGCCGCCTGAAATCTGACCGAAAAAGATAGAGCTCACACACAAGGGTAAAGATCAGGGGGGGGGGGGGGGAGAGAGGAGGGCGCCAAAAAGGAACTGACGTCAAGGGTTCTTCCGGTGATACTGGAAAATTATTCGGACAAAAGGTCGGGGTGTTTTGCAGACGATGAGGAAGAGAGGAAAATTGAGCAGGTAAATCCTAGAGGGGGGGAAGGGGGGAGATAGTTTACGGATCAGCGGCCTGCAGAGGCCGTGAGGGGTACCGCGGGGGAAGTGTTATCTGGACAAAGACCCAAGGGGTCAAAAAAAAAAACAGAGGGTTGCATAACTTGCGAAAATGGATCCCATAGTGGCGAAAACTCTCCTGGTCATTGCAAAACCCGGGAATTCTCAACGGTCAAAAGAGCGAGGGGGGAAAAAATTAAAAAGCATTCAAAAGCCATGAGCGAAAAATCGCTCAAAAAAAGGGGCCCGGTAAAAAAATTGGCATCCGCTTAAAACGGACAAGAGGAAAAAGAAGGGGTCGCTCAATGAAAAGAAATGACGCAGGTCGGTCAAGGGGGGGGGGAGGGGGAGCGGGGCCAAACGTCCAGACCTGCCGCCCATTGGGGCTTCCTAGGGCTTCTTTCTCTCATCGACAAATTCAGGACCCCATCGTCGGGGGTGGAAGGGGGGGTGAAGAAGAAGTGCGAAAAGGAAATCGTTAGCACGAAGAAAAAGGAATCAAGCCCAAGGAGAATGGGGAAAGAAAAAAGAAACAGATCTGACCCTCGGGGGAAAAGGTATTCAGGACAGCCTCGTCCTTGCAAACTGAGCGGCCCGCAGCACGAAGGAGGGGAAAGTGCAACTACGAAAAAAAAGGAAGCATGTGGAAAGGGTAAATTGGACGTCACGAAAAAACCGGACAAGTTCAAGAGAACGGTAATAGAGGAAAAGTATCAAGTCTCTGAGAACGCACAGACGTTGATTGGAAAATGGGGTGAGCCCAGCGAACACGAAGCCTCGAGGGGCGTTGAGGGACTCCTGACGCCCGCGGGGTGATCGTGTGCAAGCGAAGACAGCATGGAAGAGGTAAGTCTTAGGGAGAAGAGGTTAAAAGTAAGGCCTCCGCACAGTCGCGGACTGGCGTCTTCGCTGGAACGACCAAAGTTTAGAAAAACCTTTGCCCTACCGGGGAGGGGAGGCCAAAATCCATCACCAAACCAAAAAACGTTTCAACAGGAGGACAAAGAAAAAACGGGCGTACGCCGCGGGGGTGATTCCCCTCCAGAGCGGAAGGCGTTCCTTTCACGGAGGCCAACGAAATTATTGTTGGTCAAAGCCCGCCATTGAGCAAAGGAGCGGAGAAAACTTTTGGATAAAAGGGTCGCGGGGGGCTGCTCCGTGGGGGGGAGAAGAAAGTTGCCCTAAGTCAAAAACCATGGGTTGCACGGGGGAATAGGAAAAAAAAAAATTTATTCAGATGGCGGAAAACAAAGACCGGAGAATTCCTCAATTCGCTGATTCGGCTGGCCCTGATGTAAGATTGGACCAGGCGCTGCTATAAAGAAAGTTTCAGGATGGGGTGGGCAGAAAACGGGGGGACAATTTAAGGGAAAAAAAGGGTGCAGGTGGCACAAACCGAGACAAAGAAATAGAGGCAAGAGGGGAGGAAAAAAATAGATAAGGGAGACAGGTACATACCCCACTTTGACAGAATCAGGGGGGGTAGGCCAGCAACGGGGTGGGGGCAGAATGGGCAGAAAAAACTTTGCAGGGAGTGAAAGAGAGGAAAAACATGAACTTGAGGAAACTTTCGTGCCATCTCGGAATTTGCTGGCCGGGACTTTCGACAAAAGGGGAAAAACTGGCAAAAAAAAACGAAAGGGGACGGAATGATGCCTCAGCGAAACAGAGCGACCTCCCTATAAAAAGGGGCAAACGCCTACACCAGGGGGCGTCCGCCTGCCCACAGGAGCGTTTCAGCGTGGAAAGAAATGGTCGAAAAAATTGGTTCAAGATCACATTGTTGAGTGGGGGGTCCGAACATCGGAGAACTGGGATGCTGCCCCAGTAAGGAGCGTGGGGTTCCTGAAATGGGGTCCATTCTGGCAAGAAAATGCAAGGAATGAAACTTGAAGGCGAATGCGTCGCGGCGGTCTGGCGGGGACCTTCCCTAGCGGGAGACTCTCAGGAAAAGAGTGTCAATGAGTGTGAAAAACTCTAATCTCCGCCAATGAGGGAAGAACAGTCTTTCAGTGAAAAAAGCAAAGAGAAGGGTTAAGCCACGTGGTCGAAAAAGCGCGAGGATGTTCTGCTCTCCTCAAAAACAAGGAATTCATAAAAAAACCGAAAGTCCAAAAAAGCGAGGGGGGAAGAGAGTGGAACAAAAGAATAAAAGTCGCTCCGACTGGATATAAAGGCGGTGAACGGAGGATTGGGGCAAGGCTTAGATTCCCTGGAACCAGCAGTGAATGACGGCCACGTTTGGTCAGGACAATGTAGCAAAAAAACAGCAACAAGCTCCCAAATTCCTTTGGAAGGACCGAGAGTTGTTGAGGGGAAATGAATAGAAAAAAAAAAAGAAGTAGGGATGGATTAAACGGAAAGGGCAGGCGCCTAACGGAGCGCAAACTTAATGCGCGTCGATCGTTGATAGGAAGTGGGAAAACTCGGTCGAGAGAAACGGCAAGAGATCTCAAAAAAAAAACCAAGAAGAGAAGGAAAAGAGATAGAGGGAAAGTAGCGCGATTTTCTCCAGGGGAAACCGTACGAAAAGAGGAACAAGAAAGGAACGCCAGCAAATCACCGTCATGTAGACGAAGAGAAGACTTGGGAAAGCCTTCTGCAGTTCTGGTTTCACGGGACGAAAGGGAAAATACCGCAAACGCGAGGGGGGTCAGAACCAGAACTTGAAAAAAAATGTGTCCTGCTGCCAAAGAATAATTGGGAAGGAAACAAAGTCAAAACATTAGACAAGCATCGATTTTCATGGACTCGGGAAACGGCCAATCACGCAAAACGAGGACTGAACTCAAGTAAGATTGCATCGCCTTGAGGAGGAGGGGAAAAGAGGGGAAATCGATTACGGGACTTGGGAGGTGGAAGTGGTCGCTGTCAAGCAGACTGGGTTGAGGAGGACTAAAAAGCGCCTCAGCTCGAAAAAATGACCAAAACGAGACAGGTAAAAAGTCGAAGCAGTCGGGAAAAGAAGGGGGGGGAGTAAGATCTCAGGGGTTTTCAACTCAGTACCATCTGAAAGACTCAGGAGCCTTTCAAGGCAGTAACCGCCAGACACGCCGCAACCTGGGAAAGCAAGTTTGCAAACCGAAAATTTGAATTCCAGAATGAAACGCGAACACCCCTCTAACGTATGTAGCAGTGGGCGCCGGGACAAATTTGAAAAAAACGGGAGGAGGAAAAGGGGAAAGGGGACCTAATGAAACGCTTCAAAAAGACTGCACCATCGGACAAGCCAACGCGTTTTATTAATGAAACCAAAGGCTAACAGGTAAGGGGGAGAGAGGGTTGGCCTCGGCGAAACGAAGCGGCATAAGGAGGCAAGGAGAGGTCACCAAGACATGAAAAAAAACATGCGAGGATGAAATAAAAAGGCGCCCAGTCCATGTGACTTTCGCGAAAAAGACAAGTAAAACTAAAAGGCTCCCTAACTTGTGTCAGGTGAAAGTTCAAAGGGGAGGACATAAAAGGTGGTCGGGAGACATGGCCGCCATGGGGTGGTTTTTACCGAGATAGGGCCAACTCTGGAATACGAGAGTGAGAAAAGTTTGGGGAAAACACTTCAAGCAACCTAACCGTAAATGAAACCGGGGGGTCGACCAAATAACATAAACTTATGACTTCAAAATGAGTCAACTGGAAAAAGACTGAAAGCAGTGTGCTGCCCTACATCAGGAAGAGGGGGAGAATCAAACGGCGGGCAGAGTTCGGACAACAGGAAAAAAAGAAGAAAGGGGAAAAAAGATTACCAGAAAAACCAGGTTTTTGGGGGGGACTAGGTCAAAGCGGTCTCGACAAAGTCGAACTAAAGAAAAAAAAAAGACAAAACAGAGCGAGAGGTCGAATGCGGGCTTTCCAACCATAGCAGTGGCAGGGGGACTCCCGGAAACGGACATCCTGCAACTGAAACACTGGAAGCATCAAAGACAGAAAGACGTCAGGACCGGTCGTTTGTGCCAAAAAAAGTTTGAAACCCAAGACTGGTTGAGGAGGGCCACAATCCAACTTTGAAAAAGTGGGGACAGCGAAAAAAATGAGGTCAAAAGACGACGAAACACAAGATTGGGGGGCAGATGGACTGGGTGAATCTCTCCACATGGCGGCAGGCAAAGGGACTGACCGGCATAAGCTGATCCCTGTAAACGATCAAACGCAGTGCGTTCAAAGGGAGAACCACAAAAAAAAGGGGATAATATCAAACCATACGAGACTTGGTCTCGTCTTCGAGCCTTGGCAACCAGAAGAAAAGATACCTTCTTAGCAGTTTAGAAGCCTGAAAGGTCCACGCTATTGACCGGGAACTGGGAAAGGAAAAGGCTCGGGACACAGGGGAAAAAACGGGCGGAAAATAGGCAAAAATCAAAAAAATTTAACACTGGAAAGGAGGGCAAAAAAAGAAGTTAAAACAGCGGCCGGAGGAAAAGATGGCGCAAACGCAATGACGCGCCTAAAGGACTGGGGTAGTACTGTTGAAACCAGTAGTTATGCATGAAGTCGGTGAAAATGACCGACAATCATTATGTTCCTTAAGCGGGAGCGTTTCTCACTAGGGTAGAATCAAAAAATAAGGGATCTTGAAACAAAAATGAAACCTACGAAGGGTTACATTGGGGGACTATTATCAAACCAGAAACGAGAAGAAAAAAAGGAGGCGGCAACTCTGGACTCGGTGAATTGAAAAAAAAAAAGGGGGCAACGAAAAAAAGAAATTGACGTCGTCTACCAAAGCTGCTCCGCGTCCTTTGAGCGGGAGGTCACAAATGTTGGCCGGAAGGTGAGAGGGGTGTGGGGCGCTCAATGGACGAAGGGAAGTGCGGCTAGGGAGTCAACAAACGAATACGGTGCCCGTTCTCGGAAACCCGTCCCGCAAGGAATGTCAGATGGGTTCTGCAAAAGAGGGAGAACATCAAAAAAAAAAAGCTCCAAGTCAGGGACGCAAAGAGAGGGGGAAAGGGGGATCACTGGCTAAACCCTGAACCACGCTGATGAAAATCTCTGCAAGGGCGATCTACGGCCAAAAACAACAAAGCGGGGGGGAAAACGGCAGCAAAAAGGGGAAATACGAAATGTCAAAAAGAAAAAACCGCATCTCCAAGGAGGGGACGACACAGGCTCCGGGGCCAGGGAGGAAAGAGGGACATTGCAAAGACCTTGGGAAGTGAAAAGCCAAAAGTCAAGGAAAGATCTCGAGCGCACAACAAAACTAGAAGAAGGCGTGGTTTCGAGAGGGAAAGGGGGGAACAAGTCCCCCGGGAGTTGAACGCAACGGACTAGGCTGTCGGTGTAAAAGGGAAGGAGAGGTAACACCAATTGGACGGGGTGGGCCAAAAAGGGGGGAGGGGAAAAGTAACCTTGAACCGTTTTCCTCAAAGAACTGGCCGGTTTGATCGTGGGGAGTACGCGCCTTCGAAGGGGCGGTAAGGACAAGCGAGGGAAGTTGAGTCGGAGACAAATGACACCCCCTTTGGCGAGCAAGGACTTGGCATTCCTGGAGGAAAAGGTTTGCACCAGGGGAAAACGAAACAACATTTCCATTGGCAGGGGAGGGTTCGCAAGAACGGACAGAAAAAAATGGGGTACGATGCGAAAATTAAATTTCGGCCTGAGGCAATCAGAGCAAACTTCACGGGAACATCGGTGAAACCGCGGAAAGGACGCGGAGAAGGGGTCGGGGCCGACAAGTCAGCGCGGGCGGGCAAAAGGTGTAGGGTGACGCTTCCAAAATGATTCCAGAGAAGGAACATCATTGGAGTCCTCTGCTTCTTGATGCTGAAATCAGGGGGGGACAAATGTTGGTGGGGGGGGGGGGGGTTTTTTGGGGGGTGCCAAGGGACCAAAGCGTAAAGGGCAGGCTTGGCACGAAACATTGGGTAACTCATGCAGTTGAGCAATAAAGGGCAAAGAACTGGGGGCGGGCATGACCAGCGCAGCATTTAAAAAAACAGGTTGTACAAGGTAATTCCTCCCGAGGGCAATTGCAGAAAAACAGTAACGGCCGGAGAGTTACAATGATCGGGAACGAAAGGGAGCTTTAAGCTGAACAGTGGGGTGAAAAACGAGTGTTCGAAATGTGACGTCTTGTGCAAGGGAGCGGTGACAAGGTCTGAAGATCAAAGGAAGATGTCGCGGATCATAAAGTCGAGAAAAAAACGGCCGCAGACTTTCTGGAAATGTTACCCGAAGAACGGGACTAGAAAGCCTCGCGTGGAAAGCGTTGGGACTGAAGAATGACTTCACTGCTTGAGCGGTGGGCCAGGAGGATCAAGGCCAATGAAACGTCCGGAGGGAACCGGCGCCGTGGGAGCCTCAAAAACGGAAAAAGCGAGGGATTGGCGGATGGGGTCGCTGGAAAAAAAAAAAAATGGTCAAAAGCACAAACCTTTGGGGGGGCCCGACTTGGGGCGCCACAATCATAACCAGAATTCCGTGTTACAAAGTCATCAAAAGGGACAAAAGAAAGGGCGGACGCGATGAAGGTGGTGTCAGCCAGTGATTGACCTGTCGGGCAGGGGAGCGGAGAACCTTCAATTGTTAGGGGGGTGTGAAACACTCACAGTTGAAAAACTGCGAGGAGCAACCGGGGGATCGAGTTTCTTAGGAAAGTGAGGCTCCTGGGGAGATAAAAACCTTTTCAAAAACGCGTCACAAAAACCAAGTTTGCAAAAAAAACTGTTATAGCCCTTTAAAAAGGGGTTCGCGTGGTATGAAGGAAAATCGGCCAGGAGGAGAAAGGAACAATAACTGAGGAACTTATTGTCAAAAATATCAGGTAAAATGCAAGGGCAGGACATAGGGGTCAGATGGGGGGTACGAAAAACGGGGTGACCAGTCAAACCGGAATCCATGGGGGGGGATTTCAGGGGGAGGAAAAAAAAAGATTCAGGGAAACGTATCGAAGCGACAATCGTAAATGAAATCCAATGGAAAAGACCAAGGAAACTTCGCATTGGAAAGCCAAACACGTTTTTCCAAAAAGGGAACGAAGACGGTGCGCGTTAATAGAGGGAAACGTTCCCCAACTTTGGGAAAAAAAGTAGGGGAAAAGCGCAAAGGGCTGGGAAAAACAAAGGAGGAACGCTTCTTCAGAAGCAGAAGGGCGATGGAGACGACAAAACAAGCGCGAAACGACTGGGATAAGTTGAAGCCTCCACCGGGGGGCGGGCAGGCTGAATCCAGAAGTGGGAGGGGGAAAAGGTTCAGCGGACAGCAAAGGATGCGCCGTTTTTTAAAAGACCAGGTATTTTCCTGCAAAGCTGAGCCGACGGACGGGTCCCATAAGGTAGAGTGGGGGGAACCGCAGGTCATTAAAAAGGTAGATAAAGCAAAGGGGGGTCGCGGGGGCCGGCAAATTGGCAAACGCAACGGCGTCGCGGCGTTAGGGAAAGGGAAAAGGCCCGCACGGAACGAGGACGTAAAGGAGTTAAAACGATGCGCTACCGCCAAGGATTTTGGCACGATCAAAGCTGAGGACTTGCCATCGCTGGCTCGTGGAAAGAAAAGGGGGAGAAAAGAGAAGGCTGGTCAAACCTCAACCAAGGAGTATCCTCGAAATAAAATAAAGTCCATAAAAGGAATCCTCGAGGGCCATCTCAAAAGGTCGAGGACATCGAAGGGAAGGAGAAACAGAGCGTAGACTCTGTTGGAAGGACTTCGGAACAAGGGGGCGAAAGTAATGGACGAGCAAAACTGGGGGACTTACAGGGCCGACTTGCACGCATCAAAAAGACGCCAAGTCCTTGTGGAAACGGAGAAGTAGGCTTGGGGGTGAGGGACAAGTGAAAGTCGGAAAGAAGAAAAGAACTGAAAGGATGCAAGAAGTCTGCTTTCTTCCTCAGCAACGGCCGTGAATTTGAAAAAGTCGAGACTCGGTCGATCGGTGAACTACTCTGAAAACCATGTCTCTCTTCACTGGGACCTAGAGTCTCAACAAACAACCAGAAGATGAGAAAAAAAGAGGCTTGCATGGTACAGGAGACAGAGTTTGGTCTAAAAAAGAGGAAAAGAAAACCTCGAAAACCGACTGAAAAGGGGAAGGGGCGCCTGGGGAAGGGCAGTATTATTCCAGCATTGCGCAGTGGGGGGGCTTTTTTTCTTCGGGAAAAGGTACACACTTGACCCTCAAAAATAGGTCCGAACACAGACGTGGAGGGGTGGGATTCCAAGGACCATAGGACCCTCCTGGGACGGTGGCCTCAGGAATTTCCGTCGGGGAAAGGGCTAGAAGTCGCGGAAAAAAGGACGAAAAGGGATAAAACAGGATTATTTGCAATCGGGGGAAATTGAGGAGGCAAAAAAAGCAAGGGCATCCATCGCTGGATGGGGACTTTCAGTCATTTCGCGGGAATCAAGCAAGTTGCGGCGACCCAGCAAAACATCAAGTATACAACACGACCGATTGAGATGGACAGTTCAAGGAAGGATTGATTTTTGTGAGAGGGGACAGCCTTGGCGGAGTCTGGAGTGGGAAAAAGACCTTAGAAGAAAAAACGGAGAAAGACCCGCCCGAAAGCCGGCGATACAGCAGGGGCAAGGCCAAAGACATGATTGATCTCCAGAATGCATCCTGTCAGTAACCAAACCTCTAAATTATGGGGGAAAGAAAAGTCGAGAAACTACTGAAAGGGGAATCTGAAAAAAAAAACCTGTCGCCATCGGCGACTTCTCAGGAGGAACAAACAATTCTGTTTAATACAAAGGAGGGGAAACGCCAAAGTGAGAGGGCAAATCTCAGCAGAAAAGGTCGCGCGGAGGACTTCAAAGAGAATCTTGCAGTCGGAGGAAGAATCGTTCCTCAACCAAAAATCAAGCCATTCGAGAGGTAAAAGGAAAGGCACGTCCCAGTCATGGGGAAAAAGGTGACGGAGCGCAAGCAGCAAGGGGCGTCAGGAAACAGTCTAAAAACGTTGGGATAAAATCGATGAGGACATAAGTGGTTTGCGTTCTACATGCCGCCATTGATCCATTTCAAACAGCCGCGAGAACGGCGAATTAAATCTGGTGGGTGTCACCGGCAAGCCAACCAGATCCGGAAAGGTCCAAAAAACGGGGGGTAAAAAAAAAAAACCCCAAGCCTGAACTCGCCCGGAAAAGTAACGACCCAGCGTCAACTCTCGAGAAAATCAACAGCCGGAAAGAACAGAAGAATTATTGAGAAGCGCCCGGCGGGGACCAAGTTTCATCAAACACATGGAAAAAGCCAGAAAGAAAGGGTCGGGACCCCAAGACACATGGTGGGGTTGCGATGGCATAAAGGGAGACCTCGACCCATGATCATCATCGAAGCACCTCGCAGGCAACCGGTTCGAACATCGAAAGGAAAAATGAGCGGGCCCACCCCTCCCAAGGGTAAAGTGACAGAAGGGGGGTCCCGCCTCTTCAGCACGTGCTGCATCAAGAAAGCGGCGAAAGAAAAGGGCGTTGGCCAGGGGGGGGAAAAAAGCACCGTGAACGGCCAGCGGTGAAGTAGGGGCGCACCATCCAAGTCGGGCACGGTGGCTCGACTTGGGTAAAAAGAAAAGCTAAGACCGAAAAGCAACAATATTGTGCTGCTGGTGGACTGGTAAATCTCTCCAAGCGACTGCAATAAAAAGGAAAAAATCAATGGGACATATGATAACTGGAAAATCAACGAAAATTGCTAGGGAAAAACACTGCAACCCATCCCAGGCATCTAGCTTGAAAAGTCGCTAAGGGCTCACTCAAAGAAAAGAAAGGTAGGAGTAGTGGGAGCGCCAACGAGATCAAACTATTACAGGATCAAGGGGACAGCGTCTCCGGCAAATACGAACTTCCACCTTTCGAAATCGTAATAAAGACAATTTTCATCTTCAATGTTTGAGGAGAAAAGAGCGAATAACTAACCTGAAAAAAAAACCGATAAAGGGCTGAAGGAATTCGATTAATTAATCCTTGGGGGGACCATCGGGTGAAGATCGAAGAGGGTCAAGGCCCAACAATCAAAAGAACGGAGGAAAAAATCTCGAAAAAAATGAGGCGGCACCACTTGGGGTGTCGTGACAAACAAAAGGAAAACCTAAGGATGGGGTGGCTTGAAGGGCGGGAGAAGAAAGACCGATACAGAAGGGGGGAGAAATCCTTCGAAAACCGGTTTGTAAGACGGCACCGGAAAGTTGGGCCCTACCCGAGAAGTTGAATTGGGGGATTCCGAAACCCTTCTGGGGCTCCTCAGGTGGGGGGCACGGTTCAAAGAGGAACGCTGTGGAACCGTGGGACTTTGCGATTTTCGAGAAAAGACAAATTGAAATCGGAACACCTTAGCGCGGCAGCAGAACTACATCCGGCCAGTACAAAAGAAGGGGTACGCAAAGATGGAGAACATTCCTTATATTCAGATGCGCGGACAAGGGGGAGGTCCTCGCTCAAAGGACCCCGGCTCCCGACCTGGGAAAGGAGTACTCTCTAGACACTACGAATAAAAAATTCAACTAGGGGGTGAGGAAAACGGCCAGAAAGAAGGTTCACAAGCCGGACTTCATCATAGAAAAGGCAAAAAAAAAAAAAACGCCAGACAAAGAGGGGTGTATCAAGCCGCTTGGAACCGAAGAAAGAGGGGAAACAGTTCCCCTCCCTTGGGGCAGGCCGCTTGAACATCACACAACAAAACTAGACATATAGAAAAAAAACAAACCGGGGGAGAAAGGGAAAGATCGGGGTGGGTATCGTAAGAGTTTCAATCCGGGAAACGTGAAGTGAAAGCCGTCATAGGATGTAAGGGGAAAAGAAGGAGATGTAGTCGACAAAGGGAATGTCGTTGGCAGACGAGAGAAGGGAAGTGCAGTGCAAACAAATCTGTACATTTGGGGGACTCGTAGTGGCCGTCTATCGCCTTCAAGCGGCGGGAGAAAAAAAGCGTAAGGGGGTGAAACGGATCATTCGAACAACTTTGCAGGCTCATTTGGGCATAACCATGAAAAATGTGATCCCAGCTTTTGCAAAAACGCGGCATTTCAGTGGCCGTCCAGGTTCAAAAAAAGAACGGGCAAGCAGGAGGGCAGGGGTTGACCGAAGGAAAAGACGTCCGGGAAGAAATCTCTCAACGGAAAACGAAGCGTGCCCTAACCTCGGAACAGGTAACCAGGGGGAGACTACAATTCATTAAGAGTCAGGGCCAAGGGGAGGGGTTGGAAAGGCTAACAAAAGGGGAGGCAAGAGCCTGGCAAAATCAATTTGTCTTCTAGGGGGGGGTCTTTCTCAAAGAGGACCTGGCAAAGGCCAAAGGGGGGGGGCAGTTTAACTTGGGCAGGTAGATAAAAGGGTGCGGAAAACGTTTGAGACAGAAGAAAAAAGTTCCTCAGGGAAAGGCTGGTCGTGCAATGACACAAGGGGTGCAGCTCACAGGGTGTCAAAAGGTCAAGGCCAAGAAGTCTTCCAGGGGCAGAAACGGGATCTGACGCCTTACGAAAGTCAAGGCTGCTCGCGCAATGAAGCATGAAGGGGGGTTAACGATTTTCGACCAGGGAATCGTCGATTCATCGAGGGGGACAAAGTTATCTGGGAAGCCCGTAGGCTGGCCACATGGGAAAAACGAGGGGGGAAAAACGGGAACCGGGTGGGTAAGTTCCCGTACCACCCGCCGAAAAAAAAAAACCTCGTTTCAAAGTGGTGATGACTAGTACGCCCTGCTTTTTAGAGGGTGGACCAGGCGGTCCGAATGCCATTACGGGAGGGAAAGAAGGTGGCGAAGGAAGAAAGAAAAATCTAATTGGCTGGCGGAAAAAGGCACGCACCCATTCCGACAACCTTTGCCCTAATTGGGGATTGGGGGAAAAACCGCCATCAACCATGTCCAGGGTGTCAGGCGACAACCTGGCAAAAGAAAGGGCGAAGACATCTGGGTGATCAGTGACCGGAAAGACTCGAAAGGTTTTACGGAGTCACCTTAAAAGGGGGCTGGGGTTTGAAAAGACCGCCATTGCGAAAAATGAGCTGCACCAAGGGTGAGGAATCAGAGTGCGAAAGGTGGGGCATCACTCAAAAAGAACGTGGAACTAGTAAAATGATTGGAATCTCCCCTTTAAGTTATCGGCTTGGGAAAAAGGGTGATGATGACAAAAGCCGTCGGGATGAGAAAGAAGACTGCGGAGAACCTAAAGGAAGGGTCTAGTTCAAAAGTGCTGCGGGCATCTCAAGGAAGATGGGGGTAACCGGTGGGACGTCCGGGGTATCCGGGCTGACGGGTTTCTCAAAAAAACGGATTCATCGCCGAAACGCGGCAAACTCGATAAATGCGGCAAATGTAAAGAAAAACAGGAAAGTAACATTTGAAGTTCCACGACAAAAGTTTACAAAACCGAAGGTGCGGAGTGAGAGAGTCCCGGTGTCCCCAGGAACGGGGTGACCCATGGCGGAAAAATAGACACTGTGGCGGGGGCCGTCCTGAGGACGTCGGAAAGCCTGGAAAGATATGGCGAAACTCGAAAAACCCAAAAAAAGACCTGAGTTGACAAAAAAACTCCTCCAACCGAATTGGATGTCGCTCGCATCATTAAGAGTGGAAGCACAGAATGGCGAAATCCGTTGGGTCAAAGATCCCATTTGGTGGTCTAAACCGCGGACCGACTGAGGTCCCAAGAGGAGCGTGGTACTTCCGCTGTAGTATGGAGATACAATCATGTGGATGAGTGAAGAAAAGAGGAACGTCGCCGGAGCTGAAACGGTACGGAGTAAGGACCGGGCAGGGAAAAACAACAAAAACACAACACAACAAAACCCACCCCCCCACCAAAATGAAAGGGGGGGGGGCCCAGGTGGGGGAGGGAACGATGAAGGAGGGGAAAACGCTCGCTAAAAGGTGGGAACAAGGGAGATAAAAACTTGTCTAAAAAAGTCCAAAGCAAAAGGGGACGCTAGTTGTCATAAAAGGAAGCAGGAGGAGAGTCCGCCGCCTCACCAATGGCGTAGAAGCGAAAAGACCGAAAGTCCAACGCGAGGGGGGAGAGGAAAAGCGCCTCAAAAGTCCGCGCCATCGACTGGCAATCGTTCTCATCATGGTTTGTCAAGACTTCCAGTCTTAAACTGAAAATTCTACGGAAAGTCAACGGCCAGGTGCAGGAAATAAAGAGGGTGGCACGCATCCAAAGCAAAAGACCTGGTGGAAAAAAAAAAGGGGAAAGGGAGGGGGGAGGGGTAAAAAAACATTCGTCCGAAGAAAAAATCGGATGGAAAGGGGAAGTCAAGGCGGGGCACCTTCCTACACGACCTTAGTGAATTCTCTCGAAAAAAGGGATGCTTCACTCGGGAGATAGGGGGAGAGTAAGAAATGGAAAAAACGCATGGATCAGGAGGCAAGAGATAGAAAATGAAAAAAAACCAAAAGAGAGAAAAGAGGATTTGACTAGGAAAACGGACATGAGTTTTGTAGCAAATAATATGAAAAAAAAAGACAAGCCGACTTCGCAGAGGATCAACCCGTAAGGCTCCGTAGGGAAAGCAGGACTTTTTTCAATCCGTCCAGGTCGGGGGGGCGAATTGCAAAAAAAAGGAAGAAACGAGAAGGAGCACCAAGACTGTGGCGGAGATCCTGGGAGGGCCAAAGGGGGCGAAGTAAGGAACAAGGCAAACGGAGACCGGCCGAGGGGTCAGGACTCGAAGTCGCTGCAACCAGCAGAAGAGATCTGCTTACTCCGTCAAAGGCAGCGACCTTGAGGACTTGGAAAAGGGGGGGGGACCTCAACTGGTCAGGGCTTCGTTCGTTCGAGCATCCGCCGGGGTGGAGGGAGGCTAAAATCTCCTCAGCGCTAAGGGCTACACGCCGAGGCATGGGGAGAGTCCGAAGATGCTTGAGGAGGGAAAAAAGAATGGCAGGCGAACGTTTCAACAGGAAATCCCGCTCGAAATTTCGGGGGGAATACCTCCAAAAGGACCAAGGACAAGGGAGACGGAAAAGGGGAAGGAAACGAGAAAGAACGTGGGGGGGTAAAATCCAGGTGAAAAAAACCCAAAGCGTCCAAGGCTTGAAATGACAGTAGAGACGCTGGCAGGACAGAAACCTGGGGTAGCTTGAAAAAACGGTGAATTCGCATGCCGGCCAGGGAAACCGAAACGCTTCAATGAACTTAAACATCGGACAGACCAGCGGGGTGCAAAAATTCTCCAGTCGTGGTCGCAGGATTTGGGGGACTGCGTAATAACATAAGGCCGCAGTCGGGCTTGAGAAGACGTTGATCCGACTCCATTCCATGGTAGGAACGACAGGGAGGACCAAGTAGGGGGTAACCGGGAGGCAGCAAGAAACTAAATTAGGATCGCCCATTCGGGGGAATGTGGGTCGGGGGAAAAAGACAAAGGGACTCGTGGGAGATACATTGACCCATTTATTTTCAAGCGAGTTCTGGAAGACGGCGATGGAATTGTGGTGTCCACGGCAAGCCGAATGGGGATACTTAAATGTAACACCCGGGGGGTTACAAAAAGACAACCCCCAAGACTGAAATCGAGACTTGGGTTCCGCACGAATGTGACTACGGCAGGGCAGCGACGCAAAAAAGTATTGAAGCGCAACGTCGGACAAGTAAGAAATCAAAAAAGAAAGACTCGTAGGGGCGAAATCCCATCACAAAATGGTTTGGGGGGAAAAAAGGCAAGGGAGAAATCGACCCAGGAGAAAGCAATAAAAGCACCCACCGAGGAGCAGAACAACCGTTGCGTAAGAGAGGCGCAATTTCGTGCCCAGCCCCAGCAAAATTTAAGGGGGAACGGCTCCGGCAACGGGCAACCAAGATTCGCACTGCGGCAGAAAACCAAAGGAACGGCTTCCGACATCTTTGGAAAAAAAGGGGGGAAAGGCCTTTCGGCCATCTTGGGTTGGGTGTCGAAAACCATCCAAGGCGTGCAAGGTGTGCTCGCAAAATGGTGCACGGGGAAAGAAGAGACGCCAAAAAACGGGAGGTTCATGTCCTTTGCAACACTCGCCCACCGCGAAGTAAACTTAAGGAAAGGAGGATGATCGCAGGACAAAACGATCACGCGTGCGTCATGATGAACAAAAAAATCTTCACCCGAGGAAAGGTGAGAGGAGGAGCGCAAACGGATAACCATCACAAAAATCGAGCATTAGAAAAAAAAAGAATGAGCAACTACACGATATGGAAAGATGGTCCTACCTTTTCAAACCCGGCGACAGGAGAAAAGCAACCGGGGCAAGAGATCAAAAACAAGGGGAATGTCTGGAACGGGAGAAAGAAACAGGAACGAAAGACCGGAGGTCACAAAAAGAAATCAAAGGGAAGCGGCGAGGAAACTTGAATACGGTGGGGAAACCGAGGGTCAGTGGTAGCGGGCAAGCCCGAAACTAAACATGTGAATTAGAAATGGAAAGCTCTCAACGATGAGTCGCACACTGTTTATAGGGCAAAGACCAAACCTACATCGTTACTGGAAGGGGCTAAGAGAAAAGCCAGAGACCAAAAGGGGCGGCAAATGCGCGGATGACTCGGGGTTTTAAATCAACCGCAAAATGCCCGACCAATCTTCCGTCTGGGGAAAAAAAAAACCAAGGTTTGCGAAAGGGGGGTCCTGTTAGCGGAGGGCAAAGGTTCCCGTGGATGTAGCAAGGGGGGACTCATGGACGCCGGGAAGGAAAGAGTCAAAAAGGTCCTGTCCTAGGGACCCAGCATAACATGCCCGGTAGCCATTTTTAAAACCTCTTGGAGAAACATTCGCAAGGATAGGCCAAAGTAGTGCTGGCGAAAAAGGGGCGATGGGGGGGGGGGGGATTCCCGCTAGAATCGAAAATCGTCTACAGAAAGAACAACTTGCAGGCTCCAACTGGAAACATAGACGAGAAAAACGGAAAGCCAAGGGGAGGAAAACACTCAAGTCCGCCCGGAGTGCTACTCTGCCAAACCCCCAGGAAAAGCTTTGTAAGCGACGAAAAAAACATCGCGGACTTAAAAAAAGGAAGAACGAGGAACGCAGGCAAAAAGGAGGGCGCAGTGGGGAAACAGACGAAAAAAAAATCTCAACAACAACAAAAACGGAGGAGAAGAAGAGAGGGGGTTTGTGAGGGGGGGGAAGGCGCGACGCCCCGGGAGTTGAAAAGGCCTAAGCGTCTTTCATTTAAAGCCGGAGATTATTAAGAAACAGCTTGGGATGGAGGGGGGGGGGAAAGAAACGATGATGACAGGTTCTGAACCGTGAGGTTTTAAAAAGCCCAAAGACAGTGATTTGACTCGGAGTGGCAGGGCAAGATATTCTAAAAGTGGAGGGGGGGAGGATCCCCGGCTCCCAGGGGGGGCTGGCGCCCTGAAATGTGGGGGGCAAGAAGAATTGCGAATGTGAGAAAAAAAGTTGAGAAAGTCGGCATTTCATAAAAGGAAACGAGACTAAAAACGCGGAGGGGTTACTAGGACGCATTCATGGAGGTAATGCGAAAATCGCTAAAATTCCAAAACTGCCCTCAAAAAAGCGTAACAAGAAAAGGAGGGGGGAGAACAAAGGGGTCGAAAAAAAAGGCCATTACGAGGGTAGGGCCAAGGTGCGTACTCTACCAAAAGATATCGAAGGGCAAAAGCAATTGTACTGGCTCGCTGCGGGGGAGGAGCATCGACCTTCAGAATAAGCCGGGGGAAAAATGGGATTGGGGCACGAAAAAAGGGTGGAAATCAACACGGGGACACGATAAATTCCTCAGGCAAAAGGAAGGTCAAGACATTACCTCTTGAAAAATCTGACCCTCATGGTCAACTTATTGGCTCGAAGTCGTCCTTGGCGCAACGAGCGGCAAGAAGCCGCGAGTTCAAAGGAACGCTCAAGACTTGAAAGCATGAAAATGGGGGGGGGGAAGGGGAAGATTTGGAAAACTCAAGGGTTACGGAAGGTTCGAGCATGGACAGTGACGCAGGAAGCAAGGGTAAAATCTTTCCCTATAAATTCGGCGGGAGAAAAAAGAGCAAGGCGTGTGATGTGAGCCCACAGAGAGAAAAGACGAAAAGAAAAGAAGGACAAGAAGTGCTGAATCCGGACGAAAAGCTTGAAAATCATTTTCCATGAAGATCAGCCTGGCCAGAAGGACACCAGGCTTGACGGAGAAAGTTGGAAGCTTCAAAGGCCAGAAAAAAAAAGAGAATGGTTCTGAGAGGAGGAAAAAAAAAAGAGATCAAAACAATGGGGAAAAAATAGGGTTGCTTCCCACAATACAGAAACCAATTGTACGGTCAACGTCCACCGAGACTATGGAAGACCGCTGAGGGGGGGGAGCCGCAGAAATTCTGACCTCATCGAGGGACGGCCGGTAGGCACCTGACGTTTCTGGGTGGGGGTGGCCACGAAATCCATGCGCCACTTGAGAACACCGTGGATGATCGAGGTGGAGTCGTTGTGCTCCTGGGTCAAAAGGGGAAGGCCAACAAAAGTGGTTCTGGGGTGACTCAAAACTTGATCTGATTATGGTGCAAAAACCCTCAGGGAGATTCAGACAAGAAAAAAGAGGACTGAAGTCTGGCACTGGAGTACTCGAGTTAAAAGTGCAGCTTCGAAGGCATAGGGGGAGAAGGGTAAACAGATTGTTTTTCACGGTTGTAAAAAAATTAGGGAGACGGGTTGGAGTATGCGACAAACAGGGGATTCAGGAGAATGTGCAGGACTCAGTATCGATAGGAGGGGGAAAAAGGTGATCCGGGAGAACCCCGAGGCGGACTCATTTAAAAGGTTCCACACCGAAAAAAAAAAAAGGTTTCACAAAATGGAGACGAAGAACTGGGCGGGGGATTTCGCTCAATGTTGTCACCTTAATGGACGCCCGGAGGGGACTAGAGAATTTTCAGGGCACGTCCTGGAGAGAACTCTTCGAAAAAGACATGTAAATGGCGTAGTGGCAGACGCAGTAAAAAAGAGCGAAAACCTGAAACTATGGAAAAAAAAAAAACCGCTTGGCTTGTAACCCTGAAGCATGGAGCGGGGCACTGGGACCAGTTGGGGCCAGGGGGGGGGGGAGGGAAATCAACGTGTTTTTGGGTTAAGGAAAAAACTGGTCGTGTAACAAAGAGCGGCGGCCGTACTTGCGGGGAAAATCAAGGTAGCGGGGGGGGCGAAGGCTGGGCGGACGGAGATCATAATGGTCAGCGGGGAGCAAGTGGAAGGAGAAGGGTAAGGGAACGGGGTCTGGGCCTGTCCCAGAACAACAAAAATCGCCCGGGGGAGAAGGTACAAGTTGAAAATGCTCGCTAAAGCAAAGGGGTTTCACGATCAAGAATTCAAGGACCGTCCATCTCAATGTACTACGAGGTCATCGGAGAGCTAGGCGGGAGAAGGAAGCAAAAGGCGTATGGCCTGCTAAATACAAGAAGGGGAAGGAGGGCAGAGCTAAAGAGCCAAGGTAGAAATTACATCTACAGGGAGGCAGAGCGTTTCTCGGCCAGGGGAAATGCAGCGAATGAGGAAAACTGAAGAAAACAAGGTCAAAACGAAAGGGGGTGGGCCGAAATCCTCTTGCACGGTCATCCAAAACGAACAAGCCTTGGTGTAAAAGTGAGGGGGAATTAATTCTTCCCAATAAAAAAGACTCAAGAAGGAGAAAAATCAGGTCCTTCGGACCTTCCTAAAGGCGCAGACTGGGGTGAGGGCAGAACATTACGATGAGGGGGAGATTAGGGGGATCTTACGTGGAGAAAAACAGCGGTCTA